>Ga0114931_10006818_pt1 | contig 14016 bp, 9 predicted proteins | sample 2SBtaG_FD_89579 | JGI IMG/M metagenome (GOLD analysis project Ga0114931, IMG submission 89579) | Deep subsurface microbial communities from Kolumbo volcano to uncover new lineages of life (NeLLi) - 2SBTROV14_V59a metaG | ecosystem: Environmental > Aquatic > Marine > Volcanic | place: Kolumbo...
CCCAGAAACTCGCCGGCAGCAAGCTCGGCGAGCTGGCGCAGTCGCTGCTCTCGCGCGGCAACCTCAAGCAGCTCACGAGCGCGTGCGCTATCGATCCGATGAAGGACATCGGTCTGGTGATCGTATCCGGCGACCTGGCGTCGAACTACAGCACCGTGTTCGCCAAGGGAAGCTTCGATCAGAAGCGGGTGGACGATTGCCTCGGTAAGCTGAAGACCGCGGTGCCCGGCGTCAGCGTTACCCGCACCGGCGACATGATGGAGCTGGCCATGGCGGGCCAGCGTGTCTACGCGCGCTGGGTGTCCGGCGGCTTGCTGATGTCGCCGCTCAAGGCGCGGGTGGACATGACCAAGCTGGAAGGACCTTCGCCCGCGTTGCAGGCAGGGTTCGCCAGGTTTTCGCCCGACGCGCTGGTGTCGTTCACCGCGATTTCGCTGAGCAATGCACGGCTCGAGCCGCTGGGCATGTTGCCCGACGACGCGCGGCCGCAAACGGCGCACGGCAATGTGTCGCTCCAGGGCGGGTTCCGGATGGACGTGCGCGCCGGGCTGGCCGACGAATCGGCCGCGAAAAAAGCGCTGGCCAAACTCAACGAGCTCATGGGGATGGTCAAGGGCGCCCCCATGGCCGGCATGTTGTTGAGCCACATCAAGCTCGGAACAACCGGTTCCGATGTTACGATCAACGTGGCCTTCTCTGATGATCAACTGAACACGATCCTCAACATGGCTAAAATGTTCATGTAGTGATTTCCCACGACGACGACAGCAAGACGCGCCCGACTCGACCGGCGGTGGGGCCAACGGGGGAGGGCGCGGACACCGTCGTCGAAGCGGGCATCGATCGCGAGCCGCTCGAGCGCGGCGCGTCCATCGGGCGCTACACCGTCCTTGGCGTGCTCGGCCGCGGCGGCATGGGCGTGATCTACCGCGCCTACGATCCCGAGCTCAATCGCAATGTCGCGCTCAAGTTGTTGCGTGTGCGCAAAGCCAGCGCCGAGACGGCCGAGCGCGCGCGCGCGCGCATGCTGCGCGAGGCGCAGGCGCTGGCGCGGCTGTCCCACCCCAACGTCATCGCGGTGTACGACGCCGGCACCTACGAAGACGACGTGTTCATCACCATGGAGCTGGTCGAGGGTGAGAGCCTGTCGGCCTGGCTCAAAAAGGAATCGCGTTCGCGCGAGCAGCTGCTCGACGTGTTCATCGCCGCCGGCCGCGGTCTGGCCGCCGCCCACGACGCCGGGTTGGTGCACCGCGACTTCAAGCCGAGCAACGTGATGGTCGGGGCCGATGGCCGCGTGCGTGTCCTCGACTTCGGCCTGGCCAAGGCGGCGGACAACGACAGCGACGTGCGACCAACCGAAGAAGACCCGCCCCGGCCGCGCCATCCGGTGTCGTTGGACTCGCCCCTCACCATGAAGGGGCACATCGTCGGCACGCCCAAGTACATGGCGCCCGAACAGCTGCGCGGCCGCCAGGTCGATCCGCGCAGCGACCAGTTCGGGTTTTGCGTCGCGCTGTTCGTGGCGCTCACCGGGAAGTTCCCGTTCCCGCGGGACGATCTGGTCGGTTTGCTGGAGGCGATGTACGACGGCCGCATCCGCGAGGACACGGGGGAGCGCAAGTTGCCGGCCTGGCTCAAACGGGCGTTGCACCGCGGCCTGGCCTACGACCCGGACGACCGGTTTGCGTCCATGCGGGATCTGTTGCACGAGCTGGGCCGCGACCGGCTCAAGCGCCGGCACCTGGCCATGTACGTCGGCCTTGCGGTGATCGCGCTCGCAGTGACCATGCTGGCGCTGGGCGGGGGCCAGCGGCGCAGCAGCGTCTGCCCCGCAAAGAAGATCTACCTGACCAAGGTATGGAACCGCGGCTTCGCCGGCGAGATCCGCGCCGCGTTCCGCAAAACCGGCCGGCCTCACGCCGAAACCACGGCGTCGCACGTGAGCACGATGCTGGAGTCGTACGCCGAGCGCTGGCGAACGATGCGCCACGCCGCGTGCATCGATACACGCGAGCGCCGGGCACGTTCGCCTCAGCTGTTCGACCGCGGCGTTCGCTGTCTGGACCGCCGCCGTGATCAGCTCGCCGCGTTGACCCGGTTGTTTCGCGACGCGCCCACCGCAGCGGTGGTCGATCGCGCCGTGAGCGCGGTGGGACAGCTCGGGATGATCTCCGACTGCGGCGTCGACGCGTTGCTCGCCAACCGGGTGAAGCCGCCGCGCGATCGGGCGACGCGCTCGGCGGTGGAGGGGCTGCGTCGCCGCCTCGACGCCACGCGGCTGGCATACCGTGCCGGGCGGCTTCGCCAGGCACGCCGCGAGGTCAAGCAGGTGGTCGCCGACGCGGAGGCGACGGGGTACGAGCCGGTGGTGGCCGAGACCCTGCTGTTGCGCGCCCAGGTTGGCGACTCCGTCGAAGATCTGAAGGGCGCGGAGGCCGCATTGCGTCGGGCCATCCGCCTCGCCGCCGCCCATCGGTACGACCGTGTGGAAGCCCAGGCGTGGGTGCAGCTCTTGTGGTTGGTGGGCTATCGCATGGCGGATCACCAGCGCGCCAAGGCAATCGCGCTCGCGGCACAGTCCGCGGTGGCACGCGCCGGCGGCGATCCAGTGCTGCGCGGCCAGCTGCTGAACAACCTGGGCAGCGTGAGCTATTCGCGCGGCGACTACGATGCCGCCGAGAAAGCGTTCCGCAAGGCGCTCGAGCTCCGCATCGCCAGCCGCGGCAAGGACCACCCGGACGTCGCGTCCGTGCTGGTCAACCTCGGCCTCGTCTATTACAAGCGCGGCGAATACGCAAAAGCTCTCGAGTATCACCGCCGCGCCTATCGCATTCGCGCTCGCGTCCTGGGCAAGACACACCCGCTGGCGGCCAACTCGCTCAACAACCTGGGCATCGTGGAAGAACGCCAGGGCCGCCAGGCTGATGCGCGGCGCCACTACCTCGCGGCCCTGAAAGTGCGCGAACGCTTGCTCGGGCCGGACAATCCAAAGCTGGCGGCTGTGCTCAACAACCTGGGCAACATCGCGTTCAAGCAAGCGGACTACGAGCTCGCCAACAAGTACTTCCACCGCGCACTGGTGCTCAAAGAAAAGGCGTACGGACCCAACCATTTGCGGCTGACGACCACCCTGGACAACCTGGCGGAGGTGCACATGAAGCGGGGCGACCCGCGCGGTGCGCTGGTGTTGCTGCAACGGTCCCTGGCCATCTCGACGGCGGCGTTGCCGGCGAACCACCCGGATCTTGCCTATACGCTCACGAACCTGGGCTCGTGCTACCGCGAGCTTGGCAAGCCCGCGCGGGCCATCCGTGCCCTCGAGCGCGCGCTGAAACTGCGCCGCTCGGAGAAACTGCCGGCGGTCTTGTTGGCGCAGACGCGCTTCGAGCTCGCCCGAGCGCTGTGGTCTCGCGCCGCTCAGCGACCCCGGGCGCGCAAGCTCGGAGCGGGGGCACGGGTAGGGTTCGAAAAAGCCGGCAAGCCGGGCGCCAAACAGGCCGTAGCGGTGAAGCAATGGCTGGCCAGCCATTGACAGCCCGCAAGCCCGTGATTAGAAACAGCGGTATGTCGGCCCAGCGCTACGAATTTCAGACAGAGACGAAGCGGTTGCTCGATTTGATGATCAACTCGCTCTACTCCAACAAGGATATCTTCTTGCGCGAGTTGGTGTCCAACGCCTCGGATGCCCTCGATCGGCGCAGGTTCGCGGCGGTTACCAAGCCGGAGCTGTTGGCCGCCGACGAGGACCTGGAGATCCGCCTGCAGGCCGATACCGAGGCGCGTACGTTGTCGGTCAGCGACAACGGCATCGGCATGTCGCGCGACGAGGTCATCTCCAATCTCGGAACCATCGCGCGTTCGGGCACGGCGGAGTTCTCCGAGTTGCTCGCCGCCGGCGAGGAAAGCGCCGATGTCCCCGAGCTCATCGGTCAGTTCGGCGTCGGCTTTTACTCCAGCTTTCTCGTTGCCGACAACGTCACCGTGGTAACGCGCAAGGCGGGCGAGGCCAAAGCGACGCGCTGGCAGTCCGACGGCTCGGGCAGCTACACCATCGACGACGCCGAGCGCGACGGCCCCGGCACCACGATCACGCTGCACCTCAAGTCCGCCGACGACGACGCGGGGCTGGGCGACTACACCACGCTCGTCACCGTGCGCCGGGTCGTCAAGCACTACTCTGATTTCGTGTCGTACCCGATCCAATGGATCGACAGCAAAGCCGAGGGCGACGCCGAGCCACAGACGCTCAACTCGATGAAGGCGATCTGGGCCCGTCCCGAGTCCGAAGTCTCCGGCGACGAGTACAACGAGTTTTACAAACACATCTCCCACGACTGGACCGAGCCGCTGTTGCGGCTGAGCACCCGCATCGAGGGGACGTTCGAAGCACGGTCGCTTCTGTTCGTGCCCAGCCGCGCGCCGTTCGATCTGTTCATGCCCGAGGCCACGCAGCGCGGCATTCAGCTGTACATCAAGCGTGTGTTCATTATGGACGAGTGCGAGCAGCTGATTCCGCGCTACTTGCGGTTCGTCAAGGGGGTGGTGGACGCCGAGGATCTGCCGCTCAACGTGTCTCGGGAGATCTTGCAGCAGAATCGACAGATCCGCGCCATCCGAAAACACCTCACCAAGAAGGTGCTCGACCGGCTGAACATCCTCCAGCGGGACGAGCTCGCCGAGTACAAAAAGTTCTGGACTGAGTTCGGTGCGGTGCTGAAGGAAGGGTTGCTGTACAGCCAGGAACGCGACGAGCGTATCTATGATCTGGTGCTGTGCGAGTCCACGCGTGAAAGCGGTGAGCTCACCACGTTGGAAGACTACGTGGACCGCATGAGCGAGGACCAGGACGTCATTTATGTCATCACGGCCCGCACCGCGGAGGCTGCTCGAAGGTCACCACACCTCGAGGCGTTCCGCGACAAAGGGGTCGATGTGCTCATCTTCACCGACCCGGTGGACGAGGTCTGGCTCAACCAGAATCCGGAATACCAGGGCAAAAACTTCCGCTCCGTCGGCCAGGGCGAAATCGACCTGGAAGCGCCCAAGGGCTGTCAAGACGAGACGGCAGCGGCGCAAAAAGACGAGCAACCGCCGGAATACGGTGAGTTGCTTCTGGCGCTGCGTGCGGCGTTGCAGGACCAGGTCAAAGATGTCCGCATGTCCAAACGGCTGCGCTCTTCCGCGGTGTGTCTGGTGACCGACGAGGGCGACATCACCCCGGAGCTCGAGCGGTTGATGCGTGCAAGCGGGCAAAAAGTCGGCAATGTGAAACGCATCCTGGAGCTCAATCCGAAGCACCCCGTGGTGGAAAAATTAAGTGCTATGTTTGCCGACAGTAGCTCCAACCCGCTCATCGGTGACTACGCCAAGCTCCTATACGGTCAGGCTGTTCTCGCCGAAGGCGGCGAGCTGGACGAGCCGGGTGAGTTTGCACGTCTCATCGCCGATCTAATGGTACGCGCGGGCTGAGCCGTGCGTGCTATGCTCGACTCATCGGCGTGGGGGAAGAGGATACGAAGACGTTGCGGCGGGAATTGCGCCGCACGACACGGCTGCTGACCGAGACTCAGCGCCTTGCCAACGTGGGTAGCTGGGAGTGGGACCTGCGTACCAACGCGGTGCAGTGGTCGCCGCAGTTGCGTCAGATATTCGGCGAGTCCGACGACTTCGTACCGTCGCCCGAGTCGTTTCGCGATCGGGTTCATCCAAGAGACCTCGAGCGCATGCAGTGGATGTACAGCAGCACGCGAGAGGCAGGGTTCGACGAGCCTATCGAGTTCCGGATCATCCGCGCTGACGGCAAGACGCGCGACGTCTATCTGGTGTCCCGCTCCGTTCACGACCGCAACGGCGCGCTGGTGGGATACGTCGGCACGATCCAGGACATCAGCGATCGCAAGCGCCTGGAGCAACAGGCGCTGCAGTCCCAGAAGATGGAAGCCATCGGCCGACTCGCGGGCGGTGTGGCGCACGATTTCAACAACGTGTTGATGGCGATTCTCGCCAATGCCTCGGTGCTGCAGCTGGACAATGACTGTCAAGAAGTGCGCGACATCATGCGCGCGGCCGACGACGGTGCGGGCCTCGCACGGCAGCTGTTGGCGCTCAGCCGGCAATCGGCCATCTCGTTCGAAACCCTCGATTTGAACCAGCTATGCCACGCTACGCTTCATTTGGTCGAACGCGTGCTCGGCGACGACATCGACATCGAGCTTTCGCTCGCGGAGGGCGCCTGGCAGATTCACGGCGCGGTGGTTCAGCTCAAACAGTTGCTTTTGAACCTGTGCATCAACGCCCGCGATGCCATGCCCAGCGGCGGCTGTATTACCATCGAGACGCACAACGCCGTGATCGACGAAGACATGGCCGCATCCGTGCCCGGGCTCCGCGCGGGTTCGTACGTCAAGCTGGTGATCGCGGATACGGGCATCGGCATGGATGAAGAGACCCGGATGCGTGCGTTCGAGCCGTTCTTCACCACCAAGAAGGAAGGCAAGGGGACGGGGCTCGGGTTGTCCACGGTTTTCGCGGTGGTCAAGCAGTCGAACGGTTCCATCGAGATCATTTCGTCGCCCGGACAGGGGACGCGCTTCGAGGTGTATCTGCCGCGCGCCGCGACGCGAGTGGCGACACCGGAAATCCGTCCGCCACCGGATCGCTCGGCGGTGATCGGTACCGAGACCATTCTGGTCGTCGAAGACAACCCCATGGTCGCCACGTCCATCGGTCGCGTGCTGGCGCAAGCCGGGTATCGCGTGGTCCATGCGGAGCGACCGAGCGAAGCGTTCGCCGCGCTGGACCGCGAGGGCGGGGCAGACATCCGCGCGTTAATCAGCGACTACTTGTTGCCCGAGATGCGTGGCACCGAGCTGGCAAAAAAACTGGCCGAACGCGGCTGCAGTCTGCCGGTCGTTTTTGTGTCCGGCTTCGCACCCGCCGACGACGAGCGCATGGATGTGAGCAACGCTCGTTTCTTACAGAAACCGTTCCACAGTGATGCGCTGCTGACGGTGCTGCGCGAGTCCCTGGACGGTTCGTAGGGGGGCCCTGAATATCCCTTTCCGCGCCCCTACCTATGTGGTCACCTGGGCCAGCACGCTGCTGAGCTTCTCGGCGGCCAGGCACTTTTTCAGCGCTTCTTCTGCGTCGTCGAACACGTCTTCGAGCACTGACTGGATGTTGCGGCTGACCAGGCATTTTTCGTGGGGCTCTTTGCCCGACACGCGCAGCAGCCGTCCGTCCTCCACCGCCTCGTAGATGTCGCGCAGGGTGATCTGGGACGGCGGGCGAGCGAGTCTGGAGCCGCCGTTCTTGCCTCGCTGGGCTTCGACCAATCCGCTGCGCACCAGCTTTGCCAACACACGGCGGACCAGGCCGGGGTTGGTCTGTACGCTGGCCGCGAGCTTTTTGGAGTTGAGCGTGTCGGCGTAGGCGAGGGCGGTCATGATGTGGACCGCGGTGGCGAAGTTACGACTCTTGGTCATTTGGTTACGACTGTTGTAACGAATAGCATCGCGCCGCAGAGGCCGCAGGTCAACTGATATAAGGAGGCATGGCCCGCGGCAACCCGAGAATCGCCCCAACCGCTCATTTCACGGCGCAAGCGTGGGTGCGCGAACAGTTTCCAAATTCGCATTACTTCGACACGTTGACCGGGAGATTTCTGTTCGGCGGCACGCGGGTCGCGCTCGGTGTCGCCCGGCCGTTGACACCGCCGCCGCTGCGCTTTCACCACCAATACCTGTTCATCCGCCACCATGTGTTCGAGCAGCGGTTGCGCGAGCTGGCGCCGGACTACGTGCTGGAAATCGGCGCCGGGTTGTCGCCGCGGGGGCTGAGCTTTTGTCAGTCGGACCCCTCGCTCACGTATGTGGAGTTGGATTTGCCGCACATGGTCGCGGCCAAGCGCCGCTACCTGGGCAGCGCGCTGTTGCCGGCCAACTACCATCTGGGCAGCGTGGATCTGCTCGCCGACAGCTTCGCCACGGACGTGGCCGTGACGCCGGCGCCGGGCGCGCGCGTCGTGGTGATCACCGAGGGGGTCATCGACTACCTCAATATGGATGAGAAGCGCATCGCGCTCGGCAACATCGCGCGGTTTCTGGCGGCGCACGGCGGCGGGCACTACCTGTTGGAGCTGCACCCGCGAGAGCTGTACGCGGACTGGGAGCGCGGCGCGCGATTTCTGTTGGGCCTGCTCGGCTTGCTCGTGGGTCGCTCGTTTCGCGATCGCCTGTTCGGCGACACCGGGGAGGCGCTAGCCTTTCTCGGCGCGTGCGGCTTTGCCGGCGCGGCTGTGCTGGACAGCGCCGCGCTCAACCAGAGCCGGCATCGCCCGCCCATGGATTTCTGTCCGTGGCTGCTCGTCGAAGCCACCGTGTGAGGTACTCTCGCGCCCATGGAACGTGTCAAAGGGATTGGCGGGGTGTTCATTCGAGCCGGCGACTCCGACGAGCTCGCCGCCTGGTATCGGGACAAGCTCGGTGTCGACGTTGGCGAGTGGGGTGGGACCGTGTTCGAGTGGCGGCACGCTGACGATCCGGAGCGCGCCGGGTCGACGACCTGGTCACTGTTTCGCGCCGACTCGGACTACCTCGGCTCGCCAGACAACCGCTTCATGATCAACTACCGCGTGGACGACCTGGACAAGATGCTGGCGCAGCTGCGCGCCGCCGGGGTCGAGGTCGACGACAAGATCGAGGAGTCCGATTTTGGCCGTTTCGGCTGGGCCGTCGATCCGGATGGCAATCGCATCGAGCTGTGGCAGCCGGCTGACGGCATGTAAAAAAATCGAGTTTTCCGCCAACGCTTTGGCCGCCGGCGGCAAGATGTGAGGTATGGCCACGGACGTCCACGCCGCTTCGCCCGAGCAGTTGCTCGAGCATGCCGATTGGTTGCGCGCACTTGCGCGCGCGCTGGTGCGTGACAGCCACGACGCGGATGACCTTGCCCAGGAGACCTACGCCGCTGCGCTGGCCAACCCGCCCACCGCCGGTCGGCCGGTGCGGCCGTGGCTCGCCGGGGTCATGCGCAACCTGGCGCGGTTTCGCGCGCGGGGGGCCGGGCGCCGGCAACGCCGCGAGCAGACGGCGCAAAAGCTCGATCAACCCGCGGCGACGCCGGCCGAGCTGGTCGAACGGGTGCAAACGCAAAAACTCATGGCCGACCTGGTGCTGCGCCTGGACGAGCCGTTTCGCTCGACCATTTTGCTGCGCTACTACGAGGGCTACTCGGCGGCACAGATCGCCCGTGAGCTCGACATTCCGGCCGGCACGGTGCGCTGGCGGCTCAAGCGCGGTCTGGACCAGATGCGCGGCGAGCTCGATCGCGCCCACGCGGGCGAGCGCAAGGCGTGGCTCGCCGCGGTCGCGCCGCTGGTCACGAACAAACACCTCACGACAGGAGTCATTGCTGTGAAGACATCGACCAAAGTCGCCGCAGGTATCGCGGTCATCGTGGGCCTGCTGCTCACCGGCTACTTCGCCGGTGTGTTCGGCAACAAGAAATCCGGCAGCGAGTCCGCGGCCAAAGCCAAGCACAAGCCCGCGGGCAAGTTCACGACCCAAAAGCGCCCCGGTCTGCGGTTCAACGCTACCCCCAATGGCGTCTCGGTGACCCTCGCCGTAGTGGATCGGCCGGGTGGCTTGCGCCTTGAGGGCCAGGTCATCGACGACCAGGACCACGGCGTTGGCGGTGCCACCGTTGCCATCGATACCAACCCGGTGCGCCAGACCATGACCGAGTCCGACGGCTCGTTCTTCTTCGACAAGTTGTCGGTGCGCGGCTACCGCCTCGAAGCCCGCGCGGGCAAGCTGCACGCGGCGGGCAGCGTCCGGTTGAGCAAGGCCAGCGATCCGGTGATCCTGCGTGCTCGGGCCGGCTCCAAGCTCACCGTGCAGGTAACCTCTGCGCGCAACGGCGAGCCGGTCGCCGGCGCGTCGGTGGAGTTGCGGTCGACGTTGATGTGGGAAGGGACGACCGGAAAAGACGGCCGCGTCGAGCTGCTCGGCATCGGCCCGGGTTGGCGCCGGCTGCAGGTCAGCGCGAACGGCTACGCGCCGGAGATGCGGATGATTACCAACGCCACCGCGCGAGCGGGGCAGAGCGTCGACATTCGTCTGCAACCGGGGACGCCGATTGCGGGCAAGGTGGTCGACGCGGCGGGCAATCCCGTGGCGGGAGCCCGGGTGTGGTCGACGTATGCGAGCGAGCCGTTCCCCACGGTGGATCCACGCATCGATGCGGTGGTCAGCGACGCCAGGGGCAATTGGACGATGCCGGGATTGCTGCCCGGCACCTACTACTTCACTGCGTCGCACGCGGCGCATGCACTGACTTCGTCGCCGCCGACGTACGTGAGTGGCGGCGACGGTCGGACTGTAACGCTGCGCATGCGCGACGGCGGCTCCATCAGCGGCGTGGTCACCGGCGACGACGGCCCGGTCGCGGGAGCCGAGGTGCGCGCGGTCGCGAAAGGCGCGTTGGCCTGGCGGCGCCGGAGTCACACGGTGACAGACGCCGACGGCAAGTTCCAGCTGGGTGGGTTGCCCTTGCGCACGGTCGAGGTCGTGGCGCTGCACGACAAAGGCTCGTCCAAGATCGTCGATGTCGATCTTGCGGCGACGCCGAGCGCTTCGGGGCTGACGCTCAGCCTGTCGAACAAAGCCAGCATCACAGGTGTCGTCGTCGACTCGTCCGGCGACCCGTTGGCCGAGGCGTTCGTTGCGGTGCAGCCCGAGTTCAAGGGGGCACTGGGCGAGCGGCGGGCCTGGCAGGTGCGGCGTTCCCCGGTCACGCGCACGGATCGCAAGGGCCGGTTCGGCTTCGCCGGCCTGCCTGCCGGCAAGTACCGGGTGCGCGCCGCGCGCCCGGACGCCCCTCCGGGAACGCTGTGGCTGCACAAGGGGGTGGAGACCGAACCCGGAGGCAAGTCGATTCGGGTGCAGGTCGCGGGCGAATGCAAATACACCGGCCGCGTCAAGATCGCCGACGGCTCGGTGCCCAGCTCGTTCACCGTGCGCCTGGACGAAGCCGCGGCAATCCCCGTCGCGAGCAAGGACGGCGCGTTCACCATCGCCGGGCCGAGCGGTGACCACATGCTGATGGTGTCCGGGCCATCGTTCATTCGCAAAGGCGTCAAGGCAACGGGCAAGGAGGGGCAGACCGTGGATCTCGGGACCATCGAAGTGCAGCGCGGCCGCTCGGTGAGCGGAGTCGTGGTCGACGCCAACGGCAAACCGGTTGCCCATGCCGAAGTGGCCGCCGGCCGGCTGCTCACCGGTGGCGGTCGGGAGCTAAACATCCGCTCCGAGGGCGTTGGCGTGCAAACCACGACAACGGGTGACGACGGCAAGTTCCGCATCAGTGGCTTCGACGTGCGGCCGTTCACGGTGGTCGCCGGCCACGAGCTGAAGGGCCGGTCCACCTCGGTTTACATCCCGCGCGGCCCCAAGGACGCCACGTTGACCCTGAAGCTGGAGCCTGTGGGGTCGCTGGCCGGTCGTGCCACCCTGGACGGCAAGCCGCTGGCGCAGACGGTGATCATTGCCAGTGCCCGCACGGCTCCGCAATCGAACTTCTTCGTCGTGACCGGTGAGGACGGCAGTTTTGCCCTCGATAGGCTTACTCCGGGCAAGTACATCGTCCAGGCGATGCTGGGCGGTGGGTCCACCAAGCCCAAGGACGTGCACATGCGGGTCGCCACGGTGAAAGCCGGCGAGCGTGGTCACGTCGATGTGGACGTGAAGACCGGGCCGATTCGAGTCACCATCATGGCCAAGACCGACGCGGGCGGCCCGGTGCCATTTGCCGCGGTCGTGCTCGGTATGGGGAAGTTCGACGGCGTGGTCAATTCGGAGAAGTTGCGCAAGGACTACCCGATGACCGGTGACCGGGGTGCGATTTTCATGCGCATGTCCATGGGCGGCCGGCCGGCAACGATCGACTCAGTGGCACCAGGGATCTACTCGGCGTGCGTCATCCCGATCACCAACCCGGCTTTGCTGCGCAGCCCGACCGGGGTGCAAGGGGCGCCGGCCAAGTGCAGCAGCAAGGCATTGACCGCCGACAAGACCACGGTGACCTACACGGTCACGGTGCCGGCTGCGTGGACCAAGCCGCCGAAGTAGTGTCCGGTCGGCCGGCGCGTTTCCAGCGCTGCTTGGCGCAACCGATCACGGCGGTGTTGAGTCGGATCATGCGCAGGTCCCCCAACGGGGTGCCGGTGCCGGCGTTGAGCACCATGGCGAACGAAAGGTTGCGCCGCGGGTCGGCCCAGGCGCCCGAGCCGCCGTAGCCAAAGTGACCGAACGCCTTGCGCAGGCGGCCGCGGAACGTGCTCACCCGGTGGTAGCCGAGGCGCCAGCGCATGGGGAAGATGATGACCTGGTCGGGGCCCTGCACCTGCACTTCGGTGGCGCGGCGCAGCGTCTCGGTGGACAGCAGCCGCGCGCCGTCGAGCTCGCCGCCGTTGGCGAGCGCAGCGTACATGCGCGCCAGCGAGCGCGCCGTGAACAGGCCGTTGGCCGATGGGATGGACGCGCGCAGGCTGTCGTCCGCGGAAAAGTCGAAGCCCGAGATGCCCGACGGTGCCAGGGCGCTGGCCGTACGCTTGAAGTCGGCCGGGTAGCCGGTGAACCGAAGCGCCGCTTCGATGCCCTTGAACACGAGCTCGCGCTGGCGGCGGTTGCGCGAGCCGCCGGAACGTGACGCGCCGTTGGTGCTTTTCTTTTTACCCGGCGGGATCAGCCGGGCGGCGCGGTGCAACACCTCATCGGGTGCGCCCACGTACAAGCCGTCGAGCTCGAGCGGGCCGGCAATGTCGTCGGCGAGTACGTCGCGCAAGCGCTTGTTGGTGACGCGCTGGACGATCTCACCGACGATGTGGCCGAATGTGAGGGCCTGGTACGCCGAATAGTCCGCCGGCAGCGGTGCCGGCTCGGCGGCGGCCAGCGCCGCGGTCACGGCGTCCCAATCGCGCAGCTGATCGGCGTGGTCCAGCATGTCGCGGATGTTGTAGAGCCCCGTGCGGTGCGTGAGCACGTCGCGCACGGTGAGGTCTTGTTTGCCGGCCTGGGCGAACTCGGGCCAGTGTTTGGCAACCGGGTCGTCGTAGTCGAGCAAGCCGCGGTCGACCTGGATGTGCAGCGCGGTGGCGACGACACCTTTCGTCGTCGAGTAGCTCACCGCCATGGTGTCTCGCTGCCACGGGTTGCCGTCGGGATCGCGCACGCCGCCCCACAAGTCGAGGACGCAGTTGCCGTCGTGGTAGGCGCACACCGCGGCGCCGCCGCCGGTGCGCTCGATCTGGCGTTCCAGCGCCTGCGCTACCGAGTAGAAGTCCGGGTGCACGTGGCCGTCGAGCATGATTCAAATTAGCAGCTGAGTGCGCTTCCTAAAAGTTGTTACAGCGCAGCCGAGCCGACTCCATCAGGTATGCCGCCGCACTCCTCCCAGCAGAAATAGCAGCAACACGGGGGCTTACCCCTCTACCACCCGGTCGTCTTTGCCGGCCATGTCCGCGCGGGTGATCCACTCGGGGAAGTAGGTCGGAACGTGTTTGTGGTAGAAGCCGCGATCGCGCAGGCCTTTTGGGAACCGCTCCATGGTGAGCGGCCGGTCGCGCAAATGCGGCAGCATCAGGTCGGCGACGCGGTAGTAGTAAGCGATGACGTCGCCTTTGGTGATCCCGGCGTCGGGAAATACGACCCGGTCGTCGCTGGAGGTGATCACAACGCGGTCTGCGAGCTCGTACCTTGTCACCGCGGGTAGGGTACCATTATCGGGCCATGTCCATCGACGCCGCCCGGGATCGCGCCGTTCGCCGCGTGCTGATAATCGAGATGCTGCTCAACCTGGTGGTGGCGGCGGCCAAGGGCGTGTACGGGTTGTGGTCCGGGTCGCTGGCCATCGCCAGCGACGCGCTGCACTCGGTGGTCGACGCGGGTGCCAACGTGGTGGCCCTCGCGCTGCTCCGAGTGTCGGCGGCGCCGCCGGACAAAGAGCACCCGTACG
>Ga0114931_10006819_pt1 | contig 14011 bp, 12 predicted proteins | sample 2SBtaG_FD_89579 | JGI IMG/M metagenome (GOLD analysis project Ga0114931, IMG submission 89579) | Deep subsurface microbial communities from Kolumbo volcano to uncover new lineages of life (NeLLi) - 2SBTROV14_V59a metaG | ecosystem: Environmental > Aquatic > Marine > Volcanic | place: Kolumbo...
GGGGTACACATAGAAGGAACCCGGGTATTACCCCTGCGGGAATCGATTAAGGAATACTGCCGGGAGAAAAGAGCTATCGGGGCCTTGCTCCACCCCCCCGAAAGCGTGGGCTGGCACCCTGATCCCCAAAAAATGCTTTCGGAATACAAAAAACTGCTCGAGCGGATAAACACCCTGCAAAAGACCATAAAGAAGAACAGCCGCTTGACCGGCAAGGTATTAAACGAGCTCGAAAAAACCGGCAAGAGCGCATCAGAACCCTTGACTCCCCAAAACCTGCCGGCCGACCTGCAGAAAAAAATCACCCGGATCGACACCTGCCATCGAGAGCTGGACCAGGAAAACGATATCTGGCGACTCATCCAGGAACTCACCCTCAAGGGGATAAAACAATCGGAACAGGAAAAACAGAAGATCAGGGAACTTGAAGGCCGGCCGGACAAATACGGCCAATGGCTCAAGGCAAGTATCGACTGCCTTGAGGGAATAAACCAGGTACGCATTGAGGCATTGGAACTTCTTGGCAACGGCATTGAGGAGACCATTGAATTCCATCACCGGGAGGCCCCACTCATCCGACAACTGGCCGAAGAGCCGGATAACCGGGAGGCGAAGATCAAACTCGCCCGGCTATACCATAAAAACGACAACATCGTCCTGCTCAACGATCTGATTGAGGAGGGCCCGGAGAGTTCCGGCGAAATACTCTTTTACAAGGGGCTAGTCAGGGCATATTGGTCACAATTCGACAGCGCCGAAAGATACTTCAGTGCCGCGATCAGCCAGGCAAAGGGTTTTGAGAAAAAGATTCGCGCCTTTCGGGAAAAAATGGCGGAAGAATATCGCAAATACGGGAGAAACTGGATCATAGACGTAAAAAGCAGACGGCGGATGCTGCTTAAGGGGTTTCAATACTGTGACGATTACCCGCCCCTGATAGATGACATCAGAAAACTGGCCAAGGAAGACCTTGGAGTCATCCGCGATCCCAGTCTGGCCAGCCCCAATCTCGACCACAGGGCCCTGATTAAAGATTGGTGCCGGGACCTTGATGAAAATGACTGCCTGCGCAAATACCTGCCTCCTGAACAGATCAGCGCATTCTTCGAACACCTCCTGCCCCTGCAACGCGAGGACCAGGACATAGCAGGTCTCCTTGAGACATACAGCCGAATCATCGCGACAACACCGGACGAGGCGGCAATACACCATCAGGTGGCTGACCTGCTCTTTAGTATTGGTGAATTCGACCAGGGGATAAAACACCTTGAAGAGGCCATCAGAATTGACCCGGGCTATGCCATATACTGGGAAAAAATCGGTGATGAATTGATGAACTCAGGGCAACAGGAGGAGGCCCTGATCGCCTATGAAAAGAGCCTTGCCCACCGTCCCGACGACAGTGATCTGCTGAAAAAAATCGGCGACTGCCACATGGCCCTTGACCAGCCCGAGGAGGCCAGGGAGGCATACCTGGCCTGCCGGGAAAAATTGCTCGCGACCGCGCCTGACCAGGCTTTATCTACGAAGTGACCAGATTCTGAGAATTGATAGATAATGCCCATCCAGAAACGGTCTTTTGGTCTGATCTAAAGCGCTATGCTCAAAAAATTATCCTCGGCATATCATATATATGCCTGCGACAATTTTTTTCGCATGCCTTGACCTCGAATAAAAATCCTCGTTTCCGGACGGACAATAGTATAATCGCTATCGGTATCGCTATCGGGATCGCTATCGGGATCGGGATCGGGATCGGGATCAAGGATGAACTCGACCAAATGGCCGCGATGCCCAGCCGTTCCGGCGGAAAAGGCTACCAGAGTTCGAGAGGATCAAACGCTCTGCAGCGTCAATTTCGATACCGATACCGATACCGATAGCGATAGCGGAATCCCGCCATGACCGGATGAGCATTTTTCGGCGACCGGGCAACACAGCAATCGAGCGAAATGACCGTTTCCGGACGGACAATAGATAGTCAGGCAAGTATCAGGCCAGAGACACGCTCATTATCAGGGTATCGCATTTGCCGATCGAGGCCAGGGTATTTTCATAGGCATCCCGTACTCCGGGCGAATCAAGAAAATTCCAGGCCTTATGACCGCCCGGCTTTCCCTTTGCGAGCCAATAAAGATGATTGCTTAAGGGATAACGTTGCACCTGTTTTATGTAATTTACCCGCAGTTCCGCCTGCTCTGCCAGCATAGCCAGGGTATGGGGGTCGAACAGAAAAAGGTGGCAGCTCCAATAAGTGAAGCGTGAAAACGCCTCTGAGCCATAGAGGGTAAGCAAGGCATCATCAGCGCTGGGGACCTCGACGATAATCTCCCCGCCAGGGGCGATAAGCCGGGCCAGCTCACGCAGCTTCCCCCGGGGATCAGGGAGATGTTCAAGGACATGGAACATGGTGATAAGGTCAAAAACGACGCCATCATCGGCGAGTGCATCAAGGGCGCCGGCCACCCGCAGGCCATGTTCACTGAAATGGTCTGAAAGCCGCCTTTCCAGCTCGATCCCGCGGACCTCCGCCGCCCCGGCCCGGGCCTTCATGAGAAAACCGCCGGCCCCACAACCAAAATCAAGGAGCCTTTTCCCGGCCATGGCCCCTTTAAGGAAACGATAACGTCGCTCATCATCCGCCTCGCCCTCCGCCAGCCACTTTGCCACCTCCACCGGTTGCTCGCCGTGCATGCCTGAATCTTCATAAAAACCGGTCCGGCCGGCGGCAAATGATGCCAGGTAAACCAGTCCACAGCCCCGGCACTGACATATTTTAAGTTCAGGGTCGTCACGGACCCGACCTGGCCGATAGATAAAATCGGGACTGCCGCAGATATAGCATCCGGCAGGAAAATCCTCTGAACGGATCGCCTCAGCCATCAGAATTGCCTCATACCGCCTTCTTGTAACGCTTGCTCTCAAAGAGTCTTGCGCCCCGGCTTGTTTTTCAACGGGCCATTATGCCGCGTGCTTTTTTACGTCCTCGGAACCCAGCCAATATTCAAGCCGGTCAAAGGCAAACCAGAATCCCTCGCCCCGGTTCTTGTGCCCCTGCCAAATCTCGGGAATAAACGAGGCCCCAGGGGCGAATTTATCAAGGTCACGCCCCAGTGAGAGGAAATCGATGGAGCCTTCCCCGATCTGCAGGCCTTCACTATCCAGGCCGTCGGCGTCTACGATGTGCAGGTGGGCGGTAAACGGGCCCACTGTTTCAATAAATTCGGCAAACGACCACTTGAAATAATTGCAGGCCAGTTTTGAATGGGAGATATCGAGGCAGACCCGCATGGAGTGCGCCCGGCAGAAAGCCGCCGTCTCGATCGGGTCCATGAAAAGGTTCTGATAACGCTGCCCCCCGAAATGCCATGGGAAGGGAGGCATGGTCTGCGGTATGATCTCAACCCCGTTCATATCCAGCCGGGAAAGGCTGTCTGCCAGTTTATCGTAATAGCGTTTGCGCTGGGCGGGCGGCAGGTGAGCATTTTGCGTCGCCCCACCGACGTTGACAATTATCAGGGGCCGCGCAGTCCTGGGGAAATACCCCTTCAACCGCCTGGTAATGTCGATAACCTTCTGCAGTTCACGAATAGATCGCTGACGATATTCCTCGTCAAAGGAACAGAGATCGAGGATATGGTCTCCGGCAAAGAGCTCGGGGCTGTGAACGATAAAGTCTTTATCCATGGGGCTGGTGAAAATCTCGTCGAGGTCCAGCAACATGTCTTTGTAGCTGAGATGAAATTCCACCAGGTCAAAATTACTTAAACCGAGCATCTCATGCACGTCGTGATAACGGACCGGGATGCCGAAAGGCCGGTTAAAATCATAATCCCTCGGTTTGGCCTCAAGGCCGTTTATATCTGAGGGGAAGAAAAAATCTCCTGCCGTAAAATCATGCTTGGCGCGGGTTCCCACTAATTCCCCTTTGCGGTAGGGCGAAAGGCCGTTGCCCGGGCTCTTCACCTCAATCATCTCATTGAGAATTATCTCTCCCGCGGCAAGGTCCCTGTTAATGACCAGGCTCTTGCCGAGGACCTCGCGATTCATCATCTCACCCTGACTGATCTCCCTTTCACCGCCATTGCCCAGGGCCTGTTCGACCTCCCGGATACACTTGACCATGAGTTTAAACTCTTCCGGCAGGAGGCTGACCTTATGATCATTGCCCTCAAGATCGCGATTCAAGGTGAAATGCTTTTCGATAACCTTCGCCCCCCGGCTCACCGCGGCGACAGGAATAGAGATCCCCCTTTCATGACCGGAATAGCCGACCAGACATCCCCCTATCTCCTTCAAACGGTCCATATATTTAAGATTAATGTCCTTGAAGGGGGCAGGGTAGGTCGAGTTGCACAGCATGAGGACAAATTGCGAACCGTGGACCTTTAAAAGCTCCACCGCCTGTTTGATTTCAGCCTCGGTTGACATCCCGGTTGAACAGATAAGTGGCTTGCCGGTCTCGATCATGGCCCGCAAAAGGTCATGGTTGGTCAAATCGGCCGAAGCAAGCTTATAGGCGGGCATGCCGTACTCCTCAAGGCTGGCGAGACTCACCTGATCGAAGGGGGTGCATAACGGCCTGGCCCCGCGCTCTTTACAATAGTCAAAGACCTCAAACATCTCAGAGCGGGGCAATTGGTATCTGGCCAGGAGATCAAGGGTATACTGGGCTCCGAGGTCGGCGCTGCGGTCATCGGCCTGTCCCCGGTTGCGATACAGGCTGTCCATGTCCCGCATCTGGAACTTCACCCAGTCGGCCCCGGCAATAATCGCCTCGTCAACCAGGTTTTTGGCCATCTGCAGATCACCATTATGATTGTTGCCGATCTCAGCGATAACCATGACCGGCGATTCATCGGTCAACCTGAAGTCACCGACGAACATATCCGGCTCACGAATACGGGCGATTGCCACCAGCCGATGACGGTGATCAACCAGGGGAATGGCGCTGACCGCCTTATTTAGACGCCTCTTTATGGCTTCAGGAGAATCTGAAATATGGGCAAACTCGCAAGTGCGATTGACGATATTGCCTACTTTCTGCCGCAGGGTGACATTCTTCTGCCCGACAATCCAGCGCCTGAAGTCGCTATCGGTCATAATCCCCTCAAGAACACCCGACTGGTTTACCGCGACAATAAAACGATGTTTATTGCGCCCGATCTTTTCAAGGGCCCTGCTGATACAGTCTTCAGTGAAGACAATATAAGCGGAAATATTCTTATCAATAATCACGACAAGCACCTCCACACAGCAAAAGGAAACGCTGCTCTAACCGCCCCGTCCATGGGGCGCATGGCAGTCCGTTTTTCAACCGACTGCTAACAAGCGGTCCAACCGCCATCTACCACCACCACCGCTCCGGTCATGTAACTGGATGCGTCAGAGGCCATAAAAAGAAACGGGCCAGCCACCTCTGAGATCTCGCACATCCTGCCTACCGGGGATAATTTATTGAAATTATTGAGGAACATTTCATCGTGGCCATCAAATATCCCATGGGGCGCAATCGCGTTACAACGGATATTGTCCCGGGCATAAAAGGTGGCCAGATATCTGGTGAAATTGGGCAAGAATGACTTGCTTACGACATAGTCAACCGGCTTGAAACGCGCTACTCCGTCGCCGAAATCATACAATTGCTGGTTTGGCGAGATCAGGGCATAGGTCGAGGCGACATTGATTATATTGCCGCCGCCCTGAACCAACATCTGCCTGCATACCGACTGAGCCACCTGTACCGCTCCGATAAGGTTTACCTCGATTGAATCTCTAATAAGGCCTATCGGATAATTCTCGAAACGGCTTGAATCAATCTTGTCCTTGTTATATTGATCAAATTTGGCGTCAATGGCGGCATTGTTCACCAGGACATCAATCCGGCCGAACTTCTCCACCGAACGGGTCACCGTGGCATCGATGCTTTCCCGGGACCTGACCTCAAGGGCGCAGACAAGAAAATCATCTTTATTGAACAAGGCAGCCAACTCGCTCTCAACCGACGAGACCAAATCCGGATTATGGCCGGCAACGACCACCCTGGCCCCGCAGCGCAAATAACTGCGGCATATCTCCCTGCCGATCAGGCCGAATGCCCCGGTGACCAAAATCACCTTGCCTTGCAGAGATAAAATTTCCTCACTCATGACGCCCCCGGTCCGCTGCAGCTACGCCCTGCGACCTCTTGCAATATTTTCTTGATAATTCCGGTATGTTCCTTGCCCGGTGATTGGTTGAAATCAATTGACCAGCTCGCCAATCAATTTCATGTCGCATTTGCTGGTGCATTTCATCCCACCCTTTAAGTCAAAATGGTCCTGGCGGAATTGTTTGTATTTCTCCCCATTCCAAATGTCGTATAGAGATTCCACCTTGGCGTCTCCCAGGATTATTTCATTATTAAAGTCCTCAACGCACATTGCCGCCTCGCCATTAGACTTGATCGTCATTGATGACCACGGAAACTGACAGAACTCTGTCCAGTGAATTGACTTTGTCTCGGGTATTTTATTCTGATACCATTGCTGATCCTGGCTCTTCAGATAGATATAGACATCTAGTCCCTCAAAGGCTTTTTTGAGCTTTTCGAACTCAGCCAACTGGTCTTCCCTCTTCAGGTCCAACATCGTTATTACGATTGTGGTCTTAAATCCATACTTACGCTTGGCCTCAAGCATTTGCAGTATCTTCCGATATGCATCAGCAAAATTAGAAGCATCTCCCCTGATCTTTTTATGAAGAAAGTCGTCAACGCTCTCTATAGAATACTTTATGTAGCCGAGACCATTATTAAACATCTCTATATTCTTCTCGACATTAATATTAGCTGGATTGCAACTAAAATAAGACTCAAGTCCTCTTTCTGTTAAGAACTTAATTCTTTTAGGCAAATTATTATCGAGCAATGGGTCTCCATATCCATGAAGCTGCAACACCCTTGGTATCACATAGAGGAAATAATGATTTTCACTCATTCCATTTCTATCAATGCCATAATTTAATTCGACAAAATCCTGCCAACGGGACCAATCTTCTGCGCTAAATGGATTCAGCTCTCCGGCCACCTTCTCAAAGGTGGCATCATCCATGGTCTCGACGCGCCGAGTCATCATGGTTGTACGGGGACACATCTCGCATTTCATATTACACGCGTTGGTGGTCTCAATATTATATACGACTGGAGAAGTGCTTCTGTATTCTTCAAAAAGCCTTATTGCTTCTCCCCTATCGACCTTTTCTCCGGCCATAACACGCTTTTTAAGATTATAAACATTCATGTAAAAATTTATGTCTATCATCACGTCCTCTCTATATATAATTCTATATGAGCATATACTTTCTCATGAGCATCTCAGCATTTTTCCAATCATCATCATCATCAATATCTATAGCCGTATACTCAGGCATTTCATAAATAGCAATTTCACCACTTATCCTGCTACCAGTATCTTTTATACGGCCCACAGTGCTTATATAGAAAGATCCATTCTCCATTAACTCACCTTCTATATCCTGTCGTCTGGGCCTATTCATATAGTTGTAATTTATTGGTGTTCCATCACTGTTCCATAAAAACACCTTAAGTCTCGCGCATGACAACAGAGAGTCGCAACCGCTTTTGCCATATAAATCAAGGGCATCTCTGAAATAAGAACTCCTCACTAACGGATTGGTCGCCTGAACCAGGATAAATCTGTTATTATCGGCCAATCTTTTCTTTTCTATAAACTCGAGCATTACGCTTTCTGTGGACGACTTGTCACGAGCGTTTTCCTCATCTCGGAAATAAACCTTAACCTTGGGGAGATTGAGATTTTCCACCTCCCGGGCAATCTCTTCACAGTCTGTTGCCACATATACCTCATCAACTTCCTCGGCCCCGCTGGCTGCCGACAAGGCCCAATAAATCAAGGGTTTGCCGCAAAATGACTTGATATTCTTAAAAGGTATTGACTTACTGCCGCACCTGGCGGGGATAAAGGCTATATTTTTCATAGACAATACTTTCTCGTTACCCCATCCGGTTTTCAGGTCCAAAAACGCCATTGCCGCCCATACAAGGTGTACGGACAAATACAGCAAGAACCAGGCCATCGGAGCGATTAAGAATAACCGTTTGATATTGCAACACTTATCGGGAATAGAAGAAAAAAACTTTAGGGAAAATCAGGTACTTTTTTCCCTTTGAGACAATTTTTCCGGGTGTGAATAGAGCAGGAAGGGAGAGACAGAATTTGCCCGTCAGCTCCCCTGTTCAAAACCGATGAACCGACGGCGGCCGAAGAGGCGGACGGCGAGGAGACCGATCTCGTAGAGGACCACGAGGGGGCCAGCCATGAGGAACTGGTTGACGATGTCCGGAGTCGGGGTGACCACCGCGGCGATAACAAAGGCGGCCAGGATCGCGTACTTCCGCCCGGCGGCGAGTTTTTGCGCGTCAACCAGGCCGATCTTGGCGACAAAGACCATGACGATGGGAAGCTCGAAGACCACCCCAAAGGCGATGATCAGCCGTAGGCATAGGGAAAAATACTCCCTGACCGCCGGCATCACCTTCAAACCGTCGCCGGAATAGCTGCTTAAGAACCTGAAGGCCGGCGGAAAGACAACGAAATAGGCGAACAGTCCGCCGGAGATAAAACAGAAGTCCGAGAGGAGAATAAAGGGGAAGAGAACCTTCTTTTCGTTTTTATAGAGTCCGGGGGCGACAAAGCGCCAGGCCTGCTGAATGATCACCGGCGAGGCAAGGACGATCCCCCCGGCCAGGGCGAGTTTCAGATAAAAAAAAAGGCCTCCTGATAGGAGGTAAAGATGATCTTAGAGGTGGCGGGCAGGACGGCCGCCAGGGGTTTGAAGAGGTGATCGGCAAGGCCGCGGGAATAATTGTAGCAGACGGCAAAGCCCAAGGCCACCGCAGCCAGTGACTTGATCAGGCAATTGCGCAGCTCCCGCAGGTGTTCGGTCAGGGCCTGTTTCTCAAACTCATCCATAACAACTGTTTACGCTTAACGGTTTACGGTTTAAATTTTTCCAAAGGGAAAGATCAGGAGATCTCCGATGAGGATATTCGATTCCAGCAAGATTGGCATGGCAAAAAATATGGTCGCTAAAAAAAAATATCAAAAGGGGATAGAGCTTCTGGCCCGGCCGGTCCTTCCCCTGGTTCGCCTGGTCACCCTGCTCTATCTTACCGGCCCCTTTTCCAGCCTCGATGAACTCCTCCCCCAATTAAACGAAGAAATCGACACCGGCAGCGCCGTCTATCCCGACCCCGCCGCCGCCCTGGCCCCTTACTCCGAAAGCCTTGAGATGATCGAAAGGCTCAAGAACGGCCCGCCGCTTGAGCTGGGGGTGGAAGACGAGCAGGGCAACCAACTCGATCCCATGGAGACGATTGAGCTTGTCCTGGGCCAGGAAATAGTGGGCCGGGAGCTTGAGGAAATAAACAGCCTCCTCTGTGGTCCCTGCGGCTGTTCGCTCTGCTGCCGAGGACCGGAAGAGGAGATGAACCAGGAATTTTTCGAAATACCTCTGGCCGACGGGGAGTGCGGCCTCTTCGACCTTGAACTGATCGATACCCCGGTGAGCCGGGCCGCCACCCCCGATTCGGAATACTCCCCGGACGATGTCCCCTTTTACCGGCATCCGGCGGCGATCTATTATTTCCAGAACGGTCCGAGCCTTATCCTGCCGAAGGGGGCGAGCTGCCCAAACCTCAACTCGTCAGGCGGCTGTCTCATCTACCCCGAGCGCCCCTCGGTATGCCGAAAACCGCAAATCTTCGCCTACCTGATCGAGAAAGACGGGGGGAAAATGCTTGCCAGAAAAAAGATCCTCGCGGTGGTCGACTGCCCCTACGTCCGCGAGCTTGAGGAAGAAATCGCCGCCTACGCCGCCTCCTGTGGTTTGGAGCTGGTATTACGCCGCAATAAGGAGTAGCTGAGCCCAAAAGACCTCATCAGCAACGGCCGAAGCGCAACGTAGGCCGTCTGGCGCATGAACCGATTCAAATAAGGATTTTTCTCTCGCCAAGATAGCCAAGTAATCTTTCATTTAAATCAACTGGTTACCACGCGAGAGATGCCGCGCTTCAACATTTTTTTTGCGATCTTTACGCCTTGCGAGAGTCACTTCTTCTGGCTTCGAACAGTCTGTTGAAAGGGCCGACGGAATTCAGTGCCCCCGTTTATGCAATTGCCAGAGGGGAGTGATCTTTTTTATCCTTTTTTTTGCAAGCTCTGCCCAGAAAATCTTACCTGAAACCTGTTCATCGCCGCAGGGAACCCCCACCTCGCCTTCAAGGATGGCGTTGACTCGGACATCCCAAGGCCTGGGGGGAATTTTTTCAACAAGACAGGCCGACGGAACCGCGTAAACACGCGCCGCCGGGGCCAGGGCGCTGCTCTCTTTCAGGATCGCATAGACCAGGTCAAGAAAGCCCTTGCCGTTGCCCAGCCAGACTCCGGCCGGGTCCACCATCCCTCCGGCCGCGGCCAGCAGACCTATATCAAGGCCATAAAGTGCGCCTGTCTTCACTTTCCGGCCATGCTCCATCTGCCCCTTCAGGCTGACGGCGTAAGACAGGGCGCGAAAGGGGACTGAAAATGGCTCGGTCAGGGTAAAACCTTCTTTGAGTCCGGCGGTGGGCATCAGGAGTCTTTTACCGTCAAGCAGGCAATTTATCCTGATCTGCTGCAGGCAGGGATGGGGTTCCGCGTAGATCGCCCGGCTGGCCCGGTAGGCCGGGTCACGCCGCAGAGCCTCGGCCAGGCGGCCAGCAATTGCGATCAAGTGTCCCGGGGCAGGATCAAACAGATGGCGCAAATCTTCCCGCAACTCGTCCTCTTCTGGGGAAATGGCCATATCTTACATTCGGGGAGCCAGGGGGAGTAGTTCCCCGCCGACTGCGGCAAGCCTTACCGGGCCGGTGTCCGTGTTCTTTGCTGCCACGGCGACCTTGCGGCTGTAACCACTGGCGGCCAAGCGAGTGAAGGCCGAGCCGACCAGTCTTTCGATGTCGTTCCACATGGTCTCGCTGCCCATGATCGCCACGGTTATATCATTGCCGTGACGGTTGAAGGTCCCCACGTAGGTCTGGCGTGCGGCATTGATGAAGCCGGTCTTGCCTCCCTCAGCGCCCCGGATCCTCCAGAGGGCCCGATTATGATTGCGCAGGGTCTTACCGAAGGAGGTATGCTCTCTGATCCGGGCAACCCGTTTGGCAAACTCGGGATTCTCCATGGCCCGGTTGAAGATATTGACCAGGTCCCTTGCCGTCGAATACTGGCCCCGGGCGGTAAGTCCGGTGGCGGTCTTGCAGACGGTACGCTCGCCGCCCCAGATCGCGGCCTTGTAAGTCATCATTTTGGCAAAGAGCTTTTCCGAGCCGGCTATCTTTTCCGCCAGGGCGACACTGGCATCGTTTGCCGAATTCAGGAGGACCGCATCAATAAGTTCTCCGGCCCGGTAGGTGGCACCGGGACGCAGGTATATCTTGGAGCGGGGCATGGCCGCGGCCCGGCGCGAAGGACGGACCCGGTCATTGTTATCGAGATAATTGATCGCGATCAGAGCGGTAAGAACCTTGATAGTGCTGGCCGGCTGGGCCTTGCGGTCGGGTGATCGCGAAAAGATAACCTCACCGGTGCGGTTGTCCATTACCAAGTAACTTCGAGCCGAAATCCACCGGGAAACAAGGCGTCTTTCCCCCCGGGTTGCAGCCCGTGACGCCGACCGCTTGGCTGCGGTGGTGATAAGCGGACCGCCTTTATTATTTTCCTTTGTAATCGAATACTTGGAGGTACTGCTGATGATTTTGGCGAACCTGACGCCGGTCCGGCACTTGAACTTTGCCGGCGTCGAGATGATCGCGGTTGACGAAAATGCCTTACTCGGGACAGAGAAGAGAAGTAATAATACGATGGCAGGAGAAATGAAATGGCGTAATGTCATTTTTACTTTACGTACTCATTTATAGATTAATATTTACCTTCACCAACCTGCAATTCTTTTTGAAAGAATAAACCACCCCGCGCCGCTATCTCAAGCATTTTCCTGAAATAACAACATGTTAGAAGAAAAAGTACATGATATAGTGTAAGAGAAAAAAACAACCACAAGATATAGAAAAACATATGGTTGTTTTTTGGGTAGAAATTATGTCCTTTTATTTCAAGGAGATAGATAGTGAGACAAGGCAGAACAAGATCAGTTACAAAGAATAGAAAAGGGCTTGGAAGACAGAATCTCCAACCGGCAGGTAAGCCGAACTCAACCAATCACCGAGCAAGGAAGATACTGAAATTATTTAGAAAACACAGCAAGAGATCAAAGAAAACCGACCACCTTCTGGGGGATATCGTCCAGACTGACCACGTCGTCAACACCGCCTGCGTCGATGGCCTCCTTGGGCATCCCAAAGACCACGCAGCTCGCCTCGTCCTGGGCAATGTTCTTCGCCCCGGCCTCTTTCATCTTAAACATACCCTGGGCCCCATCGCGCCCCATGCCGGTTAGGATGACCCCTATGGCATTGGCCCCGCCATAGGCAGCCACTGAATTAAACAGGACATCGGCGGCCGGTCTTTGGTGACAGACAAGGGGACCGGTCTTCACCTGAACGTAATAACGCGCCCCGCTTCGCCGCATCACCATATGGTAATTACCCGGGGCGATCAACGCGGTACCGGGGACCACTGAATCGCCGTCTTCCGCCTCCTTGACCCGAATCTGACACAACTCGTCAAGACGCTCGGCAAAACTTGCCGTAAACTTGGCCGGCATATGCTGGACCACCATGATCCCGGGGATGGTTGGAGGAAACTGCATCAACACTCTCTTTAAGGCCTCGGTGCCGCCGGTTGAGGCGCCGATGGCGATGACCTTGTTGGTACTCTCAGCCAGGGACAACCGCGAGCCCACCACCCGGTTTTCTACCGCATCCGGCGCCGTAATCCGCTTGCCCACCCTTACCCGGGCCGCCGCCCGGATCTTCTCGGCCAGCTGCACGCTCATATCGCCAACCGAGTAAGCCTCACCCGGCTTGCAGATCACTTCCACCGCTCCGGAATCAATGGCATCAAGGGCCAGGGCGCCACCCTTTCTGGTGAGGGAACTGACAATGATCACCGGCAGGGGATAATGCTTCATCAACTTACGCAGGAAGGTGATGCCGTCCATCCGGGGCATCTCGACATCCAGGGTGATGACATCCGGTTTCAGTTTGACGATCCTGTCCCTGGCCACATAAGGGTCCGGCGCGGTCCCCACCACCTCGATGTCCGGTTCCCTGGAGAGTTCCTCACTGAACACCTTGCGGACCACCGCCGAATCGTCAACAATCAGTACCCTTATCTTCGCCATTGGACCAAACTCCTCATCAGACAGGGGGACGGCATACGGAAAACTCACCGCAGCAGAGGAACATCACGCCATGATCAGTGGCGTAGAGGGATGGAGAGAGACCGGCCAGCTCCCGGGCCGGGACAAATTCCTCCTTCTTCCTTGCCCCGGGGATACCAAGCCGGCAGCGGCCATCCGGATCGACTCGGCTCAGGATGCCCCCCACCACCATATTTGTCGCCTCCCTCGATGCGTCAAGGACCATCTCGTCATCGACCTTGTCCACATCAATCCCCATGAAATTGGCTGCCACGTTTTTCGCAAGCACTTCCGGAAAATAGAACTTTATGTCCGTTACCCCGTTGCCGCTTATCTCAACCATGCCCTCGATAAAACATGCGCCTTCCTTGGAAAATTCCCCGAGCGGGGATGAGGCCTCCTCCACCGAAATAAAGAACATGGTCCCGAAGATATCGGCCAGACTCTGATAAACCTCCTGCCTGAATTGCTCCTCCATCTCTTCCCCCCTGACAAAAATCCAGAAACAAACACATGACAAAACGCTATGGTTTCGCGGCTGAAGCCACTCCTACAGCGTTAGATGAGCCTTGCCGAAAAGTCCGCAGCAGATGGTGAGCTTGCGAATGATCGGGTGCGCCCTTTTTCA
>Ga0114931_10006820_pt1 | contig 14008 bp, 13 predicted proteins | sample 2SBtaG_FD_89579 | JGI IMG/M metagenome (GOLD analysis project Ga0114931, IMG submission 89579) | Deep subsurface microbial communities from Kolumbo volcano to uncover new lineages of life (NeLLi) - 2SBTROV14_V59a metaG | ecosystem: Environmental > Aquatic > Marine > Volcanic | place: Kolumbo...
CGCGGTACGCACAAATCCAATGGCATGATCGATCAACGGTTGTTTGCCAACAGGGACAAGGGCTTTGGGCAGGTCCCTGGTCAAATGAACCAGGCGGCTCCCGGTTCCGGCGGCGAGAATGACAGCTTTCATATGACCTCCAATACGTCCAAGAGTTCGTTGATTTCATATATGGCTCGAACAGGATTCGAACCGGTCTGATCAGTAAAATCAGATTCCGAGAAGGTCCCAAGTTTGGCAACAAAACGAAGATTGTTAGCAGTGGCGATTTGAGCATCCTTGAGAGAGTCACCAATGAACACCATACTGGATAACGGGACGCCGAAATATTCTCGAATGTGCAAGAAGTGGGCTGCTCCTTTACTGAAATTGTCTTTGTATCCCAACGCCAGGTCAACTGGCAAATTGTTACGCGTGACAAATTCACGCACCAGGTCATGAAAATTGTTGGAAGAAATAACGGTCCGAATTTCACGCAACTTGAGCTTGCACAACGTCTCGACCGTTCTCTCTTCCACCTCCTCACACATGAAGGACCGCAGCTTACGTGTCTCAAACATTTCAGCTATTTGCGCGTTCAAAGGGCCGGAGGGAAACATTTTATCCAGTTGTTGAAAGAAGGGGATTCCGCTGGTCAGCAAATATTCACGACGCCCCTTTTCAAAAGGCCACCCGTAGTATTGCCGGATCAAATCGGCCGCAATATCGGCAAAGCCTCCCATGGTGTCGATGAGCGTTCCATCGAGATCGAAAATTGTAACTTTAGTTGACTGATTCATTCATGATGTTCATGGTTCTGACTATTCAGGTGTTAACTGCGCCAATCTAAAGCATGCGAACTAGTAGGTCAAGCGATTTCCTTTGTCAAACAAAACACCTTGTTATGAAACAACAATTGTAGTACCTTTTCAACTTGTCAAAAATTACCCGTCGTTTGGGATCTCATTTAAGGTTCTCATCTGTATTGAAAGGAAAAAATCAGTGGTCAGGAAAGCCTGGATTCGCGGCACACATGTCATGGCAAACGCCAAGCTCTGGGGCCTTACGCTGCTTGAGCGAAACATACGGGAATTGGAAAAATTGGGCGTCAGGGAAGTCATCATAGAGGCGCGTGCCGGAGAGGATCCGTCCAAACAATTCTGTCTCGACCTTCCCAGTTCCATGAAGGTTACGCTAAAACACACATCCAGGGAGACGCCATTCAGCGATCTTACGGAGCTGCTGCACGACTCCAAAGAGTTACTCCTCGTCATCGAAGGGCACGCGCTGAATTACCGCCGTCTCATGCGCACGTTGCTGGCCTCAGAATCTCCGATCGGCGTCTTTCCGCGCTCCGGTAGCAGCAGAGCGGCGGCCGCCGTGGTGGACCATTCAAACATGTCGCTTTTTACCGAATCAAAAACGGACGACTTAACGACCACTCTACTCGACGCCATGAAGCTGGGCAAACTGTCCCAAATGGACCTGAATGACTTCAACCCTTACATCGACAATTTGAGGAGGCGCATTTCGCCTTACCTCCTGGCGGTGAAAAGTAACATCGACCTGGAAGAAGCAGACAACCTGTTGCGCTTAACCGTGCACAAGGGCGTTCTTGAATTCGTGGCCAAATATATTCATCCGCCCCTGGAATTTGGCGCGGTAAGATGGCTCACATGTACGCCCATTACGCCAAATCAAATTACCATCGCATGGCTTATTCTTGGAGCGCTTGTGATTCCACTTTTCGCGAAAGGCTACCTGTTGACGGCGGCAGTCCTCGCGGCCCTCTGCGGCGTCATGGATGGCATCGATGGAAAACTGGCGCGCCTGACGTTGCAGTACAGCAAGGTCGGGGATTTACTGGACCATATCGGCGGCACGCTTTATGACGCCATCTGGTATGTCGCGATCGGGTGGTACTTTATCGTGACGGACCCGAGACCGTCTGCCGAAATGTACGCGACGATTCTCTTCTTCGCTTACCTGGTCGAACGCGCTGTTCCAGGAATTTTTAGAAAGCTGCACGGTTCTGAAATTTATGATTATGAGGATATCGATATCTTCGTGCGCTTCGTCGGCAGTCGCATGAACAATAATATCTGGCTGTTCATGCTCGGCACGCTCTTCGGGCTGGCTGAAGAAACATTTTATTTCATCAGCATCTGGATGTTGGCAACAGCAACGTGGCACACGCTCCGGTTGATTTATGTTACCCTCAAGACGAAAACCAACAAGCCGGCCCTTGCCAACTAGTTTCAAGAATGACCTCTGAAGAAACCTTCCAAGAACCTTCTGGCTCGGACCATCGCGACGCAAAGGATCTGATCCAGGGCGCACTGCTTAACTACCTCGGCATGGCAGCCAAGGTCAGCAAAGTACTTTTTCTCTTTGTTGCGGCACGGCTGTATGGCCCTCAAGACCTTGGACTGTACCTGCTGGCCTGGAGTGTGGTAGACATCTCTTCAAAGTTCGGACTGTGGGGCCTGGATCGAAGTATCATTCGCGATATTGCCCGCTATCGTACGGACGACTCTCCCGAAGTCTGAGAAACACTTTCGGGCATTCTAAAATTCAACCTTGGTCTGTCCATCGGACTCAGCGCGGTTGCCGCCGCCGGGGCCTTTTTGCTGGCTCCCGTTATCGCATTGAAAATTTTCCATGATCCGGCGTTACTGCAACCGATCCGCATTTTGACCATTGCCCTTCCCTTTGTGGTCCAGACTCAAATGCTCATCGCCACCACCAAGGCGCAGCGCACCATGAAGTATGAGGTCCTTATCCGCCAGGGCCTGGAACCGCTGACGTTGCTGTTGCTCACGGTCGGCCTCCTCCCCTTTAAATTGGGAGCCGTCGGATTGGTTTCAGCTCACGTCGGCGCAAGCTTTGTTGCTGTATTGGGTGCTGCTTTTGTTGCGTATCGAAAATACGGTTATGTGGGCTGGACCAAACAACCTCTGCCGCGGGCTATTAAGCGGGAGACAATCCGCTACACCTCTCCGATGGCCCTCATGGACTTTCTCACGCTGATGGTAGCCCGCATGGATATTCTCCTGATCGGCTACTTTTTGAACTCAAGTGCCGCCGGCATCTATGGTATTGCCGTCGAGATGATCTCGATCATAAAGCGCGTACGGCAAGGATTCGAACCCATTTTTGCGCCTATCGTCTCAGAACTGCATTACCATAACAAAAAAGAACAATTGCACAGAAATTATGTCGTGGTGACGCGTTGGCTCATGGCGGGAACCTTGCTGCCGGTCCTGGCCATGACTTTGTTCTCCCACCAGATTCTAAGTCTGTTCAACGAACAGGCCGCCCGTGCCAGCGACGTGTTGGTGGTTCTCGCCATTTCACACGGTATCTTTGGCATTTTCAGCGCGGCGGAAAGCGTACTCGTCATGACCGGCAAAACGCTGCTCAATACGCTGCTGGCGGCAGGTATGCTTTTGGTGAATACGATTCTCACCATCATTTTTATTCCACTCTGGGGGCTAGTCGGCGCTGCCATGGGAATGCTGGCGGCTCATATTTTCGTCAGCGTGGCGCGGGTTTCGTGGGTCTATCGAACTTACCATCTGAACCCATTTGGCACGGCATTGGTGTGGCCGCTGTTCACTGGCTCCGCAGTCTTTCTCGTATTTTACTTCGCTCGCTTCATGGTCCACATCGACAGTCTGTTCGCGACCGCCACCACGTTGTTGCTGCTACTGCTGACTTACTTTTCTCTCTTCTTCGTCGGCGCGGCGGAACCGGAGGAAAAACACCTTCTGGACCAGTTGAAGGATAAATTCGTCAAACGCACGGCCAGGCTGCGCACTTAGCCGCTAAAGCTCAACCTTTTCCCCTTCCACGGCAACTCGAAAGCCCTTTTTCACGACGGTGTTGCTCGCTTCCGTTTCAGGCCACAGAGCCGGATTGGTGTGATTCAGGTGAATAAATCTAATCTTTGCTCTTTCGCTAACCGCCGTCTTTTCGAAGCGTGCCATCGTGCGTGAAATGAACGGATGCGGGAAACCGGACATGTCGCGCCCAGGGATTTCGCCATTGGCGTAAAAACTGCCATCGAGATAGGCAACATCAACCGATGCCACCATCTCTTCAATGTGTACGCCGAGGTCGTCCCACTCTTCCCAGGAATCGATATCCGGTATGAACAAAACCGCATGCCTCGGTCCGCGAATCCGGTAACCGACGACCTCGGAATATTCCTGACGGTGCGGTACGGAAAAAACATCCACGGCCAGGCGTTCATTGAGAATGACCGTGGTGTCCGCCGACAGGTTTTGCAAGCGGATATTGTCCAAACGGACGAGTTGACTCCACGGGCCATTCGTGCGCAGATAGTGCCGCATCCTTGGCATCGCGAAGACCGGCACATCCCTGGCGCCCAGGCTTTCATGGCCAAGGTACATCAGACCGGTATAGTGCCCCATGTGGGCATGCGTCAGAAAAATGCCGTCCAATCCTGGTTTTTCAATAACCGGTGCCACCACGTCTAACCCATGCAATTGCTCGGGAAAATCCGGCGTTGCATCGAACATCCACCGCTGCGAAGAAACGGGGTCGACCAGAGCCAGGCATGCCACTCTTCGGGCGGCGGAGGGGTCCTCCCAACCCGGATGCTGCTTGGTTCCCGTTTGCGGCACGCCGCCATCCTGCGCAATTCCCAGCACAACGACGAACGGTGATTTGGGGGGCGTCTGTGCAGCAGCATCTTGTAGAGTCCATGACAACAGCAGCATTGCAAAACTCACAAAAAGGTTCAGTCGTTTCATTCATCCTCCACTTCCACAATCATCTCGATTTCGACGGCGAAATTGCGCGGCAAGGATGCCATGCCGACCGCTGCCCGCGCATGTTTGCCTTTTTCGCCAAACACAGCTATCAGCAAGTCCGAGCAGCCATCGATCACCTGGGACTGCCGGGTTAACTCTTCCGTGGCGTTCACCATCCCGAACACGCGAACGATGCGTTTTACTTTTTGCAAATCACCGATCTCCGCTTTCAACGAGCCCAACAAACTGATAGCGGAGAGTCGCCCCGCCGCATTGCCCTGCTCGACCGTCAGGTCCCGGCCTACTTTCCCGGTCACGAAGCCGCCACCGGGCTTCTCAGGCCCGTGACCCGCCAGGAAGACTAGATTACCCGTGCGGACGGATTTCACCCGGTTCTTCGATGTGTTCCGCGGGACCTGTAATTCGATGCCCATTTGCTGGAGGCGCTGCTCCGGACCGGTTACATCCTGGCTTTGAGAAAAAACGCTCTCCAAACCCGGTGGCGCCAACAACGCGATGAACGGGATGACCCAAACTAATTTTGTCATCAAAAATACTCCTTCCTGCTTGATCTTGGTTTTTCTACAATTTACATTTCTAAACCCCATTGTCAATCAACGCACGATTGCATCGAACGCACTTTCCGCACACGGTCTATCTGTTTGTAAATATTTACACATACGCAACATGCACCAGATCACGATGGGAATATTGGCCGTTAACAGTTAAAATAAATTAGTGGCACGGCTCTGAGATTTCAAGCGGCGATTTGAACTGACGGAACTAATCCGCCCGGCCTGGTGAATAATCCAGGCGAATGCAGGCTAATTGTATGCACCTTAATTTTTTCGGTCGCGTGCACTCGCGGTTACAGGTTGAACGCCGCGGCTTGCCGCGCCAGGAATCATTCTGGATAGCTAACTTCGTACTTTCCATGCAAGCACACTAGCACACGGGCCGTTGACTTAAAAAATCGAACCGGGGAGACCTTCATTGAAAATATTCTCAAATCTCAAAGGCGATTTGATGGGCGGCATCACGACATCCGTCATTTCACTTCCTCTCGCCATCGCGTTTGGGGTTGTCGCCTTTGCACCGCTGGGAGAAGAATATATCGCACAGGGAGCCTTGACCGGTCTCTATGGCGTCATCGTTGCGGGGATTCTAACCAGCCTGTTCGGCGGAACGCCTGGACTCATCGCCGTTCCGACCGCCCCCATGTCCGTCATGGTGACATCCATTATCGCGACCCTGCTCAAGGATCCGGATATTGCGGCCCTGGGAGACAATCAGGTCATGGTGATTCTGCTGCTGGTTTCCATGACCCTTCTCATCGCGGGCATGCTGCAATTGATCATGGGGGCAGTCGGCGGCGGCAAGTTGATTAAGTTTATTCCATATCCGGTCATCGCGGGCTTCATGAACGGGATCGCAATCATTATTTTTCTGGCACAGTTACGTCCTTTCTTTGGGGTTGGCAAAGAAGCCTCCCTGTTGCAACTCTTTACAGGTGGTGCCGGGGTGCGCTATGAGACCGTCCTGGTTGGAACCGTAACCATTTTGACCATGATTGCCTCGCAGCGCCTGACGAAAGCTATTCCCGGCTCGCTGGTCGGCCTCCTCTGCGGCGTCGGCGCCTATTTCGCTATTGGAGAGATCATCAGTCCGTCTCTCCTGCACGTCAAGGGCAATCCATTGGTTATCGGCGCCATTCCCAGCGCGTTACCGACGCCGAAGCAAGTCACCAGTTTTCTGGCCCACGGCACCCTGGTGCCATTGAGCAGGCTGGGGACCCTCATCATTCCAGCCGTGACCTTAAGCGTGCTCGCCTCCATCGACACCCTGCTAACTTCCGTCGTAACCGACATGGTCACAAAAGGCAAGCACAACAGCACGAAAGAGTTGTTCGGTCAGGGCGTCGGCAATATCGCGTCCGCCTGCTTTGGCGGCCTGCCGGTCGCGGGATCGACTCTTGCCACCATGGTCAATGTCAACGCGGGGTCAAGAACGGGACTGGGCGGTTTGGTGAACAGCATCATGGTCCTCTTGGTTGTCATGTTTCTTGGCGGCTTGGTGCAGTGGATACCCATGTCGGTGCTTGCCGGCATACTGCTCGTCACCTCCGTCGGCATGATCGAATATGAAAGCATCAACCTGACGTTCAAGAAATCGGCCCTTGGCAATCTTTTCGTTATCGTCGCGGTCACCGTTATTACGGTAGCGGTCGATCTCATCGTCGCCGTCCTGGTGGGGTTGATCATTACGGCTTTTCTCTTCATCAGAGAGCAAATCAGCAAGAATATCGTTCGCAAGACTTACACCGGCAACCTCATCCATTCCAAAAAAATCAGAAGCCAGGAAGCCATGAACATCCTGCTCCAAAAAGGCGACCGGATTAAAATCTACGAACTGAGCGGCTCACTCTTCTTCGGCACCTGTGACAAACTGCTGACACAGATTGAACAAGAAATAGACAATTTTGCCATCATTTTAGATTTCAAACGGGTGCACACCATCGACCTCACCGGCGCACAACTTCTCAAACAAATCATCGAACGGGTGCAGGAAGCCGGCACGCACTTTATTTTCAGCCATCTGCAAAACGCCGACAACCCGGAGAAGCGGCAGATGTTTCAATTCCTGCAAGAGAACGGTGTGGTCGCTGCGATCGGCAAGAATTCGCTTTTTCCCGATATCGATCGGGCCCAGGAATGGGTCGAGGACAAATTGATCGAAACCAGTCTAGCCGCAACCGAAGATGTGCAAAAGCTGGCCCTGCACAACCTCGAAGTATTCCAGGACTTGGACGATGAACAACTTGAGATCGTGAGGCAACACCTCTACCCCGTAGAATTTAAGGCCGGTGATATCGTTTTCCGCGAAGGCGATCCTGGAGACAAAATTTATTTTCTGATGTGCGGTAGCGTCAGCGTTCTCGCCAGCCTTTCCGCCAACGGTGACGCGAGCAGCCGTCTCGCTACATTTGGAGAAGGTGTTTTCTTTGGCGACATGGCCATTCTGGAGAAAAAACCCCGCTCCGCCACCGTGCGCGCCGATGCGCACACGGAGGTTCTCTACATGACGGTCGATGATTTCGAAAAGCTGGTCAAGACCCGCCCGCTTATCGCCTCCAAGATGCTGCTGGGAATGACACGGGAATTGTCTTACCGCCTGCGGTTAACGACGATTGAAGTGAGGACGTTGGAACAGGATTAGAAGAGTCTGACTGCTGCTTCCAAGCTTGTGACTCCCACGTCCAATCATTTCACCATTAACGCTGCGTTTCACACGTAGGGGTTTTCCTCGTTCCCACGTGCATCCTGGACGCTCTGCGTCACCCTAAGACCACTCCGTAGCAGCCTCACAGTGCCGGCATAATTGCGCGTGCTTAAATAGCGCCAGTGCCGTGCTTCATTGACATGGCCGCGCCGGACAGGGTTATTGTGGATATATTCAATTTTCTGCTCCATCACATCGTCACACTCTGAATCTGCTGTGGGTGTGAACCTTCCTGTCAGAACTGGTACCGGCGGTCGCTCTTGTGTTGTTCCCAAAAAAAATGAATGCCAAAGTATATTGGACGCAACGCGGTCCTGTCACACGGTCCCAAACGACGTATACAATGTAAATCCTGTATAGTCAATTTGTTGAGGCATATGTTTCGCAGAAACATACCACGGTTATTTCATTCATCTTCGCCGCTACCAGAATTTCTGCGGCATCCTCTGGATTCCCGATTAAAACATTCGGGAATGACGTTTCTTACAATGGGTCCGCTATCGAATCGCGAGTGATGACCTGCCGATTCGGGATCTTATTCTCTTTCTCCCGCGCTTGGGCCCATTAAAGTACAAAGTCGAGATAGTTCTCCTCGTTAATGCATTGGTAGGTCGCGGTATCATAATTCTCAAGCCAGGCTCTGGGCGCTTTGCCGGTCTTTTTCCCATACTTAAATTCGAATCCGCGCAGCTCCCCGCCGCTTTCCTCGATAGAGTCCAACTCCGCGCCTGTATAAGTGCGCCAGAAATAAGTCTGGGGCGATTGCATCTGGTAGGCCATACGTTTTTTTCGTTCGACCATCAAGAAATTCTCCCAGAGCTTGCCATGATCATCACGAAAATCAAGCCGGTTGAAATTGTCGATTACTGTGTTGCGAACTCCGAGGTCATAGAAGTAGATTTTGTCCATTTTGCTGACTTCTTTGCGCAGATTTCGGCTGAACCCTGATACACGGAACAGCACGAATGCCTTTTCCAGAAGGTCAATATATGTTTCCACTGTCTCTTTGCTCATCCCGAGGCTCTTCCCCAGCTCGGAAAGAGAAACTTGAGAGCCGATTTGAAAAGCTAGCAGTTTCAACAAGTTACGTAATTTTGTAGAATGCCGGATCGACGATAACTCTAGTGCATCTTTGTATAAATAGGCACTCGACAATTCCCGCAGATACCGGCTCTTTTCCTGGACATTGTCAAGCGTCAAGGCCTCCGGGTAGAGACCGTAAACCAGATACTCTTCAAGCCGTTCACTCAACTCGAATCGATTGTAGTGCGTGTTGAGCTCATGAAGCGACATGGGATAAAGTGTATAGGTCCAGGTCCTTCCTGTCAGCGGTTCACGTGTCTTGTTCGCCAATTCAAAAGATGAAGATCCCGTTGCAATAATTTTTAGTTGGGGACAGCCCTCATGCAGAATTTTCAGGTTGATTCCTATGTCGGCAATGCGTTGCGCCTCATCGATGAAGAGAAGGTCGTATCCTTGTACCAGTAGTTTCATCTTGTTCAGGTCACGGCCCGCAAAGATTTCGTTGTACTTCAGCTCATCAGCGTTGATTTCCAATTTCTTAACCGGGATTTCCGAAAGAACATGCCGCACTAACGTAGTCTTGCCAACTTGCCGGGGACCGTACAAGATGATTATTTTCGAAGAGCTGAGCAGCTTTTCCCGAATGGTCTTTGATAAAGTTCGATGCAAAAGCATGGTATGAAAATACCGGACCCATGCAAGAAAAGCAAGCGCAAATCACGCTAATTCCGCGAATAAACTCTCCGAATTAGCGCTCCATGCTCATTCCCACGCTCGGCGTCCCCCCTTAACTCGCCTCCTCCAATCTGATCGGCAACTCGCGCACGGGCTTACCCGTGATATTCAGAATCGCATTGGTCAGCGCCGGCGCGACCGGAGGCACACCGGGCTCTCCAACACCACCTGGCGGCAAGTCCTGGTTTTCAACGATGTGAACCTGGATTTCCGGGGTCTCGCTGATACGAAGCAGCGGGTAGTCGTGAAAATTGCTCTGCTCCACCGCCCCTTTGTGCGCCGTAATGTTACCGTGCAGCGCCAGCGTCAGACCAAACACAACCGCTCCTTCCATCTGCGCTTTGACACGATCAGGATTGACATAGGTGCCACAATCCACGGCACAGTCCACGCGATGGACCTGCACCTGTCCGTCCTTTACCGATGCGTGCACCACCTGTGCCACATACGACACAAAGCTATAATGCACGGCGATACCGAAACCGTGTCCTTCGGGCATTTCCTTTCCCCAGCCGGCTTTTTCAGCCGCCAATTCCACCACCTGCCGCAAACGGCCGGTATCGTAAGTATAGCGTTTCAGGTCTTCGCCGTAGGCTCCCCGCTCTCCCTTGAACAGAGCATTCAGGCTGCGAGGCGGACCGATGAGGTCGAGCAAATATTCCTTTTGGTCGCGCCCGGCGGCGTGAGCCAGTTCGCCAGCAAAGGCGTTGATGGCGAAACCATGTTGGATATTGCAAACGGAGCGCATCCAGCCAATCCGGATGTGGGCCTCCGCCGGACTGTTCTCGCACTGCATATTCGCGATGTCGAAGGGCATGGTGGTAAAGCCCAATCCTAGTTCGCCGCTACTGGCGTAGGTCACGTTGGGACTGAAAGTCGCGCTGATGCTGGGGAAGGCCGTGCGGTGGATCCAGGCGGTGGTTTTGCCCTGCTCGTCCAGGGCGGCCTTCAGGTATTGCGCGCTGGGCGCGTGATAGTAGTCAAACTGAATTTCATCCTCGCGGCGCCACGTCAGCTTGACCGGGGCCTTGACGGCTTTCGAAACCAGGGCGGCCTCGGCGATATAGTCAGGTTTAGACTTCCGGCCAAAAGCACCACCCAACAACGTTACATGCATCGTGACCTTTTCAACGTCGATCCCAAGGGCTTTGGCGACGGTTGCACTGGCTGCTTGTGGATCCTGCGTCGGAGCCCAGACTTCACATGTGCCGTCCTCTTTCACCCACGCCAGCGAATTGGGCGGTTCCATCGGAGCGTGTGCCAACATCGGAACGTGGTAGACCGCTTCCACGGTCTTGGCTGCTTGTTCAAAAACCGGTGTGATGTTGCCCACCGACCGAATTTCCTTTCCGCGATTCCTGGCACTCTTCTCCAATGCGGCGCGATACGGTTTAGAATCGTATGTCGCGTTAGGTCCCAGGTCCCATTCAATTTGCAGCGCTTCGCGCCCCTTGAAAGTTGCCCAGGTATTTGTTGCCACGACGGTCAACCCGCCAAGCGCATTGAAAGCAGGCGGCAAGGTCGCCGCGGGCAACGGAATCACATGGGTTACACCCGGCACTGCCAGCGCGGCTTTGCTATCATACTTCTTCACCCGGCCACCGATGACCGGACAGCGCTCAACGGAGGCGTAAACCATGCCCGGCGCCCTCGCGTCGATGCCAAATCCGGCCTGACCGGTGACGATGTTGCGGTTGTCTATGCCGTTCAATTCCGTCCCGATGTAGCGCCACTGCTCACGCGGTTTCATCGGTGGACTTTCGGGAGCTTCAAGCGTTGCAGCGGTTGCAGCCAGCTCGCCATAAGCCAGCTCGCGGCCGGTCGGCGTATGTTTGACAACATGGTTTTTTGCCACACATTCGGATACGGGCGTATCCCAGGTTTGCGCGGCTGCTGTCACCAACATCGCGCGGGCGGCTGCCCCGGCGGCCCGCCAGGCATCAAAATGATTGCGCACGCTGCGCGACCCATCGGTGTCCTGCTTGCCGTATTTCGGGTCTCCATCCGCCTGCACGACGGTAACACGGCTCCAATCCGCCTCGAGTTCATCCGCAATCACCGCTGGCATACCGGTACGAATGCCCTGTCCCATCTCGGATCGCGGACAGACAATAAAGACGTCTCCGGCCTGGTTGAGGCCAAGCAATACGTTGGGCTGGAACCCGGCGTCAGCCAGGGTGCCCTGGGGTGGTATCCTGGTAGCCCAAACTGGCTGCGACTTGTCGTTGCAGCCACTGAAAACGCCAAGAACAAAGGTCGACCCCGCCGCTAACGCCGTTCGTTTCAGGAAAGCGCGGCGCGACAGGTTAACGATAGTTGGAGCTTCAGGCAGCGTGAGGGTGGCCGCCAACGATTCGTGTTCGAATAAAAACATGGCTTACCTCCTTCCTATTTCCGCCGCACGCAGGATGGCTGCGCGAATGCGTGGATACGTGCCACACCGGCACAAGTTACCTGATTGATTGCTGTCGATATCCGCCGGTGTGGGGTCGCTGTTCTTGCTCATCCAACCGGCGGCATTCATGATCTGACCACACTGGCAATAGCCGCATTGTGGTACGTTCAGTTCGTTCCACGCCAACTGTAGCGGGTGGCTGCCATCTTCAGAAAGACCTTCAATGGTGGTGACCTCTTTGCCGACCACTGCCGACACCGGGGTGACACAAGAACGCGTCGCGTTGCCATCGAGGTGAACCGTGCAGGAGCCGCACAGACCGATACCACATCCAAATTTGGTGCCGGTCAGGCCGATCAGATCACGGATGACCCAAAGCAGCGGCATCTCTCCAGGCGCCTCCACCACGCGCGCCTGGCCATTGACCGAAAGTTGAAACGTTGACACTGTCTCCATTGAAATGTTCATAACGCCCTCCATCAAGTTTTGACCAACAATTTAAATCACAACCGGCAGTGACGGCCATGCCATCTGCGGGAGATGGTCCCTGAGGAAACATTTGCCCGCAACTCGCAACCGCAAACAGCTCAACCTGGCCCGGCCGTTTTGCTTTATCGCTTGCAAAGATTATTTTTCTTCTCCACGGAATCCAGCACAATGCAAAGACTCACGTCGGGTGCCCCGGATATAAAAATTTCACCGGTTGGGTGGCACTTGGCTTCAGCCAAAGCCATAGTTTTAGCAAGATTTTGGCGAGCAGCCGTGCAAGAAATTGCGTCCATAATAGTCTCATGTATATGTACATCTCAGTTTATTGGATAGCAAGCAGTTCTTCCAAACAAAATATAAACGGACGCCCACTTCCCTCGAAGAAGACGCTGAGCGTCGGGCTTGGCGTTCCCACGCAGAGCGTGGGAACGAGGTTATTCTCCAGGAATCCGGCACAATGGTAACGGACTCACGGAACCGCCACCGCCAGTGTATCATGGTGCTCAAGAATGAGCGTCCGTAAATAGGTGCCAATTCGATTCGCCGCTTCGAAGCCTGCCTGCACGGCAGCCTTTTCTTCCGCATCCGCCGGGAGGTCCGCACTCTCAGCAAAGTGCTTGATGTCACGATAGCAGCCGATCGTGAAGCTGTCCCACCCGGCTCCCTGGTCGCGTACGAAAATCAGGTTCTCCGGACGATGCAAGGTTTTGAGGTAAGCATTCTCCATCTCACGCTCTCGCACCAGTTCCTTGTGTTTGCCGGCGAGGGCGCGAAACATCTCTACGTGGAAGAAGCGGTTGGATTCAAAACATTTTCTGACGACGTCCAAAGCGGGTCCACGGGCAAAGACCTCATCCTGACGCACGACATAACTTAACATCTGGTCCGTCAGCCCGGGCTGTTTTGCTTGTGCGGCCGTGCGGCGCTTGATGCGGTCCGCGGCATAAAAGTCACCGTAACTTTCCATCGGGTAAAGCAACAGTAAATCCCATTGATCACCCTGACTGTGGCGTATCATGAAGGGCGCTGTATCGCCGCTTTCCTCAAAAGTCGACGTGCTGTTTTTGAACAATTCAATGAGAGAAAGAAGCTTGCCGGGCGCCGCCCTGAGAAGTTGCGCCTTGTACAAAGTCCGTCTGCTCTCTTGCCCGAAAGCAGAACCGATGGCAATCAACAGTACGAGCAACGGGATCGTCTTCATAAAATCAGTCCCCGGTTTAATGAAATGTTAGGATGATGTCCCGGTTGACACCGGGGTTCTTTGCGGTGTGGTAATATCGCCGCGCCGGACTTCGAGATTATTTCCTCTGGCGATTTCTATGAATTTGAG
>Ga0114931_10006821_pt1 | contig 14008 bp, 13 predicted proteins | sample 2SBtaG_FD_89579 | JGI IMG/M metagenome (GOLD analysis project Ga0114931, IMG submission 89579) | Deep subsurface microbial communities from Kolumbo volcano to uncover new lineages of life (NeLLi) - 2SBTROV14_V59a metaG | ecosystem: Environmental > Aquatic > Marine > Volcanic | place: Kolumbo...
ATTAGTAAAATTTTAATTGGAGAGACCAACTTGACTTCCGTGATAAGTAAACCAACCCTCGAAAAGGAAAATTTGTTGCACAAGGCAACAAAGATCATTGCCGTCCTGGTTATTATGATCTTTCTCGGGACCGGCAGTACCGCCGTTGCTCAAGAGGACGCGACGGCTGATAAAAATAATTCGGCGATAACTTACGAAAAACTAAAAGTCTTTTCGGAGATTCTTTCCCTGATAGAGTCTAATTATGTTGAGTCGGTAGGGTCGGACGCATTGATTGAGGGCGCTATTAAAGGCATGGTCAAAGCTTTGGACCCCCACTCCTCTTACCTGCCTCCGAAATCTTACAAAAATATGCTTGTGGACACTTCAGGTAAATTTGGAGGGTTGGGCATAGAAATCAGTATCAGGAAAGGTCTGCTTACAGTTGTTTCCCCCATTGAAGATACCCCGGCTTTTAAGGCCGGAGTCGAAGCTGGAGACAAGATCATCAAAATCGAAGATGAATCAACTTTGGACATGACGCTCACAGACGCGGTATCCAAATTGCGCGGAGAAACCGGGTCTCCAATCACCATTACGGTATTCAGGGACTCCATCGACGGACCTAAGGAGTTCACCATTGTCAGAGCCGTCATCAAAGTGAGAAGCGTCAAAAAGAAGATTTATCGAAATGAAATCGGTTATGTGAAAATCCGCAGTTTTTCCAAAAATACCAGCAGTGATCTTGACGCCGCTCTAGCGGAATTCGAGAGAAAAGGCGTCACCAAGTTGATACTGGACGTTCGTAATAATCCGGGAGGATTGCTCAACCAGGCGGTTGAAGTGTCGGACCGGTTTCTTAAGAAAGAGAATTTAATCGTTTACACCAAGGGCAGAACGGATGAGCAGAACATGCGCTTTACCACCCACGATAAAGTGAAGCGGGTGACTTATCCCATGATAATTCTTGTCAACGGGGGAAGCGCCAGCGCTTCAGAAATCGTTGCTGGAGCCCTTCAGGATCTTGGCAGGGCGGTTATCCTGGGGACCAATACATTTGGTAAGGGGTCCGTGCAGACCATCATTCCCCTGACGGATGGGTCGGCCCTGCGATTGACGACGGCACGGTATTACACGCCCAGTGGCCGGGTGATTCAGGAAAACGGCATTGTTCCTGACATCATTGTGGAGATGCCTCTGCCAGGCGAGGTGAAAGAGGAAAAGGATAAAAAAAAGGAGAGTAAGGAAAAAACAAAACTTAGAAGGTTTCTTCGTGAAAAGGATCTTAAAAAACACCTCAAGGGAAAGAGAAGTTTTGATGGCGTAGATAACGGAGAAGAAACTGAAACCAAGAATCCCGAGAAAAAACAGGAAGAAGCCGATAACACTCTCGAAGAGGAACTTCAAAAAGACCGCCAACTCATGACCGCGGTGTCCTTGCTGGAAGGTTGGGAAATCATGCGGAAAACTCTAAAACCTTCTCCCAGGAAAAAGGATTCAGCTCCAAGCCAGATCAGTATGAATGCTAATTGAGGAACACAAATAAAATCCTTCTCACGCAAAGCCGCCAAGGCGCAAAGAACCCCTTAATTAATAATCCCTCGCCCCTTCAAGGGGAGAGGGCTGGGTGAGGGGATGGTTAGAACCACTGATAAACAGAGATGACGAATTCGGGTTACATCTTTCTTTGCGTTCTCTGCGTCTTTGCGGTAAATAACAGGTTTGGTTTTTTCATTTCAAAGGATGTTTAAAGCAAATAATGTTGGTCCTGGGCATAGAAACATCCTGCGATGAAACCGCCGCCGCTGTTCTTCAAGACGGCAATAAACTCCTGTCCAACGTCATATTCGATCAGATCCAAATCCACAACCAATATGGAGGCGTGGTCCCGGAATTAGCCGGACGCTCCCATATCGAACGCATCCACCTCGTCATTAACGAATCCCTGAAATCCGCCGGAATCACTCTGGAGCAAATTGATCTCATTGCGGTCACCCGCGGACCCGGACTTGTAGGCGCGTTGCTGGTGGGACTCAACACCGCCAAAGGCATTGCCTACGCTTCTAAAAAACCCCTTATAGGTGTAAACCATCTGGAAGGTCACCTGTTGGCTGTTTTTTTGCAGGAGGAAGTAGCGTTTCCTTTTCTGGCGCTGGGCGTTTCCGGCGGCCACACGGACATGTATCGCGTGGATGGGTTCGGCAAATACAAACGGCTGGGGCGGACCCGCGACGATGCGGCGGGCGAATGTTTTGATAAAGTCGCCAAGATGATGGGGCTGGGATATCCCGGCGGTCCGGTCATTGAAAAGTTAGCCCGTTCGGGAAACTCCAAAGCGATTTCTTTTCCCAGAGCGTGGCTTGGGAAAGATTCTCTCGATTTCAGTTTCAGCGGACTGAAAACCTCCGTCCGCAATTACCTCGAAAAACGTAAAAAAGGGGAGGTGGCGAACCTCTCCGATGAAGATGTGGCCGCAAGTTTCCAAACAGCGGTGATCGATGTGTTGGTTAAAAAGCTTCTCCTCGCCTGCGATCAGAACGACCTCAATCGAGTGGTGGTGACAGGAGGAGTCGCCTCCAACGGAGCCTTGCGGTCAGCGGTAAAATTGGCCGCTGAACAACGAAGGATGGAATCGTATTTTCCTAACCCGTCTATTGCACCGACAACGCCGCCATGATCGCCTGCGCGGGCTATCACCGTTATAAAACCTTCGGCCAACCGCAAAACGAGGTTTTGGACCTCGATGCCCGCGCTACTTTGCCCTTGGAATAACAAAATGTGAGGTAATAACCACAGAGCCTATCCTGAACCAAGCCGAATAAAAAAAACTTTTAACCGCAAAGGCGCAAAGATCGCAAAGAATCCCAAATCCAACTATTTTTTAATGTTTTCTCTGCGTTCTTTGCGTCTCTGCGGTTAATAAAGGGTTTTGTTTTCTAATACTTAGTTTTTCTCATAAGTCATTATTCGGCACAGGCTGGAAAGCCTGTGCACCTACTTATTTTTATATGCGCGTATTAGTTACAGGTGGCGGTGGGTTTCTTGGCAGTTGCATTGCCAAAAAGCTCCATGCAAGAGGTGATCAGGTCATCGTTCTGGGACGGAGGAAATATTCTCATCTGAGTGCGGGAATTGAATCCATCGTCTGCGACGTCCGCGACAAGGAAGGAGTCGCATCGGCTCTGAAAGGTTGTGACGCGGTTTTTCACACGGCGGCGATTCCGGGAGTCTGGGGCGATTATGAAACGTATTACGGCGTCAACGTAGAAGGAACGCGCCATGTGATTGAGGGATGTCGTGAGCATGCGGTGAAAAAATTGATTTTCACCAGCTCGCCCAGCGTGGTTTTTGGCGAGTCCGATCTGGAGAATGTAGACGAGAGCGTTCCTTATCCTGCATCTTATTTATGTTATTACCCTGAAACCAAAGCTCAGGCAGAGCGGATGGTCGTGAAGGCCAATGAGGTCGACGGTTTGTCCACGGTGTCCTTACGTCCGCATTTGATCTGGGGGACAGGCGACCCGCATCTGGTTCCGCGCATTATGAACCGGGCGCTGAAAGGAAGTTTGGTCCGTGTGGGCGATGGCAGGAATCGGGTCGATATCATCCATGTGGAGAACGCGGCGCATGCGCATATTCAGGCCTGCGATGCGCTTGGGCCAGGTTCAAAAGTGGCGGGGCAATGCTATTTTGTCAGCGATGGCGAGCCCGTGGTGTTGTGGGAATGGATCGACAATCTCCTGCTGGCTCTTGATTATCCTGTCGTTGAAAAAACGGTTTCCTATCGTACCGCGCGAATGGTGGGTGCGGTTTTGGAAAAGATTTATGGGGTGTTAAGGATTAAGAAGGAACCGCCGTTGACGCGGTTCGTGGCGGCGCAGTTGGCGACTTCACACTATTTCAACATTGCCAAAGCCAAAAAGGATTTTGGATACGCTCCGGTGGTCGACCCCGATGAGGGGATGACCGCGATGGTCAATCATTTGCGGGCTCATCCGGTTCCCCTAACAGATTAATTTTATGCGCCATGCTTCCCGCGCCGAATCCGTTGTCGATGTTGACCGTGGCCACGCCCTGGGCGCAGGTATTGAGCATGGTCAAAAGCGCGGCCACACCGTTGAAAGACGCGCCGTAGCCGATGCTGGTGGGCACGGCGATGACCGGATTTTCGATCAATCCTCCGACCACGCTGGCCAAGGCCCCGTCCATCCCCGCCACCGCCACCACGACACGGGCTTTGCGCAGGCGGTCCACGTTATCTAGCAGTCGGTGGAGTCCCGCCACGCCGACGTCATAAATCGTTTCGACCCGGCTACCGAATAACTCCGCCGTGACCCCGGCTTCTTCCGCAATGGGGATGTCGGAGGTCCCCGCAGTGACGACGACGACCAGGCCAACGCCTTTGGACTTTTTCTTTTGCCGGGTCACCAGAGTTTTTGAAGCCGGATTGTATTGCGCTTTTTTTGGTAGTTTGGATTTTAACTTTTTGAAAACTTCCGGCACAAGTTTGGTGGCGAGGATATCGTTTTTTGCCGCGATCATTTTCCTGATGATGGCAATCAACTGATCGGGAGTTTTACCTTCACAGAAAACAGCTTCCGGTTGGCCGCTTCTCAAATGGCGATGATGGTCCATTCGGGCGAACTCCAGATTTTCGTAAGGAAGGGTTTTCAGGATTTCCAGCCCCTGGGCGGGAGTCAGTTTTTTCTGAAACAGATCGGTCAGAACCTTCTTGAGTTCGTCCCGTTTCATTCCAATCCCCTGACATCTGAAAATTCGGTGTTAATCTCCACCTTCATGAGGTCTTCCAATGCTTTTTGCGGTGACTTGTCTTCGTAGATGATGCGGTAAGTTTCTTCAATGACCGATGCCTGGATATTGAGTTTGTTTTTCAACTCATGGGCGGATTTCACGGTGCGAATGCCCTCGGCCACCACCTTCATGTTTTTGGTGATTTCAGCCAATTTCTGACCCCTTCCCAGCTTGAGGCCAACGGTGCGGTTACGGCTCAGGTCCCCGGTGCAGGTGAGAACCAGGTCGCCCATACCGGAAAGTCCCAAAAACGTTTCAGGCTTCGCTCCCTGCGCCGTGCCGATGCGGGTGATTTCCACCAGCCCGCGGGATATCAGGGCGGCTCGTGGATTGTACCCAAGGTCCATGCCGTCGCAAATCCCTGTGCTGATGGCGATGACATTTTTCAACGCTCCACCGATTTGGACGCCAAGTGGGTCGTCGCTGATAAATACTTTTAATTTTGGAGTGGAAACGATTTGCTTGACCCGTTCGGCTGTTTCCAGAGTGTCCCCTGCGGCGACCAGAGCGGAAGGAAACCCTTGAGCAATTTCTCTGGCAAACGTGGGACCGGAAATAGCGGCGAACTGATGACTTTTATCCAATTCCTGTTGCAGAATCTGATGCACGGTGCAGAGTGTTTCGTTTTCTATTCCCTTGCTGGCATTAATGATGAGGCAGTCCGGTTTTAAAAAGGGTCGGATATTTTTTATGGTGGAGCGCAGAACATGTGTGGGAGCGACCAGGATAATGGCGGACTTACCTTCCACCGCCTGCTTTAGGGAATGGGTGGGGTGAATGTTTTCCGGCAAGGAAAACCCCGGCAGGAAAAGGGCGTTTTCCCGTTTGGTTTTCATGGTTACACAGAGGTCTTCCTCGTACACCCAAAGGGGAAACGTGTGGCCTTTTTTTGCCAGCAGGAGCGCAAGCGCCGTTCCCCAGGCTCCCGCGCCGATAATCGCTAAGTTTTCTGATTGCATGAAAAATTCCTGAATTTATACCGGTAAATTAACAGAGACCTATACCTGAGAACGAGATTCCCTCACCTTAATCCTTTTCCCCCTTTCGACAGGCTCGGGATGACAGGGGAATTAGGTGAGGGGAGAGGGGGATTTAGATACTATTTCAAATTTTGCCAAACCCTTGTATGTCAAGAGGCGTTAAAATAAGAGTTATTCGAAGAACCCAAGGGTCAAATTCAACGGAACGCGGGTAGGAAAAAGACCTTGTATGTCCATTTTCTTTGTGATTAAATCGATTTATCCAGCTTGCGGATGCCTCGAAGAATCCAACTTGGACTATGAGCCAATCCGTTATTCTAGGCGTTGGCGATTACGAAAGTCAAAAAATATCAATTTGTAGATATCCTATTTAAATTTTGACTTGTATCCGGCAAATCCAACCCCTCTGACATACTAAACCATATGGCGAAACGTGTAAAGGTTAGCAGAAAAGAGTTCCTGAAGGGAGATGATCAGTTCCTCACCACTTCTCAGAAGGTCACGGCATATATGTCCGATCATGGGCCTTTAATGCTGACCTCGGCGGGGATCATCATCGTCCTATTCGCCGTGGTTGCGGGATACCACTACAACCAGCGGATTCAGGATATGAGAATGGAAAACCTGTATTCCAAAATGGTTAAAATCACTAATGAAAAATCTGACAAGAAACCTGAGAACTCGATTGAGGAATTGGAAAAATTATTGAGCCAGTTTAAAGAAGGTTCTCAGAAAACGCGGGCCAGCTTATTGCTTGCGGAGGAATACTACAAAGATGAGCAGTATGATAAGGCCATTGCCATATATACAGAGATTTCGGATCGGGTGGATGGGAAGGAGCTTTCCGGTCAGCTGGCAAGAACCGGCCTGGCCTATTCCCTTGAAGGAAAAAAAGATTACAAAAAAGCCGCGGAAATATACAAATCCATTGTCGGAAGCGCAAACGGGTTCCCATTATTTGATATGTATATCGGTTTGGCGAGATGCTACGAATTAAGCAAAGATAATAAAAATGCGCTGATCACACTGCGCGAGGTGGAGAACAAATTTCAGAGCCATCCGCAAATTGATTCTGTGAAGCGCAGGATCGCAAAACTATCGGGGCATGTCTGACTCCTCCGCGGAGGGCGCTCGCCCCGCGAGGGGGAAATTGCTCACGCCGCGCAATGTTTTCTGGTTCAGGTTTAAACTTTTTTACAACGGGTCACGCTGGCCGCTTGCGGCGGAGTTGTTCATTATGTGTTTTAAAAGACGTTTAAGAATTCTTCCGCTGGTTTTTTTGATCTTCTTTCCTCTGGGAAGCCTTGTTCTGTTCCCGCAAACCGCTCTTGCCGTCCCCTTTATTTCACTGGAAAATGAAGTCTCCATGGGCAAAGAGGCCAACGAACAGGTCATCCAACAATATGGGATCTATCAGGACAAATCCCTGCAATTATATGTGAACCGGGTGGGGCAAAAATTGGTTTCCCACCTTTCTGACAAAATTTTTCGACGTTTTTTTTTCAAAGTTGTGGACAGTTCCGAAATAAACGCCTTTGCCCTGCCAGGTGGATACGTCTATGTGACCCGTGGACTCCTGGCGATGTTGAACAGTGAGGCGGAACTCGCGGGCGTGCTGGGGCATGAAATCTCCCATGTAATCTTGCACCATGGGGCCAAATTGATGGTGCGTTCCATTGGGGCCCAAATTTTAAGCATCGGCGCGGCGGCTATAAATCCAAAAAATGCGGGTCAATGGCTATTGGTGAGTGGGGCCATGTTTCAGCAGATCAACCTTGGCTACGGTAGAGATGCGGAGTTGGAAGCGGACGCTCAGGGAATGCTGACCTCCACCGAATCCGGCTATGATCCGGTCGGGATCGTTAGATTTTTAAAAAACCTTCGCCGGCAGGAAGTCATGACAGGGCAATCCTATCACGGTTTTCAGGCGACCCATCCCGATACGAAAGACCGCATTATCAAGGCGAAGCTGATGGCAACATCCGTGAAAAGGAGAAAAAGCAACTTGATCCTCAACCGCGAAGAGTACCTTTCCAAAGTGAAGGGATTGGTGTATGGCGGGAAGTTGCGCGGCAATACGAAAAAAAATGAAACGCCACAATATATTGATATCTATCAGGTGCAGAAGGGTGACACGTTCCAGAGTATCGCGGAAAAGGAGCTTGGCGACAGGAAGCTGGATTTGGATATCTCGGTTCTCAATGGCCGGAAGGAAAGCAGTCAACCCATCCCCGGCGAGTCGATAAAGTTGATCCGGGACGGAACGTATCAGGGAGACAAGTCCCTGAAATTGCGAATCAATAAACCTTGACAATTTTATGGAGAAGATTATCACCCTTGAGAAATCCTGTTATGTATATCTCAGGGAGGGTGGTGAGATCTGCAATCGGCTGGCACGTGGGACGAGGGTTTGGCCGAAAAAAAGAAACGGTGACTGGGTGAAGATTACCTGGCGGAATGGAAAAAAGAAAGGTTGGATTCATCTTCTGCTGGAGTCTGGTAAAAGTTGAACGAACTGAAGTTGAGATTTGACCTGCGGAGTCGGTAAAACTAAAAGGCATTTTTGCACAGCCTCCGCAGGATCAAAGACCGCATTTTTTCTTTTATGATTCCCACCAGTGGGTTTCATACCCCGTAGCCAGCGTGACGCTGGACTCGAATTGCAATCTTATTATCTGCAAACAAACTTTTATCTCGACCCTACGAGTTTTTGACCGTTGCCCCTACGGCTAGTAGCTACGGCTTTTAAATAAAAATCCTTTATCGGATACCCCGTCTATTTTCGGTGGGGTCGTTCATTTCACAGGGCATCTCTAAAAATGGTGTGTGGGCCATGAGCGGGCCTTATGAAATAAGAGCCGCGAGTTGCCTGACATGAAAATATCGAATTATTAGAGATACCCATGTTGGTTTCATTGCCTTGGCGCAATGAGGTCTATCGAAACCATATCTGGTTTTACAGTCCGATATCTTTTCCGTTGGCAACTATCTTGCCAACTACCCCAATGAGTTTCTCTTTTTCCACTGGCTTGACCAGATAATCTTTCACACCTTTTTCAAAAAGGCGGTTGCCATTTCGGTATCTGGACAACCCGTAACTATCATCATGGTATTGATATGAAATTATTCGAGAGATAGTGTCATGGCAATTCCACCCATTACATCGTTCAGCTTGAAGTATCGTTTGGGGCTGTTAGGGTGGTTATTGTGGCAGGTCACGCATGCGGGACTCACCGCAAAATCCGGGTAAACGGCTTGAAAATATTTTCTGCCACCGATCTCCCGGTATTTAATATATGGGCGAACGGGATGGCGGACGTTGTTTTTAAGTCCTTTGCGTTCAAATTCATTAGCCGGGCCGTTGTGTTTGTTGATCGGCCAGGAACTGATCAGTTTAAAATCCAGTTCGATATTTTCATTGATGATCAGATCGGAAGCGTTTAACAGAAATTGCGCTGGTAGAAGCAGGGCGTTGTCTTCCCACCAGTTTTCGGATGCGTAAACGATATTTTTTTCCTGCAGACGATTCACCACATCCTTCGAGTAAACCTCCCTGTCCGATTCTAGAACAGAATAGATGCAGTCCGCGACCACTTAGCGGGAATCCGGTAATCCTCTTCGGCAGTGCTTTTGCCATCGCCACTAAGAGGCAATACGATGGAAATCCCGCCCATGATATCGCCCAGCTTAAAATTCTTTTTGGGGCTTTTGGGATGATGGTTGTGGCAGTTGACGCAGGCCTTGGTGACGGCTTTGTCGGGATAAACAGCTTTGAAATACGGTTTTCCCTGAATGGTAACGACCTGGGTAAACGGTTTTTCGGGTGTTTTTAATATTTTTTCCAATCCCATTTTTTCAAATTTGGTCTTGGGACCATTTTTTTCGTTGATGGGCCACAAACTCATCAACCGATAGTCCATCTCTATATCTTTGGCATTGGAAGCATGTGAAGATAACAACAAAAATTGAGCCGGAAGGGGAAGGGTATTTTCCTGTTTCCAGTTCTCAGTTGCTTTCAGGTCGATGGTCACCCCCAAACGCTCGACAATGACTTCCGAGTAAATCGTTCGGCCAGCTTCGATGACCGCGTGAATATAGTCTGCGGCGAATTTTGGGGAGATCCCTGCTTTATTTTTATTGTCAGGAGGCGGGTTGGCCCAAGATTCGATGCTAAAGGAATTTATTAAAAAGAACAAGGAAAGTAGTATTGAAAGCTGTAGTTTAAACATAGTCTTTCCTCCTTATCAATTGACTCTTTCAAGCATCCAGTATTTATACAGGGCCTTAGCACAATTTATGATATCCTGGGAAAAATGAAGGGCCTCCCTTCTGGGTGGCCTCTTAAGTCTAGGCCTCTGATAAAAATTTCAACGATCACTCAATATTTTTCCGAGTGAAGAAGAAAATGCCCAATCCGATCACCGCGATTGCCGCAACAATGAACATTGCGTTCATATCACCGCCAAATTCCATCCATTCCATTGTAAAACCTTTTTTGGTATCTAATTCATTCACTAGGAAAGCCCTCCTAAAAAAATCAGAAAGTTTGAGGTTCTTGCTGAAAAGTAACTCAAATAAACGATATTTTCGTATAGTTCAATTCCTAACCAATTGCGCTGAAAACTCGAATTGAGTGTAATTTATCAGTAACTGGTTTTACAGCCCGATATCTTTTCCGTTGGCAACTATCTTGCCAACCACCCCAATGAGTTTTTCTTTTTCCACTGGCTTGACCAGATAGTCTTTCACGCCTTTATTCAAAAAGGCAGTTGCCATTTCGGTATCTGGATAACCCGTAACCATCACCACGGGAATTCCCGGGGCCTCTTTTTTGAGATAATCTACACACTCGGCGCCGTTAATTTTTGGCATGCGTATGTCGCACAAAATCACGCCAACATTGACCATATTGTCTTCTGACAGGAGTATATTAATACCATCTTCCCCATTTTCAGCTTCTAAAATATTATACCCTGCGCCTTCCAGGTGAAGTCTCAATACTTCGCGTACATCTTCCTCATCGTCAATGACTAAAACTTTTCCTTTGGCCATTTTTTCACCTCAAATTTTGTTTAAATTGCATTTTCGTGATTCACGTCATTACCATTGAGTCCGTTTTCCGAGCTCATGTCGGTAGACGAAAAAAGAAAGTACTTCCTTTTTTCTCGTCACACTTTACGCCCACGTTACCCCCATGCAGGTGAATCAGTTTTTTAACGATGGCGAGACCGAGTCCTGTTGATTTTTCTCCACCTGTGGGTTTGGTGCTCAGACTTTGAAATTCACTGAACAACAGCTTCTGTTCTTCCTGGCAAATCCCCGGACCTTCATCTGTCACTGAAAAAAGGACGGCATTGTCTTCCGGGGCGGTTCTCACAGTGATTGTGGTGTTGGCGGGAGAAAATTTAATGGCATTGCCAATAAAATTTCCCATAATTTGAATGATCGCATTTTTGTCGCAATCAATGGTTGGGATGTTCCCCAAGTCAAGAACAATCTGGATATTCTTTTTTTTGGCGATCAGTTCATGGGTTCCAATCTGGCTTTTTGTCAATACGTTGAGATTTTCTTGCTTTTTATTGAGATCGTATTTTCCGCTTTCAATTTTTGAAATATCCAGAAGATTGTCCAGCAAGCTTTCCATGAATTTACTGGATGCGAATATTTTCTCCAGAAAATTTTGCCGGGTAGGGTGGATTTTCCCCATTAAATCGTCCTTGAGAATTTCGCTATAAGATTTTATCAGATAGAGAGGATTGCGCAGATCATGCGAAGCAATTCCGAGAAACCTGTTTTTGAGTTCGTTGAGTTCTTCCAATTTTCCGTTGGCATCGGCCATTTCTTCATTTTTCTTTACTAGGTTTTCTTCGCAACGACATTGTTTGATTGTGTTGGCAATCAAAGTGCCTATGGATTCCAGAATTTCTTTGTTGCGTTCATAAGACGGCGTGGCTGTGCCTGCAAAAAGTATTAAAAGCCCGACTAATTCGCTTCTTCCCTGGAGAGGAATAATATATAGACCCTTTTTCTCAATTTCATGAAATTGGTTTGATTGGCCGGGGTCCAGCAAACAGCAATTATTTATCGACCATTCTTCTGATTTTCCATCCTTCCCAAAAATGTTGTCCTTAAGAAGGATTCCCCGGTCCATAGCTGAAAATTTCTTTGAAAAATTTCCAATGCTTGTTATTAGCTTTAAATTTTGATTATCACCATTTTCCGTGAGAAAAACTCCTGCATGATTTTCAAAGTTGAAAGCTTTAGAGTCTGCGATCGTTTTTATGGCCATTTCCAACATGGTGTCCAGAGATTCAGCGCTATGAAGTACTTTGGCAATTTCCTGCATGACTTCATACTCGTCAGTTTTTTGCCTCGCTTGCTCCTCCGCCTTTTTACGATCGGAGATATCATGTATGATCCTGGTGAACATAAAAGAACCTTCCCATGGAGTGGCGGAAATTGAAATCTCTACAGGAAACTCGAAACCATCCCGGTGAAGAGCAAAAATTTTTAATTGCTGATTTATTACTTTGTTTTTTCCTGTAGCCAGTAACCGCTCAAGGCCTTTTTCATGCGATTCCCTGTATCGGGGTGGGATGATTGTGCTGGAAAGGGATTTCCCAATAATTTCAGAAGAGGGCCAGCCAAATATGGTTTCTGCCCTTTTGTTCCAGCTTCTTATCCGTCCCTCCACATCCATAGAAATAATTGCATCGTAAGCGCTGTCTAAAATGGACCGTGTCAATTCTTCGCTTTCGAGCAAAGCATTTTCATCCTGATTTATTGAGACGGAATTCATAATGTTCTCCTCCTGATCATGGTTTTACGCCTGTTGTAGATATTGCAATAAAAAAGTATAAAACTTTTGACTGTTTGTCTCTTGCCATTAAATCGTTGAATTTGAGACTCGGAAATGGAAATCGCCTTTCCCCCCTTGGAATTACTTTTTCCAAATCCGAGTCGGACACCCCGTCCGCTTGTGGTGGTGTCGTTCATTACATTTTGAAAATAAAGAAAACGACGGCCGAAAAATAAATAATCGGTACTCCAAGAATAAATATTGTTTCGATATTCATCGTTTATCTCCTGATTGTAAATTCTGAGTCGCAATTAGAAAACCAAGCGGGACCAAAGACCTGGTTAAATTATAAGTGTCATGAAATATTCTTTAAGAAAGATAGCTCCTTAGAAGATTCAGGTATATAGACGAGAATATGCTTTTTTAATCAAGCCAAATCTAATTTCGCATCATGTTTTGTATGATGTGATCTGTAGGATAAAGGGAGACGGGGGAAGGGTAGGAAGGTAATTATTCTAAAAGATTATTTTTAAAAGCATAATGGGTGAGCCGGGCGTTGGTTTTCATGTTCATTTTTTCAAGAATATGCGCTCTATGGGTACTGATTGTGGGTACACTCAATGAAAGTTCATTGGCAATTTCTTTAACCGTTTTTCCTGAGGCAATAATTGTGAAAATCTGAAACTCTCTGGGGGAAAGGTTTTCATGAGGTTTTTTTTGAGTGTCCTGACCCAATTCAAAAGCGAGTAATTCTGTCAGTGTGGGGCTGATGAACCGCCCACCTTGCGCAACTTTTCGTATGGCGGCCACCAACAATTCGGGAGCGCTTGTTTTAGTCAGGTAACCTGAAGCCCCTGCTTTAAAAAATTTGATAGCATAATCTTCCTCTGAAAATACGCTTAAAATAATCACCGGCAGTTTAGGATATTCGATTTTTAATTGTAGCATGACATCCCACCCACTTTTTTTAGGCATTTCCACATCCATGACCACAACATCCAAGTCCAGTTTATGGATTTTTTCAAGCAGTTCTTCTCCATTTGCCGCTTCGGCGACCACCACCAAATCAGGGATTTCTGAAATAATTTGAACCAGCCCCATACGCAAAAATGCATGGTCATCAGCAATGATTACCTTAATTTTATTTTTTGTCATTTGAATGCGATTCACTTAAAGGAATAATAATTGTCAGGGTTGTGCCTTCTCCTCGGTTGCTGTGAAGATGGAACTTTCCTCCCCAGGCCAGGACGCGTTCACGTATTCCTATTAAACCCAATGAATTAGGATCGTCCGCAATTTTTTCATCCATCCCAATTCCATTATCTTTAATTTCGAGTACCAGACTTTTTAATTCTTTTTTGAAAGAAGTTTGGACCCTGTTTGCCTTTGCATAGCGAGCCACATTGGTCAAGGCTTCCTGATAAATCCGGAATAAAGC
>Ga0114931_10006822_pt1 | contig 14007 bp, 10 predicted proteins | sample 2SBtaG_FD_89579 | JGI IMG/M metagenome (GOLD analysis project Ga0114931, IMG submission 89579) | Deep subsurface microbial communities from Kolumbo volcano to uncover new lineages of life (NeLLi) - 2SBTROV14_V59a metaG | ecosystem: Environmental > Aquatic > Marine > Volcanic | place: Kolumbo...
GTTCGACCTCTTGCAGGCGATGAACACCGGCCACGACGGCTCGATGGGCACGATCCACGCCAACAACCCGCGCGAGGCGATCAGCCGTCTCGAGAACATGATCGCCACGGGCGGCTTCAACATGCCCGCCAAGTCGGTCCGCGAGCAGATCGCCGCGGCACTCACCCTCATCGTCCAGACCCAGCGTCTGCGCGACGGCTCGCGCAAGGTGACCCATATCACCGAGGTTCTCGGCATGGAGGGCGACGTGGTCACGCTCCAGGACCTGTTCGTCTATGATTTCGAGGGCGAGGACAACAAGGGCCGGATCGTCGGTCGCCACCGGCCCACCGGCCTGCGCCCGGCCTTCTGGGAGCGTGCCAAGTACTTCGGCCTCGAGGATAAGCTGGCGGCGGTCGTCGGCGACGGCTCGGCCGACGATCCGGAGAAGCGCTAACGCGCGGTTGCCGCCGGTTCACGCCCCGTTAAGCGAAGCTTAAGGCTTGCCGGGCTATACCGGAGGAACGTTAGGAAGCCTCATTTTCATTGGGATGCGCATGACGGACGGTCACGGCAACGTCGCTCTCGCGGCGGAGACGGAGCAGACATCGGGCGGATCGACGGCGGCCCAGGCCTATTTCGATCTGACCCATCTGATCGAGCGCCTTCACCGGCGTTTTCTCGACGTGCTGCGCGCCGAGCTCGACTTCCTCGGCGTCGACGACATCAACGCCGTGCAAAGCCTGATTCTGACCAACGTCAACAGCGAGGAGATCACGGTTCGCGATCTCATCAAGCGCGGCTACTACCTGGGCTCGAACGCGTCCTACAACGTCAAGAAGCTGGTCGAATCGGGCTATCTCGAACAGGAGCGCTCGCCCCACGACCGGCGCTCGGTGCGTATCCGGCTGTCGCCCAAGGGGCTCGATCTTTGCGAGAAGATCGGCAAGCTTCAGGACGCGCACGGCACGGCGATCTCGGGCGGCGCCGACGGCTGCGACATTGAAAGCGCCTGCCGCACGCTGCGCCGGCTCGAGCGGCGCTGGTCCGACTACGTCCAGTTCGGTCCCGCCTGACCGACCCTCCCTCGATCGAACGACGCAACGACCGGTCCCCGCGACCGGTCGTTTCGATTCGGGGAGGTGGGGCCTGGATCATCCCGGAATCGGGAATCCCCCGCCAACCCCTTGAAGGGGCTGGTGGGCGCGCCTGGGATTGAACCAGGGACCCCCGCCGTGTGAAGACGGTGCTCTCCCGCTGAGCTACGCGCCCGGAGCCCGATCGCGCCCGTCTCGGCCGGCCCGCGATGGGGCCGGCGGGGCGCTCGTCCGGAGAGGCGATAAGTAGGACAGCGGCCTTCGCCCTGTCAAGCGACGCCGTCGCGACGGCCTCGGCGCGCGCCCGGGTTGCGTTGGTTAAGGCGGCCTTTAGAAATAAACGGTAACAATTCGTGACTTGACGCGGTAACGAGCGCTGTGGCAAGGTCCGGCCGTCCGGCTCGGAGAGCCACGAGAAGGCTCCGGCGGAGGCTCGAAACATCCCCGAATCCATGACCGAACGCCCGATCGCAGCCATCGTCCTCGCAGCCGGCCAGGGAACGCGAATGAAATCGCGGCTTCCCAAGGTTCTTCATATGATCGCCGCCCGCCCGATGATCGGCCATGTGCTGGCCGCGGTGGAGGCGCTGTCGCCGGCGCGCGTCGCGATCGTGGTCGCGCCCGGCATGGAAGCGGTCGCCGCCGCCGCCCCGGGCGCCGCGATCGCGGTGCAGGACCAGCCCCTCGGCACCGCGCACGCGGTCCTCGCGGCGCGTGACGCGCTCGCCGGCTTCGACGGCGACGTGCTGATCCTGTTCGGCGCCGATCCGCTGATCACGTCCGAGACGCTGGCCCGCATGGTCGCCGCGCGCAACGCGCCCCCGGAGGCGGCGGTCGCGGTGCTCGGCATGCGGCCCGCCGATCCCGGCGCCTACGGCCGGCTGATCCTCGACCGCGACGGCGCGCTCGACCGGATCGTCGAGTTTCGCGACGCGACCGCCGAGGAGCGCGCGATACCCTTGTGCAACGCGGGCGCCATGGCGGTCGACGGCGCGCATCTGTTCGCGCTTCTCGACGCGATCGGCAACGACAACGCCAAGGGCGAATACTACCTCACCGACATCGTCGCGGTGGCGCGCGCGCGCGGCCTTCGCCGCGTCGTGGTCGAGGGCGACGCCGACGAGCTCAAGGGCGTCGATTCGCGCGCCGACCTCGCGGTCGCCGAGGCGTTGATGCAGGCCCGGCTGCGCGCGGCGGCGCTCGCGGGCGGGGTGACGATGATCGATCCCTCGACCGTCTATCTCGCCTTCGACACCGAGATCGGTGAGGACGTTGTGATCGAGCCCAATGTGGTCTTCGGCCCCGGCGTCCGGGTGGGGCGGGGAGCGCGGATTCGCGCCTTCTCCCATATCGAGGGCGCCGAGATTGCCCCCGGGGCGCAGATCGGTCCCTTCGCGCGGCTGCGCCCGGGGGCGGTGATCGGTGCGGCCGCGCGGATCGGCAATTTCGTCGAGGTCAAGGCGGCCGTGATCGAGGACGGCGCCAAGGTCAACCACCTGAGCTACGTCGGCGACGCGCGGGTCGGCGCGGGCGCCAACGTCGGCGCCGGCACCATCACCTGCAACTACGACGGCTTCGCCAAGTCGCGGACCGAGATCGGCGCGGGCGCCTTCATCGGCTCGAACACGGCGCTGGTCGCCCCGGTAAGCGTGGGCGACGGCGCGATCGTCGGCGCGGGCAGCGTGGTGACGCGCGACGTGCCCGACGACGCCGTCGCCACGACCCGGGCGCCACAGGACACGCGGCCCGGCGCGGCCAAGAGGCTGCGCGCCCGCAAGCAGCGCGCCAAGGACCGGAAGGCCGGGAAGCGAAAGGGCGAATAGGGCATGTGCGGAATCATCGGCGTCATCGGCGCCCGGCCCGCGGCCGAGCTTTTGATCGACGGGCTTCGGCGGCTCGCCTACCGGGGCTATGATTCGGCGGGCATCGCGACGCTGGTCGACGGCGCGATCGACCGCCGCCGCAGCGAGGGGCGGATCGAGGCGTTGGCCGAGATTCTGGCGCGCGCGCCGCTCGCGGGCGAAATCGGCATCGGCCATACCCGCTGGGCGACCCATGGCGCGCCGACCACCAACAACGCCCATCCCCACGTCACCGACCGGGTCGCCGTGGTCCATAACGGGATCATCGAGAACTTCCAGCCGCTGCGCGACGAGCTGATCGCCGCCGGCCGCCGTTTCGAGACCGACACCGACACCGAGGTCATCGCCCATCTGATCACCGCCGAGCTGGAAAAGGGCCGTCCGCCCCGCGAGGCGACCGCCGCCACCCTGAAGCGCCTGCGCGGAGCCTTCGCGCTCGGCATCCTGTTCGCCGGCGACGAAGGGCTGATCATGGGCGCGAGCCGAGGCGCGCCACTCGCCGTGGGCTATGGCGAGGGCGAGATGTATCTCGGCTCGGATTCGCTCGCGCTGGCGCCGTTCACCCGGCGGATCGCCTATCTCAAGGAAGGCGATTGGGTCGAGATCACCCGCGACGGCGCGACCGTCCACGACCAAACCGGCGCCGTGGTCGAGCGCGAGATCCACGTCAGCGCCACCTCGGGCGCGGCGATCGGCAAGGGCAATCACCGCCACTTCATGATCAAGGAGATCTACGAGCAGCCGACCGTGATCGGCGACACGCTCGCGAGCTACTGCCACCCCGTCACCGGCAACGTGAAGCTGCCGCCGCTGCCCTTCGATCTCGCGACGCTGCCCAAGATCACGATCGTCGCCTGCGGCACGTCGTATTACGCCGGGCTGGTCGCCAAGTACTGGCTCGAGACCACGGCGAGGGTGCCGGTCGATATCGACATCGCCTCCGAGTTTCGCTACCGCGGCGTGCCCATGCCCGAAGGGGGGCTGGCGCTGTTCATCTCGCAATCGGGCGAGACCGCCGACACGCTCGCCGCGCTGCGCTACGCGCGCGAACGCGGCCAGCACATCGTTTCGCTCGTCAACGTGGTCGAAAGCACCATGGCGCGCGAGTCCGACCTCGTGCTGCGGACCCTCGCCGGTCCCGAGATCGGCGTCGCCTCGACCAAGGCGTTCACCACCCAGCTCGTCACGCTCGCCTGCTTCGCGCTGGCCACGGCGCGCGCCCGGGGCGCGATCGACGCGGCCGAGGAGGCGCGGTTGTCCTCGGCGCTGATCGAGGTGCCGGCGCGCGCCGCCGAGGTGCTCAACCACGACGAGCGGCTGCGCGCGCTCGCCCAGGAGATCGCGCGCGCCGAGACCGTGATCTACATCGGCCGGGGCACGGGCTATCCGATCGCCCTCGAGGGCGCGCTCAAGCTCAAGGAAATCTCCTACATCCACGCCGAGGGCTTCGCCGCCGGCGAGCTCAAGCACGGTCCCATCGCGCTGATCGACGAGGGCGTGCCGGTGATCGTGATCGCGCCGTCCGACGCCTTGTTCGAAAAGACCGCGTCGAACATGCAGGAGGTCATCGCGCGGGGGGCGCGCGTGGTGTTCCTAAGCGACGCCAGGGGGGTCGAGACGCTGGGCGCGCGCGCCGCCGCGACGATTGCGCTGCCGAGCGTCGATTCCTTCGTCGCCCCGGTGCTTTACGCCATTCCGGTCCAGCTTCTCGCCTATCACGTCGCGGTCATCAAGGGCACCGACGTCGATCAGCCGCGCAATCTCGCCAAGTCGGTCACGGTCGAATAGCCGCGCCGCGCGATCCCGGCTGTTAACAGCGCCCCGTCGCCGGACTATATTAGCCGCGTCAGTGAATGCCGGTCCGGTCCCGGCGGCGGTCGCGGGAGGCGGCCGTTCTTCTTCTCAGGGAGTTATCGCCATGAAGTTGCAGGACAAGAGCCTGTTCCGCCAGCAATGCTACATCGACGGCGCCTGGGTCGACGCCGATTCGGGCGAGACCATCGACGTCAACAACCCGGCCACCAACGAGATCCTGGGAACGGTGCCCCGCATGGGCGCGGCCGAGACCCGGCGCGCGATCGAGGCGGCGAACCGCGCCTATCCCGCTTGGCGGGCCAAGCTCGCCAAGGAGCGCGCCGCGATCCTGCGTCGCTTCTACGAGCTGATGCTCGAAAACCAGGAGGACCTCGCCGTCCTCATGACCGCCGAGCAGGGCAAGCCGATGGCCGAATCGCGTGGCGAGGTGGTCTACGCCGCCTCGTTCCTCGAATGGTTCGCCGAGGAAGGCAAGCGCGCCTACGGCGAGGTGATCCCCCAGACGCTCGACGGCCGCCGCCTCGTGGTCATCAAGGAGCCGGTGGGCGTCGTCGCCTCGATCACGCCGTGGAACTTTCCCTCGGCGATGATCACCCGCAAGATCGGCCCGGCGCTCGCCGCCGGCTGCACCGTGGTCGCCAAGCCCGCGAGCCAGACGCCTTATTCCGCGACCGCGCTCGCCGAGCTGGCCGAGCGCGCGGGCGTGCCCAAGGGCGTGTTCAACGTCGTCACCGGCGCGGCGAGCGCGATCGGCGGCGAGCTGACCGCGAACCCGATCGTTCGCAAGCTCACCTTCACGGGCTCGACCGAGGTCGGCAAGACCCTGATGGCTCAATGCGCGGCCACCGTGAAGAAGGTTTCGCTCGAGCTCGGCGGCAACGCGCCCTTCATCGTCTTCGACGACGCCGACATCGACGCCGCGGTCGAGGGCGCGATGGCGTCGAAGTACCGCAACACCGGCCAGACCTGCGTCTGCACCAACCGCTTCCTGGTTCAAGACAAGGTCTACGACGCCTTCGCCGAGAAGTTCGCCGCCGTCGCGAGCAAGCTGGTCGTCGGCGACGGCCTCAAGGGCGCGACCCAGCAGGGGCCGCTGATCGACATGAACGCGGTCGAGAAGGTCGAGGAGCATATCGCGGACGCGGTCGAGAAGGGCGCCCGGGTGATCACCGGCGGCAAGCGCCACGCGCTCGGCGGCTCGTTCTTCGAGCCCACGGTGCTCGCCGACGTGAACCCGCAGATGAAGGTCGCCCGCGAGGAAACCTTCGGCCCGGTCGCGCCGCTGTTCCGCTTTCATACCGAGGACGAGGCCGTCCGCCTCGCCAACGACACCGAGTTCGGTCTCGCGGCCTATTTCTATAGCCGCGACCTGGGCCGGGTCTGGCGGGTCGCCGAGGGGTTGGAGTACGGGATCGTCGGAATCAACGCGGGCATCATCTCGACCGAGGTGGCGCCGTTCGGCGGCATGAAGGAATCGGGGATCGGACGCGAGGGCGCGCATCACGGCCTCGACGAGTTCCTCGAGGTCAAGTACCTCTGCATGGGGGGCATCGCTAGCTGACCGAGAACCTGGCGGCCCGCGGGGTCGCCGAAAATCGTCGACGGGACGGGGGGCCGCGCGCCCCCTGTCCTCATTCCGGGGGCGGGACAGGGAAGGGAACCGCATGTTCGACTATGACTTCTTCGTGATCGGCGCGGGCTCGGGCGGCGTGCGCGCGGCGCGGGTCGCCGCCTCCTACGGCGCGCGCGTCGCCGTCGCCGAGGACCGCGACCTCGGCGGCACCTGCGTCAACGTCGGCTGCGTGCCCAAGAAGCTCATGGTCATGGCGTCCCATTTCGCCGAGGACTTCGAGGACGCGGCGGGCTTCGGCTGGACGGTCGGCGAGCGTCGCTTCGACTGGGCGCGGCTGATCGCCAACAAGGACGCCGAGATCGCGCGGCTCAACGGCATCTACGGGCGGTTGCTGGCGAACGCCGGGGCGACGCTTTACGAGGCCCGCGCCCGGCTTCTCGACCGCCATGCGATCGAGGTCGGCGGCGCGCGCGTCACCGCGCGCCATATCCTGGTCGCGACCGGCGGCTGGCCCGTGGTGCCCGAGATTCCGGGCGCCGAGCTCGCGATCACGTCGAACGAGGTGTTCCACCTCGACCGCATGCCCGCGCGCGTGGTGATCGTCGGCGGCGGCTATATCGCGGTCGAGTTCGCGGGTATCTTCAACGGCCTCGGCGCCGAGGTCGTGCAGCTCTATCGCGGGCCGTTGTTCCTGCGCGGCTTCGACGACGATCTGCGCCGCATGCTCGCCGAGGAGATGCGCAAGAAGGGGGTCGATCTGCGCTTCGACGTCAACGCCGCGGCGATCGAAAAGACCGGAACCAGCCTGCGCGTCGCGCTCACGGACGGCGGCGCGGTCGAGGCCGACTGCGTGCTATTCGCCATCGGCCGCGCGCCCGCGAGCCGTGGTCTCGGCCTCGAGGAGGTCGGCGTCGAGCTCGACGAAAAAGGCGCCGTGGTGGTCGACCGCTACTCGCGGACCACGGCCGAGAACATCTTCGCGGTCGGCGATCTCACCGATCGGATCAACCTCACCCCGGTCGCGATCCGCGAGGGCCAGGCGGTCGCCGAGACCCTGTTCAACGACAACCCGACCGCGCCCGATCACGACTATGTCGCCTCGGCCGTGTTCGGCCAGCCGGCCATCGGCTCGGTCGGCTATGCCGAGGCCGCCGCGCGGGCGAAGTTCGGCGCGATCGATGTCTACAAGGCGGTCTTCAAGCCGATGCGGCACACGCTTTCGGGCCGCGACGAGCGCACGCTCGTCAAGCTGATCGTTGAGCGCGCCAGCGACCGCGTGGTCGGCGCGCACATGCTCGGGCCGGAGGCCGGCGAGATCATCCAGGGCATCGCGATCGCCGTGAAATGCGGCGCGACCAAGGCCCAGTTCGACGCCACCGTCGGAATCCACCCGACCACGGCCGAGGAATTCGTGACCTTGCGCGAAAAGGACCCCGAGCCCTTCCCCGAGGGCCACGACAGCGCGCCGGGCTAGGCCAAGGGGCCGAAATCAGCCGAACCGCGCGTGCGAAGAACGCCCGGGATCGCTCGGTTTTTACTTGGAATCGCTTGGCAAAGGGCGCAATTTCGGCGTATAGACTGCCCTTCCAACAAGGCCGGGCCGAGCAGGCCGGGAACGTCGTGCCCGGCGCAACCATCGGCCGAGACGCAAGGGCGAGGAAGTAGAGGTTCGCCATGGCCAAGAGCTGGGCGCCCGACAGTTGGCGCGAATATCCGATCAAGCAGCAGCCGGCCTATCCCGACCAGGCCGCGCTCGCGGCGGTCGAGGAGCGGCTGAAATGCCTGCCGCCGCTCGTCTTCGCGGGCGAGGCGCGGCGTCTGCGCGAGCATCTCGCGGCGGTCGCCGAGGGCAAGGCCTTCCTGCTTCAGGGCGGCGACTGCGCCGAGAGCTTCGCCGAGTTCCACGCCGACAACATCCGCGACACCTTCCGCGTGCTCTTGCAGATGGCGGTGGTGCTGACCTATGGCGCGGCCTGCCCGGTGGTCAAGCTCGGCCGGATGGCGGGCCAGTTCGCCAAGCCGCGCTCGGCCGACACCGAGACGCGCGACGGGGTCGAGCTGCCGAGCTATCGCGGCGACATGGTCAACGACATGGCCTTCACGCCCAAGGCTCGGGTGCCCGATCCCCATCGGCTGATCGATTCCTACAGCCAGGCGGCGGCGACGCTCAACCTGCTGCGCGCCTTCGCCCAGGGTGGGTACGCCGATCTCCATCAGGTCCATCGCTGGAACCAGGGCTTCGTCGCCCGCAGCCCCCAGGGGGCGCGCTACCGCGAGCTCGCCGACCGGCTGACCGAGACGCTCGAATTCATGGCCGCCTGCGGGCTGACCTCGGCGACCGCGCCGCAGATCCGCGAGACCGATTTCTTCACCTCGCACGAGGCGTTGCTGCTGCCCTACGAGCAGGCGCTGACGCGGATCGACAGCACCACCGGCGACTGGTACGACTGCTCGGCGCATCTGCTGTGGATCGGCGATCGCACGCGCCAGCTCGACGTCGCGCATGTCGAGTTCCTGCGCGGGGTCTGCAATCCGGTCGGCGTCAAGGCGGGGCCGAGCATCGCCCCGGACGAGCTGGTGCGGCTGATCGACGTCCTCAACCCGGCGAATGATCCCGGGCGGCTCACGGTGATCGCGCGGATGGGCGCCGACAAGGTCGAGACCCACCTCGCGCCGCTGGTCCGCGCGGTGCGGCGCGAGGGGCGCAAGGTCGTCTGGGCCTGCGATCCGATGCATGGCAACACGGTCAAGTCCTCGACCGGCTTCAAGACCCGGGCCTTCGACCGGATTCTCGCCTAGGTCGAGGGGTTCTTCGCGGTCCACGCCGCCGAGGGCTCCTACGCGGGCGGAGTCCATTTCGAGATGACCGGCCAGGACGTCACCGAATGCATCGGCGGTGCCCAGGCGATCACCGAGCAGAGCCTCGCCGCCCGCTACCACACGCATTGCGACCCGCGGCTCAACGCCTCGCAGGCGCTGGAACTCGCGTTCCTGATCGCCGAGGCGCTGAAAAAGGAGCGCGCGGGTGCGGCGCGCGTCGCCAAGGCGTCCTGATCCGGCGGCGACCGGGCCGGTCAAGCGCCCGCGCCGTCCGGACATGCGACCGGCAGCCGACGCCGCCGCGCGCGGCGCGGACATCGAGGCCGAGATCGACGCCCGCACCGATCATTATTTCAAGCGGACCAAGGCGGTCGTCACGCGCTTCGGCGATTGCGAGGTCACATACACGGTGTTCATGCGCCGCCCGGTCTGTTTCGCGCCGCGACTGATGGTCGAATGGCTCGAACGGGTCGCCGAGGCGCGCGGCGTCGATTTCGAGATCGAGTCCAACTTCGAGGAAGGCGACTGGGTCGGCGCGGGCGAGCCGCTGCTTTACATCACCGGGTCGATGGCGGCGCTGGTCGATCTCGAAACCTTGTTCCTTCAGAAGCTCGGCCCCGCCTGCGTCGCCGCCTATAACGCCTACGCCATGTGCGCGGCGCTGCCCAAGGTCGCCTTCATCGCCATGGACGCGCGCCATTGCACGGGCCCCGACATGGCCGAGATGATGGCCTATGCGGCGAGCGTCGGCTCGGCCTACGCCAAGCGCGACCTGGGCGCGGTCGGCTTCATCGGCAACGCGACCGACGCCACCGCGCGCTATTTCGGCAACGCGCGCGGGCGCGGCACCATGCCGCACGCGCTGATCGGCTACGCCGGCTCGACGCTGCGCGCCGCCGAGATGTTCCACGAGACCTTTCCCGACGAGCCGCTCACGGTGCTGGTCGATTACTTCGGTCGCGAGGTGACCGACTCGCTCGCGGTCTGCAAGCGGTTTCCCGAGCTGGTCGCGGCGGGCCGGCTCGCGGTGCGCGTCGACACCCACGGCGGGCGCTTCGTCGAGGGGCTCGACACCGCCGCGTCCTACGCGGTCCTCGACCGCCACGTGCCCGAGGCGGTGCGCCACTACCGCACCGAATCCGAGCTGCGCTGGCTGGTGGGGACGGGGGTCTCGGCGGCGGCGATCTATCATTTGCGCGACGCCCTCGACGCCGCCGGATACGAGAAGGTGAAGATCGTCGCGAGCTCGGGCTTCACGGTCGCCAAATGCAAGGTGATGGCGAGCGTGGACGCGCCGATCGACATCATCGGGACGGGGTCGTACCTGCCCGAGAACTGGCCCGAAACCTATGCCACCGCCGACATCGTCGCCTACGACGGAGAGCCGATGGTCAAGCTCGGCCGCGAGTTCCTGCTGCGCAAGCGATGAACACCGGCGGGCGCGGCCCGAACCATGACCGATAAACTCGCCATCGCCCTCGCCCAGATCGATCCGACCGTCGGCGACCTCGACGGCAACGTCGCGCGGATTCTCGCCGCGCGCGCGCAGGCCGCCGCCGGGGGCGCCGATCTGGTGATTTTCTCGGAGCTGGTCGTCATCGGCTACCCGCCCGAGGACCTGGTGCTCAAGCCCGCGCTTCAGGCCGCGTCCGCCGAGGCGGTCGCGCGGCTCGCCGCCGCCACCGCCGACGGCGGCCCGGCGATGCTGATCGGCGCGCCCGAGGCCGCCGACGGCGTGGTCTACAACGCCAGCATGCTGCTCGACGCGGGACGGGTCGCGGCCGTGCGCCGCAAGCACGAGCTCCCTAACTACGGCGTGTTCGACGAAAAGCGCGTCTTCGCCGCCGGGGCCGCGCCCGGGCCGATCGGGTTCCGGGGCGTGCCGCTCGGGGTCATGATCTGCGAGGACATGTGGACCCCCGCCGTCACCGAATGCTTGGAGGAAACCGGGGCCGAGATCCTGGTGGTCGTCAACGGCTCGCCCTTCGAGACCGACAAGCCCGACGACCGGCTCGGCCTCGCGGTCGCGCGAGTGACCGAATCGGGGCTGCCGCTGATCTACGTCAACCAGGTCGGCGGCCAGGACGAGCTGGTGTTCGACGGCGCATCTTTCGTGCTCGGCGCCGACCGCGACCTTCGCGCCCAGGCGCCCGCCTGGCGCGAGGCGGTCGAGATCACCCATTGGGCGCGCGGCGACGACGGGCGCTGGACCTGCGCCCCGGGCGCCATCGCGCCGCCGGTCGAGGGGCTCGCCGCGATCTACCAGGCGATGATCACGGGGCTTGCGGACTATGTCGGCAAGAACGGCTTTCCGGGGGTCGTGATCGGGCTTTCGGGGGGGATCGATTCGGCGCTTACCGCCGCGGTCGCGGTCGATGCGCTCGGCGCCGATCGCGTCCGATGCCTGATGATGCCGTCGCGCTACACCTCGGCCTCGTCGCTCGAGGACGCGGCCGATTGCGCCAAGTGCCTGGGCACGCGCCTCGATTCGGTCGCGATCGAGCCCGCGGTCGCGGCCTTCGACGGGATGCTGGGCGATTTGTTCGCCGGCGCCGAGCCGGACGTGACCGAGGAGAACATCCAGGCCCGCATCCGCGGCCTGATCCTGATGGCGGTCAGCAACAAGTCGGGCGCGATGGTCGTGACCACGGGCAACAAGTCCGAGATGTCGGTCGGCTACGCGACGCTCTACGGCGACATGTGCGGCGGCTATTCGGTCCTCAAGGACATCTACAAGACGACGGTCTTCGCGCTGTCGCGCTGGCGCAACGAAACCCGGGTGCCCGGCGCGCTTGGCCCCGAGGGCGTCGTGATTCCTAAGCGGATCATCGAAAAGCCGCCGTCGGCCGAGCTGCGCGCCGACCAGACCGACCAGGATACCCTGCCGCCCTACGAGATGCTCGACGAAATCCTCGTCCGCCTGATCGAGCACGACGACAGCGTGGACGAGATCGTCGCGCGCGGGCTTCCGCGCGAGGTCGTGCGCCGGGTCTCGCGCATGCTCGATCGCGCCGAGTACAAGCGCCGCCAGGCTCCGCCGGGGGTCAAGATCACGCGCCGCGCCTTCGGCCGCGACCGGCGCTACCCGATCACCAACCGGTTCCGCAACGGCTCATGAGCGCCGCCGTTCTCACCCGCTTCGCGCCCAGCCCGACGGGGTTCCTGCATCTTGGCAACGCGCGCGTGGCGTTGGTCAATTGGCTTTACGCTCGCAGCCGGGACGGGCGCTTCCTGCTGCGCCACGACGACACCGACGCCGAGCGCTCGGAGGCGCGCTACATCGCCGCCATCGAGGCGGACTTGGCCTGGCTCGGCCTCGGATGGGACGCGGTCGCGCGCCAGTCCGAGCGGTTCGAGCGCTACGCCGCCGCCTTCGAGCGCTTGCGCGCGGACGAGCGGGTCTACCCCTGCTACGAGACCCCCGAGGAGCTCGCCGCCAAGCGCCGCGACGCCCAGGCGCGCGGCCGCCCGCCGGTCTACGACCGCGCGGCACTGCGGCTCGACGAGGAGGCTCGCGCGCGGCTCGAATCGCAAGGCCGCCGGCCCCATTGGCGGTTTCGCCTCGACGACGCCGAGATCGGCTGGCGCGACCTCTTGCGCGGGCCGCAGCGGTTTCGTCTCCGGAGCTTCAGCGACCCCGTGGTGTTCCGCGCCGACGGGCGGCCGACCTACACGCTTGCCTCGGTGGTCGACGACGTCGAGTTGGGCGTCACCCATGTCATTCGCGGCGAGGACCACGTCGCCAACACCGCCGTGCAACTCGCCCTCGTCGCGGCGCTCGGCCGCGCGCCCGGGGAGATCGCCTTCGGCCATCTGCCGCTGCTGCTCGACGCCGAGGGGCGCAACCTCTCGAAGCGCGAGGGAAGCCTGGCGCTCGCCGCGCTCCGCGAACGCGGGATCGAGGCGCTGGCGATCACCAGCCTTCTCGCCCGCCTCGGCACCGCCGATCCGGTCGTGCCCGCGACCCGCCTCGACGATCTCGTCGCGGGCTTCGACCTCGGCCGCTTCGGCCGCGCCGCGCCCCATTTCGACGCCGCCGAGTTCGACCGCCTCAACGCCAAGGTGCTGCACGCGCTGCCCTTCGAGGCGGTGGCCGGCCGGCTCGCGGACCTCGGGATCGAGGGGGCCGACGCGCGTTTCTGGGAGGTCGTGCGCGGAAACCTCGAAACCCTCGCCGACGCGCGCCTTTGGTGGCGGGTCTGCCGGGGCGAGATCGAACCGGTGATCGAGGACCCCGACTTCGCCGCCCGGGCCGCCGCGCTGCTGCCCGACGAGCCCTGGGACGCGACCACCTGGAGCGCCTGGACCCACGCCATCGGCGCAGCGACCGAGCGCCAAGGCCGCGCGCTCTACCGCCCGCTCAGGCTGGCGCTCACGGGCCGCGAGGATGGACCCGAACTCAAGAATCTGCTACCGATGATCGGCCGCGCGCGGGCGCTTGCCCGGCTCGGCGGCCGCGTCGCCTGACAACCGAAATCCCACCCGAAACGCCCGTGGAACTCAAGCTCTACAACACGCTCGCGCGCGAGAAACAGGTCTTCGAGCCGCTCGATCCGAAGCGCGTCGGCATGTATGTCTGCGGGCCCACGGTCTACGACCGGGCGCATATCGGCAACGCCCGGCCGGTAATCGTGTTCGACGTGCTCTACCGCCTGTTGCGCCATCTCTACGGCGAGGAGCACGTCACCTATGTGCGCAACATCACCGACGTCGACGACAAGATCAACGCCCAGGCCAAGGCGAGCGGCGAGCCGATCGAGGCGCTGACCCGGCGCACGACCGAGGCGTTTCACGCCGACATGAAGGCGCTCGGCGCGCTCATCCCCGACGTCGAGCCGCGCGCGACCCATCACATTGCCGA
>Ga0114931_10006823_pt1 | contig 14007 bp, 14 predicted proteins | sample 2SBtaG_FD_89579 | JGI IMG/M metagenome (GOLD analysis project Ga0114931, IMG submission 89579) | Deep subsurface microbial communities from Kolumbo volcano to uncover new lineages of life (NeLLi) - 2SBTROV14_V59a metaG | ecosystem: Environmental > Aquatic > Marine > Volcanic | place: Kolumbo...
AGTCGTCGAGCGCGGCTTCGCTTGGTTTGGCCGCTACCGATGATTTAGCAAAGACTGCGAGTTTCATCCCGAAACCAGCGAAACCATCCTACCGATTGCGATGCTCCACATCCTGCTGCGGAGGCTGGCGCCGACAGCAGAAACAGGAGGCCCTTTTCAGACACCTGCTTAGCTCACGGTTATTGCCCCTTGGTTGTTTGAGCTGCTCCTTGACCGATTTGCTGGTTGATAGCTGATAGCTATTGAGCTTTTCCGTCCTTCTCAACTCGTCTGGCTCCTTTTCTCCAGATACGGTAGCCTCTTCCGCCTGTTCTAGCGTTTGGAACGTTGGATAACGCGCCGGTGTGGAAGTATCGGCGAATCGACTGTCGCGCGCGGCGGTCAAGGGATGGACCGATTTTTAGCATCGCACCCAAGGAGGGGGCCGTGCAACGATTGCTTTCGCTCGCAACGCTCGGTTTCATGGGCGTGCTCGGCTATTTGTTTTTCCAGGGTGGGGGGCTGGACCAAATTGCCGTCCGACCAGCTTCCAAGCAATCGCCAGCCGCACCTGAGGCTAAGAACGGCTACTATACTTCGGGGCCGCCAGTGGCGACAGCGGACCCCGCTTTTCCACCCACTCGCGCTTCGACGCAGCCGCGCTATCAAACCGCCGCGGCTGGCAACGGTGCGCCGGCGCCACCGCCCAGTGGGCCGACGATTCGCATCGCGGCGTTCAACATTCAGACCTTTGGCAATACCAAGGCTGGCAAGGCGTATGTCATGCATACGCTGGCCGACATCGTGCGGCAGTTCGACGTCGTTGCCATCCAAGAGATTCGCTCGAAGAATGAATACTTGATCCCCAATTTCGTGCGGCTCATCAATCAGACGGGGCGAAAATACGATCATGTTGTTGGACCGCGGTTGGGATACACCAGCGTCAAGGAGCAATATGCGTTTCTCTTCGACACCGAGCGTATCGACATCGACCACCAAAGCGTTTACACCGTGGGTGACCCGGACAATCTGTTGCACCGCGAACCCTACGTGGCCACGTTTCGCACCAGAGAAGTCAACCCCGACGTGGCTTTCACGTTCACGCTGGTCAACATTCACACCGATCCGGACGAGGTTCCCGAGGAACTTAGCGCGTTGGCGGAGGTCTATCGAGTGGTGCGGCGTTCGAGCCGGGGGGAGGACGACATTATCCTGCTGGGCGACTTCAACACCGACGATCGCCACTTGGGCCGTTTGGGACAACTGCCGGGTATCTATCCGCTGATTGCCGGCGTGTGGACCAACACCAGACAGAACAAACAGTACGACAATCTCATCATCCACCGGCCTTCCACGACAGAATATGTAGGTCGCTCGGGCGTGTTCGACATCATGCGTCGATACAATCTTAACCTGCCGCAAGCGTTGGAAGTTTCCGACCACTTTCCCGTCTGGGCCGAGTTTAGCGTCTATGAGCGCGACTCCGCCGGTCGCATCGCCAGCCGCCGTCGCCCTCCCGTAAGCCGGTAGACCTTTCTGGCTAACAGCCAACAGCGGGCCGCTGCTGACAATTTTCTCGTTGAAATTGTGCCACGACATGCGATAGATTCACGCATGTACGAACGGTATCCGAGAGAGCCCTGAGAGCAGGGTATCCCAAGAGCCCGACGCTGGAGAGTCATGCCGGCGACGGGCTCTTTTTATGCGCGGCGAGGATCGACAACGTGCAAAAGGCGAACCGCTATTTGGTTTATCTGTCGCAGCACGCTGCGGCAATTCGCGACGGCGATTTATTGTTGTTTCGCGGTCGGGGCATCGTGTCGCGATTGATTGGCACGGCCGGACGCAGCGAATACACGCACGCCGCGCGGGCCCTTTGGTGGGGAGACCTGTTGTTTTGCTGCGAGGTGCGCGAACTGAAAGGCGGTCGGGCCGTGACGCTGGAAAGCCAAGTTCGCAAGTATGCAGGATTGATCGACGTGTTTGAAACCAATCCGGGTGGTCGTTGGAGAGAATACGACCGCCGCGGCGCGATTGGCTACATGCGGCGGCTGGCTGGCTGCGACTATGGATATTTCGGCGTTCTCAAGGCGGCGCTGCGGCACTTGCCGATGTGGCGCTTCTTGGTGCGTCCAGATATGAATGACAAGCAAATAACCAGCCGGCCGCCGTTTTGCTCGCAAGCCTGTGCCATGGCCGATCGCTTGGGCGGCGGCGTGGATCCGGTGCCTCATCTGGCCGATCGGATGACCGAGCCCGCGGACTTGGCCCGTAGTCCCTTCTATCGCTACCGCTTTACCTTGGTCGGAGTGGAAAAATGAAAGATCGACCGCGTCGAAGCGATGTTCGCCTGGCCGCTGTAGTCGCCTGGTTGTGGTTTGCCCTGATGGTCGTGGTCGTGCTCTGTTCCGGCGCTGCCCACGGAGCAGACGCCGTAACTGCCGCCAAGTTGCAACGCGCCGTCTGTCGCATTCACAATCAACTGACTGGTTTCAACAACATTGGCAGCGGCACGCTGATCGATAAAACCGACGACAGTCGAGAGGGATTGGTCCTGACTTGCGCCCACCTGTTTCGAGAAGGAGTGGGCAACGTGGTCGTGGAATTTGCCAATGGAACGACGCACGGTGCGAAACTGATTGACATCGACCGTCAAGCGGATTTAGCGGCGCTGGCGATTGCCAATCCGACGCGCAGGCCGGCCATGGTTTCCTTTACGATCGGCCAGCAGAGCTTATTGCATGCTTGCGGTTACGGCCCACGCGGCGTTTATCGCTGCGGGACGGGGCCGGGCGTTGGCCAAGTAGCGGGCCCTGGCCAGTTGAGCTTACTGATCGCCGACTCGGTGCGTTCGGGGGACTCGGGCGGCGGCGTGTTCGACGAACAAGGCCGTTTGGTGGCGGTGATTTGGGGAACACGCGACGGCGTGACGTATGCGAGCACCGGCAGACCCTTCAGGCGGTTCGTGCGTCGCATCCTGGGAACGCGTATGCGGACGGATTGCCCCACCGGGAGATGTCCATTTCAGGAAGGCGGAAGGCGGAGGGCGGAAGGCGGAAGGCCCGACAAGAAGCGTCGGCCCTTAGGGCCGCGTTCAGACGCCGGCAGCAACTACGACGCCTTGGCTCGCCGCATAGACGCCCTCGAGCAAAACAAACAAGACCGGGGAGATTACCTCACCCGAGGCGATTTGCCGGACTTGGGCGGTTACGTGCATCAAGAGGAGATGCATCGACTGGAACAGAAAAGTGCTCAACGCCACGAGTCGCTGTTGAAGCGGTTGGGCGCATTGACCTCCGGGGCATCGCTCGGGCGCAAAGCCGGTACAGCGGCAGTAACGGCTCTGGGAATCAGCGGACCGGCGGGTTGGGCAATGATTGCTGCTGGGACCGTGGGCGGTTGGCTGATCGGTCGACAAATCAAACGACGCGGCGCGGGAGGTCGCCGCCGCCACGGGTTTCCAGGGTAAGGGGGAAGGCGGAAGGGGGAAGGCGGAAAGCAGTAGCCGCGATCTTACAGATCGCCGGCAGAAGACGCTTCACGAGGACGAAGCGCGTGTGAAGGAGGCCGCCGCGGGCAATGCGGCCAACACGTTTCGCGAAGCGCGCCAACCGATCGAGCGAGACGATCGTGAAGCTCGTGAACTTTTACGACTTTCAACAGCCGAGGGACGTGATCCGTTACAAGACGCGCTTGTGGGAAGGCTTGCAATCGATCGGCTCGACACGATTGCCGACAGTGATCGTGATCCACAACAGGCCAAATGGGCGGACGGCTTGAGGCGAGAACTGAAAGAGCGATTCAACGACATCGCACCTACGAAGTTTGAAGCAGTGAGGCGCTAGGCGCTAGTTTCTAGGCGCTAGCTCGAGAACTAGCACCTAGAAACCAGCGACTAACCACTAACCTAAAGGAGAAAGATCATGCCGGCCGGTGATCCAGGAAAAGAGCAGTTTCGTCGTGCGATTACGGAATTTCGCAATTTACACGTTGTGGCGGCGTTGGGGCCGCTGTTCGACTTTCGTAGCGAGGTCGTGTCCAACGACGAGTTTGGCGTCCGGGGCGGCTTGGATGAAACGACCAAGGACCATTATGTGCAGCACTTGCTGGCTTGCGATCGCATGCGCCGACGGGTGACTTACAACCCGGAAAAAACGCCGTTGGGCGATCTTATCGAACGGGCCACCGATTCCAACGAGACGTTGCTGGGATCCACGCAGCCGTTTGGCGGCGACGAGGTGCAAGAAGCGCCGGGCGGATTGATTGCGCTTCCATGGGCGCTGGACGGCACGGACCCCAACATTCCGCTGGCCAGCCAACTCAACTTCCGCAGTCAAAACGCCCTTATTTTGTTGGGCGCGTTGGATCGAGCCATGGTGAATTGGACGCGGTTGGAAAGTCGATTCCGCAGCACGTTTGTTTACGTGAAGGATTCGATGCGCATGTATGGCAGCTACGTCCAGGTGCTGGAGTACCTCAACGCGTTTGCCGGCGATGCCAATCGAGTGGATATGGCCGCCGGCGTCCGGCCGACCGAGGAACCCTTGGGGCCGACCGACTCGCCTAATTTGAGGACCGAGACGGTTGGCGGCGACGCCCGTTCCTAGTCGTGAAACCAATATAAGGCATCAAGACAGGCGTCTGGCGTGAACGGTGTACTGCGAAGAGAACTAGGTTGGCCGGCTGCGGCGACGTTGATCACGGCCATGATTGGTGCGGCTGCCACTACCATTGCCTTGGCGATATCGCCGGCGTCTCCAGGAAATTTTTCAAGAGGGGATCACTATGCGACCACTCGCGAAATTGGGGAAGTCAAAGCGCGACTCGAAGCGATTGAAACATCGAGCCGTCAAACGCGGACGGAACTCCGTAGCGATATTCGAGAATTGCGAACACTGATTCAACAAGTGTTGAAGCAGCATTGATATCAACATTGGCCCGCAAGCTATTGAGCCAGGAGAAGCAAAAACGTGCAGATCCGCGATCGAATCAAGGAGTTGCGGCGTGTTCGGGCGGGCGATTTGCAGCCCCATGCGAGGAATTGGCGCACGCATCCCGACGCTCAGCGCGAGGCACTGTGCGGCCTGCTGGCCGAGATCGGCTACGCGAACGCGTTGCTGGTGCGCGAGCTTCCCGACGGGCGACTGGAGTTGATCGACGGCCATTTGCGCGCGGAAACGACTCCCGACGCTCTGGTGCCCGTGTTGGTGTTGGACGTCGATGAGCAAGAGGCGCAAAAAATCCTGCTCACGCACGATCCGTTGGCGGCCATGGCCACGGCCGACCAGCAGCAAGTGCGCGGCTTGATCCAATCGTGCGAGTTCGAACATCCGCCGGTGGTGGAGATGCTCGAGCAGTTGGAGCAAGACGTCGCGCTGGCCGCCCAAAAGTTGGCGGAAGCTGTTCCACCGCCGGAAGTCGAGATTCCCGAACTGTTTCAAGTGGTCGTCGAGTGCGACGGCGAACAAGAGCAACAGGCCATGTACCAGCGTATGCGCAAGGAGGGCTATCGATGCCGAGTGTTGACGTTGTAGTCCGTTGCCCCGTGTTCGACTCGTTTCGCGTGCAGCAGGTGGCCGGCATGTTCGACGTGCCGTTGGCCGAGCAATCTAGCGAACAGTTTTCGGTCGAGTTGCCCAGCGACGATCCGCCGTGGAACGTGGGGCTAATCGTCGGCCCCTCGGGCAGTGGCAAGAGCACCGTGGCTCGGCAGTTCTTTGCTGAGGAACTCTATGCCCAAGCCGATTGGCCCCGCGACAAGGCGGTCGTCGACTGTTTTGAAGACCTGCCCGTACGCCAAGTGGTCGAGTTGTTCACGGCAGTCGGATTTAGTTCTCCGCCGTCCTGGGTCAAGCCGTATCAGGTGCTCAGTTGCGGCGAACAATTTCGCTGCGACCTGGCAAGAGCGCTATCCAATGCGGATTTCGGATTGCGGAATGCCGGAGGTAATAAGTCGCAGTCCAGCCATTCCGCAATCCGCAATCCGCAATCGGCACTTCCCCTGGTCGTCTTCGACGAATTCACTAGCGTGGTCGATCGCAATGTGGCCAAGGCGTGTTCCACGGCCATCGCCAAGGGCATCCGCCGCGGCAACATCCCTTGTCGATTCATGGCGGTGACGTGCCACTACGATGTGGCCGAATGGCTGGAAGCGGATTGGGTCTTGGATATGGCCACCGGACGGCTAGAACGGAGGCGGCTTCGGCGTCCCCCTATCGACGTGGAAATCCATCGCTCGAAATTGGCGGCTTGGCAATTGTTTGCGAGGCATCACTATTTGACTGGCTCGATAGCGCCGCAAGCGCGCTGCTATTTGGCGACTTGGCACGGAGAGCCCGTCACGTTTTGCGCGACACTGCCCATCATTACCAGGAAAAACCATCGGCGTTTTACGCGCATTGTGACACTGCCCGATTTCCAGGGCATGGGCATCGGCATGCGGGTGGTCGCTGCGGTGGCTTCGCTGCATCGAGAGGAAGGACACCGCATCAATATCACCAGCAGTCATCCGGCTTTGATCCGGCATTGCCGCCATAGCAAAGATTGGAAAACCGTGAACGTGAAAAAAACGGGCGCTAGCCCCCGCGCAAGTTCCCGTTTTCGTCAGTACCGCAGTTCGGCTGGTCGGGCCGTAGTGTCGTTTGAGTATATCGGCGCTTAACCCATGCGACGAGACAAAGCGTAGCCGCTGCGGGCGAGCCCCTCTCTTCCAAGGACTCCTTCCAACGATGCAAGCCTATTGCCGTGACTTTGCCTTCCCAGCCAGCTCCATTGACCGAAGAGCAGCAACAGCAGTGCTGTTGGATCTTGTCGCTGGGCTGCGATCGGCAGACCGTGTGCAAATACCTGGGTTGCACGCCTGCGCAGCTGCGAGAGGCCATGAGACGGGATGCGAAGTTCGCCGCCCAACTGTCGAGAGCCGAGGCTACGGCCGAACTCAGCCACATGCGCAACCTTCAAAATGCAGCCAAAGACGAAAAACATTGGCGGGCATCGGTGTGGTGGCTCGAACGGCGTGCTCCGGAACGCTACGCGCGGCGAGCGGCCGATGCGATTTCCACAGCGCAATTGCAAGCATTCGTCGAGGAGCTGGCCGACGTTCTCGTGGCGGAGATAACCAGCCCCAGCGACCGGCAGCGTTTGTTGACGCGACTTTCGCAAATCGCCTGCGAAATTCAGGATGTGCCATCCGACGAACCGATGCGCGCTCAGGAAGCCCCACCGGACGAGGCCGACAGGGAGTCCACCGATCTATGACCGTCGAAGCAGAAGGCGACCATTCGAGCCATCGAAAAGGGGTCGAGGGCGCCCTGTCACGTTCGATCGCGGCAAGTATCTCGACTCGCTTGGCGGCAGCCGTGCGCGATCGATGCACAGCTCACAGCGAACGCGGCCTGAACGCGGGTTCTTTGGATGTGTTGGCCTGGGGCCGGCGATTTCTGGCCGACCATTTTCGCCGTCCGGCTTCGCAAATGCACCTCTGGCTGGGCGAACAGCTCGATCGGCTGCAACAAGAACGGGGTTGCAAGATCAACGCCATTGGACCGCGCGGCGGCGCCAAATCGACCATCGGCACCTTGTGCTATGCCTTGCGGGCTGCCGTGGAGGGTTGGGAGCCCTACATCTGGATCGTCTCGGATACGAAGCACCAGGCTCAAACGCATCTGGAAAACATCAAGAATGAATTGGAGGAGAACGAGCTGCTGGCGGGCGCGTATCCACGAGCCGCAGGCCGCGGGCCCTGCTGGCGGGCTACCACGCTACAGCTGCGCAACGGCACCGTGATCGAGTCCTTCGGCACGGGGCAGCGTTTGCGCGGCCGTCGTCGCCGCGAGCATCGGCCCACGCTGATTCTCTGTGACGATTTGCAGAATGACGCCCACATGGCCTCGGCCGTACTACGCGAGGCGAGTCGCCAATGGTTTCACGGCACCTTGATGAAGGCCGGCACCAAACGCACGAACATCGTCAACCTGGCCACGGCGCTGCACCGCGACGCCTTGGCCATGCAACTGCATCGCACACCCGGCTGGACGTCCGCCATGTTTCGCGCCATCCAGCATTGGCCGCAGGACATGCAGTTGTGGTCCCAGTGGGAAGAAATCTACTGCGACGTCGAGAATCCCGATGCTCGCAATGCCGCACGCGCCTTTTACCAACAGCATCGTCCGGCCATGGAAGCAGGCGCCGTCTTGCTTTGGCCCGAGGAGGAAGATCTCTACACGCTCATGAAGATGCGCGTCGAAGAGGGACGTACGGCCTTCGAGCGTGAAAAGCAAAGCTCGCCGATCGATCCCGAGCGGTGCGAATGGCCGGAGGATTATTTTGGCGAGCACATTTGGTTCGATCGCTGGCCCGAGCAATTGCAGCTGAAAACGTTGGCTCTGGACCCCAGCAAAGGGACCGATGCGCGGCAGGGCGACTACTCGGCACTGGTGGTGCTCGGCGTCGACCGACAGGGGGTGCTGTATGTGGAAGCGGACCTGGCTCGTCGGCCGACGCCCCAAATGGTGGCCGACGGGGCGGCGCTTTGCCAGCGGCACGCCGTGGACGCGTTCGGCGTGGAAGCCAATCAATATCAGGAGCTACTGGCCGGGGAAATCGAAGCGGAGTTCCGTCGCCGCGGCTGGCGGCCAATCGTGCCGTGCGCCATCCACAACTACGTGAACAAACAGCTCCGAATTCGTCGGCTGGGACCCTATCTGTCGCAGCGGCGGCTTCGCTTTCTGGCGAGCAGCCCTTCGACGCGGCTACTGGTCGATCAATTGCAAGATTTCCCGTTGGGAGCCCACGACGATGGTCCCGACGCCTTGGAAATGGCCCTTCGGCTGGCCGAGGAACTGCATCAAGGAAAAAAGTTGGACGATGGATTAGGGGGTCGTATTCCCGTTGGTGACTGAGCGGCGTCAATCCCATGGGGCGTCGATTTCAAACAACCAGACACAGTTCAAGGAGAAATAGCAAAATGGCCAATCGAATCAACCGTGCAACCGATGGGGACCTCCTGGAACATCGGCTGAGCGAGGCTTGCGACGCGCTGTGGGATTGTTTTGTCGATCCGCGAGAAGCTTTTGTGGACGACGAGGGATTGTGGTGGAATAGCCTTTCCGCGGGTGGACAATCTGCCGCAGGGTCGGGCGTGCCCTTTGGTTCCGAAGAGCAATTGGCGGATATCCGTCTGCAAAGCCGCCATCTGGCCGCGACCAACGAATTCGCAATCAACGGCATCGAGAATCGAATTAACTATCTCGTTGGCGTGGGGCACCATTACCGGGCGTCCACGCGCAAGGGCGTCGAGGCTCCTCCGAATCTGGAAATAGAGGTTCAGGCAGTCCTGGATGAATTCATGCACTTGAATCGGTGGCAGGCCCGCCAGCAGGAGATCGTACGCCGAATGGACCGCGACGGAGAAGCCTTTTTGCGTTTTTTTGTCGATGCCAACGGGATCACGCGCGTCCGCTTTATCGAACCGGAGCAGGTGCAAACCCCCAGAGAATTGGCGAATTTTCCAGCGGCCAGTTTTGGCATTCAGACCGAGCCGGACGATGTGGAAACAGTCTTGGGCTACTTCGTCGATGGAAAACCGGTGGACGCCGACACGATCCAACATCGCAAAGCCAATGTCGATGCCAACATGAAGCGCGGCTTACCCTTGTACTATCCCGTGCGCAAGAACTTGCGCCGCATTGGAAAGCTGCTGCGCAACATGAGCGCGGTTGCCGAAATTCAGTCGGCCATCGCGCTGATCCGCAAGCATCGCGGCGCCACGCGCAGCGGCGTGGAACAATTCGTTGCCGACCGAAGTCAGACGACCGGCTCCGAGGGCGCGCAAGGTCGAGCTAAATATCTTTCGCAGTATGCGCCAGGCACGATTCTCGATGCGCCGGCCGGGCTGGAATACGATTTTCCCACCGCGGGAATCGACGCCAGCAGTTTTGTGACGGTGCTCCAGGCGGAGCTGCGCGCCGTGGCGGCTCGGCTGGTGATGACGGAGTTCATGTTCACCTCGGACGCTTCCAACGCGAATTACGCTTCGACGCTGGTGGCCGAGGGGCCCGCCGTGAAGATGTTCGAGCGGCTGCAGGCGAATCTGAAGAACGAGGATTGCGACGTGATGTGGCGCGTCGTGCAGAATGCCGTGGCATTGGGCCGTCTGCCGCAGGACGTGCGCCGGTTGGTGGATATTCAAATCACGCCGCCCTCGCTTCGCGTTCGGGATCAATTCCGTGATTGTCAGGTGGAACGCATTGCGCATGAGAACGGCATTTTGTCACCGCAGACATGGAGCTTGCGACTAGGTTTGGACTATGACCAGGAACAAAAAAACCTGGCGATGCACGCCAGTCATATCCAGCAGGAAAAGATTCCAGGCGCGGAAGGAAAGTAAGAACGTAGGCCGGAACAAGTTTACGTGGCCAAAAAGAAGAGATGAATTGGCGCTGTGATTTTGCTAAACTCCACGCATCATGACAACAAAAGTTCCGAATCAAAAAATCGACAAGCGCAGTCAAGCCAAGGCGGAATTCGCCAAGCTGATCGAAAATGTTTGTAGTCGCGGTTTCCACGGTTCCGCGGGTGTCATCGTCAATTTGCAGGACGGTCACATCCAATACACACGCGTTACCGTGGACCGCATGGTTCGGTAAAAGAGCTAACAGCTAACAGCAAAAACTGTGGTATCGAACAGAGCTTGTTTGGCATAGCCGAACGAGTATCACGTCGAGCCCCGTCCAGGACTTGCAAAAGTCCGCGACGGGGCTTTTTTTGTGCTCCCTGTTTTTTTCTTCAGTGGGAAGAAAGGACAAAAGATGGCAGAAGTATTGCAGGAGTATTTCGATTCGCGCGGCGTGACGGTACGCGTTGATCAGCAGGAAGGCATCCTGCGCGGCGTCAAGCTGATCGGCTTGGAATCGCGCAATGGTCGGCGGTACCGCGAATCGGCGTTGGCCCAAGCCGTGGGACTGTATGAGGAATCGAAGGTTAACGTAAATCACCCGAAGGAGGGACCGCTTGCACCGCGCGATTACCAGGACCGGTTGGGCGTCATTCGCGGCGTCGAATTGCGCCCCGGCGAAGGGCTCTTTGGAGACTTGCATTTCAATCCCAAGCACATTCTCGCCGAGCAACTAGCCTGGGATGCCCAGCACAATCCTCGCAATGTTGGATTTTCCCACAATGTGTTGGCTCGAGTTTCTCGTCGCGACGAAATCTCGATTGTCGAGGAAATCACGCGTGTTCAAAGCGTCGATTTGGTAGCCGATCCGGCGGCGACCCAAGGTCTGTTCGAGCAAACCGGGCAGAACGGCCAACCAGCTGGCGGCCAGGTTCCTACGTGGGACGCATTCACCTTGGAGCATCTTCGGCTGCACCGACCGGATCTGGTGCAAGAACTCGAGTCGACCGAAATGCAGCGACTTCGTGTGCAGCTCGACACGGCCCAGACACGTGCGGCAATCTTGCAACGTCGGCAGCAAATCGTGGATCTGCTTTGCAAGCATCGATTGCCCGTTCCTACGGGAGAAAACGACGACGCCAATCGTATCGTCAGTCCCTCGTTCATCGAGATGCTGATGAACGTCGAGGACGAAAACAAGCTTGAGCAACTGATCACGGAGCGCGCGGAACTGGTGCGGTCGATCCCGGTTTGGAAAAACCGTCTAGGCCACGGAGACCGTCCGCAGTCTCGCGATCCGATGTCCATGTTCGCGCCGCAAAATCGAGATTTTGCAACCGCGCAGGATTTTTCCCAAGCCCTGAAATCCTCTCGCCACTAGTTCAGTAGTGTTCGCGTTTGCCGCGTCCTTGGCGGCAGGGGCGTTGAACCACGTAAAGAACCTGATTTTTCATACTCAAACAGGAGGCACTATTCCATGCCCAACACAATGCGCTGGCGCTACGGAGACACCAACCCGGTCACGCTGCCGGTTCTTCAGGGGTTCGTGATCGAAATCGGCGACTTGGTCTATCTGGACAGCGGTAGTGCCAAGCCTGCTTCCAGCCAAGCCGATCAAGGCACTTTGTCGGCGAACCAGGAAATGTTTCATGACAACTTCGTGGGCGTGGCCATGCAGGCCTCTCGCGCCGAGGATACTGAGCCCATTCGCATCGCCACGAGCGGTGTTTTCGAGTTTCTGTGTTCCTCGGCGACCTTTGAACTGGGCGACCTCATTGGCACCAATGAAGAGGGCACGGGAACTCAATTGGACAGTCAGGTCGTGGTCGGCGTAGCGACGCCCAATTTGGCGTTGGGACGTTGTGCGAAACGCGTTTCCCCAGCGGCTTCGAAGGTGCTTGTGGACATGGTCGGCACCGTCACCAGGGGCGGACCTCAAGCGGTGGCCTAGCGGCGAGGGCCCATTTTCCAAAGAGCAGAAATTTCAAGCTTTACCAGTCAATAAGGAGACTGTTTCTGTGACACTCAATTATCGTGAACTTAAGCGGCGTTATGAATTGGACGGCGCGGACCGAACCGTGCAGCATTTGTCCGAGTCTTTGCGCGAAGGGCACCTGACTCCAGAAGACTTCAGCGTTCGCGATTTGGCTGAAGCGCTCGTGCCCGACGGACGGCAATGGGTGCGGATGTTGGATCCTCGGTCTGCCGGAAATGTGAGCGTGTTGGAAGCGTCAGACGGCGTCGACGTGACGGCTTTTCTCAACGTAACGGGACAAGTGATTTATTCCAAAATCCTGGACGCCTACACGCAGGAAGCGTTTGTCCTTTCCAAGCTGGTGCAAACCATTCCTACGCGTTTGGACGGCGAAAAACTTCCCGGCATCTCGCGAGTTGCCGACGATGTGGACGAGATCACGCCAGGCATGCCTTATCCCAACCTGGGTTTCGGCGAGGACTACATCGAAACGCCCTCGACGTCCAAGCGCGGTTTCATCGTGCCCGTGACGAAGGAGGCGATCTTTTTCGATCGCACCCACTTGATTCTCAGTCGGGCCGCGGAGGTGGGCGAGGTGTTGGGTCTCCATAAGGAGAAACGACTCCTCGATTTGGCGATCGGCGTAACGAACAACTACAAATCCAACGGCGCCAACTTCAATACGTACTACACCAGCGGACCGTGGATTAACAGTCTGGTGGGCAATGAGTTGGTCGATTGGACCAATGTCGACGCGGCGGAACAATTGTTCGCGGATATTCTCGATCCCAATACGGGCGAGCCCGTTCTGATTCGTGGGACGACGGTTTTGGTGATGCCCGCCTATCGTCATGCCGCGCACCGGGTGTTCAACGCCGCGGAGATTACCTACACGGCCGCGGGCTCGCAAACCGCCACCAGTGCCGCCAATCCTTTGGGCAACTATCGCGTGGAAGAGAGCCGTTTGGCCTATCGTCGCATCGTGGCGTCGGGCGTTACGGCTGTTGACGCGAAAAAATGGTGGTTCGTTGGCGATTTCAATAAGGCCTTTGCCTATATGGAAAACTGGCCAATCACCGTAACTCAGGCGCCGCTGAACAGCGAGGCGGATTTCAACAACGATATTGTTCTCCGTTTCAAGGCTAGCGAACGGGGTGCCGCGGCGGTGTTGAATCCGCGGTACGTCGTGAAAAGCACCGGCTGATTCGGAGAAAAGACATGAGGAGTCAGGGGACAGGAGTCAAGAGTCGTTTCATTGCATATCGGACTCTTGACTCCTTGGACCCGACGCGATTCTCCGCAACCAAAACATGCCAACATTGGCTAGTTAGTGACGACATAAAACTCGAAGTGGGAGTAACCGTTTCATGGCATCCGGCGATTCGCTATTGGTTTTCGATCCGCTCTCTAATCGCCCGCCGACGGCGAATTATGCGACCGTCGATTTGCGCAGCGGATTTGTCGTACTCGATTTTGACGATACGACGGACGAAAAAGCTCAGTTCCACGCGGTGACGCCCAGCCATTACGGCGGCGGAAGCTTGCTGGCCGAAGTGACCTGGACATCGAGCACCGCCACAACAGGCAACGCCAAGTGGCGCGTGGAAGTAACGCGTCTGAATCCAGGCGCGAATCTGGACACGCTGCCGGCCGTCAACGG
>Ga0114931_10006824_pt1 | contig 14005 bp, 13 predicted proteins | sample 2SBtaG_FD_89579 | JGI IMG/M metagenome (GOLD analysis project Ga0114931, IMG submission 89579) | Deep subsurface microbial communities from Kolumbo volcano to uncover new lineages of life (NeLLi) - 2SBTROV14_V59a metaG | ecosystem: Environmental > Aquatic > Marine > Volcanic | place: Kolumbo...
CGACCATTTAAAGCCGTCCTTTCCTATCCAAAAATAAGTCGTTTCAATTTACACTTGAAACACGCGAGCGGGTCATTCCATCCTTAGGTTTCGGCTTTACGTCTTTCTTTTCCTCCGACTTTTTAACAACCGCCGTTGGGTTACGCCCAATCCGATAGATACCCGCGGAATGTGTTCCGGCAAAGAGCTCATTTGGATTGCTCGGGTTTAAAATTAATCGCCAAACCCGATTGCTTGCCAAGCCTGCGTTCTTGTCAATGCGCGTCCATGTCCAACCGGCATCGGATGACCTAAACACACCCCCTTTAGATTTCTTAGAACTAGCCACAAATATTTCATTCGAATCTTTCGGATTTACCACTATGCTGTTGTAGTTACCAATTGGAAGATTTCCTCCACGCCGGCTCCACGTTTTCCCACTATCCCGGCTCAAATACAATGTTTGTATAGTTCCCACAAATATATCATTTGGTCTTTCAGGATTGCTCATAATTGCACTAACCGGAACTCGATTAGGAATTATCGAAGCGCCAACACGACTCCATGTCGCTCCGCCGTCGCGAGAAACAACGACGCCGGAAACCGCCGTGCCGACCCAAATCGTATTGGGCTGCTTTGGCGACATATGAATCGCAAACACCCGATTATTAATCCCCGTTCCGAGGTCTATTTTTTTCCATCCTTTAGCGACATCGTAACTTCGGTACAACCCCGTACTCGTCCCCGCGATGATGCCATTTTTGCCATCATTTGTATGAGCAAGTACTTTTACCTGCGCTGATAGAGCAGGAAGCGTGCCTTTTGGGAGCTTAGCAGTAACCCACTTATATCGGTACCTGCGCCTACCTCTTCTTGATTTTCTCCTAATACGTACCCTTACTCTTTTCCGTTTTGCCGCCTTAATCCGTGTCCACGTTACACCACGATTGATCGATTTAAATAATCCCTTGCTCGTACCCAAATAAATTTTATTTGGGTTCGCCTTATCTTGAATTACTGAATAGGGGATCGTTCTTTTTGTGTCGATATTTCGAACAGCCGACTTCCAAGTCCGACCAAAGTTATCGCTGATAAAAACAAAACCACCGCCCGTCGCTGTGTTAATCGTGGTCGAATAAAGCCTGTTTGGACGTTCGATATCAGGCGTAATGCTATATGTAAATCTACTACTAAAGTTTCCGTTATTCGCTCTAAAACTTCTGCCGCCGTTTGTAGAAACCATCACCCCGTAATTATTCGTTGCAATATATATTTTGTTGGGCTCACTAGGATGCACAGCAATAGAATTAACTTCTAATTTTTTTGAAGTAGTCAGTGACCAGTTTTTACCACCATTTGCGGACATCCAAAACCCTTCGGTGGTGCCGGCATAAATTGCCCCGGGCTTATCGGGATTCTGAAAGATGGCTCGAGTTCTACGTGATTGAGACGGAATACCTTGAATCTTTTTCCATTTTTCGCCCTTATTAAAACTTTCGTAAATACCGCTACACGCTGAAGCAATCACGTGGTCCGGGTTCTTGGTATTTATATCGACCGCAAAAACATCCGAATCGTCAATCATGCCTTTCTTGATTAAACTCCACGTTTTTCCGCCATCAACCGTTTTATATGGTCGCCACCATGTCCCCGCATAAATAGTGTTTACATCCTGCGGATCAACCGCCAATGAATCAAGCTTCGTTGGGGTTGTGGGCGATGAGAACCGACTCCAGGTATCTCCGGAATTTCTAGAAACCCAAACACCTCTTACCGTCCCCACCAAAAGTAGATTAGGATCTCGCGAGGACTGAACCATGGCGTGTACAGCCTCATTTTTAAGTTCTGGAGACTCTCGCCATGTCCTTCCTCCATCAATGGTCTTAAAGAAACCACCGGGCTCTTTGTGTCTATGACCGGACGTATAAAGAATATTTGAATTTCGCGAATCGACAATCAGATTGTCAAGAATTAGCCGCGGACGCTTTAGATTTACCAATAGTTGCCAGTTCCGCCCGGCATCGTAAGACCTATAAACTTGCCCATCTAAGGTGCTTATAAAAAGATGATTCTTATTCTTAGGATCGATGGCAATAGATCTTACGTCTCCACCAGTTGGCCCGGAAATATTCCACTTCTTGAAACCGCTTTCACCATCACCGGCAAAGACAGCAAGGCTAAGTAAAAAAGAAAAAACCAGACCTAATAAAAACTGCAAATTTCCGCGATATTTCATTGTATTCATAATATAAGAGGTAGACCCTTCAGGAGAAAAACAGGAAAGAAAAGGCAAAACAACCATTGAATAGATGCGATTATCCGTCGGGAAGTTGTAATAACAATAAGCTTTTGTCTCAGGTAAATAACTAATCCCAAAACTTAAGCTACATTTAATTCTAATTGGAAATGCTCGTTTATGTAAAGCTTTAGAATGAAAAAAAAAAGGCAGTGATTAAAAATCACCGCCCTTATATATTCAAATCGTGCTGTTAAAACACTGTCTAGTTAACCGTGCTTGGATCAGCTCCAGCCGGAACAATCCATAGTCGAGTTCGGATTACAGACTCAACGCCACCTTTAACAAAGGTTAGACGAGAAGCATCAATACCGCGGTCATTTACAAGATAGTTGCGAATTAGTTTTTCACGTTTTGCAACGTTTCTTGCTGAACCATAATTGATGATATAAGCCCTAGCATTTGGATCTGCCTGCAAATCTGATGCATACGGATCTAATCTAGCTTTGACGTCATCATGGGTCATCTTACCAAACTCATCCTTCATCACCGGCTTAGGAACAGCATTAACAATTCCTGATCCCGTCGCATTGTTCTGACAAGAATCGCACAAGCCGCCGATATCAACACTAGCACTCACAGTTGTGTCTTCAAGACCGTTTGTGCTAACCGTGATAGTTGAGGTTCCCTGACCACTTACGATAGATCCCTTATCAACTGACCAGTTGTAAGTTGGGCTATCTTGGCTGCCGCCAACGACCGAAGCCGTAAATGTAAGCGTTTCACCAGGCGCAACACCAACCGGAGGATCAGCAACCGTAATTGAACTTGGGCAATCACAATCTTTAACACAGTCCGGACATTCCTGAACAGTTACAGTAGCAGTCTTAGATTCGCCGCAAACTCCGCAACCATCATCAACACCTGCCGTAATCGTATATGTACCAGGACCAACGCCGCTTAAATCCCAAGAAACGTTAGCACCTTGTCCAACAATTCGTCCGCCTGAAACTGTATAGTTATATGTCAGCGGGTCGTTTTCTTGGTCTGATGCTGCTGTTCGAACGTTAACCGTCTTATCATCCTTACAACCGCCTGACTGAGATTTGAATCCAGCCTTACAACCAAGTGAAATGGTCGATTGGCTCAAATTAACCGCAGTTACGTTAGCAGGAATGTTCTTCTTCTCAATCGCTCGTGAATTTCTACGTCCGATAAAGCCTTGGAAGATGAACCCGTGCGGGTCAGATGAAGTTCTGAACCCAGGAGGCACACCATTAAAGCTAGTTGTAACAGGTGGAATCGTTTGGATTGGACCAGCACCTGCCTGCAGTCGCGGATCAGCACCAATCGTGATATTGCCATTAAAATTACTGTCAACGAGGCTAGCTCTATCTTGAGCATTTGCGTGATACCTATAAGCAGCACTAAAACCAACCCATCGACGTGCAAAGACTCTTACACCAGCAATAGCATCCAACGGACTGTTTTCGAAGGCGTTAGGAGTTCTGCCTCCTACATACTGAAGCGAACGAAATTCCACAATTGGTTGGAAGTGCTTGTTTACAGGAAAATCTACACCAATGGCAGAAATTAGCTCATCAGGACGATCCAAATAAGTTACGTTACCATCCGCAATGTCGCTATTATATATGTAGCCAAAGTTGGCAGAAACATTCAGCCATTTCCGCATTCTTGCGTCTGCAAAACCGATTACGCCAACATCACCCTTGTTACCGCCAGGGCTCGCTCCGCGCTGTAATTGATTAAATCCAGCAAAGTCGTTTACGCCATCCGCATAAAATCGATAAAAAGCAATAATTCCTGCTCCAATCGGATTACTGTTGCTCGTAAGTCTCCACTTACCACCAACCGTAAAGGTACTAAACGACGATTCTCCAAAGGTTCTATTCAATAATGGAGCATCCGGTAAATAACTTGGTAAGGTTGTAAAGACAGTCGGTACTGTTATAGCACCGATTCCCTGATTACCTGCGGGACCAATCGTAGCAGTTTGCAAAACAATCCCAGGTAAAATCCCTCCGTAAACGGATCCAATGCCAGGGAACAGGTTAGCGGCTCCACCAGCTCCCGCAGGACCGAGAGTCGCCGTCACCCCAAGCGGGAATCCAAAAGCAAAAGTATAAGCAGCTCTAAAAGCCCCACCTGAATTAATATTACCCTGATTACTCAAATCAAACCCAAAAGTCCCAGCTGACCCGCCAATGAACGGAAATTGAACGAAAGGCTGGTTACCGCCAGGTCTAAAAATAGACCGATTGGCAAACGCCCCAGTTCCCGGTGCCAAGACAATTGCCGGCAAGCTACCACCCGAATTAGGGAGATAAAATCCCGAAAGATTTCTAGGTGAATTAACCTTCACAGCCCGGTAAGCATCAGTATTGAAAAATATTTCAAATCTGTTAGTTAAACCAAACTGGAAGCTGAGGGGAACTTCAGTAATATCAACGTCCCCCGGATCACGGTCATAATTGCTATATGCCGCACTAAAAGTGTATTCACCTTTTTGTAAGGTGTGTCCATCATAAACCGTAAACAACCCCGTAGGACCACCAACCGGTCCTCCCGTACCCACTGTAGGGGCAGTATTCCGAGGGTCATTTTCTGATTTTTGTGCCGACACCATAGCTATGAGCGTCAACATTGCAAGCGTCAGTAAAAGCGCTTTTTTCGCGAGTTTCATCACATTCCTCCGCCGAAAATAATAATATTAAAGTTAAAGTTCTAAAAAAGTAGCTTTCTTTTGGAAAAATGATAACACAAGATTTTCCATATAGCTACGCAATTATTGCAAGCAATCACATTTCACAGGTAGCTAGTACACTAACCGCCAAATCCAACTATACAATTTACAGTAAAATCCAAATTTTCAATTTCTTATATCTTCATAGGGAAAGTCAATAAAAACTACACTTTAGCCTAAAAAGAGTTATCCTGAAGACCTTACTCTAGAACTGCTCGAAAATCAAGTGTTTCCATGAATTATAACCAAAATCGGACTTCATTCGACCAAGATACGATAATACTCGAAAACTTGCGAAAAACTAACGAGTTAAATTTCGACAAATAACCCTACTGTCTACTAAAAAAACTTTTTATTTCTTCTGTAAACTGATTCTGGAGACGCCCCCTCCGTTAAACCCCGGTAGCAAGATAATTTTACAGTTATGTCTTTAGAAAACATGGATGCTTTGATCAAACTTTAAGATGTCTTCAACTAAATCAATTAAAAAAAGGGGGATCAGATAAGCCGTGAAACGCAAAAAAACTTGAAAGCCTCTCAAACCAAAAAAAACCACATTCCGAACATTTCTCTAACACGGTTTCAATTCAAGGACTTCAATTTTGACTAGGTCGCACTCTCGACGATTTAATTACAATCAACTAAGTACTTCATTCATAGCACCGCTTCTAAATCCATGTAGATCGAGAGTTACATATTTAAAGCCGAGCTTACGAAATTCCAAAGCTAGCTTTTCGGACATGCTCGAATCGCGAGCTTTCGGCATCTCAACTGACGAAATCTCAAGCCTTACTAATTCTTCATGGATGCGAACTCGAAACTCTCTAAAACCCAGCGTCCTAAGAATTTGTTCGCCGCGCTCTACTTTGCTAAGCCTCTCAATGGAAACCGGAATTCCATATTGAATTCTCGAAGCCAGACACGGACTCGCTGGTTTATCCCAAGTCTTCAGACCTAATTTCTTGCTCAATTCTCTGATCTCTTGCTTCGTAAAACCCAATTCAGCAAGCGGACTTCGAACTTTGTTTTCGTCGGCAGCGAGGCTTCCCGGTCTATGGTCTTTGAGATCATCAGCGTTTGCGCCGTCAATTACAAAATCTATCCCCTTAGCTAAGGCAATCTCTGAGAGTTTTCCATATAGCTCAGTTTTACAAAAATAACAGCGGTTTGATGGATTTGCTTTATATCTTTCGTCCGTGAGTTCTTCGGTTTTTACAAATTCAAAATTAAACTCCAATTCCCTCGCGATTCTCTCGGCTTGCTCCCGCTGAAACTGGGAGACGCTTGGAGAAATCCCTGTTAAACAAACCGCGTTTTGCCCAAGTTCCTCGGTAGCAATCAATGCCAAATACGCACTATCTACCCCGCCGGAATATGCGACCAACACGGACACCATCTCACGCATCATACAACGCAGTTTGGTTTCCTTAGATAAGGCACTATTAGGCACGGAGAATTGTTTTGATTTTGTTAGCGTCCCTTTCATAGAATATCTGTGAATATTACACCATGTATATTCGATGGTTTTTACAGTACATTTGCAGGATAAACAAGTGCAAGCGCGATAAGCCAGATTTTCAAGACAATTTCAAAAATATTTTAGACGATTTCTTGTTACATTCATGTTAGAATGTCCTTACATATAGCATTTAAAACGCTGTGAAATTGGACATATTGGACTTTTATTTGAATGGCTTTACTTTTTAAACATCATCAATGGATATCCTGTTGTACTCTTTTCTTTGTATGCATGATTTTGTCGGTTCCAATTCTTGCTCAGGCTGACGATGAAGAATTTACGCAAGATGACTTTGTTCAAAATGAAAAGCGTCAAAATGATCCAGTAAAATTATTCAATCAAGGGCAAGATGCCCATGGAAAAGGCAATCTAAAAAAAGCTTTGGAATTATACTCTGCGGCACTCAAAATCCACCCCAAATTTCCGGAAGCAGAATATCAAAAAGGAATCATATTAAGAGATTTAGGCAAAAAAGAGGAGGCAGAAAAATCCTTTCGTCGAGCAATTTCTTTAAGAAAAGAATGGGTACTCCCAATGATTTCGCTTGGAAAACTGCTGATTGATCAAAAACGTTTCGAAGAAGGTAAAAACATCTTAAGACAGGTTATCATTGCCAATCCCAAAAACGTTCGCACTTTTGTCATATTGACTGAATTATTGATTTCCAAAAACGGAAGTAAAATCGAGTTGGAGTCGCTACTTTCAAAGCTTAAAAATTTCTCTGAGACTTCGTCCTCACCAACGTCGATTTGGATTTCTAAAGCGAGGGTTGAACGCAAGCTGCTTAAATTCGGCTTAGCAAAGTCAAGCCTTAATACAGCTCTTAGGCGTGAGCCTAAAAACCTTATTGCCCTCAGTGAAAATATTGAACTAAATATCTCAACCGGCAAATATCAACAGGCAATTAAGGAATCCGAAAACCTAGCCGCGGCTCATCCTGATTCTGATTCGGTAAAATTACTTCTTGCGAGGGCTTATAGTTCGAACGGGAAATCGTCGAAAGCGCTGGAAGTTCTTAAGACGATACGAAACCGAAATAAGGAAATATTAAATTTTAGTAATTCTCTTAGAATAATTGGAAACAGTAACATTAAGGATCTTGAGAATCTGCTTCGAGAAAACAAAAATAATGCATCGATTCTCGGACGTCTTTGCATTTTATCGCGATCTTCGAATCCGGAAAAAGCACTAAGTTATTGTCGGAAAGCGTTAGATATAGAAAAGAATAATATCAAACATGCAATTGGCTACAGCGCAGCGTTGGTCCAACTAAAACAGTATCCAAAGGCAATTTCCGTTTTAAAGAGTCTTTTGAAGATTGCCCCGGAAAATTATGCTATTAGAGCAAACCTAGCGACCGCTCTTTTTCAGATGAAGCTATTTGAGAAAGCTAAAACACAATATAGTTGGATTGCAAAAAAGCAGCCCAATTTAGCAATAGCTTACTATTTTTTAGGAATATCTCATGATAGGTTAGAAGAATATCGCGATGCATTGGAATTCTACGAACAGTTTCTGCGGCTTGCGGATAGGAGTAAAAACAAGCTAGAGATTGGAAAAGTAGAATTGCGGTTGACAATATTAAAAAGACAGATAAAGAATGGAAAGGGCAAGAAGAAAAAAGGATAAGAAAATGATATCAGCTTTTGAAAACGGTTCCAGAATTTGGGCTCGGTCCGTCACATGCTCCAGTTTGATTCTATTTTTTCTTATCTTTCTTGTTTCTTCAGCAACGATATCTGCCCAAAAAGCTGAGGATATCCCAAAAGGAGTTGTTCCGCCACCATTGAGCATTCTATCTAAAACGGAAAAGAAGCAACTTAGAGCAGTATTCAAAACGAAAAAGAGAGTTAAACTAGCACTTGCTTTTATGAATGCGAGGTTGGCTAGATCGAAAGAATATGCACAAGAAAAGCGATATGGAAAATCCCTTGTTCAATTAGGTAGATTCAGTGCGATCTTGCGTAACACATTTAAGTTCCTACATTCCAGAAAAAAAGTTTCGCGAGGAAATTTTAAGAGACTTGAAATTGCCTTACGCACATTTATGCCGAAACTCGAGTTGGTTCGAAGAAAAATGCCTTTTAAATATGGCTATCATGTGAGCCAATTAATGAAAACAGTAAGAAATGCTCGGGGCATTGCCATTAAGCCTATTTTTGGCAACACGGTGCTTCGAAAAAGAAATAAATAAAGATGCTTTTACGACAACATATAAAAGCCACGTCCGCAAAAAACATTCCGTTTGTCTTCTTGTCTTTGATCGTGGTTTTTCTGCTCTTAAATACTGGTGTTCGGGCGCAACGCTCAGATCATCTCACAAGTGAAGAAGTCGAACTCATACGCTTTAATCAAGAAATAGACAAACGAATTGGAGTTTATGTAAGAGCCGTAGAACGTCGGTTTTTAATCCTTAAAGGAAATTCCGAACTAACTCGGAAAGAACTCAAGCAACTGAAAAAAGAGACCGAAAAATGGGGTGAATTGACGAAGACTTCTAGAACACAAGCCCTAGGTGACATCGACAAAATTATTGATGAGGCAATAAGTAAGATTGAGGACGTTGCGGATCGGGATATGAAAAGCAAATTACTTGCAAAGGCGATTCATATACTAGCAGACAGCTCGCGGGATTTTATTTCCCGACTTTCCGCCTTGGCAGACAAAACAAAGAACTCCCGAGAGCGCGCAATAATCTCGAGCGCGATCGAAAACTGTAATCTTATAATCGAAGCCTCTGGGAAATTGAAACGCCCGGAAAAAGAAAAGAAGAAAAGGCATTAGCAAAGCAATGGCATCTGAAAAAGCCGGATTCTATGATATTGAAAGCAATATCAAGGATTACATCAAGAACCGTGATGATAACGATAGTAGATTTCTAATTGAGATTCTCGCAAAACATCTAAAATCCCAATCAACCGTCTTAGAACTTGGAATGGGAGATGGACGAGATCTCGATATCCTTAAGGAATCTTATCAAGCCGTCGGCTCCGACTATTCCCAAATATTCCTCGATTCTTATAGAAAGAAGCACCCTAAAGCAGATTTAATTTCGCTTGAGGCTAGAACCTTGAAGACGACAAGGAAATTCGATTGTATATACTCCAACAAAGTCCTACATCATCTATCCAAGAATGACCTGAAGGTGTCGCTCACGAGACAAAAACCGCTTCTTAACAAAAACGGTATTCTGTTTCATACATTCTGGTCGGGAAATAATGAGGCAACGTATCACGATTTGAAATTTATTCGTTATGAAATGTATTATTTAGAAAAAATAGTTCAAAAACATTACGAAGTGATCGAAATAGATACCTACGGAGAGTTGTTAAAGAATGACTCGATTTATTTAATTTTAAAAACAAAATCAAAATGAAATTAGATCGCTCTAAACGAGAATTTTTACGCCACATTGTATCGACCGTCGCATATCGAGGCGCGAAGGTAATTAGAAATGCCCCGGAAACCTTTGGTGATTTTAAGATTGGAGAAACCACCAAGACTCCACTCCAGATTCTATCTCATATGGGTGATTTATTTGCTTGGGCATTATCGCAAGCCGAAGGCAACGAAATTTGGGAAGATTCAAAAACTTTAGATTGGAATAAGGAGTCAGAAAGGTTTTTCAATACTATTCGCGAATTTGATGAATATCTCGTGTCCGACAAACCTTTTTACGCTCCAGCCGATAAACTATTTCAAGGTCCAATCGCTGATGCTCTAACCCATGTCGGTCAAATCGCAATGCTCAGACGTTTAGCGGATTCGCCGATCAAGGGCGAGAATTATTTCAAAGCTGGCGTCAAAATTGGTCACGTCAGTTCCGAACAAGAAGACCCTCCTTACGAATTTGATTAGGCAAAAATACTTCAAATTAATCTCATCTTGACGCACCTTACTTTTGCGTGATAATTTCCTTACCTTATAGAACAAAAATAATTATGTCTGAAACAAATCTACAGAAAACCCCGCTCAACCAGACGCACCGCGAATTAGGCGGAAAAATGGTTGATTTTGGCGGTTGGGATATGCCTGTTCAGTACAAGGCAGGCACCTTAACCGAGCATCTTCGGACGCGCAATTACTGCGGTCTTTTTGACGTTTCCCACATGGGCGAAATCCATATTGACGGAAAAGATGCAATTCCATTTATCAATTCTTTAACTACTAATAACGTTTTAAAACTAGTTGATGGACAGGCGCACTATTCCGCTTTGACTTATGAAAACGGAACCGTTGTCGATGATCTTCTCGTTTATCGTTTCAACGAAGAAAAGTTACTTCTTGTTGTAAATGCTGGCACTCAGGAAAAAGATTGGGAATGGATATTAAAGCATCGGGCGGATTTTGACGTGGATTTGCGGCACGCGAGTATTGAGTATTGCCAAATTGCGATTCAGGGACCAAAAGCTTTGGATATTCTCCAAACACTTACCGAAACAAAACTCGACGAAATCAAGTATTATCATTTTACAAATGGCGAGGTTGATGGAGTTCCTTCGATTATCTAGCGAACCGGCTATACGGGCGAAGATGGTTTTGAAGTATATGCTTCTGCTGATAAAGCGGTTCAGCTTTGGAATAGAATGCTTGAAGCGGGAAATTTCGGACAAGATGAAGGGATACTTCCGTGCGGCTTGGCAGCTCGTAATACGCTTAGATTGGAATCGGCGATGTCGCTTTATGGTCACGAAATAAGTGATGAAATTACTCCGCTTGAAGCAAATCTTGGTTGGATTTGTAAATTAAAGACCGACTTCATTGGGCGTGATGCGTTAAGAAAACAAAAGTCAGAAGGACTAAAGAGAAAGCTCGTAGGGTTTGAAATGACGGACAGGGGAATTGCCCGTGACGATTTTGATATTTATATCAATGAAGAAAAAGTTGGTGTCGTGACGTCAGGGAGTCATGCTCCATTTTTGAAAAAAGCGATCGGTTTAGGTTTTGTCCCGAGCGAGTTTGCAATAGTAGGACAAGAGATTAAGATTGATGTAAGAGGCAGACATCTTGCGGCAGAAATAGTGCCGCTACCATTTTATAAGAGGGGAAAAAACTAACAAATAGTTAATAAATACCATGTCAAATATTCCAGCAGAATTAAAATATAGTAAAGATCACGAATGGGTCTCGACCGAAGGCGATATCGCAACGATCGGGATAACTGATTATGCACAGGATTCACTTGGTGATGTTGTTTACGTCGAACTTCCGAATGAAGGTGAAAACTTTAGTGCTCACGACTCGTTTGGTTCCGTAGAATCCGTAAAAGCCGTTTCCGAGATTTTCACACCTGTCGCGGGTGAAATCACGGAAGCAAATGAAGATTTAAACGATACGCCTGAAAAAGTAAATGAAGACCCTTATGGCGATGCTTGGTTAGTTAAAATCAAAATGGAGGACGCTGGAGAGTTTGATGATTTACTCTCCGCTGAAGATTACGCCGAGTTTTTAGAATCAGAAAGCGAATAAGTACAGAAAAGTGCTCGAAGACGTGAAAATTTTATTTTTTCCCGCGCTTTCTTAACTTTCCAAAACGACACAATGAGATATATTCCAAATTCCCCCGATGAGCAGAAGGAAATGCTTGAAGAAATCGGGTTGTCATCCACAAATGAGCTTTTTCGCTCAATTCCATCCGATGTTTTATTAAATCGAAAGCTTAATATAACCGAGCCGCTTGCGGAAAGCGAAGTAATCGGCGAAATGAAATCGTTTGCCGCTCAAAACTCGGCTGCCAAAAAGACGTCATTTTTAGGCGGAGGCGTCTATTCACATTTTTCGCCGACGGTCGTTGACCATTTGATTCAACGAAGCGAATTTTTCACGTCGTACACTCCATATCAACCCGAAGTCACACAAGGAACCCTTCAATATATTTTTGAGTTCCAAACTCTTGTGTGTCAGTTAACGGGAATGGATGTTGCAAATGCGTCGATGTATGATGGCTCAACGGCAATGGCTGAGGCTATCTTGATGGCTTTACGTGTTTCCCGCAAACGTCACAAAGTTCTGGTTGCCGAAACCGTTCATCCGGAATACTTCGAGGTTGCGAAAACCTACACCCAGCACGCTAATATCGAACTAGACAAAATTCGATTTGACGAAAATTCCGGCAGAATACTATCCAACGATTTAACCAAGCTCGATGAAGAAACCGCAGCTATTGTAATTCAATCCCCGAACTTCTTTGGGTGTATTGAGGATTTGCAAAATATCGCGGATCAGGCTCATGAGGTAGGTGCTTTGTTAATTGTCACAGTTACTGAGGCGATTTCATTCGGTTTGCTCAAAACCCCGGGAGCATGTGGTGCAGATATTGTTGTTGCCGAAGGGCAGAGTTTTGGAGTCCCTATGTCGTTTGGCGGACCGCACGTAGGAATGTTTGCTTGCAAACAAAAATACGTAAGAAATATGCCGGGACGGCTTTCGGGGGTTGCTTACGACAAAGATGGCAACCGTGGTTTTGTTTTAACGCTTGCGACTCGTGAGCAGCATATCAGGCGCGAAAAAGCCACTTCAAATATTTGTACTAATCAAGGTCTGATTGCTCTCGCCGCGACCATCTATATGGAGACGATGGGCAAAAAAGGCTTGCAGGAAGTTGCAATGCAGAACGCTCAAAAAGCAGCTTATGCAGCTAAGAAAATTTCTGAAATCGAAGGATTTTCGCTCGCTTTTGATGCGCCGAAATTTAACGAGTTTATCGTGACGGCTCCCCTCCCTGCGGAAACGCTTTTGAAAAAGCTGAGTAGCGAAAAAGATATTCTCGGAGGAATTGCCCTATCTCGTTATTACCCAGACCGTCCAAATGATTTTCTTGTTTGCGTCACTGAAACAAATACGAGAGGACAAATCGACAGTCTAGTGAGTAGTTTACGAGGCTAGTAAATAAATTAGACTAATTATGGCGCTTATTGGTATAGGATTAGTCGTGATCGCGGTAATTGCGGGTATCATTGTTCTCGCCTTTTTGCCCGGCCACCCAGAAAACTATAAGAAGTGTCAGCATTGTGGAAAAAGTGTAAAAATTGAAACAGTTGTCTGTAAATACTGTAAGAAAGATTTAGTAGATTTACCATTCAGATAGTCATGAGCATTAAAAAAGTAACAAAACACCCGACGCAAAACGAAGCATTAATTTTTGAACGTTCACATCCTGGTAGAATTGGATATCGGCTTCCTAAACTGGATGTTGAAGAAACCGATATTGATGAAATAATTCCGGCGGAATTACGTCGCGATGACGACATGGAAGGGGTGCCGGAGGTGTCGGAAACTGACGTCATCAGGCATTTTACGCGAATGTCCACATGGAATTTTTCGATTGATTTGGGAATGTATCCGCTTGGCTCCTGCACGATGAAGTACAATTCGCGGCTTAATGAATTGGTCGCCAGAATAGAAGGTTTTGCAAATCATCACCCGCTAGCTTCTGATGAAGAATCACAAGGCGCATTAAGCCTAATGTATCAATTGCAGGAAGACTTAGCTGAGATTACGGGGCTCC
>Ga0114931_10006825_pt1 | contig 14004 bp, 13 predicted proteins | sample 2SBtaG_FD_89579 | JGI IMG/M metagenome (GOLD analysis project Ga0114931, IMG submission 89579) | Deep subsurface microbial communities from Kolumbo volcano to uncover new lineages of life (NeLLi) - 2SBTROV14_V59a metaG | ecosystem: Environmental > Aquatic > Marine > Volcanic | place: Kolumbo...
ATTCGCGGCGTGATTCAAGTCGAAAACAACACGCAAGTCGTCCGCATCCCTGGGAGCATGCCGCACCCTGCGCAATAGCCCTTTGCTATCCGGTAAGGACAAGCGCCCACCAGCCTTAACGTGTCGAATATCGACCACCAGCCGTTCCGGGGCATGCAGGCTGAAGACGCGATAATCAACCGGCCCGGAAACATCCAGAACGGCGCGCGTACGCGTATCACTGGCCCAAACCCGCAAGCCATCGACCCGTCCAGCCTCGGCCGCTGCCAATGACGCCGAAAGCATCCATAGCACTGCGGCAGCGAAGACCAGGCTGTAGCACGGTTTGCTCATGCGCCTGAATGTACACTATTACTACAGGTTTATTCAATATAAACATGCAGATGAAGTTTATTTATAACGCACTTCATTAAGTATTATGTTGACTGATTTCGCATTCGCGCCAAGCATGTTTCGCCAATTTGGCTATGCGCCATGCAGGTGACGGTCCGGCCGTTCCCGGACACCTCGAAGTGCAGCACTAGATCCGGGTTTGGCAAATACCGCGCCGCGCGCTCAGGCCATTCGACCATTACGACGCTGCGCTGGGTATACAGGTCACGCAAGGCCAGAAACTCGACTTCTTGCGGGTGCCCGAGACGGTACAAATCCATGTGCACGACGTCACACCGGTCCGTCTGATAGTGTTCTACCAGTCCGTACGTGGGACTCTTCACTTTGCCCGTATGCCCTAAACCGCGCAAAAAACCCCGTACCAGCGTGGTTTTCCCGGCACCGAGGTCACCCCCAAGGTTGCAAGTCAGGGGTGGATCGATTGCCAGGCCCAGGCGCGCACCCAGAGCCAGGGTATCCGAGGCATCGGCGAGGTACATGAGCCAGGAAAACTCCCCCATCAGCTTCCCGGCCAGGCCTCGACCCGACCTGGCGGAAATGGATCCAGGGCATTTGCAAGGCGTCGCACAGGACCCATTAGGTCCGATGCCAACAGGCCACGTTCGCCATTACCGGCAGCGAGATCGCCGGCGCTGGCATGCAGTGCAACCCCGTAGCACGCCGCGTCCGTTGCCGTGAGGCCCTGTGCCAACAGCGCGGCCACAATGCCCGTGAGCGCGTCGCCCATGCCCGCGCTGGCCATGCCTGGATTACCCCGGTCACACAGATTGGTAGTATCGCCATCGCTGACCAGCGTACCGCTGCCCTTAAGCACGCATACACACTGAAAGCGGTTTGCCAATTCCAAAACCGACGCAAACCGATCTTGCATGACTTCGGCGGTCGATTTGCTTAGCAGACCTGCCGCCTCACCCGGGTGTGGAGTAATCACCAGGGGCGCTTTTCGAGAACGCCCCACCAACAACAAACTCAGCCCGTCGGCGTCGAGAACCATGGGCAAATCGCAGTCGTACAGCATAGCGGCCGCATCGACTGCCCAGCGATCGCGCCCCAGACCCGGCCCCAGCGCCACCACCGACGCACGTGCCAGCAGGCTGCACACGTCGGTTTGTTCCTGTAAGCCCACCCACATCACTTCCGGGCGGGTCGCGAGCAATGCCGCCGCGTGGGCCGGGTGGGTCAGCGCGGTCACCAAACCGGCGCCGCTGCGCAAACATGCAATTGCCGCCAAGGCTACCGCTCCACCCATGCCTTGATTTCCCCCGAGCAATAATACATGGCCGAATTCACCTTTGTGCGCACCCGGACGCCGTTTCCCGAGGCGTGCGCGGAGCGCTTGCGCATCAATGATCCGGGCGCTGGGTTGATGTTTTTCAAAACAACGCATCGGCACACCCAGCGTCGCCAGGTACAAATCGCCGACAAAATCTGCCGCGGCCCCGGTGAGCAGACCACGTTTCAGAGCAATAAAGCACAGGCTCGACTGCGCCCGTACTGCCAGTGGAACCGGCATGCCGGTATCCGTATCCAAACCGCTCGGTACATCTAGGGCCACGACCGGTGCCCGATGGGCATTCATGGCTTCGATGAGGGATTGAAACCGGCCCGCCACGGGGCGGCTCAAACCGGAACCCAATAGCGCATCGACGACGACATCGGCAGCGTTCAGCGGCGCGCCGTCCCAGGCATGCATATCAAACACCAAACGCCGCGCTTCATCCCAGGCTTGCCAGGCACTCGGGTTGAACGCATCCGCGGGTGGCTTTTTCGGCGGACCCGGATTTTGAACCACCTCGACCGTCAGTCCCGCTGCGGCCGCCAGTCCGCCTACAACGTAGCCGTCCCCACCGTTATTTCCCGGTCCACATACAATCAACCAGCGACGTGCGTCGGGATAGTGTTTGCGAATCAGGTCGAAGGCGGCCTGCCCGGCACGCTGCATCAATTCCCTGGGTAGAATACCGCCCTCGCGCATGCCGGCACGGTCGATTTCCCGGACTTGTTGGGTCAAATACAGATTATGCAAGGGAGATTCGTTCATACTGGTCCCGTGATCACATCGATTTGCAGCCCGATTATACTGGCCGCCGCGGCATGAGCATCGACTTTGTACAACTTGCACGCAATATCAAGCACTGGGGCCGATCGCTGGGTTTCCAGCAAGTCGGGATCGCGGATACAGACCTGGGCCAGGATGCGCGGCATTTGCGAAACTGGTTGGCACGCAAGCGGCACGGCGAGATGCAGTACATGGAGCGCTATGGCGGAATGCGTAGCCAACCAGAAGATCTGGTGCCCGGTACCCTGCGTGTCATCTCTGCACGCTGCGACTACGACCCGCCGGGCAGCGCCGATTCCTGGCAGGTCATGGCGTCGCCTACGCGTGCGTTCGTATCACGCTACGCGCTGGGTCGCGATTACCACAAAGTATTGAGAAAACGCCTGGCACAGCTTGGCAAACGCATCGAAACCGAAGTCGGCGCACATCGCTACCGGGCTTTCGTGGATTCCGCACCGGTGCTCGAAAAAGCGCTGGCCAACAAGGCCGGATTGGGTTGGCTGGGCAAGCACACGAACCTGATCAACAAGCAGGCGGGATCATGGTTTTTTCTCGGCGAATTATTTACCGACCTGCCGCTGCCGGTGGATCAAGCTTCCGCCAATCATTGTGGCACTTGCCGCCGCTGCCTGGATATTTGCCCCACCGACGCCATCGTGGCTCCGTACCAATTGGATGCCCGCCGCTGCATTTCCTATCTGACCATTGAGGTGAAGGGAAGCATTCCGGAGCCGCTTCGCCCGCTAATGGGCAATCGAATCTACGGTTGTGACGATTGCCAACTGGTGTGCCCATGGAACAAGTTTGCCCGCAAGACGGTCGAGGCGCACTTCCTGCCGCGCCACGGACTGGACAGCGCTGCGCTGGTGGATTTGTTCAACTGGGATGAAAGCACGTTTTTGGCACGCACGGCCGGTTCGCCCATACGCCGCATTGGACACAAGCGCTGGATGCGCAATATTGCCGTGGCCCTGGGCAACGCGCCGCGTACGCCGGCGATCGTGGGCGCTCTGCGCCGACGCAGCGATCATCCTTCCGCCCTGGTGCGCGAGCACGTGCGATGGGCGCTGCAGCGCCATTCCGAAAAGCCGGACGCAGAAAAGCTCGATGACGATCCGGAAAATCCGACCGTTTAACCCATACTCGGTATCATGTGAACAGATGAGCCCGGCGGATGCCGGGCTCCTACGGGATCGGTGTGGTCGAAGGCAACTTCAATGGCCCTCTTTGTGCGCGGTTGCGGTATGGATCTCGGCCAGCAAGCGGGCCGTGGAGGGATCGGGCGCGTGCGCTTCGGACGTTCCGGCCAGCAGCGGCTCGATGGATTCCGCCAGGCGTTTTCCCAGTTCCACGCCAAATTGATCAAACGGGTTGATATTTAGCAAATGCCCCAGCACGTAAACCTTGTGCTCGTACAGGGCCAGAAGTTGACCCAGTGTCGCCGGGGTCAATTCATCCAGCAATATCGTGCTGCTGGACCGGTTCCCCGGACAGCTCTTTTCCGGATCCCACGATTGGTAGCCACGCATCAGTGCGGCACTTTGCGCCAACAGGTTGGCAAGCAGATGTCGGCGTGATCCGGATACACCCGTGCCCGAGCGAATGACACCAATGAAATCTACCGGTATCGACGTTACACCCTGGTGCAGGGCCTGAAAAAATGTGTGCTGACAATCGGGCCCCAGGCCTCCCAGCACGGCCGCCGCCGAATACTGTACCGGCTCACGACCATCCCGGGACACGCATTTGCCGTTGCTTTCCATTTCCAATTGCTGCAGATAGGGCACCAACTGGCGCAACCGTATGTCATAAATCGCTACCACACGGCTGTCGGCTTCACCCACGACCCGATGCCAGAAATCCAATAATGCCAGCAAGACGGGCAAGTTTTGCGCCAATGGCGTACTTCGAAAATGCGCATCGATCAGCCGTGCACCCCCACGGAAGGCCTGAAATTGATCCCAGCCCATTGCCACCGCGGCCGCCAGACCGGCGCTGGACCAAACACAATAGCGTCCGCCGACTTCGGATGGCATGGCGAGAAGTTGTTGCGCGCCTATGCCCCAGTCAAGTGCCGCCTGCGGCTCCGCGGTGATCGCCCAAAGCCGTTGTGCGACGTCTGCGTCGCCGAGGTTTTGCTGCAACCAATGCTTGGTGCGGCCGCCGTTGAGCAAGGTTTCCGGCGTAGCAAAGCTTTTTGAGACCAAAACAAACATCGTGCGACGCGGATCCAGCTCGGATTCCAGGCGCGCCCAGGCGTTCTCATCCGGCGTGGAAAGAAACTTCACGCGCAGCTCATGGTCCCCGAGCGATTCCGCCGCCAGCCGTGGACCAAAATCAGACCCGCCGATACCGATGTTGACCAGCGTATCAATACCCGTACCGTTTTTACCGAGGTCTTTTGTGTCGCGCAGCCGCTGTACGAGATCGCGCAGCGCTGCATCGGCGGCGGACAGCACTTCCGCCGCACCGATGCCAAGATGTTGAACACGTTCACCCTGCTCGGCCCGTAGCAGGGGATGGAGTGCCGCGCGTTGCTCGCTGGTGTTGACCTTGGCGCCGTCCAGCAGGGCAGTGATCGCGGTGCCGATATCCAGAGTACCCGCCAGGGATAGCAGCTCATTCATTGCCGCGGCGTCGATCAGTTGCTTGGAAAAATCGCAGATAATTCCACCTACACGAATGCAGCACTGCTCGATGCGATTCGGATCATCCGTGAACTGTGGCTCAATTCCCGCACCCAGAAGCCGTAAGTGATGTTTCCGCAATCGCCTGACGTGTTGCAAAAAAGCAACATTTCGATTTTTTGACGCATCACCACTCATATACAGACCACCACCAGCGCCCGCCAGCAAAAACAGCGCCGATTGTAGCCTGAATCGGGGAACCCGAGGGATTTTCCGCCCCGGCATTCGGCCACGGGGTCGACGGTACACAGTTTGCGGCACAGCGCATGCACCGAGAAAGGGCGCCATGCACGCGCCAACCAACTCTATAACATATTGATATTATGCAAATATATTCACAGCCCCAGCAAATATCAGGCTCGCGCTAACGATGCACTACCCGCTGTGAACCGCCGCCACAAACCTGCGCACCGCTTGCGCCGATATCGAGACAAAAAAAAGCCTCCTCACCCGATTGGGTGGGGAGGCGTCGGAGTGATTAATTCCCTAACTTACGCGCCCTGCTACTTCAAAGGAGAGACCCTTTGATTAACTAGTTGCAATAATACCACTAAGCGATGTTTTTCGCAAACAAGATGTTGTCCAGCAAACGGGTCTTGCCGATTCGTGCCGCAACCAAACCGACAAGCTGTCTGGAGTTCGGGCCCACAGCCTGCAGGTCCGTGGCATCGCGCACTTCGGCGTAGTCAACCCGCAAACCCTGCGCAGACAAAAAACCAATCAGTTTGGTGCAGGCGTTTTCGGGATCGTCCTGGTACCAAAGCGGCAGCTGTTGGAGGCCCCGCGGAATGTACAGCGCGGACTGGCGCTGCGGTTTTGTCAGGTAGCGATTACGCGAGCTCATTGCCAGACCATCTGCGTCACGCACGATCTTTCCGGCCATAATCCGAACCGGAAAAGACAGCTGCTTCACCAAGCGGCGCACCACAAGCAATTGCTGATAGTCTTTCTCACCAAACACCGCAAGCTGTGGGTTCACGATATGAAACAGTTTAGAAACCACGCGTGCAACTCCGTTGAAGTGTCCCGGGCGTTGCACGGCGCACAAAATGCCCTCCAGGCCGGGAAAGTAGAACTGCACCCCCACCTCGGCACCTTCCGGATACATTTCATCGGCATCGGGCGCGAACATCAAATCGCAGCCATGTTCCGCCAACAGTTTCCGGTCTTCATCGAGCGTGCGCGGGTAGCTGGCGTAGTCTTCGCCCGGGCCAAACTGGGTTGGATTGACAAACACCGAAGTGACCACGAAATCGGCATGTCGGGTGGCGATATCGACCAGGCTCAAATGACCCGCATGCAAATTGCCCATGGTCGGCACCAACGCAATGGTTCGGCCTTGTGCGCGCACTTCACATAGCGCTTTCCGCAGTGCAGCAACAGAGGCGATCGTTTGCATCGATGCAACGATAAAACTATGCGATTATGTGTTCGGGCGCCGGAAACTGACCGCTACGAACCGCCTGGGCATAGTCCTCTAGTGCGCCGGTGACCCCCCCATTCTGGCCGGCCAGAAAATCCCTGCTGAAACGTGGTTTGTGCCCGGCGGTGATCCCGAGCACATCGTACAGCACCAGCACCTGGCCATCGACATCCAGACCAGCCCCGATTCCGATCACCGGAATCGCCAGTGCGTGGCTGATTTCGCTAGCCAGTGCCGCCGGCACACACTCGACTACCAACAGGTCGGCGCCCGCGGCCTGCACCGCACGCGCGTCCGCCAGTAACTGCTGCGCGCCATCATCACTTCGACCCTGCACCCGGTATCCGCCAATTTTGTGTATCGACTGCGGCGTTAAACCGAGGTGCGCACAAACCGGTATATGCTGCTGCGCCAACGCCTCAATAACGGGCAACACCAGTCCAGCGCGCTCAAGCTTGACCATTTGCGCCCCACCGTCGCGCATTAATCTTCCCGCGGATTGGATGGCCGCTTGCGGGGAGGCGTAGGACAAAAAAGGCATGTCCACCACCAGGAATGCTCGACGAATGCCCCGGCGCACCGCTGCGCCATGGTAGACCATGTCCGCAACGGTAACGGGTAATGTGGAATCGTGGCCCTGTACCACCATGCCCAAGGAATCACCGACCAAAACCAGATCGATTCCGGCCGCATCCACTTGGGCGGCAAAAGAGGCATCGTAGGCTGTAACCGAAACGATCTTATGGCCGTCGGCTTTCATGGCGTATAAATCGGTAACCGTCACCGGCTTGGGTTGTTTGCCGTGCTTGCTATTGCTCGCTTTCATCTTGGGGGGTCACATTCCGCGGGTTGTTGTGCGCATACCTACCAGGCCAGCGGACCACTATACCGTGATCGTGTCATCATCGCAGCCTACCACGCGCCGACCCATGAAAAATGCCTGCCTTGCCCGGTTCACAATTTCACTATCTTGCATGGGTCCAGCTTCAGCAATGCCGCCGCGGCCGGACCGAAGCCTAGAATGCGGACATTTGGGGCGATTTCCAGTAACGGCACCAGCGCGAATGGCCGTTGTACCAGCCAGGGATGTGGGATGATTACCTCTGGACTGGTAATGCGCAACGCTCCAAACAGCAGCACATCCAGGTCAATGACCCGCGCTGCCCAGCGCTGCCGCCGCACACGCCCCATGTCGCGTTCGATGCTGTGCAACGCCCGCAGCAAGCCAATCGGGCTTTGCAGCGTCTCCACACGCGCCACCGCGTTGATGAAATCCGGTTGCTCCACCATGCCCCACGCAGGCGTGCGGTATTGCGATGAAATTTCACGCAGTGAGGTACCCGCGATGTCCGATAGATTCGCCACCGCGTTCTCGATTTGCGCCGTGGGCTGTTGCTGGTTGCTCCCCAATCCTACGTAGACACTACTTGGAGAATTCACCGAAAACTCGTCCATATGCGTATGGCGCCTATCGATCGGATGATGGTTTCGATCACGATCCCTTTCTTGCACGCCTGTAATTCTTGTTCCGAGGCTGTGCACTGTGTTCTTGCGCGGCTTGCTGAATCCAGGTTTGGCGATCCGCTTCTTCCAACTCTTGAAGATGCGTCCACCACTGCGCCAAAGGCTCCAATTCCGGCGATTCACGAACCCGCAGCAACAGAAAATCATACGCTGCACGAAAGCGCCGGTGCGCAAGAAATCGCAGTGGACGTTTGCCCCGACGATTGTGAAAGCGCGGCTGCATGCGCCATATTTCACGCATTGGTGCGGTAAACCGCCGTGGAATCGCCGTGCTTTTCGCCTGCGTTCGTACGACCAACTCTCCCGCCTGGTCCATGGCCACCACGGGCGAAAGATCGCGCGTCTGGGTATGTCCCAACGCCTTGCAATAGGGCAGCCAGAGCAAGGCCGCAAACAGGAATGCCGGCGTTACGGGCTGCCCGGCCGCAATTCTTTGATCGGTGTTACGTAGCGCATGCATCAAGACTTGGCGATCGCCACCCGCGGCGATCATGCGAAAGGTTTGCGGAAACAAAATCTGAAAAAGATTCAGTTCCTCCAACTCGGCCAGCGTGCGTTCCGCAAATCCACCCAAGAACAGCTTCAGTACTTCATCGAACAAACGCGCCGGTGGAATGGACTCCAATAGGTGCGCCAATCCGGCGATCGGTGCGCGCGTTTGCGGATCAATTTCAAAGCCGAGTTTGGCTGCAAAGCGCGCCGCGCGCAACATGCGTACCGGGTCTTCACGGTAACGCGATTCCGGATTTCCCAACATGCGCAGGCGCTTGCTGCGCAAGTCCTCGTAGCCACCGCAAAAATCACGCACGCTGAAATCGTCAATGCTGTAATACAATGCATTGACGCTAAAGTCGCGGCGCAATGCATCCTCTTCCAGGGTTCCGTACACGTTGTCGCGCAGCAAACGGCCGTTTTCAACCAGACGATCACCCTCAGCGCCGGCACTGGGCCCCCGAAATGTCGCCACTTCAACGATCTCACGCCCAAAATGTACGTGGGCCAGGCGAAACCGGCGCCCGATCAGGCGGCAATTGGAAAACGCGCTACGCACTTCTTCCGGATGCGCATCGGTAGCAATATCAAAATCTTTAGGTCGCGATTCGAGCAATAAATCACGCACGCCACCACCCACGAGATAAGCCTCGTGGCCGGCATCCCGTAGACGATAAAGCACCTTCAATGCGGGGCGGCTAATGTTTTTTCGCGAAATATTGTGCTGATCGCGCGGAATGCGCCTGGCGGAACTCACGCGAGCTGCCACCGGGGGACTTGAGCAAACACATTGAACGGAAAACGCGGCATAGCATTGCTGAATGTGGCGGTGGTCTGACAACGGCATCGCGAACTCATTCAATGGGCGACACAGAAGCTAAACCAGCCTGCAAAAAAGCGGAATTTTACCACACCGCGCTTGCCACAGAATCATTGCGTGGATGATCTTTCCTGTTATAATCTCGGCCGGGCGATTCCGTCGCCGTGGTTCTCATTCCGGAAAACGAAAACATCCATGACCTTTGTCGTCACTGAAAACTGCATCAAATGCAAATATACCGACTGCGTCGAAGTATGCCCGGTGGATTGCTTCCACGAGGGACCTAACTTTCTGGTCATCGATCCGGACGAATGCATCGACTGCACCCTGTGTGAACCGGAATGCCCCGCGGAAGCCATTTTTCCCGAAGACGACGTGCCGGCAGGTCAGGAACATTTCGCGGCCCTGAACCAGGAATTACGTGCGCAGTGGCCGGTGATTACGGAAATGAAGCCAGCTCCGGACGATGCCAAACAGTGGGATGGAGTTGCCGGAAAACTCGAGCATCTGGAGCGCTAAGCCACATAACCAGCCCGGATCGGCGCTTTACACCAGGCGCTGGCGAATGCGGGCCAATAATTCACGCGCCACATCGTTCTGCGCCGAAGCCTGCGCGTGTACGATTACCTCGGTCTTATCGCCGGCAGCGGGCTTGACGCTGACTTCGATCAACGCCTGGCCGCGATCCGGCGGCCCCTGGTAGCGCAACCGCACTACGCCGAGCTGCTCATCCGCGCTGGCCACGCCGACGCCCTTGATTCGTTGCAGCACAATGCTGAGTCGGCGCCACACACTAGACGGCAGATCGTCGACAATAATCATGTCTTGTGCGATCGGGGCTACCGGTTGCGATGCTGGGTTGCCAGCACCCATTTCCCCAGCCGCTTCGGCGCGGGTGGGTATGCGCTCCCCGGGCACCTTAAAGGAATCGTGCTGCACCGGTTTCGACATTCCGGGTGGTAGCTCGAGATTAGGAACGCTGCTGGCTTGCTGATATTCGTCATCCTCCATACTGAACCAACTGCAGCCATTCATGGCCGCCAGGACCACGCCGCTCACAGCCACTACAATGCAGGCCCGAAAGGTGCCGTTGCGTGTTGATTTCAGGTTTCGATTCATTGCTTCTCACTTTGATTGGGAATACGGGTTCGGGCCAGCAGGCCTTCGTCTTGCAAGAGTGCCTCACAGGAACCGCGGTAGCGTTGTGCCAGCGCGGTCAATGGCAAGCGGATTCCGGGACCGATCATGCCCATGCGATACAGACACCACTTCACGGGAATCGGGTTGCTCTCCAGCATGCTTGCAGCAAAAAACGGTTCCAGCCGAGTATTCAGACGCTCAGCCTCTCCGCCATCCTTTTCTCGACACGCCTTGCACAATTGTGCCATTTCAGCAGGCATCAGGTTGGCCACCACGGACACTACACCAGCGGCTCCGGCTTGCATGGATTGCATCGCCGTCGCGTCGTCTCCGCTGAACACAGCAAAATCATCGGGCGTACAATCTATCAGCTCGCGCACTCGCGAAAGTTCGGCAACCGCCTCCTTAATGGCCACGATGTTATCGATTTCAGCCAGTTTCGCCACCGTCTCCGGCAGCATGTCGCAGCTGGTACGACTGGGCACATTATAGAGTACAACGGGTAAATCACTTGCCTCTGCAACTGCCAAGTAGTGATCATGCAGGCCGTTCTGGGTCGGGCGGTTGTAATACGGGGTAACCACCAACAAGCCATCGGCGCCCAGTTGCGCGGCATTTTTCGCCTGCCTTATCGCCACTGCGGTCGCACAACTGCCGGCACCGGCAATCACCAGCAGCCGTCCACTCACTTGATCAATCGCGTGGGCCAGAAGCGCCAGGTAATCGTCATGGCCGAGCGTAGCCGATTCTCCCGTGGTGCCCGCGATTACCAGCGCATCCGTCCCGGCGTGCAAATGGAAATCCAGCAATCGGTCCAGGGCCGGCATATCCAGAACGCCGGTAGCGCTCATAGGCGTGACCAACGCGACCATGCTACCCGCAAACATTGGCTACCTCTGTGGCGAAGAAAACGGCATACTACTGCCGAATCCCCCGCCAATACAAGTTGACCGGGCGCGGCATGAAAAGTACACCGCGCCGCAAGCGGCAACGCGATTTGCGGGGTGCTCACGGACCGCAAACAGGTGACAAAATGCCCGCATTAAATACCCCCGCCCCAGAATTCAAATTGCCCGCCACTGGAAATCAAAGCATTGATTCCAAGCAGTTGAGTGGCCATAAAGTAGTGCTATATTTCTACCCAAAGGACGACACGCCAGGGTGTACACGTGAAGGCCAGGACTTTCGCGATCAACATGAAGCCTTCGTGCAAGCAGGCTGCACCGTGCTGGGCGTTTCCCGCGATAGCGTAGCCAGCCACGAGCGCTTTCGCGAAAAATTCAATTTCAACTTTCACTTGCTCGCGGATTGCGATGAAACGCTGTGCAAGGCATACGATGTGATCAAGGAGAAAAACATGTACGGACGCAAGGTCATGGGTATCGAGCGAAGCACCTTTCTGATCGATGGCCAAGGTGTTTTGCGGCGTGAATGGCGCAAGGTCAAAGTAAGCGGCCACGCCGACGCGGTGTTGGTCGCGGTCCAAGATCTGTAGCCCGGTTCGCTGCATTGCGAAAACCACGTACGGCGCCGTGCTCGTAACCCGCGCGCATTCCGTATGCCTTTACGGATTTAAATAACTGCTTGAGTGACCGATGCCAGCCAAGAAAAAACTCCATAAAACATGCATTTATGTGCTTGACACCAATGTTTTGATGCATGACCCGACCGCGCTGTTTCGCTTCGAGGAACACGATATTTTTCTGCCAATGACCGTACTGGAGGAGCTGGACGCGGCCAAGAAAGGCATGTCTGAAGTGTCGCGAAATGTGCGCCAGGTGAGCCGTTTCCTGGACGCCCTGGTCGAAGGGTTCGACGAGCAGGGTATACGGGACGGAGTGGCTTTGAACCATCCCGACGCATTGGATCTCGGCAAGGTCGCCAGCGGCGGACGCTTGCGGTTTGAAGTGAAACGAAGAGGAGATCACAGCAATGTGTTGCCGGACAACGACATTCTGAGTGCCGCCCTTGCGCTCCGCGCCCAAACCGCGAAAAGCGACGTGATTCTCGTCAGCAAGGATATCAATCTGCGCATCAAGGCGGCCATCATGGGTCTACCAGCGGAGGATTACCAGAACGACCACGCCTTGGACGACCTGAGTTTGTTATTCCGAGGTGTGAGCGTTCTCGACGCGGACATTTGGTCACAGCAGACGCGTCTGGAATCGTGGACGGAGAACTCGCGAACTTTTTCCCGCATGGTGGTACCCGAAAATTCCGTGTGGTATCCCAACCAGTTTCTCGTCATGCCAGGAAAAAATGGCATGCAGGCCGTGGTGCGGCAGGTCGACAATGGAGAAGCGGTCATTCAGATTGCCGACGATTATCAATCCGCATCCCACACGGTGTGGGGAATCTCGTCGCGCAATTCGGAACAAAATTTTGCCTTGAATGCGCTGATGGACCCCAAGGTCTATTTCGTCACATTACTGGGAACAGCGGGCACCGGCAAAACCTTGCTATCGCTGGCGGCCGGATTGACCCAGACCCTGGATACGCCCACCTACAGGGAAATTGTCGTTACCCGAGCCACGGTCCCGGTCGGCGAGGACATCGGTTTCCTGCCCGGCACCGAGGAGGAAAAAATGACCCCATGGATGGGCGCGTTAACCGACAATCTGGAAGTGCTTTCCCCCGACAATTCCGGCAACCAATGGGCCCAGGATGCCACCAATGACTTGTTGTCCAAGCGCATCAAGATTCGCTCCCTGAACTTCATGCGCGGACGCACGTTCCTGAATCGCTTCGTCATCATCGACGAGGCCCAAAACCTCACGCCAAAACAGATCAAAACCCTGCTCACGCGTGCCGGACCAGGCACCAAAATGGTGTGTATCGGCAACATCGAACAGATCGATACACCCTATCTCACGGAAACCAGTTCCGGCCTTACCTATGCCGTGGACCGATTCAAAGATTGGCCGCACAGTGCCCATGTGACTCTGCGCCGCGGGGAACGCTCGCCCTTGGCGGATTACGCCTCTACGGTATTGTAGCCATGGGCCACCGGCTATCCAAAATCTATACGCGCACCGGGGACGACGGCAGCACCGGGCTGGGTGATGGCACGCGCGTGGACAAGGACTGCGCGCGCGTGGCAGCGTTTGGCACGATCGACGAATTGAACAGCACCGTTGGCGTAGTACTGGCGGAGTTACAGGGACAGTCCGAAATCCGTCAGTGCCTGACACGCGTTCAACACGAATTGTTTGACCTGGGCGGGGAACTTTGCATTCCGAACACCAGGGTCATCACGGATGCACAGGTATTGCGCCTGGAAAGTGATCTGGATCGAACCAACGCCGGCTTGCCCGCACTGAAGAATTTTGTCCTACCGGGCGGAAATCGCATGGCGGCCGCCGCACATCTGGCGCGCACGGTATGCCGACGTGCGGAGCGATGTGTAATAGGCTTGTCGCGGGAATCCGAGGTTAATCCGGCAAGCCTGCGCTACCTGAATCGCTTG
>Ga0114931_10006826_pt1 | contig 14004 bp, 16 predicted proteins | sample 2SBtaG_FD_89579 | JGI IMG/M metagenome (GOLD analysis project Ga0114931, IMG submission 89579) | Deep subsurface microbial communities from Kolumbo volcano to uncover new lineages of life (NeLLi) - 2SBTROV14_V59a metaG | ecosystem: Environmental > Aquatic > Marine > Volcanic | place: Kolumbo...
ACGATCAAAAAAATGGTCTTTGCTATACCTCTTGGGTACAAGATGGCTTCCCCTCGTGACGATCACCTAAGTCCGACAGGCTCCTCCTGGGGGTGCGTTGCAGCGCGGAATCGGGGATAATCCCGGGATGAAGTCTATCGACCGGGGATGATGAGCATCATGGCGCGTATACGTCCGCTGCCGTCGCAGCTCGCCAACCAGATTGCTGCCGGTGAGGTTGTTGAAAGGCCCACTGCCGTGATCAAGGAGCTGCTGGAAAATAGCCTCGATGCCGGTGCGACTGAGATCAGTCTCGAGGTCGAGGGCGGCGGCGCCAGACTGATCCGGGTGCGGGATAACGGGAGCGGCATTCATCGGGATGATCTGGTGCTGGCCCTGGGGCGCCATGCGACCAGCAAAATCGTCTCGGTGGCGGATCTGGAGAAAATTGCGACGCTGGGGTTTCGGGGCGAAGCGCTGCCGAGTATCGCATCGGTTTCAAAGTTGTCGCTGAGTTCCCGGGCGGATGCCTGTGAGACGGCCTGGTCTATCCAGGGCGGGGAGCATGTGATCACCGATGGGCCACGTCCTGTCGCGCATCCACAGGGTACCACGGTGGAGGTCAGAGATCTCTTTTTCAACGTACCGGCGCGGCGGAAATTTCTACGTACCGAAAAAACGGAATTCGGTCATATTGAAACGGTGGTCAGACGCCTGGCGCTGAGTCGTTTCAACGTGGGCTTCAAACTACAACATCATCAACGCCAGATTCTCAATCTGAAAGCCATCGGTCAACAGGCGCAGCGTGGTGAGCGTATTGCTGCGGTCTGCGGGCGGAATTTTCTGGCCAATTGTGTAGAGATTGACTGCCAGGCGGGTGGTCTGCATTTGTGGGGCTGGATGGGCTTGCCCACTTTTTCACGCAGCCAGACGGATCTCCAGTATTTCTATGTCAACGGCCGAATGATCCGTGACCGCCTGGTAAGCTATGCAATCCGTCAGGCCTATCAGGACGTTCTGTATCAGGGCAGGCAGCCAGTGTACGTGCTTTACCTGGAAATGGCGGTGGAGCAGGTGGATGTCAATGTCCATCCATCCAAGCACGAGGTGCGCTTCCGGGACAGCCGGCAAGTGCGGGATTTTCTGTTCAGTGCGATACATCGTTCCCTTGCCGACATCAGGCCGGCTGCTGAGTCAGTCGTACCACCGACTTCGTCGCTGCTCGCGAATACGGCTACAGCGCCTGCTTCGGGCGTCAGGCAGGCGGCGATGGCGCTGCAGGTCAGCGAGCCTTTGAGTCAGGCCTACGATGCCTTTTTCAAGCTTGCTGTGCCGGCACCCGATGGTGAGCGAACAGGGCCGCAGGATGCGGTGCAGGGACCTGCTGCTGCAGCCGGTTTGCAGTCCGCTGAAGAGTACCCACTGGGACATGCGCTCGCCCAGGTTCACGGGGTCTATATTCTGGCTGAGAATAAGGCGGGCCTGGTATTGATCGATATGCATGCCGCCCACGAGCGGATCAGCTATGAACGGATGAAGGAGACCTGGACTCAGGGGACGATAAGTTCGCAGCCACTGCTGGTGCCCTTATCTCTGGCAGTGAGCGAGCAGGAGGCCGAACTGGCCGAGACGCAGCGGGCCGTCTTTACTGAACTGGGTTTTGATATTCAGAGGCTGTCCGCGGAAAGCCTGGTGATCCGGGCAGTGCCCTCCCTGCTGGCCGGGGCCGATGTGGCACGTCTGGTGACCGATGTGCTGGCGGATATCAAGGTTTATGGTGAGAGCTCACGTATCAAAGCGCAAATGAATGAAATACTGGCAACCATGGCCTGTCACGGTGCGGTGCGGGCCAATCGTCAACTGAGTATCGCAGAAATGAACACCTTGCTGAGGGCCATGGAACGCACTGAGCGCAGCGGCCAATGCAATCACGGCCGGCCGACCTGGGTAGCCTTCAGCATGGCGGAGCTGGACAGCCTGTTTCTGCGTGGCCGTTAACGGGATGCCTGATTTCTGCCAGTAGGCAGTACCGCTCAGGCCGCAGCCGTCTTATCCCCGGATGTGGTGGGTCCCATGTCCACATCATCCAGGATGGCATCAGAGCCCTGGTTTTCTGAAGAGTCCTCTGTTCCCGGGCTTGCCTCAGCGCTCGGGTCTGGTACCTCGGCGGCCGCCTCGTCGAGATCCTCTACTTTCAGTAGTTCGTCATCAGCGCTGTTTTTAGTCTCTGGCTGCTCATCGTTCTCGACGGCGATGGTGATACTCTCATCATCGCTGAGATGATTGGTGTTTTCTTCTACCACCGGAGCCGGGTTATCGTCTTCTTCTTCCGCACTGGCCACCATGATCCCCTCATCGGGTGATTCTGCAGTGCTGGCCGGTGTGCTGGTGTTATCCACTGGCCGCTGTCCCGTCAGGATTTCCATTGCCTTCCGATGGGGCTTCCCCCTTTTTGAAGGCGGAGACATATTCGGACATGATGTTGTCCAGATTTCCTTTAGTCTCATCCAGTTGCTGGTTCAGCTGTGTTTTTTCCGCCGTCAGGCTTTCCGTTGTGTGTTCAAGTTCAGAGACTTTCTTGTCCAGTTGTTCCTTTTCCTGTTTGCTGGTGGCGGCTGTTTCCGATATCAGTGTGCGATAGGGGGATAGCAGTTCTTCGGTCCATTTCCCCAGTCGGGAAAGTCCTTCATGATCCTGTTTGATAAAGGTGGTCAGAAGTTTTTTATGAAAGCGGTTCTCCGCCTCGACCAGCCTGGCGGCAAAGCCGGAGGTATCTTCTTCACCCTCTTTGACAAGATCCCTAAGCGTAGTTTCCAGTACCTGCTGGCGGGCGTTTTCAGTGGCCTCCGTGGCATTGATGACGTTCTGGAAAACGATCTTGCACTGATATCTGTGTTTTATGTATAAGGCGCTGATCACGACCAGCACGAGGCTTTCCACGGCCAGCAGCTCGATCATGATTACGAAAAGGCTTGGATTGACGTTCATAAACCGCCCTGTCAGTGAGTCTCTGGGGCCCGTATTTTCGGGTTCCTGCAAGGAATATAGCGGTAAATTCTGAGAATCCTAGGCTGGCGTGTTTTTTTTTGACGTAGCCTGTTCAGTGGTGGGGTGGTTCAGCCCTGGTGACAACCATTGTCCAGCAACAGTGAGGCATCCCAGCAGACGATATGGCCGGGCGCCATCATGCCCTGCAGGTGTTCCAGGATCATGCCGATTTTGTCAGGGGCGTCAAAGAATTCCACTACCACGGGCAGATTGAGTGACAGATCCATGATGCCAGCCGAATGCATGACGCCGGACGGGCCGAAGCCGCTGATACCCCGGAATACCGTAACGCCGCGCACATGTTCCCAGTCATGGAGGCGCTTGATCAAGGCATCCAGTTTGGATTCCGCTTCGGTGAGGTAGATGCGCACGAAAGTAACTTTGCTGGTATTCATAATTGTCTCCCTGCGATGATGCCGAACCAGGTTGCGGTCAGACAGAGCCCAAGACTGAGCACGATGTTTAATATTGCCTTTAAATAGGCGCCCTGTTAATGAGATTCAGGGTCTCGATGGAGAAAGTGGAAAACGTGGTAAAGGCGCCCAACAGGCCGATGAGTATCGCCGCGCGCCATTCGGCGCCGACGCTGAGCCGCTCGATAAACAGGATATACAGGATCCCCATTAACAAAGAACCCAGCATATTGACAAACAGTGTGCCATAGGGAAAGGCGCGACCCAGAATGCTGTGGATCATCAGCGAGGTCCAGTAACGTAGCAGTGCACCAGTGGCGCCGCCCAATGCGATGGCAAAGACCTGTGTCATGCAGTGTTATCCTTGAGAATGTTTCCTGTCCAGTTCATCGAGATAGGCCAGTTTTGCAGCAATTTTCTTTTCCAGGCCACGGGGCGCCGGGTGATAGTATTTGCGTTTTCCCATGGCGTCGGGGAAATAGTTTTCCCCGGCGGCATAGGCATCGGGTTCATCATGAGCATAGCGGTAATCCTTGCCGTAATCGAGCTGCTTCATCAAGCGGGTGGGGGCATTGCGCAGTCTGAGCGGGATATCAAGTGAGCCCTGCGCGCGGGCATCGGCGCGTGCCGCCTGGTAGGCCTTGTACACCGCATTGCTCTTGGGCGCGCAGGCAAGGTAGATGGTCGCCTGCGCCAGGGCCAGTTCACCCTCTGGACTGCCCAGCCTTTCCTGCACTGCCCAGGCATCCAGTGCCAGGTGGAGGGCTCGCGGGTCGGCATTGCCGATATCCTCACTGGCCATGCGCACCATGCGACGGGCGATGTAGTGTGGATCACAGCCGCCGTCCAGCATCCGGCAGAGCCAGTAGAGCGCCGCATCCGGGGCCGAGCCCCGCACTGCCTTGTGCAGCGCGGATATCTGGTCGTAAAAGGCCTCGCCGCCTTTGTCGAAGCGCCGTAGACTGCCACCTGACAGCACTTCGTCCAGCAGAGTTTCTGTCACCCTGCGGCTGTCTCCCTGTTCGGCAGCGAGATCAGCGGTCATCTCCAGCAGATTGAGCGCGCGGCGGGCATCACCGTCGGCGGTGGCCGCCAGGCGGTCTCGCAACGGGGAGGGCATGTCGAGTTGCAATGCGCCAAGCCCCTGTTCCCGATCAGCGATGGCGCGGTCGATGATCTGGCGGATATCTTCCTGCTGAAGGGCTTTCAGCACATAGACGCGGGTGCGTGACAGCAGGGCATTGTTCAGTTCAAAGGAGGGGTTTTCCGTTGTGGCGCCAATGAACAGGAAGGTACCATCCTCAATATAGGGGAGAAAGGCATCCTGCTGGGCCTTGTTGAAACGGTGTACTTCATCGATGAATAGCAGGGTGCGTTGTTCCTCCCGGTCCATCAGTTGCCGGGCTTCAGCCACAGCCGTACGGACGTCTTTGACGCCGGCCAGTACGTCCGAGAGCGGAATAAAGCGGGCGTCCGCATAGCGGGCGATCATTCGGGCCAGAGAGGTTTTGCCGCTGCCGGGTGTTCCCCACAGTATCATGGAGTGCAGGCAATCCGTTTCAATCGCCCGCCGCAGGGCTTTGCCAGCGCCGAGAATGTGTTGCTGACCACAGAAGTCTTCCAGTCGGCGGGGGCGCATCCGGTCGGCCAGGGGGCGGAAGGCGGCGGCTGCGGGATTGACCGAAGGCTTCATTGACAGTTCCCGATCATTGCTGTTCATCTGTATCCCGGATGACATCGGTGCCGGGTGGTGGTGAGAAGGTGAATTGCTTCTGTGCGGGCTTAATGTTTTTTTGCAAGTGTTTGAACCGGATCGTGGATGTCTGGCCGAAGCTGTCTGTGAGTACCATCAGCCTCAGGATGCCGCCCTGGAGTCCCAGACGGATGAATTCAAAGCCGCTATCGGGCTTTCTGGGCGTGAGGCGCACCCAGGCAAGCCCGGCACGCTGACTTTCTCCTTGAATTTTGAAGGCCTCTTCCAGCGCCTGCCCACTGCTGAGCAGAGCTGCCGGGGTATTGTTGATACTGCTACCCAGTGATTTGATGGTCAGTTGTTGCAGGTCGCGATCATAGATCCAGAGCCGGTCGCCATCGGTGACAATCAGCTGTTCATAGGGCGACTGATATGTCCAGCGGAATTTCAGTGGCCGTTGCAAGATGACTGAGCCGGTGGATTGCTGGAGGATCTTGCCCCGGGTATTGCGCACTGTCTGACTGAAATCGGCACTGAAACTGCGTAGTTTTCCGAAAAACTCCCGGAGCTGCTGTTCCCCGTCAGCTGCCAGCACGGGCGTGCTGCCCAGTGCCATGAACAGCAGGCAGATGAAGATGCGTCTGTTGCGGGAATAAGCTTTGTGCATATTTTCAGTTTACCGGCGGTGGTGGCGGTGCCAGCACCTCACGACCGCCGTTAGATTCCATGGGACCCACGACACCGGAACGCTCCATTTCCTCAATCATGCGGGCGGCGCGGTTGTAACCGATCTTCAGGCGGCGCTGGACCCCTGATATGGAGGCCCTGCGGGTCTCGGTAACAATGCGCACCGCCTGATCATAGAGGGCATCCATTTCATTGTCATTTTCGGAGAAGCCCCCGCTGCCTCCCTCGTCGCCGCTGTCTCCCCCCTCCAGAATCTGCTCCAGGTACTCCGGTTCGCCCGCTTGCTTGAGAAAGGCGACGACCTGGTGGACTTCGTGGTCATCGACAAAGGCGCCATGGACCCGCGTGGGGACGCTGGTGCCGGCGGGCAGATACAGCATGTCGCCATGACCCAGCAGCTGATCGGCGCCCATCTGATCCAGGATGGTGCGCGAGTCGACTTTCGATGAAACCTGAAAGGCCACGCGGGTGGGAATGTTGGCCTTAATGAGGCCGGTGATGACGTCCACCGAAGGTCGCTGGGTTGCCAGTACCAGATGTATACCCGAGGCGCGCGCCTTCTGTGCCAGGCGGGCGATGAGCTATTCCACCTTTTTGCCCACCATCATCATCATATCGGCGAGCTCATCGACGATAACCACAATATAGGGCAGGGGCTGCAGATAAACCGGGGCCTCCTCTGTGTCGTTCGCTGGTTTGGCAAAGGGATCCGGAATGGGCTTGCCTTCCTCTTCTGCGGCTTTGATCTTGCGATTGTAGTTGGCGATATTGCGCACCCCCATGAAGGCCAGCACGCGATAACGGCGTTCCATTTCCCCGACGCACCAGCGCAGGGCGTTGGCGGCCTCCTTCATATCCGTGACCACCGGCGCCAGCAGGTGCGGTATGCCTTCATAGACCGACAGTTCCAGCATCTTGGGGTCGATCATGATGAGACGCATATCTGCCGGGGCGCTATTGTAGAGCATGCTGAGGATCATGGCATTGATGGCCACGGATTTTCCGGAGCCGGTGGTGCCGGCGATCAGCAGGTGAGGCATTTTGATGAGATCCACGACCACCGGGTGACCGCTGATATCCTTACCCAGCGCCAATGGCATGGGTGAACGGGTATTTTCATATTCTTGGGATTGCAGGATTTCCCGCAGCCGGACGATTTCCCGCTGTTCATTGGGGATTTCCAGGCCGATGACGGACTTGCCTGGAATGACGTCGACAATTCTGACACTGATCGCCGACAGGGCGCGGGCCAGATCCTTGGCCAGATTGCTGATCTGGCTGATCTTGATGCCGGGGGCCGGTTGTAATTCATAGCGGGTGATCACCGGGCCCGGATGCACGGCGACCACCTGGACCTCGATGCCGAAATCCTGCAGTTTCAGTTCAACTTGCCGGGAAACGGCTTCAAGCGTAGCGGTCGAGACATTGTTTTTGGGCGGCTCCGCTTCATCCAGCAGGGACAGTGGTGGCAGATCCCCTTCGCTGGGCGCGCTGAACAGGGGGACCTGCTTTTCTTTTTCTACCCGGGTGCCAGGTTCCAGCTTCCTGATAACCGGCTCGATGCGTGGGCGGTTGCGGGTCTTTTTCTTGATATTTTCTGCCCGGATGGCCTCTACCCGTTTACGGCGCGCCTGGCGGGCAGCCTGGTAATCCTACAGGCGTTTGCCCAGTGCGCCTACGGTGGCAAAGAGAGACAGGGTGATTCGACCCAGCCCGTCTATCAGGGATAGCCATGAAAGCCCGGTGAACAGCGAGATGCCGGTCAGGAACAAGGCCAGCAGAAACAACGTGGCACCAATAAAGCTGAAAGGGGCGACCAACAGTTTGCTGGTGATTTCACCCAGAATGCCTCCGGGATTGGCCGGGAGCTGGCCGGAAGGCAGGCTAAAATGCAGGGTGGCCAGGCCGGCCCCGGTAATCACGGTTAACAGGAAACCGCTGCTGCGCAACAGCAGCAGGCGGATATTCAGGGAGGGATTATGATGAGAGCCCCGGTAGAGCAGCCAGCTGGCATAGGCCACCATCACCGGAAACAGATAGGCCAGATAACCAAAGTAGAACAGGAACAGGGAGGCGAACCAGGCACCCACCAGCCCGCCGGCATTGCTGATCTGCTCGGTCTGGGTGCTGTAGGAACAGCCGGGATCGGTGGGATGATAGCTGAGCAGAGAGAGAAACATATAAATCGCAATCGCGCCGAAAATGAACAGCGCGCCTTCCCGCAGGCCATGGACGTGATGGGCTGCCGGATGAGCAGGAGGGTCTTTTTTGCGGGTCGCCTGAGCCAAGATAAAAAAGCCTGTATTGAAAATCAGTTGGGAAGTTAACGATATTGCTGAAGAATGTCACGTATTTTGTAAAGTATCCAGTACCACCCGGCCGGCGCTGACATTGATGCCAGACACGATCTCCGGGGCGTGCTCCCAGTCTTTTTGGCCCACGGCGAGCACATAGGGTGTCAACACGGCGGAGAGTGCCTGGGATGCGCTTGCAGGAACAGCGCCGGGCATGTTGGTTACGCCGAAATGAATCACGTCCTGCCAGACAAAGGTGGGTTCTGCATAGCTGGTGGGGCGCGTGGTGGCGATGCAGCCGCCCTGATCGACGGAGATGTCGATGATCACGCTGCCACGGGCCATGCTGCGGACCATGTCTGCCGAGACCAGCCGGGGTGTCTGTGCGCCGGGGATGAGCACTGCGCCGATCAACAGATCGGTCTGTTCGATATTTTTCGTCAGCATGTCGCGGTAGGCATAGAAGGCCGTGACATTGGCACCCAGGGTGCGGATGCGTTCCAGTTTCTCTCGGTCGCGGTCGAAGACGGTGACTTCTGCACCCAGCGCCGCGGCCAGTTGGGCGGCACCACTACCAGCAACGCCGGCACCCAGGATGGTTACCCGGCCGCGGGGTGCGCCGCTGACGCCCCCCAGCAACAGACCCTTGCCGCCCTGGGAGGTGTGCAGCAGATGGCAGCCGATCTGGGTGGCCAGCCGGCCGGCGATGTCGCTCATGGGCGCCAGCAGTGGCAGCTGTCCGTGCGCGTCGCGGATGGTTTCGAAGGAGATAGCGGTGAGGCCGATTTGCTGCAATCTGGCGGTCAATGCCGGGTTGGCGGCCAGATGGAGGAAACTGAACAGGATATGTTCCCGGCGCAGCAGTTCCAGTTCTTCAGCCACAGGTTCCTTGACCTTGATGATCAGTCGGGCTTTCTCATACAGGGCGGGCGCATCCGGAAGAATGTGTGCTCCTGCTGCATGGTAGTCTTCATCCGTATATCCACTCTGCTCGCCGGCGTGGGTCTCAACGAATACGCTGTGGCCCGCCTGTGTCAGCTCTGCGGTGGCCGCTGGTATCAGGCCTACCCGGCCTTCCATGATCTTGATCTCTTTGGGGATACCGATATGCATCTTCTCTTTACGCCTTTTTATGCATCACGTACTATAAGTTGTGAGCAGGGAGGGAGTCTAGTGTCGTGTCCTTGAAAAGGGCGGGCCATTCCCTGCGGAACGCGCCTTGCAGCTAACGGCTTCTCGTCGTGCTGAAAACGTCAAACAATATAGAACACTACATTCGTGTAGCGAAGAGAAAGGCGTGAAATGCCTCTCGGCATCTGTACGGCAGGTGCAGAACTGCTGTCTACAAACCTCAACAATAATATCTTTGGAGTAAAAAAATGGCTGAAAGCAAACATTGCCGCTTGCTGATATTGGGCTCTGGTCCCGCTGGTTATACCGCGGCTGTTTATGCGGCCCGTGCCAATCTGAACCCCGTGCTGGTGACCGGGCTGGAGCAGGGCGGTCAGCTGACGACCACGACGGATGTGGATAACTGGCCTGGTGATGCCGAAGGGGTACAGGGGCCGGTGCTGATGGAGCGGATGCTTAAACACGCCCAGCGATTCGATACGGAGGTCATTTTTGATCATATCAGTGAAGCCGACCTGCAGGCACGCCCCATCCGCCTCAAGGGCGATAGCGGCGATTATAGCTGCGATGCGCTGATTATTGCGACGGGTGCTTCAGCCAGGTATCTGGGCTTGCCCTCGGAAGAGGCGTACAAAGGGCGCGGTGTTTCCGCCTGTGCGACCTGTGATGGATTTTTCTATAAAAATAAAGATGTTGCCGTGATTGGTGGTGGCAATACCGCCGTTGAAGAAGCGCTCTATCTGGCCAATATAGCGGCCCATGTGACGATAGTGCACCGCCGTGATGCCTTCAGATCGGAAAAAATCCTGGCAAATAAACTGCTTGAAAGGGCAAAAAGTGGTAATGTAAGTATTGAATGGAATCATGTGCTGGACGAGGTGCTGGGTGATGACGGTGGAGTGACAGGTATCCGCATCAGGCATGTCCAGGATGACAGCACGAAGGAGGTGGCTGTTCATGGCGTATTCATAGCCATCGGCCATCAACCGAATACCGCGATCTTTTCAGGCCAGGTGGAAATGGACAATGCTTATATCCAGGTCCACAGCGGTACCCGGGGCAATGCGACAGCCACTAGCGTGCCGGGTGTTTTCGCTGCCGGCGATGTTGCCGATTCCGTCTATCGTCAGGCAGTGACCTCAGCGGGTTTCGGCTGCATGGCTGCACTGGATGCTGAGCGCTATCTGGATCAGCTGGTGGCGTCACCATAGGCTGATGTCATCCGGGGTCTGCCAGGGCTGAGTGCGCTGGCCTGATTCCAGGCATGGATGCTGCATAGATTTATACCCGAATCAACAGGGGAGGAGGTGGCTATGTTAAATCTGGCAGAAAACCGCAAATACCCCAGGATGGCGATTGACTGCGGTATCACTTATCGGTATCTGGAGGGCGAATCCGCTGCTGACGAAGTTGAATCTGTCAGGCAGGCGGTTGCCAAGAATATCAGCGGTAATGGTATGCTTTTCGTGGCTGACGAGGAACCGGAGATCGGCGCGCTGTTGGAGATCAAGATTCAACCAGGTACGCTTTCCATTCCGACGCTGGATGCCCTGGTGGAAGTGATCAGGGTTAATCCCGGTCGGCAACGGGCCGCGGAGGTGGGCGTCTACGGGAATAATAGCCACCGTTTTGAAGTTGCCGCACTGATTAAATCGATGAAATAGCCGCCCGCGCTACATGAGTGCCCTGTGCATCTATGCTGCGGGGCGTGCGCAAGCGGCGGATACTGCCTTCCCTTAGGTCCGAAACCTCTCATGAGCGATCTGGAAGCGGCTTTTTACGGCTCATCCGTTGAATTTCCCGATGTTTCCCAGGCTCTCGAAGAGCCTAACGGCCTGCTGGCAGTGGGTGGACAACTGGAGCCGGAAACCCTGTTGCAGGCCTACCGGCAGGGTATTTTTCCCTGGTACAGCGAAGGCCAGCCAATACTCTGGTGGTCGCCTGATCCTCGAATGGTGCTTTATCCGGCTGAACTCAGGGTTTCCCGCAGTCTGCGACGGACGCGCCGTCGAGGCGCCTGGCGCGTGTCCATGGATGAGGCATTTCCAGCGGTAATCAAAGCATGTGCCGGGCCCCGACTTGATGATTCCGGGACCTGGATCACTCCTGCCATTTTGACCGCCTATATTCGTTTGCATGAACTGGGCTGGGCGCATTCCGTTGAGGTTTGGTGGGAGGGGCAATTGGCCGGCGGCTTATATGGCATTGCGATCGGCCAGGTATTTTTCGGGGAATCCATGTTTCACCATGTGCGGGATGCCTCCAAGCTTGCCCTGGTGAGCCTGGTCAGGCAATTACAATCCTGGGATTTTCGGCTGATTGATTGCCAGGTGGCCTCGCCGCATCTGTCCAGCCTTGGTGCTCGGGAAATCCCGCGGCGCCAGTTTATCGACTTGTTGAAACGCTGGGGTGAAGCACCGCAGCGGTCAATAGACTGGCGTTTTTCGGGCTGACTGTGAGATGGAAGAGGATCGGCGAAGTGCGACACTGCAGTGCCTGATGGGGGCGGTTCAGGATTGTGCCTACCTGCCTGGTCGGGCGGCAAGGTCAGTCATTGTGGATCCGGCGCTGTCGGTCGACACGCAATTATACAGTCGTTTGATCGATCAGGGCTTTAGGCGTAGCGGCAGCCTGTTGTACCGCCCTCACTGCAGTGCTTGCAAGGCCTGTATTTCCCTGCGGGTCAACAGCCGGGAATTCAAGCCTCGTCGTAGCCAGCGACGTATCTGGCGGCGCAATCAGGATTTGCTTGTGCGTCAGTTACCCGCGTGTTTTCAGGAAGAACACTTTGTGCTTTTTCAACGCTATCTGTCGCAGCGTCACCCCACCGGTGGCATGAATCCACCCAGCAGAACAGGATATCGTGATTTCCTGATCGCGCCACAGGTAGACAGTCGCTGGGTGGAATTCCGTTTGGCGGAACGTCTGGTCATGGTGGCTGTTGTGGATATAATGGCTGCCGGTTTGTCCGCAGTCTATACCTTTTTTGATCCGCAGCTAAAACAGCGGGGCCTCGGCGTCTATAGCATTTTGTGGCAGATTGCCGAGGCGCGTCGCCGCGGACTACCCTGGGCCTATCTGGGCTACTGGATAAAGGAATGTCAGCAAATGAAGTACAAAGACCGCTTTCGCCCCTGTGAAATCTATCAACATAATGTCTGGATTGCATGTCAGCAGCAATAGGTTTACAGTAGCCCGTTTCCCGGTTTTGCATTTGTTGATCGGGGAGGTAAGGTTCTGGCATTACTTGAGCCATGAATTCATGGTTTCAGGTTCAAAACAGCAGGTAAAAAGCAGCGCATGGCGAAAGAAGAACATATCGAGATGGAAGGCACGGTGGTGGAAACACTGCCCAATACCATGTTCAGGGTGGAGCTGGAAAACGGTCATGTCGTGACAGCGCATATTTCCGGAAAGATGCGCAAGCACTACATTCGCATATTGACTGGTGACAAGGTAACCGTGCAGTTGACGCCCTATGACCTTTCCAAGGGGCGCATTGTTTTTCGCGCCCGCTAAGTCCGGCGGCACCCACGCTTACATTGCTGATTAGGCGCAGGAATAGCGGTTTAAACGCTGGCTGTTTCTGATACTGTCCGGATATCGAAACTGAGCTTGTCGTCCTTGACGTCGATGCGAATGTGGCCGCCTTTTGCCAGTTTTCCGAACAGCAGCTCTTCGGCCAGCGGTTTCTTGATATAGTCCTGAATGGTGCGCGCCATGGGGCGGGCGCCCATTTTGGGATCGTAGCCGTTCAGGGCCAGCCATTCGCGGGCAGCGTCTTCTACCTGCAGCGTCACCTTCTTTTCCTCCAGTTGGGCCTCCAGTTCGATGATAAATTTGTCCACCACGCTGACAATGATATCCGGCGTCAGGGAAGCGAACTGGATGATGGCATCCAGGCGGTTGCGGAACTCGGGGCTAAAGCTGCGTTTGATGATCTCCATGCCATCGCGGGAGTGGTCCTGGTGCGTGAAGCCGATGGAGGGCCGGCTCATTTGCTCGGCGCCGGCATTGGTGGTCATAATGATAATGACATTGCGGAAGTCTGCCTTGCGGCCGTTGTTATCCGTCAGGGTGCCGTGATCCATGACCTGCAATAGCAGGTTGAATACATCGGGGTGAGCCTTTTCGATTTCATCCAGCAGCAGTACCGCATGAGGATGCTTGGTGACTGCCTCGGTCAGCAAGCCCCCCTGGTCATAGCCCACATATCCCGGTGGTGCCCCGATCAGTCGTGAGACCGTGTGGCGTTCCATATATTCCGACATATCGAAGCGGATGAGCTCGATACCCATAATTTTGGCAAGTTGATTGGTGACCTCTGTTTTACCAACCCCGGTTGGTCCGGCAAACAGGAAGGAGCCAATAGGCCTGCAGCTATTGCCGATACCCGAGCGGGACATCTTGATTGCCGTGACCAGGGTGCCGATGGCATCGTCCTGGCCGTAGACCACCATTTTCAGATTACGCTCCAGGTTGCGGAGTTTTTCCTTGTCGGAATGACTGACATGCTTGGCAGGTATGCGGGCAATCCCGGCGATAATATTCTCGACATCCTTGACGCCAATAGTTTTCTTGCGTTTGCCGGTTGGCAGCAGGCGCTGGTAAGCGCCGGCTTCATCGATTACGTCGATGGCCTTGTCCGGTAGCTGCCGGTCGGTGATATAGCGCTCAGCCAGCTCTGCCGCAGTGCGTAATGCTTCCTTGCTGTATCTGATTTTGTGGTGTTCCTCGAAACGTGATTTTAGTCCCAGCA
>Ga0114931_10006827_pt1 | contig 14002 bp, 15 predicted proteins | sample 2SBtaG_FD_89579 | JGI IMG/M metagenome (GOLD analysis project Ga0114931, IMG submission 89579) | Deep subsurface microbial communities from Kolumbo volcano to uncover new lineages of life (NeLLi) - 2SBTROV14_V59a metaG | ecosystem: Environmental > Aquatic > Marine > Volcanic | place: Kolumbo...
GATGCCTGGCGACAACGTGACCATGAAGGTGGAGTTGATCATGCCGGTGGCGTTGGAAGTGGGGAGCCGTTTTGCGATTCGCGAAGGCGGACGCACGGTTGGCGCTGGCGTCATCACCGAGATACTGAAGTAAGAGATGTGCAATCGGGGGTTGGGCATCGGATGGAGCGATAGATTCGCTTCTTCCGATGCCCAATCCTTGAATTTCTGATTTTGTAGGCGAGTAGCTCAATTGGTAGAGCAGCGGTCTCCAAAACCGCAGGTTGTGGGTTCAAGTCCTGCCTCGCCTGCCTCGCAGACCACCGGTTGCAATGGCCGGTGGTCGTTTTCCGAAATGGAACAGCGTCGACATAGTCAAGAGGAATCGTCATGAGTCGTGCGACCACACCAAAATCGAAAAGCGGCAACGCTATTGTTCGCTATCTGCGTGAAACGCGCGCCGAGGTGGCCAAGGTCACCTGGCCCACGCGAGAGGAAGGAATCCGCCTGACATGGGTCGTCTTCGTTGTCACCGTCGTGTCGGCGATCTTTCTGTTTGGCATTGATACGCTTTTTAGCTCGATCATCACTTCGTTGCTGCGGATTGGCGGCTAATACGCCCCATCGCATATGTGGCGGAAGGCTGCGTAACCAGGCGGATTCACAGTAGCCATGGGCGCAGGAGAGCGGACTTCATCCCTTCACCTGTTGTCGAAAGGCGGCGGGACGTTAGTCGAGGCGCGTTAAAAGGAGGTAGGGATGAGCGACGAAATGACGCAACATCAGCCGGAACAAAATGAAGAAGAGTTGGCCGATCTGGGATTGGACGATCCCAGCGCCGCGGACGGCGGAGAAGAGGAAGAGAGTGGCCCGAAGCCTGAGTGGTTCGTCGTGCATAGCTACTCTGGCATGGAAAACAAGGTCAAACGCAATATCGAGCATCGCACCGAATCCATGGGGATGACGGACCGCATTCTGGATGTGGTCGTGCCCACCGAGACCGAGATTGAAATTCGCAACGGCGTACGCAAAGAGGTGGAGCGTCGGGTTTTCCCAGGCTATATCCTGGTTCACATGATCATGGACGAGGATAGTTGGTATGTCGTGCGCAACTCACCGGGCGTCACTGGCTTCGTTGGCATGGGGAGCAAACCCACCCCCCTGCGCGACGATGAAGTCAGCAAGATCATGAGCCGTATCGAATCCGATGAGCCACGCCTGAAGGTGAGCTTTCAAATCGGCGAGCACGTGCGTATCATCAGCGGGCCGTTCGCCGAATTCAGCGGCACTGTCGATGCTATCGATGCGGACAAGGGCAAGGCCAAAGTGCTTGTGAGTTTTTTCAATCGCGAAACCCCGGTTGAGGTGGATTTTATACAGTTGGAACGCGATACGATGTGAGTGGGGCGCCACGCCTGCTCTATTTATCCGGTGTTGCGTATTAAACTAGCTGGAATTTGGGAGCTTGGCTGCGGTCGCCAGCCGCGGCGCACAAGCGTTCACCAAGTCCAGAAGGAGTGAAACCATGGCAAAGAAGATCAAAGCAGTCGTAAAATTGCAAATCCCCGCAGGCAAGGCCAACCCGGCGCCGCCCGTCGGCACCGCACTTGGTCCCCATGGCGTCAACATTATGGGCTTTTGCAAAGAGTACAACGCCCGCACCCAGCAGTATATGGGCCAGATCATCCCGGTGGAACTGTCTATCTATACGGACAATTCGTTCACGTTCATCACCAAGACGCCGCCGACCACGGATCTGATCAAGAAAGCCGCCAAGCTCAGCAAGGGCAGTTCCGAACCCAACAAGGAGAAGGTCGGACAGCTTACCAAGAGCCAAGTGCGCGAGATCGCCGAGGTCAAACTCAAGGATTTGACTGGGGTCAGCACGGAAAGCGCCATGAAAATGGTTGAAGGCACGGCTCGCAGCATGGGCGTAACCGTTGTTGACTGAACAAGTATTGATGTGAAATCAGTGGGAGGGATTCGTCCCGCAAGCACCACGGAGGAATAGAACATGGCAAAGCACAGTAAACGCTATCAAGAGATTCGCACCAAGGTGGATCGAGAGAAGGCATATACACCCGATGAGGCGCTGGATCTGGTCAAAGAACTGGCCACGGCCAAATTCGATGAAACGATTGAACTCCATCTGCGCATGGGCGTGGATCCCCGTTACGCCGATCAGCAGGTGCGCGGCGTCGTGACCCTGCCCAACGGCACCGGTCGCACCGTTCGCATCCTTGTCTTCGCCGGTCCGGACGGGCAGATCAAGGCGGAGGAGGCTGGCGCTGACTTCATCGGCAGCGAAGACCTGGCCAAGAAAATCCAGGGCGGCTGGACGGATTTCGATGTCGTCCTGGCCACGCCGGATATGATGCGCGTTGTGGGACGTCTGGGCCGCGTTTTGGGTCCCCGAGGGATGATGCCCAGTCCCAAGACCGGCACCATCGTTCAAGCCGACGATCTGCCCCGGGTCATTCAAGAGGCGCGGCTGGGTCGCGTGGAGTTCCGGGTTGATAAGACGTCCAATATCCATGTTCCCGTCGGCAAGGCCAGTTTTGACATCGAAAAACTGCGCCAGAACATGGGGTCGCTCATGGAAGCCATTATGGCCGCCAAGCCCGCAGGTCTCAAAAACGTCTATATCCGCCGGGCCACGTTGACCAGCACCATGGGGCCTGGCGTGCATATTGACCCCAATCTTGTCACGACCATAAAAGCCGACGGCAGTTGACGGGATCTGAATTTGGTCGTACAGGCCGCGCCCCCTATAATGGGCGCGGTCTTAATTGTATAGCATTGTCAAACGCGCTGAAGACAGCAGGCGGACGCCCCTTAATGACAAGCCCTGCGCTTGTGGCCTGCCGAAGCAAGTAAGGCAAGATGGATCACCGCCAGGGCCGTGGCCTTTGCGTTGGTTTTTCGTTCGCCTTTTGACTTCGACGTCTTTACGCTCCGGTGTGAAGACGTTTTCTTTTTCCCGTTTGGCCCGTGCAGGTTGTCTGCACAACCCGTTGAATATCCTAAAGAAAGGAGGAAAAGTCACTTGGCAATTACGCGAAAGAAGAAGGAAGAGTTGGTTGCACGCTATAAAGAGTTGATCGAGGATTCTGCGGCTCTTGTCTTCACAGACTACCGTGGCGTGACTGTGCCGCAAATACAATCTCTGCGCACCGCACTTCATGAAGCGGACAGTTCCTATTTTGTCGTCAAGAACACGCTTCTGAACATTGCGTTCAAGGAGAACGATCAGGGCGAGATCCCCGAAGAGTTGCTCGTCGGCCCTAACGCCATCCTGTTCTCAGGCGAGGATGTTGGGCGTAGCGTGACGGCACTGAAGCAATGGATCAAGCAGGAGAAAGTCATCGAGATCAAGGGCGCGCTCATGGAGGGCGCGGTTCTGGATGCGAAGGGCGCGGAAGCGCTTGCCGACCTGCCGACCAAGGAGCAGTTGCTGGGTATGATTCTCAGCACGATCAATGGACCTGCGCGCGAGCTGGTGGGCGTCATCAACGCCCCGGCCGCCAGCCTGGTCCGTGTCATCAACGCACATATCGAAGAGCAGCAGGAAGAGGCCGCCTAGCGGCGCTTCTCGTCTGTTGGTCTGTGTAAAATTGTGTATGTGTAACGATATTCGTCTGATTGCGGACTTCGTCCGCCGTCAATACAATCTGTATGATCTGTAGTTGTAGCGATAAGAATCGCACTGTTTGCGAATGCTCGAATAAAAAGGAGAAACATCAACAATGGCTGATTTGGAAAAAATCATCGAAATGCTGGACGGCCTGACCCTGGGCGAAGGCGCGGAACTGGTCAAGGCGCTGGAAGAGAAGTGGGGCGTGAGCGCTGCGGCCCCGGTGATGGCCGCCATGCCTGGCGCCGCCGCTGCCGCCGAGCCCGAGGAAGAGCAGACCGAGTTCGACGTGATCCTGGCCGACATGGGTCCCAAGAAGATCAACGTGATTAAGGCTGTCCGCTCCCTGACTACCCTGGGCCTGAAAGAGGCCAAGCAGTTGGTCGAAAGCGCGCCTGCGCCCGTTATGCAAGGCGTTGGCAAAGAGGCGGCAGAAGAGGACAAGGCCAAGTTGGAGGCCGAAGGCGCCAAGGTCGAAATCAAGTAAGAACGGGCTGTACGCCAGCCAGGAACGACTTTTCACCACAAAGATGCAAAGGGCGCGAAGAAATGCTTCGCACCCTTTGCATCTTTGTGGTGATTTTTTTGGCGTGTCCAAAGTGAGTTAAGACCGCATTCCGGGATTCGGCCACAAGATGCGCCGCAACGGGATATGACCTGGCCGAATCCCGGAATGCTTTCACTCGTTGCGCTTCTCTGCGTCCACTTTTTTGAGGAAACGCTAGAAATCCGAGTCTGCATGCACGTCTAAGGCGTTACCTGCACATCCAAGGCCGCGTCGGCGGGAGTGGATTGGCCGCTAAGCACTTTGTGTTGGGCCTCCTGCAGGCGGGCGGAGAAATCGGCGAAACGACGACCATTGGGGATAGCCACGGCGACCGGCGCCAGTTCGCTGCGTAGAAACTCGTAGTAGGCGTTGCCAGTGGACCAGGCGTCGAACGCAGCCGGTTGCGTGGGCGTCCGCGCCGAAAATTGGCTCCAAGAGCCGTGAACCGACGGTTCCAACAGGGCCTGAATCAACGCCAGCGCCAGTTCGCGCTGTTCAGGATCGTCGCTCAGAATGGCGAAAGCCCACGTGCGGGCGATGGTGGTCGGCTCGCCGATCAGCGTGGGGACGACGCCGTAATCGCTTGTCTCCGGCGTATCCTGGCGGCTGAGAATCAGATGCACCGACGTGTCAGCCATCCCGTTATCGCTGGCCAAAAACGCCTCCCAGACCGTTTGCAGGCGCGCATATCCATCCACTTCCGGCGGGATGACGCCTAGCTCGCGTCCGTCCATCAGGAACTCGAAGACCGCCTCCAGGGCCGCCGGGTTGCTGACTTCGCCGCTCTCCAGCAGTTCACCCCCGGCCCCCACGTATTGAAGCAATAGCGAATCATTGCTATAGCCGTCCGGGCTGGCGGCCGGGAAAAGATAGGGCTGTTTGAGATCGAACAGCATTTCCCATGTACGCGGGGGCGTCTCCGGGTTCCCTTGGTGGTAGACCAGATGGAGCATATCCGCGACATAGGGGACGCCCAGAATCTGATCTTCGAACGCCACCGCCTGACGAGCGAAGGTGTAAAAGTCGCCCATGCGCGCCAGATCAGATCGCTCCAGGGGCGGGATCAAGCCTAACTCAGCGGCTTGCCACAGTTCATCCGTGGATAACAGCGCGATGTCGGGTAGCACCGAAGGAGCGGCTTTCTGCGCTCTGCGCAGGTAATTGAAAGCGCTGGACGTCCCTGACTCCTCTTTGGTCTGGATCTCGACGCGCACGTTGGGGTGGTCCTGCTCGAACTGAGTGATGGCCGCGGCTAACACTGCATCCGCATTGCTATCCTGGGTGATGGACATGAATGGCGGGGCCCAGATGACTAGCTGACGCGCGTCCGCGGGAGCCTCGGCTGATTCTTCCGTGGATGAAGAAAGCGCAGCGTCTTCGACGGTCGCGCTGGCGCCGGGCGCGGGCGTGAGTTCATCGGATTCCGCGGGACGGTTACAGCCCGCCAGCAGGACGACCAACGCGCTGGCCAGCGCTCCGATCAGCAACAGCCGGCGGAACCCCGAGACCCGCCGAGGGTTGGAGGCGCCAATTGAGAATCTATGAGAGGCTGTGGGTTTCATCATGGCTGCATTATAGCATAGCTGCGTGTTCAACCTGCTTTTCTGCGTTGATTTGGTGGCCTATTTCGCCTGTGATACAATCGCGGCAGGGCCATTGATTTCAAGTGGCCATTTGTTTGTGGGCTTCGTTGGAACGCTGATTTTTGCTCATATCTGGATAAATCCGCGTTCTAATTGTGGCCGCTGAACCGTTGCGTGCTATCGAGAAACGCGCCTATGAATGCAACGCTTGCCCCGGAAACGAATTGGCCGGTCTACGGACATGACTGGGTTGTGCGTCTGCTGCAACGGGCCATCGCCCCGATCAGCGAGACGAACAGCACGCCGGCCAGGCTAGGACACGCCTACCTGTTCACCGGTCCGCCGCAGGTGGGGAAAACAACCCTAGCGCGTGCGTTCGCCCAGGCGTTGCTCTGCGAGAACCCTGACCATGCACCCTGCGGCGCGTGCCGTTCGTGTCACCTGATGGACCACGGCAATCACCCCGATTTTCGCCTGATCCAGCCGCTGAACCGCGATGGCGAGCCGGATCGGGAAGACGGGCTGTTGCGGGTGGAGCAGGCGGCCGGGATCATTCGCGACGTTTCCACCAGCCCCATGGAGGGACGCTATAAGTTCTTTTTGATCCAGGATTTTCAGCGCGCACATCCGCATTTTGCCAACAAACTCCTGAAAACCCTGGAAGAACCGCCTGCCCACGTAGTGCTTGCGCTTACGGCCAGCGATCGCACCAGTCTGTTGCCCACCATCGTCAGTCGTTGTCAGGTCTTCGACTTACGTCCGTTGGACGCCGCTGCTGTGGCCACGGCCCTGCGCGAACGCTGGAACGCGGATGCTGCACAAGCGGAACTCTTGGCCCGTCTCGCCAATGGCAGGCTAGGGTGGGCCGTGGAACAGCAAGCGCGGCCCGATGGCCTGGCCCAACGCACAGATGAGTTGCAGACGCTGTGGCGTCTGGTGGAGGCGAACCGGATCGAACGCATGGCCTTCGCCTCATCATTGGCGTCCAACCGCGACAATCGGCGTCTGTTTGGTATGCTGGCCCTTTGGACCACGTGGTGGCGAGATGTCATGCTGGCTCAGGCGAGCGCACTCGATGCGTGTAGCAATGTAGATTGTAAACCGGAACTTCAGCGGCAGGCCGACGCACTCAAAAAAGTAGATGTGCGCCGTTATCTGGAAACCCTCAGTCGCATCGAGGGCTATCTTCACCACACGGTGAACACCCGCCTGGCGCTGGATGTGTTGCTGTTACAAATGCCAAGCCCGATGACCCATCGGTCTGAGAGGAGTTATCTTTAGATGCCTACGGTAGTTGGAGTTCAGTTCGGCCCAGTCACCAAAATTTATGATTTTGGCCCCAACGGACGGCTCGATTTGGCGGCAAATGATTACGTCGTCATCGAGACCGCCAAGGGGCGGGAGGTGGGGCAGGTGGTCACCCCCCCCCACGAGATCTCAGCCGAGGAGGTCATCGGCGAGATGAAGCATATCGTGCGCCGGGCCACGGCCTGGGACATGATTCAGAAGGATCAATGGGAGCACAAAGAGAGGGAGGCCCTGGCCATCTGCAGCACCAAAGCGCTAGAGCATGGCCTGCACATCAAGGTCGTCCGCTGCACGTACAACTTCAACGGCGGACGGCTGATGGTCTACTTCTCGTCGGAGAAGCGGGTGGATTTTCGCGCCCTGGTACGCGATCTGGCGCGCATCTTTCGCACGCGAATCGAGATGCGCCAAATCGGCGTGCGTGATGAAGCAAAACTGCTGGACGGCGTCGGGAAATGCGGGCGTCAACTCTGCTGCACCAGTTGGCTGCGCGAGTTCTCACCGGTCAGCATTCGCATGGCCAAGAATCAACAGTTGCCCCTAAACCCGGATGAAATCAGCGGCGTCTGCGGTCGGCTACTCTGCTGCCTCTCCTACGAGAATGAGTTTTACCGGCAGCAGAACAAAAAGATGCCCAAACTGGGCGCTGAGGTTATCACGCCCCAGGGCATTGGCCGAGTGCGTCATCTCCATCCTCTGAAGGAATCTGTGACCGTCATCCTGGAAGGCGGAGTCTTCGCCGAGTTCAACACGGATGAATTGATCACCAGCAAGAGTGGGGCCAGTTGCGGCACATGCGGTGGCTGCACCACTAAGCGGCGCGCTGGCGGCAAGGAGAGCGCCAAAAACAAAGGCGCGACGAATAAACGCCGCCGGAAGTCGTCGGGCGGCTCCGGTAAGCGTCGCAAGGACTCTTCTCGACGTCGTTCAGACGGTAAAAACGGCGGTGGCAAGCAGCATTGAACGGGCTACGTCTAAGTTTTTCGATGGCTGTCGTGGACCTGTCCTTTCGCCAGGATATTGGGAGGCCACCTCACTTCAACAAAAAATGCGAACGCCAATTCCTGGCGTTCGCATTTTTTATTGGACTATGTATATCTTCCCAATATTTCAGGGAAAGCCCTCAAAAAAATCTCTGTGGCTCTCTGTATCCCCGCTTTTTTTGAGACGCTACGACTACGTTACGTTTGAACCGCCAGCACTGACCTACACGGCGGCTTCCAACAGCGCGCCGTTGTTGCGACGGGCCAGAACCGCAGGCGTGTAGAGCGAATTCGGTCGTTTGTAGATGGACAGACGGACGGCGGTGCGCTCATTGCCATCGATATCCACCTCAGTGAATTTGGGGATCACTGCCAGGTCGATATCATCCTGTTCAAGATAGCCGCGCGCAATGGCGATGGCTTTGACGGCCTGGTTTACGGCGCTGGCTCCAATAGCCTGCATCTCTGCGTATCCATGCTCGCGCATGACGCCGGCAATAGCGCCGGCCACGGCGGTTGAACGAGAGTGGGCGGAAACCCTGATAAGCTCAGCCATCTGACGTTGCCTCCTTCTAAAACGACCAATGATTGGCATTGTTATGGTTCAGTGACGGCGGCCCTGCAACCGAACATGCTACATTGCCTCCGGCAGCGATTAGCCTTGATATCGCCGGTGAAACCCAGCTACGCTAACTTTCCTGGTGTTATCTGCACTCTTTATCGTACAGGGTGTGGGAATCCTTCGCTGAAAAAGGAAATTGGAGAAATTGGACGTAAAGAGGTGAAGCATGAGGCATAAAACATGAGGCGTAAAATGCAAAACGTGAGGACGCACCCAATTGATTCGCGGTGACCTCACGTTTTACGCCTCACATCTCCACCAGAACTCAACGCAACCGCAGACGTCGCTGGTGAAGCCCTTCCACAGTGTAGATAAGGAGGGCGGCCCAGATGATGCTGAAGCCGATCAGGCGCGTGCGGCCAAAGGCTTCATGGTAAACGAAGACGCCGATCAGAAACTGGAGGGTGGGGGCGATGTATTGGAGAATGCCGACGAGGCTCAGGGGGATGCGCTGGGCCGCGGCCGCAAAGAAGATCAGCGGGATCGCGGTGGCCGCGCCGGCGCCGATGAGAAGCGCGTTGATGGCCGCGCCGTCATGGCCCAGCGCACCCCGCCCCTGGCTGGCCAACCACAGCAGGAAAAGCAGGGCGGGGATGCTCATGATCGCGGTCTCCGCGGCCATGCTCTCCACCGCACCCACCCGCACCTGTTTCTTGAGCAGGCCATAAAAGGCGAAGGTGAAGGCCAGCGTGAGCGCGATCCAGGGTAGCGCGCCATAGGCCACGGTCAGATAGAGCACGCCCGCAAAGGCCAGACCAATGGCCGCCCACTGCCAGGGCCGCAGCCGCTCGTGCAGGACGATGACGCCGATCAACACACTGACCAGCGGGTTGATGAAGTAGCCCAGGCTACTCTCCACAATGAAGCCGGCGTTGATGGCCCAGATGTAGGTGAACCAGTTGACAGAGAGCAGCGCGGCCGCGCCCAGGAAGGTGAGCGCGGTCCGCCGGTCACGCAGGGCGACGGACAGCCAACTCCAGTTGCGGGTCGCCACCAGAATCAGCAGACAGAAGAGCAGTGACCAGACCATGCGGTAGGCCAGGATCTGGATGGCCGGGACGCTGTGGAGCGCCTTCCAGTAGATGGGCAGCACGCCCCACATTGCGTACGCACTCACGCCATAGACGACGCCTCGGTTCATGAGGCTTTTTCGCGCAGCAGGCGGCAGGCCATCTCCGCCAGCAGGGCCGCGCCCTTGGGCAACACCGACTCGTCGATGTCGAAGACGGGCGTGTGGTGGCCCCGGCTGACATCGTCATACTTGGCCCCCAGCATGAACATCGCCCCCGGCGCTTTGCGGGTCATGTAGCTAAAATCCTCCGCGCCCATCATCGGCTCTGCCTGAAGCAGGGCGTCTTCGCCCAGCACATCGGTGATGGTCTCCTTCATCAGGGCGCAGACCTGGGGGTCGTTGTACATAGACGGATAGCCCGACTTGATCGTCAGGTTGAAGTCGCCGCCCAGCGCGCGGGCCACCTCCAGCATCTGGGCCAGTTCCGTCTTCAACTGTTCCCGCACCTCATCATCAAAGCTGCGCATGGTGCCGGTGATGGTCACCAGGCTGGGGATGACGTTGGACGCGACCCCGGCGTGGATGGAACCGATGGAGATAGCCGCGGCCTTGGTCGGGTCCACCCGCCGGGCGCGAATGCCGTTGATGGCGTTGATGACCTGGGCCAAAATAAAAACCGGATCGACGCCCTCGTGGGGCATGGCCCCGTGGCCGCCGTCGCCTATCAGTTGAATGGTGAAGGAGTCCTCGTTGGCCGAAGCGTAGCCCGATTCGAGCATGATCTTGCCCGCCTCGGTCATGCTGTCCACGTGCAGGGCGATGACCGCGTCCACGCCTTCTAGGGCGTCGTCCTCGATCATGCGCACCGCGCCCGACTTGTTCTCGTCGTCGGACGCCTCCTCCGAGGGCTGGAAGAGGAAGCGCACCTGGCCCGGCGGGCGGTCGGGCATCTCGCTGAGCAAGCGGGCCACGCCCATGAGCATGGCCGTGTGCGCGTCGTGGCCGCAGGCATGCATGACGCCCGGCGTCTGGGAGGCGTAGGGGACGTCGTTCTCCTCGTGAATGGGCAGCGCGTCCATGTCACCGCGAATGGCGATGACCGGCTTGCCTTCGCCCAGATAGCCGACCACGCCGGTTTTGCCAACGCCGGTCTGGGCTTCGATCCCCATGGCCTCCAGTTCTTCGGCCACCAGGCGCGCAGTCCGGTTTTCCTGGAAGGAGAGTTCGGGGTGCATGTGAATGTCGCGCCGCCAAGCCACCAGTTGGTCGGCCAACGCCTGAGCTTCTTCTAACATGATCTTCACCTCATGGTTGGATGATTGTGTGAGTGATGCGATTGCTTGATGAATGGGATAAGCATAGTGCGGGGAATGGGGGATGTCAAACTCTGTTGCGTAAAAACGCTCTTTCAGGCATGATTGGCGCCTATGCTTAAACTGAATGCCTTTCGCCCCCGTGTATCAAGGAGAAGCCATGTCAGACGCCGACCTACTGAACGCCTACAACTACGACAGTTTCATTCCGGAAAATTTCATGCCCTGGATGCGCTTCGACGAAAGCCCGCCCCTGGGTGAACGCGCGCCCGACTTCCCCCTCTGGCGGCTGGACGGCGGCGAGACCAGCCTCGCTCAGACCCTGCGCGAGCACGCTTACACGGTGGTCGAGTTCGGCAGCTTCACCTGACCGTACTGCGGGATGGCGGCGCCATCCATGAACGAGATCGCCGACCGCTACCGGGACCAAGACGTGGGTGCGATCTTCCTCTACACCCACGAAGCCCATCCCGGCGAGTTCTATCCCCATCTCACCTCCATGGCGCAGAAGTTCAGCAACGCCCGGGACCTGCGCGACAAGCTGGGCGTCACCCGTCCAATTCTGGTGGACGCGCTGGATGGCGCCTGCCACCGGGCCTATGGCTCCATGCCCAACATGACCTGGATTTTCAACAAGTCCGGCGTCCCCGTCTACAAATCAGACTGGACCGACGCCGCCAGCGTGGAGAACGCGCTCCAATATTTCCTGGGCATGAAGCAACGACGGCGCGGCGGTGCGCGCCTGGCTCCCTTCCACGTGGAGCGCCTGGACTATCGCCGCCAGGATCGGGAAGGCTTCTACGCTGGTCTCGAACGCAACGGTCCCAAGGCTGTGAGCGAGTTTCGGGCGGCATTTGGGTAGCGGGAAACGCTTCGACGCAGAGACGCAATGGCGCAGAGGATCGCAAAGATTTTCATTTTTCTCTGCGCCCCTTTGCGCCATTGCGTCAAACTTCTTACTCTTCAATCAGCCGTCGGAAATCATCTTTCAGCGTCTGGAGCTTGGGGCGTTGGTAGAGCTCGACCGCGGGGTGGTAGAGGGGCACGATTTTGATCTCGCCGTAGCTGGTGCGCGCGGGGATAGGCTGGCCGTGAAGTTGGCTGATCTTGTCGCCGGCCTGGGGCAGGTGGAAGAGGTTGAGCGTAAAGTCCATGGCGAAGCGCCCCAGGGGCGCGATCACTCGGGGCTGGATGATGGCGAGCTGGCGCACCAAGAAGGGCGAGTAGAGTTCGATCTCGGCCGGCCGCGGGTCCCGGTTGTTGGGCGGTCGGTCCTTGACCACGTTGGTGATGTAGACCTCCTCCCGGCTCAGGCCGACGCCCGCCAGCAGTTCATCCAACACCCGACCCGACGCGCCCACGAAGGGCTGGCCGGTCAACGCCTCCTGCTTGCCCGGGGCTTCGCCGATGAAGACGATGGCCGCGTCCAGGCTGCCGGCGCCGATCACGGGCTGGTAGCCATTGGCTGTCCGGTATTCGTAGAGGGGCGACTCGGTCAACTGCTCGATCTCACGGCGGATGGCTGCCATGGCCGCTGCCTTGTCTGTGGCCTCAGAGGATTCCATGGGGTTGGCTTGATTCACTGGCTGACTCCGACATTGGGTTGAGGTATGAGCTGAATTGGGCGAGGGTTCCGCGATAGATGTGAAAAGTATAGCACAAACCCCGGATCGTCACCCAAGGATGGGTGACCTCCGAAGGCGAAGAATCCCATGGCCCGCGCAGAGGGATATTACAGTGCGCGATCGGGCGAATTTGCGTCGAATGAATTATAATAGATTTCATGTGCGCCGCTCTCAGGCGACAACCGTAATTTCTTACCTATAAACGAAGGACGGAGACCATGTTCGAAACCATTCAAGCAGCGCCGCCGGACTCTATTCTGGGCTTGACCGACGCCTTCAAAAAAGACCCCAATCCACAGAAGGTTAACCTGGGTGTTGGCGTCTACAAGGACGAAAGCGGTCGCACGCCCATTCTACACTCGGTCAAGCAGGCTGAGGCCTATTTGCTGGAAAACGAAGCCAGCAAGACTTATCTTCCCATCAACGGCATTCCGGAATTTATCACCGCCACCCAGGCCATGCTCTTTGGTCCGGATCATGAAATCGTGGCCAGCGGCCGCGCGGCCACGGCCCAAACCCCGGGTGGCACCGGCGCGCTGCGCGTGGCCGCTGATTTCATCGTCACCATGATGCCGGGCAAGCGCATCTGGATGAGCACGCCCACCTGGGCCAATCATCCCCACATCTTCACCTCCGCCGGCCTGGAGACGGCCTCCTATCCCTATTTCGACCCCGAAACCCGGGGCGTGGACTTCGAGGCCATGCTGGCCGCGCTGAAGACCATTCCCGAAGGCGACATCCTGCTCCTCCACACCTGCTGCCACAACCCCACCGGTGTGGACCTCTCATTGGATCAGTGGGCGCAGGTGGCGGCGGTGGTGCAAGAGCGTAACCTGCTGCCTTTGCTCGACTTCGCCTATCAGGGCTTCGCCGAAGGGTTGAACGAGGACGCGGCCGGCCTGCGTACGCTGGCGGGATCGGGCGCGGACATGATCATCGCCAGCTCCTATTCCAAGAACTTCGGTCTCTACGACGAACGCATCGGCGCGGTCACCATGGTCACGCCGAACGCCGACGCGGCCGCGGCCGTGTTGAGCCAGATCAAAAAACGAATTCGCGCCAACTACTCGAATCCCCCGGCCCACGGCGGCTATATCGTCAGCACCGTGCTCAACGACCCTGACCTGCGCGCGCAGTGGGAAGGCGAAGTCACGGCTATGCGCAACCGCATTCGGGACATGCGCCATCTGCTGGTGGAAACCCTGAATGAGAAAAGCGTAGAACAGGACTTCGACTTCATCACCCGCCAGCGAGGCATGTTCTCCTATTCCGGTCTCACGCCAGAACAGGTGGCCGCGCTGCGCGACAAGTATTCGGTTTACATTGTCGGCTCCGGGCGCATCAACGTGGCCGGCCTGACCCCGACCAACATGGACTATCTCTGCGACGCGATCGC
>Ga0114931_10006828_pt1 | contig 14002 bp, 11 predicted proteins | sample 2SBtaG_FD_89579 | JGI IMG/M metagenome (GOLD analysis project Ga0114931, IMG submission 89579) | Deep subsurface microbial communities from Kolumbo volcano to uncover new lineages of life (NeLLi) - 2SBTROV14_V59a metaG | ecosystem: Environmental > Aquatic > Marine > Volcanic | place: Kolumbo...
CCGACTTCAGCAACAATACCGCCGGCGCCAATCGGACTATCACCGTTGACCGCTGTTTTATCGCCACTGCCGCCTACGGTTCGTTTTTGGATCCGCATGTGAGTGAACTGCGCGACTTCCGTGACAAATACCTGCTCACCAACGCCCCGGGGCGCTGGCTCGTCGCTCGCTATTATGAATATTCACCGCCACTGGCCGCCTACATCAGTGACAACGAGACACTGAGATGGTTGACGCGCCTGGCACTGACCCCCCTCGTCTATGCGGTGAGCTATCCGCGCTGGGCCGGGGCGGGTAGCATCACCATTGTTCTGCTGCTGGTGTATCGCCGCGGCAGAAATCGCAACATCGCAATCGCCGCTTCAGATCAGATAGCGCACTGATCACTCCACCGGAACGGGCCACAGCCGCGCCGCTCCGCGCACGCCGCTGGAATCGCCGTGCCTGGCCGGCAACAGGCGGGTGGCAACGGTATCGGAAAAGACATACCGTCCCCACAGCTTGGGCACCCGGTGATAGAGGCTGCAGATATTGGAGACCCCACCGCCCACCACGATCACTTCGGGATCGAGGATATTGATCACACTGGCCAGGGCGCGAGCAAGGCGGTCCTCGTAACGGGCCATGGTCTCCTCGGCCAGATGCTCTCCCTTCTGGCACTTGAGGGCGATCTCGTTGGCGCTAAGCCGCTGGCGGGTCAGGTTATAGTGGTCGCGGCTCAGGCCGGCGCCACTGAGGTAGGTCTCGATACAACCGCGCTTGCCACAGTAGCATGGCGGTCCGCGGCGCTCGTCCCAGCGCGGCCAGGGAAGCGGGTTGTGGCCCCACTCACCGGCAATGGCATTGGGCCCCTTGAGCAGCCGGCCATTGACGACAATGCCGCCACCGGTACCGGTACCGATGATCACACCAAACACCGTGCCCGCCCCCTCGGCGGCACCATCGACAGCTTCCGACAGGGTAAAGCAGTCAGCATCATTGGCCAGCCGGATCGGCCGCCCCAGAGCTGAAACCAGATCCTGTTCCAGTGGTTTGCCATTAAGCCAGACCGAATTGGCATTCTTGATCAGGCCATTGGCAGGCGAGATCGCTCCGGGCGTGCCGATACCAACGCTACCCTTCATGCCGATACGCTGTTCCGCTTCCTCCACCAGTGAAGCGATCATGGCAATGGTTTCATGGTAGTTGCCGCGCGGGGTAACCACGCGATGGCGGAACAACTCCTTGTCATCCTCCGCCAGGGCAATCACTTCCGTTTTGGTACCCCCCAAATCGATTCCGATGCGCATGGTCATGGTTGCTCCCCCGCTAACAAAGAACGAAAATGGCCCCAGTCAAAGGCCTCGCCGGGATCGGTTTTGCGCCCCGGCGCGATATCACTGTGACCAACAATTCGCTCGGGTGTGATCCCGGGGTAGGTCGCCAGCAGAATCCTCACCACCTCTACCAGACGCTCATACTGGAGCGGTTGATAAGGCTCTTCATCGCACCCCTCCAGCTCGATGCCGATGGAAAAATCATTACACCGTTCACGCCCGTCAAAACAGGAGGCCCCGGCGTGCCAGGCACGCTTGTCGAACGGCACGAACTGCACCAATTCACCATTGCGGCGGATCAACAGGTGGGCCGAAACACGCAGCCCCGCGATCTCCGCAAAATAGGGATGAGCGGTAGGATCGAGCCGGTTACAGAAAAATTCTTCTATATATCCCCCACCGTATTGCTTAGGTGGCAAACTGATACCGTGCAAGACCAGCAGCGAGATTTCCGTTTCAGGCCGTGCATCACAGTTGGGCGACCCCAGTCGCCGTGCTGACTGCAACCATCCCTGTTCTATTGTTGCCATAGTAACTGTTTGTAGCACCCGGAAAAGAAATCAGTCTACCGGAAAAAACACTGCCGACGCACAGACGGGCGGGGGACAAACCAGGGTGGGGACGGTTGCACCAACAAAAAAAGCCCGCTTAAAGCGGGCTTTGAGAGATTAAATTTGTTAGTTAATTCAATAAATTGTTGACTCATTCCGGATCCGGACCACTACATCCACACCTTCGGCGCGGGTCCCTGAGGGCAGGGGGGGCAAATGGCCCAGACTGAGCGAATCCAGGTCCATATCCATCAATTCACCGGTATCCACATTGTAAAAATGGTGGTGCGGTGCAGTGGTAGGGTCATAAAAAACCTTGGTCGGATCGACGATCACCTCACGCACCAGGCCTTTCTGGGCGAACAGGCCCAGGGTGTTGTAAACCGTGGCCTTGGAGACAATAGAGCGCTTCTTGTTGACCATGCACAACACCTGGTCGGCAGAGAGATGCTGCGGCTCGGCGAACAAAACCTGCGCAATTTCAACACGTTGCTGTGTTGGGTTGATCCCCTTTTGACGCATCAGGTCTATCACTTCGGCACGAGAAAGCGGGTAATTATCCATCATAATATCTCGACTCAGTCTAAACGGTCTAACATTAGCTTACGACATCAATAATTTATGTCAACTTTGGATTGGATCTACAAAGATTAACGGCAGCTCAGGCCGGGAGATAAGGGGACGGGTCCAGAATCGGCCTGCGCGCCAGCATCTGGTCCGCCAGCAGGCGGGCCGAGGCCGGCCCAATGGCCACGCCGTTGCGGAAATGGCCGGCACTGACGTAGAGGTTCTGCACGGCGGTATGTGGCCCTATATAGGGTATCCCCTCCGGCGAACCGGGCCTGATGCCGGCCCAATGATCGACAACCGGGTAATCCCTTAGCGCGGGGATGATATTCTCGGCCGCGGCCTGCAGCTCCCGCCGCGCCTCCGGGGTCGGGTGCTTGTCAAAGCCGACATGCTCCAGGGTGCTACCGGCCAGGATATGGCCGTCACGACGCGGAATCACATAGCGCCCGCCCGCGAGCACGATGCGCTGTACCAGACCAGGTTCGGCCCGATAGAGCAGCATCTGTCCCTTGACCGGCTCGATCTGCAACTCGATGCCCAGCCCGTCCAACAGTTGCCGACTCCAGGCCCCACCGGCCACCACCACCGCATCCGCATGCAACTCACCACTCGGGGTAATCACACCGCGAACACTGTCTTCATGAAGCAGCAGCGCCTCCACCGGATGCTCTTCCAGTAGCTCAACCCCCAGCCGGGCACAGCTCTTGGCCAGCGACTGCATCAATCTCGGATTACGCAGCTGGCCGATCTGCGGCAGCCACACCCCATCTGCCGCCTTCCCTAGGCGCGGCTCGATAGCGGCGGCCTGGGCGGCACTCACCGCCTGCACCTCAACCTCATGCTGTCGCCCCCATTCCAGGGCCACATCGCGATCTTCCGGCACCAGGATCAACAAACCGCTCTCGATATATTCGGGATCGAGCCCCGACTCAGCCTGGACCTCGGCCGCCAGCTGGGCGTAGTGGAGCCGGCTCCAGCCCGCCAGGGCTGAGACCGCCTCGGGGTAACGCCAGGGATAAAGCGGCGACAGGATCCCGCCACCGGCCCAGGAGGCCTCGTGCCCCAGGCGGCCGCGCTCCACTACGGTCACTGCTACCCCCGCGTGCGCCAACTCGCGGGCGAGCAATAATCCGGTCAAACCGCCGCCAACAATAATCACTTTTCTCATACAGCGGATTATTTCATACTTTATCCGCTGACTGGAGTCGGCTGCTGCAAGGGAAGGCGCCGGTTGATTTCGACCATTCATCCGGTTGTTGCCACCGCTCATCATCCTCAGGGGAAGGCGCCCCCCATGCAGGCGATGCCAATATGCTAGCCTCGCAATAAAACGAAAATAAATTTGGGAAGAGAGCCATGTTAAGCATCAGGGCTGCACAGCGTCAGGCCGGCTTCACACTGATCGAAATTCTGGTCACGGTGGTGATATTATCCATCGGCCTGCTCGGCATCGCCGGCATGCAGGCCTCCAGCCTGCGTAACAACCACGTCGCATACACTGAGACCCAGGCCGCCAATCTGGTCATGGACATGGCCGACCGCATCCGCGCCAATCCCGTAGCGGCACAAGGCAATGACTATCTCTACGATACTAACGTCAGCGTAGCCACCGACCCCGGCTGCATCAATACCGGTTGCACGCCGGCCCAGCTGGCCCAGTTCGATCGCTATGAGTGGAGCATCCCCATCCTGGGCAAAAGCACCGCGGTCACCAGCACCACCTCTCCCGCACTGTCCGATGGGCGCGGCATCATCACCAAGAATGGCGACCAGTTCACCATTACCCTCCTGTGGCGTGAACCGGCCGTCAACAAAGACAATGACATAAAGCACAAGCAATGTATCACCGGCCAGGGCTCCGATTTCGCCTGCTTTCAGATGAGGTTTCAGCCATGACCGGTTTTGCGCACAAACAGGCCGGCCTGTCGCTGGTTGAGCTGATGGTTTCCATCGCCCTCAGCCTGATCCTGACCCTTGGCATAATCCAGATATTCAGTTCCAGCAAGCAGACCGGCCGAGTGCAAAACGCCCTGGCGCGAGTACAGGAAAATGCCCGCTTTGCCCTGGACCTGCTCAGTCGCGACATCCGCATGGCCGGCCAACTGGGCTGTAACAGCAATGCCTTTGTCAGCGACAGCAGCAGCGGCGAACTGGCCACCGGGCCATTCAGCAGTGGCATCTTCGGCTATGAATACCACAACCCCATGACTGTCAACCTGACCAACGCCAACACCGCCCCTGACCAGGACTCAGTGGCCAACGGCACCGATGTCATCGTGGTCATGGCTGCCTCCGCCAACGGCACCCCGATTACCAGCAGCAGTGGCGATACCATCACTGTCAACACCGGCTCGGATATCGATGATGGCGACCCGATGCTGGTCAGCGACTGCGACAATGCCGACCTGTTTGTGGTCGATTCGCATACCAGCTCAAGCATTACGGCCACGGCCAGCCTGAGCAAGGGTTACGCTGCCGGCGCCGAGATCGCACCCCTCCATTACACCGCCTATTACCTGCGAGTCAAAGACGGCCAGCGCAATCTCTACCGCTCCTATGTCAACGGCAATGCCGGCAGCATCGGCGTCAACACTGACCCGCTACTGGAAGGAGTAGAGGATATGCAGGTCCTCTATGGCGAGACCCAGAGTGACGGCAAGATCCGCTACGTGGACAGCGACCCCGACAACAATCCCGCCACCAATGACCTGGATTGGAGCAAGGTGGTCAGCGTGCGCATCAACCTGTTAATGCGCACGGAAGAAGACAACCTGGCCAGCAAACCGCAACAATATTGGTTCATGGACCAGCTGCATACCGCCAATGACAAGCACCTGTACCGCAGCTTCACCACCACCATTCAGTTACGCAATCAGGGAATCGGCACATGAACAAGCAACGTGGCTCAGCCCTTATCCTCAGTCTGTTGATCCTGCTGGTGATGACCATGCTGGGCATCACCGCCATGAGCACCTCCACCCTGGAGGAAAAGATGGCGGCCAATGACCGCAACCAGAAGGTTGCCTTCCAGAACGCGGAACTGACCCTGTCCCGGACCGAGACAAACATGAAACAGGCCAACTGGATGAACGACGTCGAGAGGGTATTGGGCACCGACCCCGGTTTTTACGCCCAGGGCACTACACTCAACTACTATGACCAGAACACCTGGGCCGCGGATTCGGCGGACTGCAGCACCGATGCTGATACGCAGGCACGCACCTGCAGCATCGTCCAGGTCATGGACGAACCGTCACCCCTGGAGGCCGGTGGCGGTTATGGCCAACTCAGCCAGTCCAACATGCGGGTAGCCAGACTCCGGGTCACCACCCAGGGCTCAGGCTCCAACGGCATCACCCGAAGCATGGTGCAAAGCACCCTCGAAAAATTTATTACTCCCTAAGATTCAGGAAGCCCCGTGAGCATGAAAAAACAACAATCTTACAGCTCATTTCTGGCATACGCCCTGGCGTTACTGGCAGGGCTCTGCGGTACGGCACAAGCCGCTCCCGGCAACCTGGCGCAGCAACCGCTGTTTCTGCAGACCTCGGTAACGCCCAATGTCTTTTTCCTGACCGATGACTCGGGCAGTATGCAGTATGAGCTGCAAACACGTGATGCCAGAAGCCGTATGGAAGGGCGCCTCAAGGAAGACAGCGACACCCTGGAGCCGGCCTTTACCCATAACGAGACCTGTTCCTTTCCGCCCGGCGCCAGCGCCTCAAAGATCGAGGCGAGCTATCGAGCCCGCCTCTACGCCTTTATCCTGGAAATGGGCGACTACACCGCCCCCTGCGGTTATACAGTCGCCGAAGAGGAGTGGCGTGCGCGCTTCTATGAATACAATACACTGTATTACAACCCGAACCGCACCTACCAGCATTGGGATGGCACGGATAGCAACGGCGTTGCCTTCAAAGACGCCAAAATTACGGAAGCCCCGCTCAACCCAGCCGACCCGGACGGCCCCACCATTGACCTGACGAAAGACTCTGCCGTTCTGGTTGATGGCAAAAGAACCTATTACGACACCGAGGCCTGGAGGAACTGGTGTAGTGAAAATGCCCCGACGGCCACCTGTGAAGGCTGGCGCTATTACATCAAGGATACCAATGGCAATCTGACCATCAAATGGGTAAACGCCCTGAGCGACGCGGAAAAGACCAACTTCGCCAACTGGTTCACCTATCACCGCAAGCGTGAATACGTAGCCAAATATGCCATCAGCAAGGTTATCACCGAGACCAAAGGTGTACGCATGGGCTTCGCCGGCATCAATAATAACGGCGACAACCGGGTTGAAATCCAGGCCGCGAACGCCGATAAAAGCACTCTGATCAGCGCGGTTCAGAATACCGTTTCAACCTATATAACCCCGCTGGTGGGAGCGCTGAAAGATGTGGGTGATTACTACAAAGATCACAACTTTTTCGGCGAGACCAATGCTGCCGATCCCATCCTTCCGGCACCGGACGGAACCTGCCAGATCAACAACACCATCCTCATGACCGATGGTTACTATGATGGTCCCTCCCCTGAGACCCTGGCCAGCGTGGCGGCAACATATTACGACACCGACTTTCGCAGCGATCTCCCCGGCACACAGAACATGAACACCTATGCCGTGGCCTTCGGTGTCACCGGAACCCTGGACCCTTATGGCACCAAGACCCCAGACGATCCCAGCGATACCGACCCCAATAACGCGGCTTTTAGCTGGCCAGCCCCCAGCAGCTCGGATGCCGCCAAGATCGATGACCTGTGGCACGCCACCGTCAACGGTCATGGCAAGTTTCTGAGCGCCAACGATTCCAGCCAACTGGTGGACGCACTGAGTTCTGCCATCAGCGATATCACCGGTCGTGTGCAAAGTGCCAACTCAGTGGCCACCGCCTCGTTCCAGATGAGTGAAAACACGCCTATCTATATCAGCCGTTTCAGCAGCAGCACCTGGAGCGGCGAACTGCTGGCCTATACCATCGACGGCCAGGGCAAGCTCTCCGCCCCGCTGTGGAATGCCGCCACCGAGCTGGACAAAGAGGATAACACCAGCCGTCAGATCATCACCTTCAACGGTGCCACCAATACGGGTGTGAAGTTTCTCTGGAATGACATCAGTAATGCCATGCAAAATGATCTCACTGCCGGCGATACAGCAGCTGGCATCGGCCAGGCACGCCTGACCTATCTGCGCGGCAAACGCAGTGACAGCTTCACATTCAGGCAGCGCACCTCGCTGCTGGGTGACATCGTCAACGCCACGCCTGTCTATGTGGGTGCCCCCGCCAGCCTTTATCCGGACACCGCCCCGTTTGGCGCGGCGAACGACCGTTACTATAACTTCTGGGACAGCAACAAGGGCCGCGATCCCGTCATCTATGTGGGTGCCAATGACGGCATGTTGCACGCCTTTGATGCTGCCAGCGGCGCAGAGAGATTCGCCTATGTCCCCGAAACGGTCTATACCAACCTGGCCGATCTGACCAGACCCGACTATAGCCATCACTATTTCGTCGACCAGACACCCAGTGTCAGCGATGTCTACCTCAACAACCACTGGCGCACCGTACTGGTGGGCGGCCTGGGGGCCGGCGGCCGTGGCATTTATGCGCTGGACATCACCGACCCCAACAGGTTTGACGAAGCCTATGCGGCGGAACGCGTACTGTGGGAATTCAACAGCGGCGACGACAGCAACCTGGGCTACACCTTCAGCAAACCGGTGATTGCTCTCACCCGGGATGGCAACCAAAGTCGCTGGACAGCCATTGTAGGCAACGGTTACAACTCTGATTCAGGTGTGGCATCACTGTTTATCATCTATCTGGATGCCGATCTCTCCGACGGCTGGACACTCAACAGCGATTACCGGATCATTACCACCAAGGCCGGCAGCGCCAACGACAAGAATGGCCTGTCATCGCCCGCCGCCGTAGACACCGACGGTGACGGCTACGTGGAGCGCATCTACGCCGGCGACCTGCAAGGCAACATGTGGGCCTTTGATCAGGATGCCGACAATAACTGGCAGGTGGCCTACGGCACAGGCGATGCGCCGGCACCGCTGTTTACCGCTACCGACGGCGATAGCATCCCGCAGCCCATCACGGCGAAACCTAGCATCATCCGCCACCCCTTTCAGCCAACTCTGACCAGCACCACCCCCAACCTGATGGTTCTGTTCGGCACTGGCCAGTACCTGACCAGAAATGACCTGAGCGACACCCAGACACAAAGCTTCTATGGCGTCTGGGACAGCAACAGCAACTCAACACCCCTGAGCCGCGACGACCTGGTGAATGACATCATCACCAGTGGCCAAGACGTCAATAACACCAGTATCACCGCCCGCATCACCACGCCCAGCGAACCGGTGCAGTATGGCCAATCCTCGGGCTGGTATATCGACCTTGCCCCGGATGCTGATTCGGTGGGCGAACGGGTGATCAGTAATGCAGTGGTCATCAACAACACGGTCTTTTTCAGCACCTACATCCCCAACGATGGCTGCAACAGCGGCGGCAGCAGCTGGTTCATGTTCGTCAATGCCGCCGACGGCGGCTTCCCCAATGAACCTGTCATCAATATCAATAACGACCTGGTGGTGGATGCAAACGATCTGGTGACCCTTAACCAGAACGCTGATGCAACAGCACCATCGGGGCTGCTGATCGAGGGGAGCCTGGGCACTCCCACCATCAGTTTTGGATCCGGCCAGAATGGTTCAGTCCTGCTGAATACCGAAGACGGGATAATCAGCCGGGCTGCCAATCTCGGCGCTAACGATATACTGGGCAAACGCATCTCCTGGCGCGAATTGAGGACTGAGTAGCAACGACGGAGAGGGTCTAGCCCGCATTTCTCACCACCGTTCGTAGCGAGACGGTTCAAGGGTGCGGCCTGCCTGGCGTTCGTGACAGAGGAGCGCGCAGGCATACTTGACAGTCTGTCGAGCACTCCGACCGAGCGAACGCCAGGCAGGCCGTGCCATTGGACCGTCGCAGTAGAACGGTGGTGAGAAATGTGGGCTAGCAAGGTGCGCACCATTTTTTCTACCGCAACCCCTTGGGCATGGTAAAGACGATGCTCTCCTCGATCCCGGCCAGTTGCTCCACCCGACCCACATCCCAGGCCGCCAGCCGTTCCACCACCTCGTTTACCAACACCTCGGGGGCCGAGGCGCCGGCGGTAACACCTACATTATCCGCCCCTTCGAGCCACTCGTGCCGGATCTCATCGGCATTGTCGATCAGATAAGCCCGGGCGCCGAATTTTTCGGCAATCTCGCGCAGGCGGTTGGAGTTGGAGCTATTGGGCGAGCCCACCACCAGGATCACGTCACTGTGTTTGGCCAGATTCTTGACCGCATCCTGACGGTTCTGGGTGGCATAGCAGATATCGTTCTTGCGCGGCCCGACGATGGCGGGGAAACGCTGCTTCAGCGCGTCGATCACCGAGCGGGTGTCGTCCACCGACAGGGTGGTCTGGGTGACAAACCCGAGCCGCTGCGGGTCCTTCACCTTCAACGTTGCCACATCAGCGGCGGTTTCCACCAGATGGATGCCGGCCTCACCGTCATACTGCCCCAGGGTCCCCTCCACTTCGGGATGGCCGGCATGGCCGATCAGTACCACACCGAAGCCGTCACGGGCAAAACGTGCCACCTGCAGGTGCACCTTGGTCACCAACGGACAGGTGGCGTCGAACACCTTCAGGCCACGGCTCTTGGCCTCAGTCCAGACCGCTTGGGAGACACCGTGAGCGCTGAAGATCACTGTGGCGTCTTCCGGCACCTCGTCCAGCTCATCGACGAACACCGCGCCGCGCTCACGCAGCCCGTCCACCACGAACTTGTTGTGCACCACTTCATGGCGCACATAGATTGGCGCGCCAAACAGTTCCAGGGCGCGATCAACGATACCGATGGCGCGATCGACCCCGGCACAGAAGCCACGTGGGTTGGCGAGCAAAACAGACATGACGAATACCTCTAGTTTACGGATTTGCGGCCTTGTGACGCCCCCGGAAACTGTCGATGACCAGCAGCACCGCCCCGAGACTGATGGCGGAGTCGGCAAGATTGAAAGCCGGCCAGTGACAGGTGCCGCCACGGTTGTCCACCACCTGGGCGAAAAAGGGCAGACAGCCGTGGCCCGGGTAATAGACATCGATAAAGTCCACCACGTGGCCGAACCAGAGCCGGTCGATCACGTTGCCCAACGCCCCGCCCATGATCAGCGCCAGGGAAATGGCCAGCAGGGTGTTGCCCGGCCCCATGCGCCGCAGCCAGTAGATGATATAACCGGACACCAGCAGGGCCAGGGCGACAAACAACCAGCGCTGCCAGCCACCGGCAGCGGCGAGGAAACTGAAGGCGGCACCGCTGTTGTAGGACAGCGTCAGGCTCAGGCCGGTGAACACATCCTGGGGCAGATAGAGCCGTAGTTCGGCATTGGCCCAATACTTGGTGGTCTGATCGAGCACGATCACTACCACTGCCAGCCACGCCCAGGGCAGCATGGTGTGCTGCGCCTGTGTTTCAGTCTCAGGCATACTGGCGCTGCTCACCTTCTCCCACCACGTTCTCCACACAGCGGCCGCACAGTTCAGGATGTTCGGCATGGCTGCCCACATCCGCGCGATGATGCCAGCAACGCACGCACTTGGGGTATTCCGATGCCGCCACGCCCACCCACAACTCGTCATTGGAATCGAGGGTGTAGTGCGCTGCCTCATCAGGCACCACTGTAGTGCCATGGACGCGAGCTGCCGAGGTGATCAACACAAAGCATAGCTCGTCGCCCAGTTTTTCCAGCTGGCCTTTGAGTTCACTGCCACAGTAGAGCTCCACCTCCGCATCCAGTGAGCCACCGATACCACCGGCCACGCGCAGTTGCTCCAGCTCTTTCTTGACGCACTCGCGTACCTGCAGCACCTGCTGCCAGAAGGCACCGCCCAGCTCCTCATCGCTGATCTGCGGCAGCTCGTACCAGGTTTCCAGAAACACCGACTCACCGCGTTCGCCCGGGATGTTGCTCCAGATCTCCTCAGCAGTAAACGACAGGATGGGTGCCAGCCAGCGCGTCATGGCCTCGCTGATGTGGTACATGGCTGTCTGGCAGGAACGCCGCGCAATACTGTTTTCCTGGGTGGTGTACTGGCGGTCCTTGACGATGTCGAGATAGAAACCGCCCAGATCCACGGCGCAGAAGTTGTGTACCTTCTGATAAATCTGGTGGAACTCGTAATTGTCATAGGCCGTCTGCACCTCTTCCTGCAGCGTGCGGGCCCGCTCCACCGCCCAGCGGTCCAGGGCCAGCATCTCGGTCGGCGGCAGACAGTGTTTGGCCGGATCGAAGCCGTTGATGTTGGCCAGCAGGAAACGGGCCGTGTTGCGCAGGCGGCGATAGGCGTCGGCAGTACGCTTGAGGATCTCGTCCGAGACCGTCATCTCGGCGCGGTAATCGGTGGCCGCCACCCACAGGCGCAGGATATCGGCGCCCAGGGAATTGGCCACCTTCTGCGGCGCAACGATGTTGCCTTTGGACTTGGACATCTTCTGCCCCTTGGCATCCACGGTGAAGCCATGGGTCAATACTGATTTGTACGGTGCCTCGCCGCGCATAGCCACCGCTGCCAGCAGGGAAGACTGAAACCAGCCACGGTGCTGATCCGAGCCTTCCAGATAGAGATCCGCCGGCAGGTCCAACTCGGCACGGCGCTCCAGCACGGCGGCATGGGTGACGCCGGAATCGAACCACACATCCAGGGTGTCATTGACTTTGTCGTACTGGTCCGCCTCGTCACCGAGCAGTTCGGCGGCAGCCAGTTCAAACCAGGCATCGATGCCCTGCTCTTCGATGCGCTGTGCCACCTGCTCCATCAGCTCCTGCGTGCGCGGATGCAGCTCACCGCTCTGCTTGTGAACGAACAGGGCGATGGGCACACCCCAGGTGCGCTGGCGCGAAACGCACCAGTCGGGGCGTTTTTCAACCATTCCCTCGATGCGGGCCTGACCCCAATCGGGCAGCCACTGGGAATTTTTGATGGCTGCCATGGCCTGCTCGCGCAGACCATTCTGTTCCATGCTGATGAACCACTGCGGTGTAGCGCGGAAGATGATGGGCGTCTTATGGCGCCAACAATGGGGATAGCTGTGATGCAAGGCCGCTACACGCACCAACTTGCCGTTGCGCTCCAGCACCTCGATGACATGATCGTTGGCCTTGAAGACATGCTCGCCGGCAAACAACTCGGTACCGGGCAGGAACTTGCCGTCGCCACCCACCGGATTATCTACCTTGAGCTTGTAGCGCGAACCGACCACATAGTCGTCCTGGCCATGCCCCGGGGCGGTATGCACCGCGCCGGTACCGGCCTCGGTGGTGACGTGGTCACCCAGAATGATCGGCACCTCGCGGTCATAAAAAGGATGGGCCAGTTCCAGCCCTTCCAGCTCGGCGCCTTTGCAATAGGCCACCACGCGGTAGTCCTCGATTTCGTAACGGGCCATGGCGTCCTTGACCATGGCCTCGGCAATCACCAACCGCTCAACCCCTTGACCCGATTCACACTGCACCAGGGCATAGTCCAGCCCCGGATTCAGACAGACCGCCTGGTTCGCGGGCAGGGTCCAGGGGGTGGTGGTCCAGATCACCACCGACATGGGGCCCTTGCTCTCGTGATCTTCCACGTGATGACAACGCTGCATGAAGGCCTCGTCATCCAGCACGGCAAAGCGCACGTCGATAGCCGGCGAGATCTTGTCCTCGTATTCCACCTCGGCCTCGGCCAGGGCGGAGCCGCAATCCACACACCAGTGCACCGGTTTGTCGCCCTTGTGCAAGTGACCATTGTCGATAATGCGGCCCAGGCTGCGCACGATATCGGCCTCGAACCTGAAATCCATGGTGAGATAGGGATTGTCCCAGTCGCCAATCACGCCCATGCGCTTGAAGTCCTCGCGCTGCTGGTTCACCTGCTTGCCGGCATATTCGCGGCAGGCGTTGCGGAAGGTCCTGGCGTCAACCTTGCCACCGGCCTTGCCCACCTTCTTCTCCACCTGCAGTTCGATAGGCAGGCCGTGGCAGTCCCAGCCCGGTATATAAGGAGCATCATAACCGCTCATGGTTTTTGACTTGATGATGATGTCCTTCAGCACCTTGTTGACCGCATGGCCGATGTGGATCTGGCCGTTGGCGTAGGGCGGGCCGTCGTGCAGGATGAACCTGTCACGCCCCTTGCCTTGCGCTCGCAGCTTGCCGTAAAGATCCGTTTCCTGCCAGTGACGTACCATGTCGGGCTCGCGGTTGGCCAGGTTACCCTTCATGGGAAAGGCCGTCTTGGGCAGGTTCAGGGTGTGTTTGTAATCAGCCATGTTTTCACTTGCTCTTTCGATAATGAATTTAAAATTTGTCAGGCTCGGAGCACCAAATCCCTAACCCGGATGTTTCATAAATTCGCGTAATTATCGCGCAGTATATTGGTTTCACAAGGGATTTTCTGAAGGCGTCGCGTATCGGTGATTACGCGCAACTGAAGAAAATCACTTGTGGAATCAAGAGG
>Ga0114931_10006829_pt1 | contig 14001 bp, 15 predicted proteins | sample 2SBtaG_FD_89579 | JGI IMG/M metagenome (GOLD analysis project Ga0114931, IMG submission 89579) | Deep subsurface microbial communities from Kolumbo volcano to uncover new lineages of life (NeLLi) - 2SBTROV14_V59a metaG | ecosystem: Environmental > Aquatic > Marine > Volcanic | place: Kolumbo...
AACGACCGCGCCGTGGATCGCCCGAAACGCACTTATCGGCATGCCTGATTGATTCGATCCAGGCCCGGCCGCCCCGGATGCACAACTCGGAACGAGGAAACTTGTCGCCCCGTGGCGATCGATGCGGCAGGTCCGCTCCCCCCGATTCGGTGGAGTGAGGAATCGACGCCTGGACCTGCCTCGCGACGGACCTCCCGCATCGCGCGGATGGGTGGGATCCGGCGACGCGGCGACAACACCCGACCGAGTTCGGCTGCGCGGGGGAAACCCTCGCGCCGCCGATTCAATCCGGTCCGCTGGAGGATGCGCGGGGCCGCCGGACCGGATCGAGGGATCGGACATGAACTGCGACGATGAGCAGCGGCGCTCGCTCAGGGACGCGCTCGAGGCGCTCCAGAGAGGGGATCCTCGCCGCTTCAATGACCTGATGTGGCTCGGATTCGGCGACGAGTGGACTCGCGTGCGCGCCGTCCTCGTCCAAGGCCGGTACGTCGAACTGCCCGGTGGACGCGCCGATCAACCCCGCTTGACCGAACGCGGCAAACGACTCATCCCGACGCTGGCCGACAACGGCCCCGCGGCCTCCGCGCCTCGAACCAGCACGCATGAGGCGACCGCCCCGGCGCTCTACCCGCGTGCCGGTTGAGCCCCCCACCCCCCCACCGCGCGACGAGCCGCGACCGGAAGGGAGCGGTTCCGTTCGCCATGGATCCCGGGATTGACTGCGCCTCGCCCTTGGAACTCGTGCGTGCCGACAGCCCGATAAGAAAACGCGAGGACTTGAAGGACGCGAGGGAGAGCGGTTGAACGCGAGAGGGCGCCGGTCTGAAAGCGCACGCTCCATTGCCCGAATCCCCTCCGTGAATCTCTGCGTTTTCTTTGCGTCCTCCGCGTTCATTCCTCATCAAGGCGTTCGGATGAACGCGGAGAGCGGAGAGAAGCAGTTGAACGCGAAGGGATCGAAGTACTGGATGCCCTCCGCGCGCTCCGCGGTGATTCCTGGTTTCTTCCGTGTCGCGTTCGCATTGATGGGAAGCGCGGCTCGCCATCGCCCGTTCAAGGAAGCGGGAATTGCGCGCACAACGCACGCACTTCCTCGCGAACCCGGCTCGTCTGATCCACGCGATCGCCCTCCCCGGCCAGTCCCGCGGTGATGACGCGATCGATCCACTGGGCGATCTGGGTCATCTGTTCCTCGCGCATCCCGCGCGTCGTCGTGCACGGAGCGCCCAGGCGAAGCCCGCTGGTCACGCGCGGGGGGCGCGGGTCGTTGGGGACGCCGTTCTTGTTGGCGATGATGCCCGCCTCTTCCAGCCACGCCTCGGCGTCCGCACCGGTCAGGTTCTGGTCGCGCGTGCGCAGGTCCACGAGCATGAGGTGGTTGTCCGTCCCGCCGCTGGTGATGCGGTACCGATGCTCAACCAGTGCGGCCGCCAGCGCGCGGGCGTTGGCGACGATCTGCCGTGAGTAATCCTTGAACTCCGGGCGCAGCGCCTCTCCAAAGGCGACGGCCTTGGCCCCGATGACGTGCATCAGCGGCCCGCCCTGCATGCCCGGGAAAACCGCCCGATCGATCTTCTTCGCCAGTTTCTCATCATTGGTCAGGATCAGCCCGCCCCGCGGCCCGCGCAGCGTCTTGTGCGTCGTCGTCGTGACGACGTGCGCGTGCGGGAAGGGCGAGGGATGCACGCCCGCAGCCACAAGACCCGCGATGTGCGCGATGTCCGCGACCAGGATCGCCCCGCACTCATCGGCCGCGGCACGGAACCGCTCAAAGTCGATCACGCGCGGATAGGCCGAGTACCCGCACATGAGTACCTTGGGTTTGTGCTCGCGGCAGACAGCGCTCACCGCGTCGTAGTCGATCCGCTCGAACTCGGGATGGTCCGGGTCATAGTGCAGCGGGTAGAACACCGGGTTGAACCACTTGCCCGAGAGGTTGACCTTCAGCCCGTGGGAGAGGTGCCCCCCGTCGGCCAGAACCAGGGCCGCGAACGTGTCACCGGGCTTCATCAGGGCCATGAAGACCGCCGCGTTGGCGTTGGCGCCCGAGTGCGGCTGAACATTGGCAAAGGCGCACCCGAACAGTTGCTTGGCACGCTCCCGCGCGAGCGACTCGATCTGGTCGTGGTGGACGCACCCGCCGTAGTAGCGGGCACCGGGATAGCCCTCGGCGTACTTGTTGGTCAGGCACGAGCCGATGGCGTGCTTGACCGCCGGCGAGACGTGGTTCTCCGAGGCGATCAACTCGATCGTGCTCGCCTGTCGCTGCTCCTCGGCCCCGATGATCCGGGCGACCTCGGGATCGGTTTCTTCGAGTAACCCGAGCACGGCGTCTGTGATAGGGTGGTCAGCCATGGGGAAAGGGTAGAAGCATCGGGGCACCGAGGCAGGAAGCGCGGTTCGCCGAGGCGTGGTTGGCGCTCGAACCAGCCCGAGTCAAGCCCGCCCCTGGAATCCGATCAGTTCCAGCAGGCTCAGGATCGCGGCCGAGCCCAGCGCGGAGATCGAGAAGACGGCGATCGTGGCCAGTCCCGCCTGCGGGAGACGCAGGTACCGATGGCTCACGACCCACCACCACCGAACGAGCCAGATGGCGCCGCCGAGGAAGAAGAGCCAGCGCCATCGCATGGTCGCCAGCGAGGCATCGGGGATCGAGCATCCCACGGCGAACACCGCCGCCGTCACCGGGACGACCACCATCGAGTACGCCCACGCCCGGAGCAGGTGCTCGAAGCGGACGCGTGCCAGGCCGAACGTATCGGACAGGATCATGTGCGCGATCGGTGTCAGGATCGTCAGGCAGACCAGGGCCCACGGCCAGAGCCCGGCGAAGGGCGGGAAGTCGTAGTACGACGGGTCGTCCAGGGAGTAGGGCCACGCGGCCGCCTCGAACGTCGCTCGGTAGAGGCTCCATCCGGTTGGTGGGCGCAGGCCCCAGCCCATGAACGCGACCTTCGTGTAGCGGAAGTTGATCGCGGTGGCCAGGAAGACGACCAGGTGGGCCAGAGCGACCAACGACACCGCATAAACAACCAGCGTCCGGGCATGAATCGGATGCTCGATCCTGACGGCGGACCAGAAGCGGGCGGGCCTCAGAGACCACGCAACGGTCGGGACAAACGTCTCCAATGCCCGGCGTCGAGAGTGCTCAATGAGCCATCGAGGCACGCTCCGCAGCGGACTGAGCACATTGCTCCATGGAAACTCCAACCCGCACTCGCTGCACACGCCTTTCAGGGGGCACGAGTCCTTCCATGACTCGACCACGCCGATGAGGTCGTAGCCGCAGCGGGGACAGGATGGACCGGTGTCGGCTGGCATGGCGCGGTGGGCCATCCTACGAAGGCCATTCAGAAGCGGTTCGTGAGCGACCTCGCAACGAACTCGGTGAACACACACGCACAAGCGGCGCGCCCGGATCAGGCGGGCCGGACTCCAGACATTCCGCGGGTTTCTTCAGAAATCACGTCCGCCCATCCCGCCCCGCGTCGAGATCGTCACGACGGGCTGTGCCCCGTACGCGCGCGAGACGATCAAGGCGTCCAGCGCCCGCTCATCGGGCATCGGGTGCGACGAGGCGGCGCCGTCCACCGCGGCGGAGAAGTAAGACAATGGAGCCGTGCCGCTGCCCGAGTCGTCCCAGACCCCCGAGAGGAAATGGAGCAACAGCCCCTTGTTCGAGGGGAACGCACATTCCTCCACGCGCACGGCCCGGTACAGAGACAAGTCATCCGGGGGATCGTCGCCGAGCCAGTACCGTGGCGCCGCAAAGGCCGTCGCCGTCATCTCGTAGGGCGAGATGAAGTGCACGTCGCCGCGTGAGCGCTGCCCGTAGGTTCCCGGCCAGTCGATCGCGGACCGTGCATCGAAATAGCCGGGGACCAAGAGGTTGGCGTAGTACATCGTCTGCGCGAAATAACTGGGGTTGTCGTACATGCTGGTCTGCACGCGTTGCCCATCGATCCGCAGCCCCTCCCACGGCTTGCCCGGGATACCCATGTACGGAAAGACGCCGTCGAAATCGCCCTGGTAGAGCGTGGTGGCGACCGCCAGTTGTCGCAGCATGGACAGCGTGTCGGCTTGGCGTGCCTGTCCGCGGGCGCCGCGAAGCGCGGGCAGTGCCAGGGCAACCAGGACCGCGACCACGGCGATGCTCACGATCAGTTCGATCACAGAAAACCCACTCGCCGCGTACGGACCAGTTCCCCGCATCAGGGGCGGCATGGCACGAACCCGCTTCGGACCCGCCCGCCGGAGCATCACGATCGACGCGAGCAGCAGTCCCGCGTTGCGGACGATGCCGAACGTGTTCTCGTGCCCGTGCCCCGCCAAGCGAGCCCCGAGGCATCCGCACGCGGGTGCGCCGGGCATGGCAGTCAGGTAGATAAGCACGCCGGTGTAGACGAGCAGCACCCCGAACACGATTCCCCACAACACTCGCCAAGACATCAGGAAGATCGCGCCCAGCCCCAAGGAGACTTCCAACCCGACCAGCACGGCGGCGATGGCAAGGCTCCCGCTTCCGCCCGTCAGTTGTGAGGGAAGGAGAAACCGCAGGACCGGTCCCATGGAAAGGGGGTTGGCCGCCTTCTCCCAGCCAGAAACGAGAAGGACGAGCCCCACAACCAGAGCAAGCGTAGTGCTCAGCTTTGCTGCTTGTGGACGTGCGGGCTCCATTATTAGAACTCGAGTCGAATCGGGTTGCTGGTGGTGGCGGTCCCTCTTCGCGTCACGCCGACGTGGATCGCGACCAGCCACCAGCGCCGCCTGTCCGGATCCCAGACGTGCGAGAGCGAGATCGGGCGGCGGGCGCCGTTGCCGAACTCACCGACGAATGCGACCTGCGCAACGAGGGCTTCACCGTTCCGTTCCAGGAGATCCTCAACATCGATAGGCGCTGTCCACCAGGACTGGCTCGTTGCGATCGCGTTGCCCGTGTCGAGCAGTTCTCCGGGCAGCGCGCCGACGGGCGGCCAAGATGGGTCGGCCCGTGTCAGGCGTTTGACGACGACCGCGACGGCACCCGGCGCCGAGGCGATCCTGTCAAGCCGGTGCTCGCCGTGTGTGAGGCGGTCCATCGCAGCGACAACCCGAGCGTGCAGTTCATTCCACGGGACGTCGTCCGGTACGGGTTCGTGGAACAAGAACTCGTAGGTCTGGTCGAGGAACCAGTTCTGTCGCAAATCCTCGATCTCGCGCGGCAGATACCCGGCCTCCCGCCGCCATCGGATGTATTCATCCGCAGATCCGTCGCCGAAGCGGGCGCCGAGAAACCGGCTTACGTCCGTCGCCAACCGTTCCCGGGCATCGGCGGGCAGCGCGTCGCTCGCGATCGAATCCGATGCGATCGCCGAACGCACGAGCCGATCGACCTCGGTCGATGCACCCGCCGGAACGACCTCCATCAAACGGATGGTGTCCCTGGCGCGAGCGAAGCGTTGACGCAGTTCGAGTTTCTCGCGTCCGATCTCACATCGCGCGTGCGAGAAACTCCACCATGCGACCCCCACGCCGCACGCAACGATCATGGCGATGACGGCCAGCCGACGTCTGGACACAAGCGGCACGCTTCTGGTCTTCATTCCATGCACGTCCGAATCGTATCACCGACGAGCACCTCGGCGACCATTGTTGCTAACTGCACAGTTCGCAGAGGCTCGAACCACCGCAGTCGCCGCCCGCTATGCACGACGCCGTATAAACGGGCGGGTTTGCTCCATTTGAGCAGCAGCACCGCGCCTCGTCCGAGGCGCACTTGCCGTTGCCCGCACTTCCGCAGTTCGTGGTCGAACAGTTCCAGATCTTTGTCGCCGGTACTCCCGAAGATCCTCCGCTGTCCGAAGCGGTTGCGCTCATCGTCAGGCCAATCACGACCAGCGCGATCGAAGCCACTCCAAACAGACGTTCGGCCTGCGCCGTCCATCGCTTTCGCATGCTGAGCCTCCTGAGCAGTTCGGGGTTTGTACACGATACCCCCCCCCCGCGGCCTTTGTCAACCCCGGCCCCGCTCACGCCCGGATTCCTCGGTCAGGGGTTTGACCGCGGACAGGACATCCGTGGGCGCGGGCGGGCTGGACAGGTCCAGCGGCAGGTAGACCCCCCGCTCGTGGTCGCTGTTGAGCACCACCGCGCACGGGGGGACGAACGTCGCGCCCGTCTCGGCCCTCTCGTGGCCCAGGATGAACAGGCGGACTCCCCAGCGCAGGACCAGATCCTCGATCAGGTCCGCGTCGTACCCGCGCCCCCAGACCATCAGGTGGGCCGAGCCGCGCCGGGGCTCGTAGTCCTCGTCGCACAGGTCCCGTTCGAGCACGCCCGGGTCGAATCGGCTCATCAGCCACGGCGGGGGCAGGCTGTGCGCGCAGAGAACGTCCCCGCCCGGGCAGACGCACCGCAGCGCCAGCGGCATGGCCCGTACGAACTCGTCGATCGCCGCGAGCACGGCGTCGGTCTCGCTGCCGAAGGCGTACTCGACACCTGCGTTGAACGCCTCGACCACGCGCACCCCGTCCTTGACGATCCCCGCGCCCGTAACCTGGGCCAGTTCGTGATTGGCCAGCAGGACGTGGACGCGCTCGGGATGGTTCGCCTTGAGGTGCGCCACCCGCGCCAGCGCCCGGTAGGACAGGTCCATCCCGTTGAGCAGGCGATCGGAGTGGATGATCTCGTGGAGCGTCAGGTGGATTGCGGCGTCCGGCTCGTCTAGGTGCGCGACCCGGATGAGGCGATCCAGGTGGATCGGGTTGTCGTGCAGGTCGCCGGTAGCGATGAGGCGCCCCGGGGGCTCGATGACCTCGATGGAGCCGCGCCGGCAGGCCGCCGACCGGCAGGCTTCGGCGCCGGCGCAGAAGGCCCGGCTCACATGCTCGGCGCTGCGGAGGTCCAACTCGTCTTCTGGCACGGCGGCTACCAGTGGGTCAGGGGGATCGGGCGCTCACGTGGCCGGGGTCGCGGTCCTGCCCCCGCGCTTTTCCAGGTAGGCCAGGAGGATCCCGTGGATCAGGTTGAGGCGATCCGCGACGGCGAGCATGTCCGGGGGGCGGTCCTCGGGATTGACCTGGACGCAGTGCATGATCAGTTCGTCGAGGCGCTCGGGGATTCGGGGATTGAGTTCGATCGCCCGGGTCGGAAGCGGGATCAGATGATCCTCCAGAGAGCCGAGCAGCGAGTCGTCCTTGGGCAGGGCCGTCGGAACGTGGCTCCGGGTCACGACCCAGTACATCGAAGCCCCGAGGTTGTACACGTCGGTCCTGGGGGTAATCCTGCGGCGATGGACCTGCTCCGGGGCAATGTAGTCCGGCGTGCCCTGGATGCGCTTCTTGACCGTCCCGATCTTGCAGGATTGGCCCAGATCGATGACTTTGGCCTGCCCCGCGTCGGAGACAATCACGTTGTTGGGCTTCATGTCCGCGTGGACGTACCCCCGCTCGTGCATGTGGGCCAGGCCCTGAGCGACCTGATGGAAGACCCCGATCGCCTGCTCGAAGGTCGCGGGTGGGGTCTTGTCCAGGCTGATCCCGTCCACCAGTTCCATGACGAGGTACAACTCGCGAGTGGAGATCATCCGTCGCTTGCGTTTGATCAGTCGCGGGATCTTGCGGAGCGTCGGGTGGTCCAGGCGGCGAGCGATCTCGAACTCCTGCTCGGCCTGGTCGAGGAACCGTTGGTCCTTGACGCTCTCCTTTTTGACGTGCTTGAGGGCCCAGACCTGCTTGGTCCGGACCTCCTGAACGAGGTAGATAATGGAGGCCGCGCCCCGGCCCAGTTCGGCCAGGACCCGGTAGCCCTCGATCTGGTCGCCCTTCTTCTTCGCGTCCACGTCCTGGCGCGCCCCTGACAACAAAGCCTCGACGCCCCCCTCGGCAGACGGACGCGACCCGAACACCCCGGCAGCCGCTGCGACTCCGGGAACACCATCGGCCGTCTCGGGCCGCCGTTTGATACGGACCGGTCCATCCGCCCTGAGCCCGGGGACTTGGCCCGGGTCGTGAAAGGCAGTATCCGCCTTGAGGGCACAAAGATCAACGCCGCGGCGCGGAGGAAGATTCCACGGATCACGCGGCGATCCCGGATCCTGCCGCCCAACTCGCTATCGCGCCAGGGCGACCAGCTCGCGGAACTCGGCCTCGGGGAACAACGCCCCGGGAGCGGTTGTGGGCGCCACGGAGCGGTGCAAAACGATCCGATCGTCCGGTATCCCCAGTTCCTGCATCAGCGAGGCGACAAGCTGGGCCAACCGGGTGATCTGGGCACGAGTGAACTGCGATCGATCGCCGTCGCCGATCAGGCAGATCCCGATCGCATGGCGGTTGTACCAGTCCCCGTCGGGCCCGCCCGTATGGGCCCCCGGAAGTTGGTCCAGCCAGCGGTACCCGACATGCAGCTGCCCGTCGTCGATCCCCGCTCCGTTGCCGATGACAAAGTGGTAGCCAAGACCTGACAGATGCCGAGCCTTGTGCTGGCGGGCGATCGACGCCGGCGTTCCTCCCGGCGTGCCGCTGTGATCGATCACGATCGCCTGCCATCGCTGGCGATCCAGCGGTTGCCGCGTGTGGTAGATCACCTCGATCGGCTGGCTTCCGCCCGCCGCCGCCAGGGCCGGCAGCGCCAAACCGTCCAGCCGCGGCGCCGGCCCGCCATCGAGCAGGCGCAGGAGCCCGCCTCCGATGGTCATCGACGCCAGCAGGCAGACCCACACGATGCCACTGCGACGCGATGGGCGTCGATCATCGGGAGGGCGGGTTGCCGGGTTTCGCTGCGCTCGCATCACCTGAGCCAAGGGCGGGGTTATAGCAGAATCGGCGCGCGGGTGCTCTGATCTTCTGATTTGATCGACAGAATCGATCCGGGTTCCCGGCCAGCCGGTCGAGCCCGATTGACCGGTCCCCGGCCCCGCCGGCTTGCGCAGGTGTGCGGCCTGTGCCGCGCCCCGCGCCACCCAACGACCAACCCCCCGACCGCCTCGCTTCCAGATCGGCACCGATCCGCCTCACTTCTTGGGCAGCAACCTGGCGCGAAGATTCGGGCGGCGCTGCCCGAACGCGTCAAAGACGTACGGATCGGCGTAGATTGACCTGACCCGGTCGTATCGATCGTACTGCGAACGGTCGCCGTTGTCCTGGAAGAGCGGCTTGGCGCACCCGCTCAGCGCCACAAGCCCCATCACCAAGACCAGCACCAGCGCCGCGGCCTCCCCGGGGGCGCCATCCGATCCCGCCTTTCCAGAACGCGTTCGGCAGGAGATGCTCACGTTCATGGCCCCTGGTGGGACGGACATCCTGCCCGTCGAGTGATCCTCTCCCGGCAGTCATTGTATCGGTTTCGCCGGTGCGAGCCGATGATCTTCGTCAAGGCGGAGGTCTCCCGAGGCCAGCAACTGGCGGACAGCCTCGTACAGGGCGGCGCAGACCGCCGTCGCCAGGTTCAGCGATCGCTCACCGGGGCGCATCGGCAGGACGAGCACGCGATCGGCCTGCGGTTTCCGGATCGACTCGGGCAACCCGCCCGTCTCCTTGCCGAACACGAGGTGGTCCCCCGGCAGGAAGTCCGCCTCGAACAGGTCACGCCCGCCCTGCGTGGCGAAGTACCACCGCCGAGCCCGCCCCGACGCCTGCAGGTATGCCCCCCACGAGGCGTGCTCGCTCAGATCCAGGCGGGGCCAATAGTCCAGCCCCGCCCGGCGACGCTTCTTTTCATCCAGATCGAACCCCAGCGGGTGGACCAGGTGCAGCGCCGCGCCAACGGCCACGCACGTGCGCCCGATGTTGCCCGTGTTGTTGGGGATCAACGGCTCGTGCAGCACCACGCTCAGGGTCGCTCCGGACACATCGATCCCCGCCCGGCTCAGTTCCGCCCCTCGATGTACCCCTGCTCGGCCCGGCGGCGCGCCTGCAATCCTGGATCGACGCGGAGCACCGTGTGCAACGCTCCGGCGAACGAGGACGAACGCAGATCCCCGAACCACCGCAACTTGCCGTCGGAACTGAGCACGGCGCCGAACGTCTGCTGCCCGCGCCTGTTCCCGGATCGACGGTTGAACACCGAGGAGAACAACTGCCCGTTCGGATCGGCCAGCAGGCGGTGATCGATCGTGTGCGTCCGGATGAATCCACGCATCGCCTTGGCGTAGTCCAGCTGCTCGTCGTCATCGTCTCGGCGTCGCGAACGATCCTGCATGGGCGTGAGCACGCCGATCACGTCCACATCCCGGGCGTACGCCCGCTGGATCGTGTCCATGTCTCCAATGACCGAATAGGTCTGCGCGAACCGGGGCTTGGGATTCCAGAAATACAGCACCCGGGCCCGCCCCTTCCGGGTCGGGGCATCGGGATACCACCCCTCGCTCGGAAGCGTGATCGCCTGGCCCAGCCCGTTGTCATCGCGAGACCTGTTGCGCGTGTCCTTGGGCGGCTCCCACCAGTCCTGGCTCGCAAAGACCGCCTCGTCGGGCATCACGAAGGGGATCTCGGGGAGCTTGGTCAGGTCCGCACCCTGGGCGATCCCACCGGTCCGGCGGGCCTGCTCTTGAACCGCTTTCCTGCCCTGCTCGATCAGCTCCGGGATCGAGGCTGACTGCTCGGCGCTCTGGGCGAGCAACTCCACAACCGCCTGCTCGACCGAACCCGTCTTCACGTCCGCGTAGCGCAACAGCCCGGCCCGATCGATCAAGTAGAAATCCGGGTCGTTGTCCACCAGGAGGCGTTGCCGGAATCGCCCCTCCGCGTCGTGCGCCCAGGGGAAGGCAACGTGCCGCTCGCTCGCGACCGCCGCGGCGCCATCGAACCCCTTGGGGTGGTGAACGCCCACGACGACGAGCCCCTCCGAAGCGTGCTTGTCGTACAACCGGCTCGCCAGCGACAGGCCCGTCAGCGACGGCTTGTACCAACTGGCCCAGGTGACGATCAGCACCACCTTGCCCGCGGTCTGCTCGGGCCCGATCGCCTGTCCCGACCACTCCGACAGATCGCCCCACGCCTCTGGCGGGAACGGCTTGAGTTCCATCTCGCTGAGCCGTTCGAGGCGCTGCCCGCTGGCCTCACGCGTCGGCTCGAACCCCAGCACCGTTGAACAAACCAGCACGCCCGCGATCGCCGCCCCTGCCGCCCATTGGATCCTCATGCCTGGTCTCCCTGCCCGGGCCCTGGGGCCCGAAGGTTGAGTATCGCCGATCATTGGACGCGGGCAAGGGGGGGCGGGTTCCGTTGCCTCGATTCGTCTTGGATCTGGGCCGGATTGTGTACGGGTCGAGCCCTCGCTCACGGTGGGCCGACCAGGCGGTGCAGTGCGATGCCGGCCGCGACCACCACGTTGAGCGAATCGACCCCGGGGGCCATGGGGATCCGCACGAGGCAATCGCACATGGATCGCGTCTGCTCGCTCAGCCCCGCCCCCTCGCTGCCCAGCACCAGCGCGGGGCGTTCCACCGGTTCCAGCGCCCCGATGGGCTCGGCCTGCGAGCCTGGACTGAGCCCGATCAGTGTAAAGCCCGCGCCGCGGATCTGATCCAACGCGCCCGGCCAATCCCGTGCCCTGGCGAATGGGACCGACAGCACGTGCCCGATCGAGACCCGGATCGCCTTGCGATACAGCGGATCGCAGCAGCGTGGGCAGAGCACGCCCGCGGCCCCCGCCCCGCCCAGGGCCGCGATGTTGCGGAAGATCCCACCCATGTTGTCGTGGTTGGCGATCGCCTCCATGACGACCAGGCGCCTCGCCCCGCCCAGCAGTTCGCCCACGTCCACCGGCTCGGGGCGAACGCCGCACGCAAGGATCCCACGGTGGATGTGGAACCCGGCCACAGCGTCCATGACCCCCTGCCCGGCCAGATAGATCGGCGTGCCAATCGGCAGCAGCGACAGGTCCCGGCCAATGCTCTCCAGACGCCCCTGCGTCAGCAGAACCGACACGACGCCATAGCCCGAACGGATCAGCGTTCGCACGACCAGCTCGCCCTCGGCCATGAACAACCCCCGGGCCGCGTGCTCGCGATGGCGGCGCAGGTCCGGGTCCGGCAGGTTCCGGTACGCCGCAACGCGAGGGTCCTCCGGGTCGTCGATCGCCACGATGTTCAGTCCGGGCTCGGGCATGGTCGATGCGTGCTCCTACCGTTGCCCCGGCCCCGGCGGGTCGCGATCGTGAGGAGCCCCGACCCGTGTACTGGTGGCAGGCCATCGTCCTCGGACTCGTCGAGGGAATCACCGAGTATCTGCCGGTCAGTTCCACCGGTCACCTCATCCTGGCCGAGTCGCTGCTGAATCCGGGCGGGGGCGGCCCCGGCATGGACGCCTTCACGATCGTCATCCAGGGCGGGGCGATCCTGGCGGTGCTCGGGTTGTACCGGCGGAGCGTCCTGGACATGCTCGCGGGGCTGCTGGGCAGGAACGCCGCTGGCCGGCGTCTGCTGGTCAACCTGATCGTCGCCTTCGTGCCGGCCATGATCGCCGGGCTTGCCCTGCACGAGATCATCAAGGCCCGCCTGTTCCGCGCCGGGCCGGTCCTGGCGGCGCTGGTTCTCGGGGGCGTGTACATGATCGTCCAGGACCGCTGGCTCCGCCGCCTACCGCGCGATGGGACGGTCGATCTGGACGACATGACCTGGCGCCAGGCGCTGGTGATCGGGCTGTTCCAGTGCGTCGCCCTCTGGCCCGGGACGAGCCGATCCATGATGACGATCACCGCGGGCGTCTGGCTCGGGCTCTCGCCCGCCAACGCCGCCCGGTTCAGCTTCCTGCTCGGGCTGCCCACGCTCGGCGGCGCGGTCGCTTACGAACTGTTCAACGACATCGCCTCAGCCCACGCAACCGGACAACCCAGCGCCCTGCTCGGGCTGGGCGCAGGCAACATCCTGCTCGGTGTGCTGGTCGCGACCGTCTCGGCGGCCCTGGCTGTCCGCTGGCTGGTGGCGTTCCTGAACCATCACGGGCTGGGCGGATTCGGGTGGTACCGCATCGCCCTTGCAGTGCTGCTCGGGGTGTTGATCGCGGGCGGGATCGTCGGCGTCGGTTGAGCCGGATCAGTGGGCGGTGCTCGTCAAACGGCCACCGCACTGCGGGCAGGAGTGCTTGGTCGTTTTCTTGCCGCCGTAGAACGCGATCCGCTCGGCCTTGCTGGCCGGCCTCAGGCCGCCCTGCTCCTGGCCCTTACTCTGATGGGTCTTCTCGCCGCGCACGTACGCCGGATCCCAGGTCATGCGGCAGGTCCTGCACCAGAATCCGCGCGAGGCGGACCCACCCTTCATGCGGCTGAATCCGTACTTCTCGATGCGGGCGGGTCGATCCAGATACTCCGGCAGTCTCTCGGGCGTGTCATCTGGCTGTGCCGAACCAAGTCTCATGGCGTGCCTCCCGGTTGCGTGTCTCTCCGCTTGCACCTGTGCCAAACGCGTATGGATTATAGCACAAACACCGGGGGGCAACGCGAGCAGATCGAGCGCCCCCGGGCGATTTCACGCGGGCACTCGCCAGAGTGAAACGCCTCCAACAGTGGGACGAGCGTCCCACCAGCACAATGCCCGTCCCACACTTCCCGGGGGGCGGGCTTCAGCCCGCCGGCGAACCCGCTGTGCGCAAACGGGTGATTCCACCCGTGCCATGCACCATCTGGCGCCGTTTGGCCTTACACGCCGATCCTGACCGTGGGCACAGATCGTCGAGTGTTTCGGGAATACCGGGAGGGGGGGAATTGGTTCACATGAGGGGGGGCAGGAGACTGCCAATGAAGCGGTTGAATCTGATCGGCGTGCTGGGGGTGCTGGGCATCTTGTCGAGCAGCGCCACCCCGGCGCTGGCCCAGGTGGTCCCCGACTACGACTTTGACTGGGTGACTATCGGCGATCCGGGCAACCGGGCCTACGACGGGCCTGATGACCAGGGGTTTTCCCGCGGTCGTGGTTCTGTGGGCTACACGTACCGCGTCAGTCGCATGGAGGTGACCACCGCCCAGTGGATGGAGTTCGTCAACACCTTCTCGACACAGGACGACGAGCACATGCGCTTCGCC
>Ga0114931_10006830_pt1 | contig 13999 bp, 15 predicted proteins | sample 2SBtaG_FD_89579 | JGI IMG/M metagenome (GOLD analysis project Ga0114931, IMG submission 89579) | Deep subsurface microbial communities from Kolumbo volcano to uncover new lineages of life (NeLLi) - 2SBTROV14_V59a metaG | ecosystem: Environmental > Aquatic > Marine > Volcanic | place: Kolumbo...
CATTCTCGATCGGAGCCAAATACTCCTTGCGCAGCGTTTTCGATCGTCGAGTTGCTCGTTGTCATCGGAGCCATCGCAGTCCTCCTGGCGATTCTCTTGCCAGCGCTCAGCAGCGCTCGAACCGCTGGCGCCGAGACGAAAAGCCTCGCAAATACAAAGTCGATCGCTGCCCAGTTCGCGGTGTACACACAAAGTCATTCGGGCAAATATCCGCGCATCAAGCCAGAAGACGCCTATCCCATTCCGCCACGCGGGGAGACGAATAAGCTATACCCCGACCCCAAAGACACATGGGAAGCCCGATCCATCTGGCCTGGTTTCTTTTTCGAAAATGCGAGCGCGTTCGCTTCTCAGGTTGAATCGTGGGTGAGCCCGGACGCGAACATTAAAGCGATTCTGCGAGGTGAACAAGCATTTGTTCCACACTATGATTACTCGAATTCCTTCGTCGCTAAACCTGCGCTCTGGGACCCATCTGCGCCTGCCGATCTTTCGATGTTGCAGTATGTGCTAGCAGACGATGTCGCGCAGCCAAGCGCCAAGGCGTTGACGTGGGACAGAGTGCTCATGTATCGCAGAAACCGACCACAGCGGCTGAACAGCTCGCTGCGCGACGCGCCCACACCGATCGCGTTCGCTGACGGACACGCAGCGGTCCACAATCCACGGGACGCAACGGAGCCTGTCGAGAACCGACTCAGCGACAAACATTGGCGTGCGGACCCACTCCACAATACACGTAATGGTGTGCACGGGAGAGATTTCTAGAGCATACTGCGAAAACATGTTCCGTGTTCCTGTACAACGTACGGATCGAAGGCGGCAAGAACACACGAAGAATCCCTCTCCCCTCTCCCAGAGGGAGAGGGGGGTAAAACATTGACGCTGCAAGCTCTGGGCGCAAAACGCTCTTGCCCGTTTCTTGCTGCGTATGAGTGGGTGGTCTCGCGGTCCTTCACGCGCGGGGCGCAGGGGTCACTTCGCCTGCGCATTCGCCAAAGCCGATTCGCCGGCAGCCCTCGCGCTCACACCAGCCTCGCATCGTGACAACGTCGCCATCCTGGAGGAACTTGCGTTCTTCGCCTGTGGGCAGCGTGAGTGGCTGTTGGCCTCGGTGGGTTTGCTCGAGCAGGCAGCCGCGAGAACTGTCCGTGGCGCCGCTGACTGTGCCTGACGCGAGCATGTCGCCAGGCTGAAGGTTGCAGCCATTGCTCGCGTGGTGGGTCAGCATCTGGGCGATTGTCCAGTACATGTCGCGGAAATCACCCAGACTGACGCGCATGGGCTTGACGCCTTCGTCGCGCATGCGCCTGCTCGCGAGCGTCACCTCAAGCGTGATGTCGAAGCCGCCCTGCGCGCGGTTCACTTCGCTGTCGAGATGAGGCAACGGCTGGGGATCATCCCCGGGTCGTTCGTACGCGGCGCAGCGGAAGGGCGCCAGCGCATCGAGCGTGACAATATAGGGCGATACGGTCGTCGCGAAGCTCTTGGCGAGGAAGGGGCCAAGCGGCTGATACTCCCACTTCTGCATGTCGCGGGCTGACCAGTCATTGACCAGGCAAAGTCCGAGGAGGTGTTCTTCAGCCTGCTCGATGGACACCATCTCGCCAGACGGGTTTTCCTGCGCCACGAAGCAGCCGACTTCCAGCTCATAATCGAGCAGGCGCGTGGGCGCAAAGACAGGCGCATCCGCGTCGTCGCCCTTGAGCTGCCCCATAGGTCTGCGAATGGGCGAGCCGCTGGGGACGATGGACGAAGCTCTGCCGTGATACCCGATGGGAATCCACTTGTAATTGGGCAGCAAAGGGTTGTCCGGACGGAACATGGAGCCCACATTTGTGGCGTGGTGAATAGACGCATAAAAATCGGTATAATCCCCGATGGGGGAGATCGGCAAGCTTAGTGACGCTGATTCCACAGGGACGAGCGCGAAGTCGCGAAGTGAAACGTTGTCGCGCAGCAAGGGGCAGTCCTCGCGGAGGAGGTCGACGAGGCGCTTGCGCAGCGCTGAGCGCAGCGCAGGCGTCCACGCGGGAACGTAGCCAAGCGTGAGGACCGCTGCGTCTTCGTCAGGATTGGGCGCGAGATCGACAACATTGTCGAAGAAGTGCGCCTCAGCAAGCGCCTCCACATCAAGGAGCATGTCGCCAATGCGCACGCCGCTGCACAACGCGTCTTCGTCATCCAAGTCGCTGCTGCGTGCGAACTGACACCAGGGCAGGTTCTGGATGGGAAAGTCGCTGGCGGAATCGTTTGCGCTTTCAACCCAGCTTGTCAAAGATTGATCGTGTGTCTCATTGATAGGCATGAATATTGCTCCAACTCGTGTATTGAATACACAGTGTACTTCACACTGTCGTTGGGACCGCCCGCGCATGTCGCCATTGCTCAAAGCAGGCCCATGTCTCGCAGGTCGCGAACGGGCTCAGAGAATGAGCACGAGCCAAAGGAAAGAAAGACGCGCTCGCGCGCCAGCGCCAGTTCTTCGTCGCTGAACTGCCTGCCCGCCCACGATGCGCCCGACTCACTCAACTGAAATGATTTCGGGTTCGTCTCTTCGAGAATGCTGGCGATTTCCGGCTGCTTTGCTCGATCACGCATGGCGGTCGCCGACGCGAAGAGCACGTTGAGAAAACCGTGCATCATCGCGCGCGGGGCGCCCGGCTGATAGGTCAGCGCATGCTCCGTCCGCATGGGATGGTGCAGACCTGCGGTCGCCTTGAACGGGCACCCGCTTGCAGCGCAGGCGCAGATGAACTGCGCCAGCGCCAGCGGCGAAGGGATGGCGCCTGGCGTGACGCCTCCCGTGCGAACCTTCGCGATAACCGGACCATCGGCAGCGGCAATCGCAGCGATGAGCCCGCGCGGATCCGCGTCGATGGGAATCTCAACCGCTGTGAGAATGTCTTCGCCCAACCGTTCGATCACCGCGAGCGCCGTTTCAATAGCGCCACTGTCGCGCGCCTTGAGTTCAACCGCGTCCACCACCAGATTCGCATGGCCGGCGTGCGTCTCGTTGAACTGGTGCAGACGCTCGAATTCTTCACACAAATCATCAAATGTAGTTGTCGTGATAAGAGCGCTGATGGTCGCCGACGCCAGCGTCGCGTCAGGTGCGTGTTCTTCGTCAACCATTGGCGCATCGCTCGTCGATCTGTCCCCGGCGCTCTTGCGAAAGGCTGCTGTTGCAGTAGAAGTGGCGGCGCCAAATTCGCCCAGTCGATCGACGGGCACAATCACCCGGTTGAGCATCCATCGACAGCGCCCGGAAGCGTGCCGAGCAAAGCGCGTCGCCATATCATTCATGGAGAGCTTTGCTGGTGGGAAAAGACCAGCGTAATCAACGATGCTGGCGAGTAATGTTTGAATGGAGCCTGTTGGCATGTGGCTCGTGTCTCCAATCGCTTGCAGTTTGGTGCTTGGCGCAGCTGACTGCGATAGTACGAATCACCGGGTCGGTGCGTCGAGCCTCACAGGCAGCCGTTTATTCAGGCGCCTTCCTCCTTTCGAATCTGACGCTGCTTCATCGGGGCAGGGGGCGCGACTGGACCCGCATGTGGAACACGGTTCGGTGGGCATTGTGACCACACTCAACGTGCCCGCGGTGTGGATGGCCAGTCCATTGGTTGCTCGCGCCACCAGAGGGCCCTCTGCTTCGCTGCTGCTGGTGGGAAATGTCGCTATGAGCCTGACACGTGCGTCGTTCAGCGACAGCTTCAGCAGGACGCCGTGCGCAGCCACAGCGACCAGGCAGCACATGTCAGCGATTGGCTGCGGCAGGATGCTTGCGCGCAAAATGCCGTACTTGCGAAAGCGCGACTGGCGTCAGAATCGCAAGTCCCAGCCCCGCAGCGACCAGCCACCACGATTTTGTGAGATAGCCCCATGCGTATGGGCCGATTGCGATCGCCAGCGTGATCCAGAATGCCCCAGCGAGTCCGTTCGTTGCGCTGCGCCGAAGGAAAAGGAATCGCCATAGCGCCACAGGGAAAACCAGGCCATACAGGAGCAGAAAACCCTGGTACGCCGTCGTCTCGAAGTGCAGCGTTCGGGCCAGCGCGCCCATTGCGACGCCCAGCGCCAGCGCCGCAAAGAGCCATCGCCTGTGCATTGAAGGCCCGAGGCGCTGGCGCGTTTCACGCAGGTGGGCGCCAATGGTGAACACACTTTGTCCAGCGAAGTGGGCAATGATCCAGAAATTGATCCATCCTGCGCTCCAGCCTGTTGCATAGAGCAGCGACATGCCGATCATCAGGAGGAAAAGTACACCAAATCCAATGATGAACACGCTGCGCCGCCTGCGATCCTCCATCGTGTCACGGGCGCGGAGCAGCGTCAGATCGAACTGCGGGCAGAGCAGGAATCCAAACGCCAGCGCAGGCGCGACGACGAGCAGCGCCCACGTCGGCTCCGTGCCCGTCGCGGCGACATGCTGCACAATGTGGCCCGCTGACGCGAAATAGGCCAGTGCGAAGAAGAGCAGAGAAAACGCATAAACGACGATCGAGCCCGCGATCATGCCTGCGTCCCTGGCCCGCGAGAGCGCCAGTCCTGCAAGCCCCGCCACTATTGCACATAGCGCGCCCAGCGCAACCTGGGCCCAGCTTGGCGCGAAGGGCTTGAACACCATCGGCGTCATCCATCCCAAAAATGCAATGTGAAAACAGATGGTGGCGAAGGAGAACACCAGCGCCCATGCGGCAAATGCCTGTTTTCTTTCGCGCGCCAGGACATCGCGCGCGGGCTTTCGCAATGCGCCCACAGCAGCGGCGCCAACGACGTTGGGAACTGCAAACGCGATCCAGCCAAGAAGTCCAAAATCTGCGACAAGCAGCACGGGCAGGAACATGCCTATGCACCACGTCCAGGAAGAGGCAAGGAAGAACGCCCAGCCAGCGGCGCCAACTCGGGAAGAACGAGTGTCAAGCGCAATGGTTGTTTCTGTTGTTGAAGCGTGCACGACGCTGGTCACATTGCGCTATGTCGTGCGGCGCGAGCGCGAGCCCTGGATCGGTGCTTCGCCTTTCGCGCTTGACGCTCATGGCGATCGCTCACAGGTGTGACGTGGAAGGTGGCGAAACTTCGTCCCACGCGTTTTTCCGCGCCGGGCTTGCCAAGCTGCTGGCGGATCTCGATGCGCACATTGATGTTGAATGCGTCGCCGGTTGTCAGCAGCACTGCGATGTCCTCTTCGGGGATTACTTCATAGATCGCAGGGCCAAGGCAGGGACGAAGAAATGTATAGGTAAGTTTCTTGCAGACAACTCGCCGCCTGCCGTCGCAGGCGCCGAAAATGTACGTGCCGCCAGCGATCTCGCTGTTCGCCAGAAGCGCTGCGCCCGCCATGGCGTTGTACCAATTGCGATTGAATCGCCGGAAGGGCAGGACCGCGGTGAAGGTGCGCTCGGTCAGTCGCTTGACGCGAATGCCTGAGCGAAATGCATAAGGCAGCCAGATGAGCGAGCAGACGCGACGCCAGAAATTATTCTTGTTGCTCAGGCGCGAGATCCAGACCTCGACGCGGTCGAGGAAGCGCTCGCGCTTGCGGGCTTGCTGTCTGCCTGGCCAGGTGGCGGAAGTGACCGACCGCGAGCCGCGCGTTTGCCGGCGCGGGTCCGAGACGCCATTCCATGTGTCGATCGGCGTGTGAACCGGTGTCGATGTTTCCCGGCGCGCCGCAAGATCGGCCGGTTCCTCGTCGGGAACAGTCATCGCTGCTGCATCTCTGTGTTTGTCATACGCCATGCACGTTGTCTTCTGCTGGTTGCCATCGGCGATCGACGCAAGATTGGATCAGACCGCCGCTGGGCGGAGACTATAGGTGCCCTGCCTTGCTTCGTCGGGCGCCACCTCGACAAGCAGCTGGCCAGGCTCGTGGCAAAGGGCGAGGAGCCAGCGGTTTTCGTGCGCCATTCGCAGGAAACGCTGTTTTTGCATCAGGTTCTCATAGGGCAGCATGTCGTACGCCATGCCATAGGCGGGGCTCGCATGATGCACAGTGGGGATGAGGTCTCCCGGAAACACGACGGTTCTACCCGTGGCGACATCTTCAAACGCGACCGCCTGCTGGCCCCAGGTGTGTCCGGGGTCGGGCATCACGCGGAGGCTGGCGTCTGGCAGAACCTCCACTTCACCTTCGACAGTTTCGATCTGGTGTGCGATTGGATCTAGATGGCTGCGCAGATAGGTCTTGTGCATCGTGGACCTGCTCGCAAGGGCGTCATCCCATTCCTGTTTTTGCGTGAAAATTTGCGCATTGGGAAAGGCTGAGACAGCGGGGCTGTCCACATCGCCAGGCGTCGAAAGACGGGTCAAGCCGCCCGCATGATCGAAGTGCAGGTGTGTGACAACGACAATGTCGATCGCCTCAGGATCGCAGCCAGCGCCCTGCAGCGCGTCGAGGATGGAGCAGTTCTCCATTGCGTAGATGTCGCGTTCTTTGGAGCCGAATTTATCGCCAATGCCCGTTTCAATAAGGATGCGCTTGCCATGGCCCTCAAGGAGGAGGCAGTTGGTGTCGAGAGGAATGCGGTTGCGCTCGTCGGGCGTGACGAAGCGCGTCCAGAGTGGCTTTGGAACGATGCCAAACATGGCGCCGCCGTCCAGCCTGAACGCTCCCGCGCGAAGTATGCGAAAAGTAAAAGCCATTTTGAAATCAATGCCTGGCGCTGTGCGCTTCGGTCACTTGCCACCTGGTGATGCGCCCTTGCCGTCGCCAGCGATGGCGCCTCGCATCTTGGTGTCAGCGATGACGTTTTTCATTTTGTAATAGTCCATGACGCCGAGATTGCCGCTGCGGAAAGCGTCCGCCATCGCCTTGGGGACTTCCGCCTCCGCAAGGACGACGAGGGCGCGATTTTTCTCGACATCGGCGCGATTTTCCTGTTCTTTCGCAACCGCCATAGCTCGACGCTGCTCCGCTTCCGCCTGGAAGCGGCGCAGGTCGGCCTCAGCCTGGTCCGCCTGGAGCTTGGCGCCAATGTTCTCGCCCACGTCGACATCCGCGATGTCAATAGAAAGAATCTCAAACGCGGTGCCCGCATCGAGGCCGCGGTTCAGGACAGCCTTGGAAATGCTGTCGGGGTTTTCAAGCACTTTCTTATGTGTTTCAGAGGAGCCGATCGTCGACACGATGCCTTCGCCGACGCGCGCGATGATCGTTTCCTCGGTGGCGCCGCCGATCAGTCGAGCGATGTTGGCGCGAACCGTCACGCGGGCGCGGGCGCGCAGCTGAATGCCGTCCTTGGCGACAGCGTCAATCGTGGTTCGGCCCGCTGCCGGGTTTGGGCAGTCGATGACCTTGGGATTCACGCTCGTCTGCACCGCATCGAGGATGTCTCTGCCTGCAAGATCGATGGCGCAAGCGGTTTTCCAGTCAAGTTCGATGCGGGCGCGGTCCGCAGCGATGAGAGCGTTGACAACCGCAGGCACGCGTCCGCCCGCCAGGTAATGCGCTTCCAGATCGTTGGTGGGCACAGAAAGCCCCGCCTTAAACGCCTTGATCCTGCTGATGACGATCACGCGGGGATCGACCTTCCGCAGACGCATGCCGATCAGGTCGAAGAAACTGACCTTGGCGCCGCTGAAGAGCGCCTGCAGCCATAAGTTAAAGAAGTTCGCCATGACCGCGATGAGGACGAGCGCGACCAGCGCCGCGACAATGATGAGCCCGATGAGCAGTGGATTCATAATGAGCCTCAGTGCTTCGCTTCGTCGAAATCCACGCACGCGCGTGCGTACGGAGCAACAGCGTAACGGCTGAGCGTGATTGTGTGTAGCAAGGCGGCTTGTGGTAGAGAGGTGATGCCGTTGCGTCAGGCGCTGCGCACCTTGAGGGATGTCCCCTCAACGCCGAACGTTGTCCATTGCGACAGCGTCAATCTTCGCCTGAACCGCTTTTGGGGAGTATCTTGGGAATGGCGTCCGACTGCACAGCTTCGAGGATGTCTTTGCCTGCGAGATCGATGGCGACAGCGGTTATCCAGTCGAGTTCGATATCGGCCCGATCCGCAGCAATGAGGGCGTCGACAACCGCAGGTACATGCCCGCCCGCGAGGTAGAGCGCCGTTAAGTCGCGTGTGGAAACCGAAAGACCCGCCTTGAACGCCTTGATTCTGCTGATGACGATCACGCGCGGATCGACCTTCCGCAGGCGCATGCCGATCAGGCCAACAAACTGACCTTGGCGCCGTTGAGCCGTGCTTGACGCCACAAGTTGAAAAGCGGCGCCATGACCACGATGAAGTACAGCGCTACCTGCGCCACGACAATTATGAGTCCGATGAGAAGTGGATTCATTCATAACTTCCTTGCTCTTATCCTGCGCAAGGCGCCTCGGGATGTTGTTAGCGTAGTCGAGTGACTTCACCGACACAGCGTCAGGAGTTCCCGGAAACCCACCGATTGCACCAGCGCGCGAGATTTTTTTCCGTGGTCAGATGACGCCAGTTCTTTGCAAAACGGGCGTCTGACTGCGCGTAGACAACGCCATCCATCGTGAGCCTGCGAGATTGGGCAACACCTTATTCCACATGCTTACAAAAACGACTTGACTTTTCATCGACATGCGCCGATATAATCGCACGATGAAGTTCAACACTTTCAGTTCATGCTCTTCCCCGCAAAACAGATCGAGCGGTGAATATGCGCGCTGACGGTTGAACGCCAGGAACAAGCACTCATCACCGGTCGATCCAGCGGATCAGGCCGGTTTTTTTGTGGCCTGCCCGACTCACAATCTCTGGATCTCCGGTCATGAGACTGGAAGGTAAAGCGGTGGTGGCGCCGTCCCCGTCTCGAAAACGGGTGGAGCCTGCTTGGCTTGAGGATCGTGCCCTCTGCCTTCCGTACAGGATGGTGATGTCGGTGTGGACCGACCACCCGTTGCTACCGGGTTGGAGCGCAGCTGCGCTTGGGGTTCGACTCCTCCTCCATCCGTCATCATTTTGGAGCGTAAAGCAGCTGTGGAGTTGCCCTCGTCTGGAACACGAGTGGTGCTTCGAGTACTGAAGCATGTGGATCGTGCCCACTGCGCTCCGTTGACCATCCAGGAGCGTAAAGCGGCGAGGAGCCGCCCCCGTCTTGAAAACGGGTGGAGCTTATTTGGCTTGAGGATCGTGCCCTCTGCGCTCCGTTGTCTGAACGCAAACAGACGTTCAGCTCGATCGTCTGATCTTGAGCGATGTCCCTTCAACGCCGACAACGTGGATCGCTTCGCCTGCGTCGATGAAGCCGCCCTGCGCAAGACCTTCATGCTTTTCGTCGCCAATGCGCACGGTGCCGACGGGGTGCAGGTCGGTGATCGCCACTCCCTCAGCATTGAGGAGGGCGCTCCAGCGCTCGCGCTCAGATTGACGCCCCTGCTCTATCGCAAGGAGGGCGGCTTCAGATTCATCATCGCCGCCAAGAATGAGCCGTCGCCCCACAGGCGTCTCAGGCCAAACCTTGAGGAAGAACGCGACGATGATCGGAATGAGCACGATGACCGCGAGCGTGCTGGCCAACCCCCACATCGTGCTGACGCGCCAGAAGCAGATCAGGCTGGCGATCGTCGTGACCCCAGCAATCAGCCCGAGCGCCCCAGCGGAGGGAATAAACATCTCAAGCACGAGCAGCGCGCCAGCGACCCCAAGCAGGCCGATTCCCCAGATGACGAGCGATTCACTCATGCGTCATTGTTGGCGTCGTGTTCGCCCATTGCATCGGCCCCGTCAGGCGCTGGTTTGCTGACAGGTTCAACCACGACGCGGAACCGCGACGCTTCGATGACGCGCACGCGCACGCCCTCGTCGATGAAGCCCATCTCACTGACGACATCGACCAATCGGCTGTGAATCTCCGCTCTACCCGAAGGACGCAGCGCAGAAATCACTTTGCCAACATCGCCTTCGCGGATAGCGCTGTCATCGCTTTGCTCCATGGCCATAAGCATGCCGGTGGGGCCATCGTCCCCGCGTGGGACGCTTGTCGAAAGAACCAACCGATTGAGCATGGGCAGCGAGCCGATGCGCTTGCTGATGAAATAGATTCCCACCGATGTGGTGACCAGCGCAAGGAGCAGCGTCGACACGCCGTAGAGAAGATCCTTGGTTTCCGTTGGTGAATCGGGAAAGAGGGCGTCTTCGCCTGCAATCAGGCCGATCAGACCACCAAGGATAAGCACCGCGCCGCCGACGCCCGCGACGCCAAAGCCGGGAATAACGAGAATTTCCATAAAAACCAGGGCGATACCTGACGCAACCGCAGCGACACTCCACCAGCTCGCAGCGCCCAGTAGCAGTGGGGGGCCAGCGAGCCCCATGAGCGCCATGAGCGCCACGCCCCCTGCAAGTCCGATCCCGGGCGCCGCCATTTCAAGGTACAGCGCCAGCAGGAACACAACGACAAGCAATCCACGGACCGGAAGCGAGGAAAGTGCGCGAACGAGCGTCTCCGACCAGGTGCGATTCATTCGGCGGATGTTCCTGGCGCCAAAGTGCGCCTGTAGCTCCTTATCGTTGCGGATTGTCGCTGACGCAAGCCCCAGGCGCAGCATGTCCTTTGTGCTCAGGACGAGCAGTGTTGATCCGTCGCTGACGTGTTCGATGACCACGTAATCGTTCTTGTTTTCCTGTGAGAACACGGGCCTGCCGCTCGGTGTTTCCAGACGCAGATTAATTGCCTTGATTGTCTCGTTGTCCAGGCCGGGCGCAGCGGGAGCGAAGGCGTCGGGGTCGCTGGAAGATGGCGAGGCGGTCGTATGCGCCGCCGCTGGTGGACGGGCGGCGCCCGATGCATTTATGAAACTGGCGGGCGTTGCAGGCGGTTCGACACCAAAGAGCGCATGAAATTCGGTTCGGTCAATAAAGTAGCGCAGGCCCGTTTCCTTGCGCTCAACGAGCCATAGATCGACGCCCGTCATCAGAAATCCCTGCACGAGCTTCTCGTCGTAGCCGTTGCGCCGGGCGGAATCGACCACGTCCCCCATGAGCGGCGCAAACAGCTTTGCGCGAAGCTCGGGATCGCCCTCGGTCAGCTTGCGAAGCGAGCCCATCGCGGTGATCGGAGCGGCGTCGCCAAACTGGGCTGCGCTTGCGACCACGATCTCCCTGCACGAAAGCGCGATGATGGCGCCGCCTGAGTACGCCGTGGGGTGGATCCATGCGACTGTATTAGCGATGGGTGAGTTCTTGATGGCGGCTGTGATTTCGAGAATGGCGACCACTTCGCCACCCGGCGTGTTGATGTCGAAGACAACCGCGTCAGCCCCGCCGATCTCCGCCCGCTTGAGCCGGCGCTTCACGCTCGCTGCAGTGACCGCGTCGATGGGCCCCTTGATGGTGATGATCGCGACATTATCCGCCTGCCGAGCAGCGGGGACAGCGACCACGGCTGGCGCCTTGGCGGTGGTTCGGGCTGCTGGAGCAACAGTGTCCGTCGCTCGTTGCGCTGCAGCGTCTGCTGGCGCCTCGGCTGAATCAGGTGTCTGAGCGTCAGCCAATGGCGTCAGGAGAAAGAGCGACAGCGCAAAGAGCGCAACTGTCAGGCGCATGTTCACCCGGACCCACCGATGACGAGCCTGTTTCGACATAGCCAAGTATAGATCGGCTGTAGGGGTGAGCCTGCGCCGCGATAGAGCGAAAAGCCTGCTGCGCCGCGGTCGTCAGGCCTGACGATTTGGCGGCGACGTGGCGACGTGGCGCCTGCTTGCGACGTCAACGTCGCCAGGTGTCAAGATCACCAGTCCCAGCCATGAACCCCTAGTTTTGTGTCATGGTATCGCTGGGGCGAGGCGCTGGGAATCATTCGGTTCTGCACTGCTGGACGGGCCTGTGAGTCTTTACGGATTACCGCTGATCCGTCAACAGCCAGTACGCCCCTGCGATCCATCGGTACACCTCGATCACGTCTGTACCCAACAACCGCGTCAAACAAAAGCGCCTTCTTCGCAGGGAATGCAACCTCAAAATTGGCGCGAGCGCCAATCTTCATTGACGCGGGCGTCACCTTTACCTGTAAAGTTTCCCATACTTGAGGTGAAGCAAGAAACGAGTTCGAATACCTGTACACAGGAATCACAGTGCCCGTAGTGTTCCCATTGCGAGTGATCCAGGGCGTCGCCGACCGACGCTGTCTTGAGCCCGGGCTCAGCCAAGTCTTGAAATACTCTCGCCACGGCGCTTCATCCTCAATCAAGGTTGGCCACAGATACGAGCTCGCCCAAACGGAACCCACCCATCTTAACGGCGGGCCGCCCGGGGTAGATGGTATACCTTTTGCGGGGTCATGAATTGGATAACGCCCGCTATTATTGCTGGTGTAATTATCAAATGGCACAGCGATGCTGTGCATATCCGAAAGAGAAATCGTCGCAAGAGCGGACAGTCTGGCTGCGCTCAGCGCTGGCGCGAGTATAGAAAGAAGCACCGCCATAATGCTAATAGACACAATTAACTCAACGAGAGAAAATGCGCCAAGCAAACGACGACGACTTGCACGCGCTGCATGCATGGGGGGTCTCACAGCCAGGGACCAGGAAGAATGTCGGCAGACGCCGACGGATCATATACGCCCGTACGCCACGGAACCCAGCGACTGCGGCTGTCTTCCCAAATAAATTGCAAGACGAAATAGGTATTCGATTTTTCGCTGGCGACACGCGGCGACCCGCTGTTCCTGTCCAATACTTCAATTTGCATAGGGATGAACACGGCATACACATCTGACGGACTCCCTGGCTTGGTTGGATTTGTTGATTTGGAGGAATACAACCCGCTGTCTTTTCTATAGGTCATATGCCCGCCAAACTCACCTGCCCGCCAACGCTCTGTTCCTCTGATGTACACTGGCCGAACTTCCGCGTGGCCAACGTCGTATCGCGCTTCCTTAAAAGGTCTTGCAGCAAGCTCCCATGCTTCTTGCTTCTCGTCACCAACAGGTTTTCCAGTGTGCGAAGCGACATATTCCTTGTATTGCTCAAATGAAGGGCGCATGTACATCGCCAACCGATCACTCGCCTCGTGGACAAACGACGTTAGTCGAGTGGCGTCAAGCGGTTCCTGCTCGGGATTTGTTCCTTGAACGATGTTGTTCTGGTGCAATAACGCTGTTCTTAGCATATCCTTTATTGCATCAACATCCATCGACGAAGCATCTTGATATTCCGCCGATTGCAGCGTTGCGACTTCCGCAGCGGAGACTCGGCCTGGCGCTGGTGATAAGCCGGTGTGCGAAGGCCGAACTGCTGTCAAGACGCGCCCAGCCATCACCACCAACAGCGCCGTCGCTACGAGGCCCGCTGCGATCAATGGCGCCTTGCGCCAGAAAGTCTTCATGCCCTGTTCCTTGCCTGTCTCTGGACCAGTGGACTTATTATTGTAGAGCATGTCTGCTGAGTATGTTTATTGATTCTGACAACACCAGTCATAACGCTTCTTGGATTGGCCAAATGTGGCGTATGACGCATGTAGCAGCTCCTAACGAAAGAATAGGCTCTCCTGGTGGGGCAGGTCTCTGACCTGCCCAAGAGCCATTGGGAATACGCCAAGAGATACACCGTTGTCTTCGTCTATTCAATGACACGCCGCTGTCTTCAATCAGAGTATCTCGAGTGGGGTGGGGTGACGCCCGCCCATCAGTGAATATATCCATACTGTTAGATAGCCTTAGCCACCTGCGAGAAGGGAGTTCTTGCGCTCGCATGTCGCAACGACCCACAAATGTCCATTACTTAGCGTGCCTTCATCACCCGAACACACTTCATTTGATGAACATTCTCTCGAGTCGCAAAGATCGCCATCCTGACTGTGGCAGTTGGTGCAAATATGATTTCCATTCCCCACCGCATTGGCGACGAACACAATTCCAAGTCCTGACACTGTAAACACTGTTGCAAAGATAATTGCGCGACGTTTGTACATTGTTCGACCTCCAAATTGAATGAGCCGTAAGCGCTGAAACCAGCACGTTGCTGACGCATTGGGAACGTCCCAAAACCACATCTGCAATATTACCCCCCCCC
>Ga0114931_10006831_pt1 | contig 13998 bp, 12 predicted proteins | sample 2SBtaG_FD_89579 | JGI IMG/M metagenome (GOLD analysis project Ga0114931, IMG submission 89579) | Deep subsurface microbial communities from Kolumbo volcano to uncover new lineages of life (NeLLi) - 2SBTROV14_V59a metaG | ecosystem: Environmental > Aquatic > Marine > Volcanic | place: Kolumbo...
AGAAGCATATTGGGTGCCTGAATACATTCTGTTTATTGCGTGTTCTCCTTCCATCAGAATAACATTATGAATTTGTTTTTTAAATATTGTTTGCTATTTAAAAATGAAGAATGTGGAAATATTTAATTAATATTAACAAATTCAACTTTTTCTCCGACAGATATGTGATATTCATCTGATAAACCACTATTTATTTCTAACACATAAAGCCCGGACTTATCAGGAATGTATGAAGGACAAGTATCTACAATGCATGGTTCTGCATCTTTCTGAATGTAAACTATTGTATTATTTGAGTTAATCCAAAGCATATCCAGAGGTATTAACGTGTCTTTCATCCAGAAGCCATAAGTATATTCTTTGTTAAATATGAAAAGCATGCCTTTGTCAGAAGTTAAATGGGTTCTGTTCATAAGCCCTATTTTCTGTTCCTGCGGAGTTTTTGCTAGTTCAACATTAAAGCAGTTATTTCTTATACAAACCTGATGCGTGATTTGAGCACAACCAGTAAGCAGCACTAAAAAAATTAAAGTAGCAACAAACAGCAACATTTGCAAATATTTTTTCATTTTTATGATTATTTAGAATAATAATATTTAATTGTTGTCTTGGAATCATCAAATTTGGTCATAGTAGTTCACGATATAAGTAATGGATAAAAATTGTGTCTCGCTCTCAATATAGCCAACGAATAAGAATAAATTACTTTTGTTGTTGACCATAGTTGAAAAAATTTATAAACCGCCCTTTTCACAACATCTTAGAGGTGGGTAATAGTTGGAGTTTTATAAAAGCACGGTTAAAGAAACACTCTTCAATTTAAACACTTCAGAAAAAGGAATTTCTACTCAGGAAGTAAACTTAAGACAGAAAAAATATGGTCTAAATGTTATTGTTGTAGAAAAAGATAAGACCTTTTTTGATTTTTTTTGGGTACAGTTTGAAGGTTTTTTACCCTGGCTTTTAATTATAATAGCTGCATTCGCTTTTGCAACAGGGTACTTTATGCATTCACAAGAGCAATTAATAGATGGTTTCATAGTTTCATTTATTGTAATAATAAACGCTCTACTCGGAGCATTTCAGGATTTTAAATCAGAAAAGTCAGCAAAATTATTGAAGTCTATGTTAAAAAATAATGCTTTAGTTCTTCGTGATGGACAAAAAAAAACAATCTCTGCAGACGAACTCGTACCTGGAGACATAATTTTCTTGCAGGAAGGAGATAAAATTCCTGCTGACTGCAGAGTTATTGATGCAAAGGAATTTCAAATCGATGAATCTATGCTCACAGGAGAAAGTGTAGATGTATTCAAAGATACAAAAGCAATTCATGAAGAAGTTCCTCTCGCAGACCACAAGAACATGGTTTATATGAACACATATGTCGTTAGAGGGGAAGGAATTTGTGTTGTTGTAAGAACAGGAAAAGGAACAGAAGTAGGAAAGATAGCAAAGTCCCTTGATACGAACGAAAAGTCATATTTTTTAGATGAAGTTGATGATGCAAGTAAGAAGATAACATATGTTGCATTGGGACTTATTGCAATTGCGTTATTCTTCTTTTATTTGAAAAATAACGATTGGATTTCTGTTTTCATGCTTGGGGCCGCACTTGTTATAGGTTCAATTCCTGAGGGGCTTCCTGCAATAGTTACATTTTCTTTAGCTATGGGCTCTCAAAGACTTGTAAAAGAAAAAGTACTCATAAAAAGAAAAACTCTTCTTGAGACGCTCGGAAGCGTCGATGTTTTATGTACAGATAAAACAGGAACTTTAACGCAGAACAAAATGCAGGTCAAAAAAATATTTGCAGATATGTCAGTTATAAGTTTTAAATCGATAAACAAAAAATCGTACGAATATATTAGAGACTGCGCACTTTTATGCAACGAAGCAAAAGATACGGATGCGGGTCTTGTTGGAGACCCGGAAGATATAGCTCTTATTAACTTATTTTCAGGCAATGGAGAAAACAGAAATGCATTATTAAAAAAACACCCTCTTAAGAAATTAGAACCATTTTCCTCAGAAACAAAATATGCCAAATCATCAAATTATTATGGTAAAAAAATAATCACATTTACTAAGGGTGCCCCCGAAATACTTCTGAAAATAAGCACACATGTACTAATCAAAGGAAGAGTCAGAAAAATTACAAAGAAAGACAAGGACTTAATATTAGCAAACCTTGAAAAGTTTTCAAAAGAAGCATTAAGAGGAATAGCATTTTCTTATAGTCCCTCAAAAAAACAAGAAGTATTTCTAGGATTTGTAGGTCTTTATGATGCTCCAAAAGAAGGAATAAAAGAAACAATAGAGACAATATATTCAGCAGGACTAGACGTCAAAATGATAACGGGCGATAATATTCTTACTGCAAGAGCAATAGCTGAAGAATGCGGATTTAGAAATATTGTTGCAATGGAATGGAAAACTCTCAAGGATTTACCAGAAAAAGATTTCATAATGCAAGTAGAAAAGTGTAATGTCTTTGCACGAATGTCTCCCGAGTTCAAATTAAGAATTGTGAATGCGCTAAAAGAAAACAACCACAGAGTTGCGATAACGGGAGATGGCGTAAATGATGTTCCTGCGTTGAAAAAGGCAGATGTCGGAATTGCTATGGGTGCACGTGGCTCAGATATAGCAAAGGAAGCATCAGATATAATCTTACTTGATGATAACATAACCTCAATGATTTCAAGCTTTAAAGAGGGAAGAACAATATTCTCAAACGTTAGAAAAGTAATTAATTATTTTCTTACTGCAAATTTAGTAGAAGTAATAGTTGTATTTTTCTTTTCATTCTTAGGAATAGTTCCATTTTTACCTATTCAATTATTGTGGGTTAATTTCGTAACAGATATTGCTCCTGCTATGGCTTTAGGAATAGATCCATCGCATAAAGATATAATGTCTAAGAAACCAACAGGAAAGAAAGAATCCTTAATCAATAAAAGGATAACCCTATTAACAATATTTATTGGCGTGAAAAAAGCAATAATGCTCGTTGTGGTTTACTTCATTGCGTGGAAAGTTTCTGGAAGTCCTATTGTTGCTCAGACAGCAACATTCTCGTGGTTAGTATTATCGCACTTCGTAAGAATAGCAGCAATAAGATTTGACGAAAAAGTAAATTTATTTGTGAACAAATATCTGAACTGGTCGATTCTAATACCTGTATTATTGCAACTGTTAATATTGTATACCGGAATATCTGGGTTTTTCCATGTAGTTCCATTAGGGTGGTTTGATTGGGGATTATTGGTTGTCACAATTGCTCTCGCTGTAGGTCTTGCAAAAATAATAACATTCTATTTAGACAAAGGAGTTCCGGAAACAGATAAGGACTATTAGTTGTTGATTCTTCACAAGACTTATAAATATTGATTTTTTCTATTTTATTATGAAAAAAGAGATGATTGTTGTTAAGAATCTGGTTAAAAAATTTAAAGACCTAACTGCAGTAGATAATATTTCTTTCAATGTAAAAGAAGGAGAGATATTCGCATTCCTAGGACCTAATGGTGCGGGTAAGACAACCACAATTAAGATGCTAACAACACTTTTACACCCAACAGCGGGTTCAATTAAAGTTAATTCATTTGATGTAATGCACAACCAGGATAAAGTAAGAGCTTCATTTGGAATAGTATTTCAAGACCCGTCAATCGACGATGAATTAACTGCATATGAAAACATGGAATTTCACGGAGTTCTTTATAGTGTTCCAAAAGATGTTAGAAGAAAAAGAATTGACGAGCTATTAGAAATAGTAGAATTATCCGATAGAAAAAACAACTTGGTAAAAGAATTTTCAGGCGGAATGAAAAGAAGATTAGAAATCGCGAGAGGAATGCTTCACCATCCAAAAATAATATTCTTAGATGAACCAACACAGGGACTTGACCCACAGACAAGAAACAAGATGTGGGATTATGTTAAGAAACTAAACAAAAAAGAGAAGATAACAGTATTTTTCACAACACACTATATGGAAGAAGCACAAAAAGTTGCTCAAAGAATTTCAGTAATCGATCAGGGCAAAATAATAAAGACAGGAACAGTTGAATCATTAATGAAAGATACAAAGACAAAAACTCTTGAAGAAGCATTTCTAGAATTGACCGGTCGTGATTTAAGAAAAGATAGTGCCTCAGCGATTGATGGCATGAGAATGGCTAGTAGAATGTGGAGAGGAAGAAAATGAGAACGATGTATATCATTTGGCTCAGACAGCTTAAACGATACTTCCGTTCAAAATCAAGAATGATAGGTTCATTGGGATTTCCAATATTAATATTATTAGCACTTGGTTATGGACTAGGTCCGGTATATCAGAAAGCAGGTGGTGGAAACTACATTGATTTCTTGGCGCCAGGAATAGTTGCAATGGCAATATTATTCATGGCTATGTTTTCAGGAATAGAAGTAATATATGACAGACAATTTGGTTTTTTGAAAGAAACTTTAGTCGCTCCAGTTTCAAGACTTAAAATAATGCTTGGAAGAACTCTTGGTGGAGCTACAACTGCCTTATTCCAAGGAATACTAATATTCATAATCGCAGTACTTGTAGGATTCAGACCAGCACACTGGGCTGGAATTCCATTAGCGTTAGTGTTTATGATAATTATAGGAATATTATTCACAGCAATTGGAACTGCGATTGCATCAAGAATGGAAGATATGCAGGCATTCCCAATCATAATGAATTTTGTTATGATGCCTTTGTTCTTTTTATCAGGAGCAATATTTCCACTTGAAGGTTTATCGCCTGTAATGAAAGTTATAACAGAAATAAATCCTTTAACATATGGTGTTGATGCACTAAGACAAGCATTAACAGGAGCAGTTCACTTTGGACTTGCAACAGATTTCATAGTTCTTGGAGCATTCACAGTAGTGTTCTTAGTATTTGGTGCATATATGTTCTCAAAGATAGAGATATGAATTTTATTTCTGGTTATACTGAAAAGATGAGGCAAGACTACTTACTTAAGTTGGTAGATACGACTGATTTCTATGATTTGGTTTATTCTTTTGGTAATAGGAGTATCGCTCATAGGTTAATTTTCAATTGTTTTTAATTCATTCTTCATACTTCTTATCAATTAATTCTTTTATTCTCTTGGCTTTTATTGGACCTATCAGTTCAACTTCTTTAAGCTCTTTTTCTGTTGCATTTATTATGTTCTTTATCGAGCCGAAATGCTTCAATAAAAGTGGAGCAAGCCGTGCACCAACACCAGGTATTGCAGAAATAATATATTCCTGAATCTCACTATCGCTCATTGGTTTTGCAGAATGCATCTGAAAATCCTTATTGTTAGGGTCTTGCTCTCTTTTTGCAATCACGCGAATAAGTCCTGCTGTATCTCTAGCATTCTTTGTTTGGAATACTGGAATCTTAAGAGAAATTGTGAGAGCTGCAATCATTCCACGAATCGCATTTGGATGAATTCTTCTCTGCGAATACATATCGTCAGTCCCTTCAATAACAATCAAGGGTTTTGAATATTGTTTTAACTCACGTGCTTGATTTAACAAACGACCATCAAGAATTGAATCAACAAAATCGCGAATGGTTTTGAATTCGATAACAACATCTTTGCTTAATAAATAGTCACCAACCTGCAAATTTGTCAAATCAATGTTCACATTCTGTTCTAATAATTCTCGAAGGACTTGAGAACCTTTTTCTCGATAATCAACTTTTACAACAATATCGGATTCTTCTTTTGCTTCATAGAGTTCATCAAGAGTTTTAGTTTCTTTTTTTGCCGGTTGCATTCTTCCTTTTATTTTTTTAAGGACGCGATACATTCTTTTCTCTTTATGATATGCTGACCACCTGTATCCTTCATCACGAGAATCTTTTGTAATTAACGTGATAACCTTTCCCTCTTTTTGTCGTCCAGTTCTACCTCTTCGCTGAACAGTTCTGATAGCAGAAGGAATCGGCTCATAAAAAATAACTAAATCAACTTCAGGAATATCTAATCCTTCTTCACCTACAGAGGTTGCAATTAAACAAGTGAATTTATTTCTTTCAAATCGTTCAATTATTTCCTTTTGTTGCTTTTGAGAAAGACCGGTGTCTTTTTTCTTTGCCTGACCTACAAATATTTCAGAAGTAATATTTATTGATTCTAAAACTTGTTTTATTTTTGACGCAGTGTCTCTGTATTGTGTGAAAATAATTATTTTTTTATTTTTGTCATCCACTGTTTCTTCGTAAACAATTTCTTTTAATTTGTCAAGTTTTGGATGGTTGATGTTTTCTTCTTCAAGTTTTTTTGCAACAATTAACGCTGAACGAAAATTTAAGTCCTGAACCAAATTCTTTACAGCTTTTACTTTACTTGTTCTTGCTTGCTTTTTAAGGCCTTCAAGATATTTTATTACAGAACCCACGTCCTGAGTTTCTAATAATTCAAGCGCGTGCTGAATCTTTAGTGCTTCAGCTAAAAGACTAATAGTCTTTAAGATTTCATAATCCTTTTCACCAGACGCAATTTTTCCCTGCAAACCACCCACAATTTTTAGCAGAGTAGTTTTATTATAATTTGAAGAATCTCCCTGAAGATAACTAAGTTTAGTTGCATCGGAAAGTTTTGAATCATAGCACCTTTCAAGAAAAACTTTTACCCGTTTCATCTCTTCGGTAAGAATGACTTTAACATATCGCATATTCATTACTTGGACATAATCTTTAACATCTGCAGAATCTTTATCTCTAAATTCAATCTCTTCAATCTTTAAATTATTGCAAACCTCAGTTATTTTCTCTTCATCAGAACCCGGAGAAGCAGTTAGTGCTAAAATGCGTTCGTGTTTTGAAACCTCAGCATATTTTTTAGCTAAAAAAACATAAGCATACTCTCCCGTTGCTCGGTGTGCTTCATCAAAAATCAGAAGTGAAACTTCTCCAAGTTTTATTTTTCTGGAAATTACATCATTTTCCATTCCTTGAGGCGTACTAATTATAATTCTATTAGCATCCCAGAGCTCCTGTCTCTTTTCTGGCTTAACAGAACCAGTAAATAGAGTCACACTTTCTGCAAAATCAGGAAGAAGTTTTTTTAAGGTCTTTTCGTGCTGCTGTGCTAATGGTTTAGTCGGAGCAAGGAATACTGCTTTTGAATTAGGATAATTAGAAAATCTGTGTGAGATAAGCATTGCAGCTATAGCGGTTTTTCCCAAACCCGTTGGTAAAACAACCATTGTATTTCGTTTTGCAGCTGTCTGAAGTATTATCTCCTGATACAGTCTTGGTTTAAAGTCAGGATTCATCGTTTTGAGTTAATACGCCTATTTTTAAATGATTTGTGGCGTTGTCCAGTGAATATTATAGTTCACGACATAAGTAATTGATAATGTTGTGTGTCGCTCTCAATATAGTCAATAAATAACAATGATTTACATTTGTTGTTGGCTATTAATTCAAAAACAAGTTTTAGTGCTTTGAAACGAAATTTGTTTAAAAATGTCTTGGGGGGTGCTGCGGGGAAAATTACTAATTCAGAACAGTTATTTATTTTCTATATAGAAAATAACTGCTAGCAAAAATAATATATAATCTGTATAGATTTCAATAATATGCTCCTCTCAAAGACATTACAATTCTACAAGAAAAAAGAAATTCAGAAGCTTTTAGTTGAATACGCAAAAAACAAAGAAGTAGCAATACGATTCACAGATTACTTCGGAAAAAGACCTGATGCCTTAATGTATAATAATGATGTGCTGGATCTTGTCAAAAAGAAAGCAACAAGTTTTCATTGTTCAGAAGAACTATGGTCAAATCCATTACAATTAAGGACAGATATAAAAAAACAGGAAATGGATGAACTCAGAATTGGTTGGGACTTAATTTTAGATATTGACTGTCATCATTTCATATACAGTAAAATCGCAACACATCTTCTTTTAAAAATACTAAAAGACTTAGGACTAAAAAGCGTTACCTGTAAGTTTTCAGGAAACAAAGGATTTCACATAGCAGTTCCATACGAAGCATTTCCTGATGAAGTCAATGGAACAAAAGTAAAAGACTTATTTCCGGAAGCTCCAAGAAGAATAGCATACTATCTCAGAGATAAATTAAGACCATTACTAGAAACCGCAATTCTAAAAGTAGAAAAAAACAAGATAGAAAACATAATGAAAAGAACGGGCGCAGAATACAAAGCACTCGTCATGGAAACCGACGAGAAGTCAATGCTTGACGATGAAACAAAACCCAAACTAAACGTTGACGCATTTTTAGAAATAGACACCATTCTAATTGCGCCAAGACATCTTTATAGAATGCCTTATTCAATGCATGAAAAATCTGGATTAGTTTCAGTTCCTGTAAACATAAATAAAATTCTATCATTCAAAAAAAGTCAAGCAGAGCCTAAAAATGTAAAAACAAATGAGAAATTTCTCGATAGAGAAAATGTAAAACCAGACGAAGCACACAAATTATTTTTGAATGCATTCGACTTCAGTTTCAAAGAAGAAAAAGTCAAGAAGAAAACAAACAAAGAATTCACAATACCTGAAAAAGCCATAAGAGAAGAACTATTTCCGCCGTGTATTCGCACAATGCTTACAGGAATGCAGGACGGAAAAAAACGAACACTGTTTACATTAATTAATTTCTACAAAGGAGCAGGTTGGAGTATAGATGCAATTGAACAAAGAATGGAAGAATGGAATAAACAAAACCCTGAATCATTAAGAGAAGTATATCTAAATGGACAAATAAGACAAGCGAAAAAAGTTAAAGAAGCAATACCTCCTCACAACTGCAAAAGATATTATCAAGATTTAGGAGTATGTCATCCAGATACGTTCTGCTCAAAAATAAAAAACCCGTTGCAATACGCAAAACTAAAAGCAGAAATGGAAACAACAAAAAAGGGTGCTAAAAAAAGCAGACTAACACCAGAACAGTTAGAAGCAAGAAGAAAGTTCAGAGAAAAGAAAAAGAAAGAAAAGAAAGAAGAAAAAGAACATCAAAAATAAAGCACACATAATATATTGACAAATCAACATATTTCTCATAGTTCATTTTAAAACCAAAGCTTTTTAAAGCGATTTGTATTCCTGATGAATAACAAAACGCAGGAATCCAAGGAAACCAGCGAAAAACCAGTGTCTGAAAAGGGACGATTGAAGCATAAACGCTTCTAAAAGATCGTTTCAACAATAGGCGCTTAAAATACAGAAACAGCAATTCAGATTAGACATAACAATCAAAGGTATGTAAAAAATGGGAAAACCAGTAAGACCACGATTTGGAAGCATGGGCGTATGGCCTAGAAAAAGAGCTAAAAGACCCTATGCAAGAGTCAGATCAGTCCCAAAAGTCAAAGAAGCAAAACCACTTGCATTCGCCGGCTACAAAGCAGGAATGACACATGTTATGGCTGTTGGTTCAGACAAGAACAAAAGAACAGCAAAAACAGAAACAGGAATTCACGTCACAATCATTGAATGCCCACCGATGAGAATCGCAAGCATCAGACTTTACAAAAAAACAATTCTAGGATCATCCGTTTCAAAACAACTAAACTTCAAATTCGAAAAAGAACTCTCAAGAAAAATGACAACGCCTAAAGATGACAAATTATCAAAGGCAAAAGACGTTGAAAAACTAAATGTGGACGAATACTCAGACGTAACAATTCAGGTTTACACACAGCCAAAAGCAACAGGACTAAAGAAAAAACCAGAAATATTCGAAGTTGCACTAGGTGGAACAACAAAAGAAAAAATCGAATTCGTGAAGAATCACATGGACAAACCAATCTTAATCAGCGAAGTATTCAAAGAAGGACAAGTAATAGACCTTCACGCAGTAACCAAAGGAAAAGGATTCCAAGGACCAGTAAAAAGATTCGGCATAGGACTAAAAAGTCATAAATCAGAAAAAGGAGTCAGAGCAGTAGGTTCACTCGGGGGCTGGTCAGGACAAGGACACGTGATGTATAGAATAGCTCATGCAGGACAGATGGGATACCACCAGAGAACACAATATAATAATATAATACTAAAAATAGGAGACAAACCAGAAGAAGTAAACGCGAAAGGCGGATTCATAAACTTCGGACTTGTCAAAAGCACATACGTTCTAATAAGAGGCACAATACCTGGAGCAAAGAAAAGACTAATCACGATGGCAGAGCCAATAAGATCAAAATTCTACAAACCAGAATTCGCAGCAAACTCAATTAAACACATAATGACCGAGAGTAAACAAGGAAGATGAAACTCAAAATAATATCAATGGACGGAGCAGAAAAAGGAACAATGGACTTACCAGTTCAGTTTAACGAACCGGTAAGAGAAGACCTAATCAAAAGAGCAGTCCTAGCAATACAAGCAGCAAGAAGACAGCCATACGGAGCAAACCCAGAAGCTGGAAAAAGATCATCAGCATACGTATCAAAAAGAAGAAGAGCATACAAAGGAACATACGGAATAGGACAATCAAGAACTCCAAGAAAAGTAATGAGCAGAAATGGAACAAGATTCAACTTTGTCGGAGCATTCGCACCTCAAACAGTTGGAGGAAGAAGATCACACCCGCCAAAAGCAAGTAAAATCTGGGAGCAAAAATTAAACAAAACAGAGAACAGAAAAGCAATACGCTCAGCACTCGCATCAACAATAAACACAGAACTCGTAAAATCAAGAGGACATAAAACACCAGCAAATTACCCATTCATAATATCAAACGACTTTGAAAAAATAACAAAAACAAAAGACATCAAATCAGCACTAAATAAATTAGGCTTTGAAGAAGAACTAAAAAGAGCAGCAGCAAGAAAAATCAGAGCAGGAATAGGAAAGACAAGAGGAAGAAAATACAAAACAAGAAAAGGAATACTATTCATAACAGCTGACGCATGCGACCTTTCAAAAGCAGGAGCAAACATACCAGGAACAGAAATAATCACAGTAGAAAGCATAAACACAGAACACCTAGCACCAGGAGCAGTACCTGGAAGATTAACACTATACACAGAATCAGCAATAAAAAAACTAGCTGAAACAAAAATATTCACGCCCGCTTACATCGCGCCAAAAACAGAAAAGAAAGCTAAACCTGCAAAAAAAGAAAAAACAAAAAGCGCAGATAAGCCAGCAAAAAACACCAAAGTTCAGACGGCAGTTAAGCAGACCACTGAAAACGTTACAAAAAAAACAACCACAAAAGAGGATAAAAAATGAACACAGAAGAAGTAATACAATATCCGCTAGCTACAGAAAAAAGCATTAAGCTAATGGAATCAGAAAATAAACTAATCTTCGTGGTAAACAAAAAAGCAACAAAACAAGATGTAAAAAAAGCATTAGAAACTGAATTCAAGGTCAAAGTCAAAAACGTAAAAACAGCAATAGACACAAAAGGAAGAAAAAAAGCATACGTTCAATTCGCAGAAGAGTCACCAGCTCTTGAAATTGCAACAAAACTAGGATTAATGTAATTGGTGTAACAAAATGGGAAAAAACCTAATACAACAGAGAAGAGGAAGAGGAACTGCTAGATTCAGAGCTCCTAACTTCAGATACAAAGGAGAAATAAAAATGCTCCAAAAATCCCAATACACTGTGAAGAACCTAGTAAGATGTGCGGGACACACAGCACCACTAATTGAAGCAGAATATGATGACAAAACAACAAGCTTACTAATTGCACCAGAAGGAGTAGCGGTGGGCGACACATTCACAATCAATAACGGAGAAGTAAAACAAGGAAACATACTAACTCTAAAAGACATACCTGAAGGAACAAGTGTTTTCAGCATAGAAGCAAAACAAGGAGACGGCGGAAAATTTGTCAGAGGCTCAGGAACATCAGCAAAAATCGTAGCAAAATCAGACGCAGCAATCACAATCCTACTACCCTCAAAGAAGCAAAAAGAATTCCACCCAGAATGCAGAGCAATGGTGGGCATTGCAGCAGGTGGTGGAAGAACAGAAAAACCACTACTAAAAGCAGGAAAGAAACATCACATGATGAAATCAAGAAACAAATACTACCCAATCGTATCCGGTTCCGCAATGAACGCAGTAGCGCATCCCTTCGGAAACAAGAGATCATCAAGAAAATCAAAAGCAAGACCAGCACCAAGCAACGCTCCACCAGGAAGAAAGGTAGGAATGATAAGACCTAGAAGAAGCGGTAGAAGAAAATAAGTGAAACAAAATGGCAAAAAAAGAATTCACATACAGGGGAAAAACCTCAGATGAACTGAACGCAATGTCCTTTAAACAGCTTGCAGAATTATTTCCAGCAAGACAAAGAAGAAAAATCACAAGAGGATTTTCAGACGAAGAAAAGAAATTTATAGAAAAAATCAAAATAAAAAATAATGTAAAAACACACCTAAGAGACATGATAATCCTTCCAAACATGGTAGGAAAAATAATCAAAATACATTCAGGAAAAGAATTCATACCAATAGAAATACAATCAGAAATGATTGGGCACTACCTAGGCGAATTAGTCCTTACAAGAAAGAAAGTAGGACACACATCACCAGGAGTAGGTGCAACTAAAGCAAAAGTATCAGTGAGATAAAGATGGATAACAAATACGCGTTTCAAGGAATGAAAGAGAACATGGCAAGAGCACGTGCAAAAGATGTAGAAATATCTACAAAAGTTGCAATAGAAACAGCCAACTTCCTAAGAGGAAAAACAACAGAGAAAGCAAAAAATATCCTCGACAGAGTTCTCAACATGAAACAAGAAATACCATTCAAAAGATTCACAGACGGTGTAGGCCACAGAAAAGGCGCAGGAATAGGTTCTGGAAGATTCCCACAAAAAGCATCAACAGAATTCAAAAGACTAATAGAAGAAGCAGAAGCAAACACACAAGCAAAAGGACTATCAACAGAACTCAAAATAACAAGCATTGTAGCAAATAAAGGCTCAAATCAATTTCATTCAGGAAGACTGAGCAGAAGACAATACAAAAGAACCCATTTAGAAATCATTGTAGAAGAAATGGAAGCAGAAAAGAAACCTACAAAAAAAGTTGAGAAGAAAGCAACAGCAAAATCATCGCAAAAATCAGAATCACAAGCTCCAAAAAAACCAGTAGCAAAAGAAATCAAAAAAGAAGAACCAAAACCAATCGAGAAAAAGCCTGAAGAAAAACCAGTAGCAAAACCTGAAGAAAAGAAAGAAGAAAAACAGATTTCAAAAAATAACACTCAGACAGTTGAACATAGCTCACAGCACACTGAAAAAACTTCACCAGAGGTAAAAAAATGATTGAGAGGAAATTCGTCGCACAAAACATGAAGGAATATGAAATAAGAGACTACATGTTCAGAGAACTAAACAGAGTAGGACTAAGTGACGTAAAACTCCAAAGAACACCTCTAGGAGAAAAAATAATCATGACCGCATCAAGACCAGGACTAATCGTTGGAAAAGGTGGCTCAAACATAGCAAGACTAACAAGAGATCTAAAAGAAAAATTCAAACTTGAAAATCCACAAATAGAAATTGAAGAAATCCTCGACAGAAGAGGAGACGCAGCAATCACAGCAGAAATGATAGCAAATAGCCTAGAAAGATACGGACCTGCAAGATTAAAAGGAGTAGGCCACAAAGCACTTGGAACAGTAATGGCATCAGGAGCACTAGGCGTAGAAATACTAATCTCAGGAAAAATCCCGAGCTCAAGAGCAAAAACCTGGCGGTTTTACCAAGGTTACCTGAAAAAATGCGGAGATATAAGCATATCAGGAGTACACAAAGCACAACAATCAGCAAACCTAAAAACAGGAAAGGTAGGAATACAAGTTACAATCATGCCAGGAACAACAGTTTTACCTGACAAAATACAAATACTTGACGAACCAGCAACCGTAGTTGAAGAAGTAAAAGAAAAAGAAAAAACAGCGGATGAAAAACTAGACAAAGAAAAAAAAGACACTGAAGAAAAGAAACCTGTAAAGAAACCTGTAAAGAAACCTG
>Ga0114931_10006832_pt1 | contig 13997 bp, 15 predicted proteins | sample 2SBtaG_FD_89579 | JGI IMG/M metagenome (GOLD analysis project Ga0114931, IMG submission 89579) | Deep subsurface microbial communities from Kolumbo volcano to uncover new lineages of life (NeLLi) - 2SBTROV14_V59a metaG | ecosystem: Environmental > Aquatic > Marine > Volcanic | place: Kolumbo...
ACGGAACGGAACCAAGTGATGGTGATGATAAATTTCAGGTGACCCCCTCGTGAGCGAAGGACTTTAGTCCGAAGCTCACGAAATTTCCGAACCTACCGGCTTCTAGCCGGTAGTAGTTGAGTTTGAAAAGCACTTGGCGGCTGAGACTAACAGCCAAACTCCGCAAGCAAGCAATAGTCCAGCAGCAAAATTGACCGTCGGCCAAAAGTAGTTGCGGACACGCTCTATCGCTTCTAATTCTCCTGGCATCCAGCCCTGAGATGGATTCGCAGGTGCAAATGTAGTGAACATGATAGCGAAAGCACTGACAGCTACAGTAATACAAACAAGGCCGCCGACTGCCAGAATAAATATTCGCATATGTTACCTGCTGCTGATTGGCACTTGTCTAATAAATTGCTTGGCTTGCAATCCTACAGTATTTGGCGGCATCGAGGATATGCAGGACACCCCAAAACGCGTCAGCTTCATCGGCTGAGGCACCATAGCGACTAAGAAAACGAGCGTTTTTCTAGTCGATATGCGACTACGGAAACGGTCGGATTTCTTAGGCAATATCCGTTCAGAAAAACTCCAACTGGACGTTTTCTTAGACACCCACGGTCCTTAGCGTAGGTTTCTGGATGAACCTAATAAAATCATTGGCTTCAGCAGGTGGTAGTTGAGTTTCACTTATCCTTCGAAATTCCTTATTCCTTGTTCGATATTCGAAGTTGTCTCCAGCAAGTGTTCGATAATCGTATCCGTACTCACGCCATCGGCTTCCGCGCTAAAATTGGCGATAATTCGATGGCGTAGCACCGGCGCCGCGACGGCTTGAATATCTTCACTGCTCACGCAGTAGCGTCCTTGGAGGGCCGCTCGGGCTTTGGCCGCCAGCACGAGGTATTGACTCGCGCGGGGCCCGGCACCCCAGCTCACATACTTGGCAACCATTTCAGGCGTCGCGTCGCCGTTGATGCGTGTCTGTCGAACCAATCGTAAAGCATAGCGAGACAAATGGTCGGCCACGGGAATTCTCCGCACCAATTGTGCGAAGCCGTGGATTCGCTCTGAGTCGAGAGTTGGGATCACCTGCGGCGAAAAATCGGCGGTCGTCTGTTTCACGATTTGCAGTTCTTCCTCCTCGGCAGGATAATCGATCAGCACCTCGAACATGAATCGATCGAGTTGCGCTTCGGGAAGTGGGTAGGTTCCCTCCTGCTCGATCGGGTTTTGCGTTGCCAACACAAAAAAAGGTTGCGGAAGCAAGTGACGTTTGCCGCCAATCGTCACTTGCTGTTCTTGCATCGCTTCGAGCAATGCGGCCTGGGTCTTCGGAGGCGTCCGGTTGATTTCGTCGGCCAAAACAACATTGGTAAACACGGGCCCCGAAAGAAAGCGAAAACTCCGCTCGCCAGAAGATCGATTTTCTTGAATCACCTCGGTCCCAGTGATGTCGGCAGGCATCAGGTCGGGCGTAAACTGAATACGATTGAACTTTAGTGACAACGCCTCGGCCAACGTTCGTACCAACAAGGTTTTGGCAAGCCCCGGCACACCCACAAGCAAACAATGCCCCCCCGCAAACATCGCGATAAGAAGCTGCTCGACCACTTCTTGTTGCCCGATCACGACCTTGCCTAACTCTTGACGAAGGTGCTCGTATGCGTCATGCAATCGATGAACTTCTGCGACATCCTGCTCGTCTGACATGGTGCCCTTTTTCTGTCTAAGGATTTTAGTTCTGACTAGGGATTTTGTGAAACTTGAGAGGGTTCAGAGGGTTCGACGTGGAGCGGGTCTGCCTGATAGACGGTCAATTGAGACGGCCCAGCTGCCACCATATACTCGCCTGCAACCAGAAGATTAGCTCCACCCGACTCTGGCAGTTGCAAAGTTTTATCAGCTAACTCGCCACTAGCGATATCAACGGCTAGGATCGTCCGTTCGTTTGGCCAGTAGATAGTTTCGCCGACGACCACAGGATTTCCCAGCAAGCGTAGCTTCTCCACAGAAGCTTTCGGCTCGCCCGTACGCAAATCGAAGGTCCGAAATCCCTCGTCCGAAAGGAGAAGACTGTTGTCAGTAACTCCCAGGATTTGCGATACGGGACTAATAATTTTGTAGCGCCAGCGCACGATGCCAGTCGCGGCATCCAGGGCAAGCAGCTCTTGACTATCGGTCGGCAAAACAAACAACATGCCGCGAAAAAAAACGCTGGGATTGGGGCTCCGGTAATAAGGATGAACGTCTGCCGAAGCTGGTGGGGCACTGCTGCGATCGTACATGGTAATCCATAAGGGTCGGCCATCATCGGCCCGAATGGCCACCACCGCGCCGAGATTAGTGCAACAATAAACCACTCCAGAGTCGTAAGTCAATAAATTCGTCGCGTATTCATCGAACTGATTTGTTGCGGGAGTATTTGATCGACAATACCACCGTTGCCAGACTTGCTCACCGATGGCCAAGTCGTAACATGCAATGCCAGCCCGTGCTGTCGGTCCACCCGATTGCATCGCCACCCAAAGTCGATCGCCAACCACGACAGGAGCACCGACCCGTGCCGCGTTTCCGTCTGCGATTGTATGCTGAAAAATGAGCGCTCCGTCTCGCCGTAGATCAATTCCCCATTGCGTGGCCGAGCCGCGAGGCTTGTCGGCCGCTCGCCTCTTAACCAGCGGCCCCGCCGTTGTTCCAAAGACACGAGGATCAATGCCCGAAAGCGTATAGCAGGGACTTCCCAAACCATTTTCTTCAATCGCCGACGATTGGAATGTGGCACCTGCGGAGACAAATACGCGCTCTCCGGTGGCTAGCTGCAAAGCCTCGACTTGCGACGTGTTTTGATAAAGCAACAGCTTGCCTAAGACGATGGGAAACACGTGCGGATCAACTTCAAATACGTCGGTGAACGATTGCGACCAGAGTTTTTTATAATTTGTCCGTCGTCCATGCAGCCTCGAGCTGGTTCGCGCTGGCGAACCGGCATAGGTCGGCCAGTCGCTGCTTGCTGGCAGAGGCGGCCAACTTCCGGCCTGTTGCAACATCGCAGCCAATGCTTCGGCCAGAACGACTTCTTGGCCGCCAAGCCGACCAATCGCCTGTCCATGATTCAAAGCCAGCGCTTCAATTTCCTTTTTGGCGCGTGCCAAATCACCTTCGTATAGTGAGACCAATGCCAGTCGTGCCCTGACGTCGGCCAGACTGATATTGGTATCGGGATAGGCCAGCACGAGCTGTTCATCTGGGTTCCGTTTATTTGGAAACTGAAGCTTTTGGCTGATGCGGCTCCAATATCGACGAGCCGCTTGATGCTCGCCCTGCTCCAGCGCTAGCTCTCCGAGCGCATAGAGTGCTTCGTCGCCCCATCGGCTGCAAAATAATTCGTCAACGACTTGCCGCAACAGTCGCTCGTTGCTATCGGCAATGCCCCGCTGATACCAAGCTTCTGCAAGCGAGTCAACCATCCCGCGATACTCACCAATCGCCTCGACAGGAAGTTTTGCCAATTGGAGATGAACATACTCGCTAGAGCTCACATAGCGATGATCACCAACAGCGACCACCGTAGTGCTTTCTTTTTGCAGCAGTCTGGCAGCACACTCAAAAGCGTCGTCCCATTGCGCTCGATCCAGGTAACGTTGAAAACGATCTAGCAATCGACGCTCGACGCCCTTGGCTTCGTACAGCCGGGCTGGAGCAGCAGCCCAGCGAAGTGTCGACTCGGTTTCGTTGGCTAGGACTGTAACGTCAGACGCCACTAAGAGGAGCAACAAGGCATGACAGGCTGATAGAAAATAGAGTCGGATCATGAGAAAATACAGCGTATCTCGAGCAACTTTCGAAATTACGAGGCCACACGAAAGCCCAGGGATTGCAGTCCCTGGGCTTTCCAAGCATGCACCGATGCACATTGCACATTATAGACTTACGCCGTTTCCCTGGCCAAGCGCGTAAGCTTACGGCCTATCTGCCGGTCGCCTTACTTGGACGAGCCTCGATATCGCTGCAGCGTATGCCCAATCAGAAAAACACACACCGAAACCAGTAGAAACTGCAACATTTTGCCAACAGAGATGCGTTCGTTCAATTGGGCCACCATCGCCAGCGGAGCGATGGCTAAGCCTAACAACTGCAGAAATCGCGAAAACGTGTGCATGCCAAGCAACCTAGCAGAAAAATGACGAATTCAGAATGACGAACGAATATCCCAGCGTCGCACATTCATATGCTACAATCAACCGCTTATGAAATCATCGAGCACGACTGACGATACTTCTTCTCAGAGCCTGGCTACCCTAGTATTCCGCGCCCTGAAATTGCGCTGCCCTGCCTGCGGTCGAGCCAAGCTGTTTCGAAACATGCTTTCGATGGCCGATCCTTGTCCCGTGTGCGGCCGAAAGTACGATCGTGCTCCTGGCTACCTACTCGGCTCGATTTATTTCAATTATGGCATCACGGCTGTGCTGGTCGTGATCCTCTACTTCGGCTTATTCCTGACCACCGATTTGACAGGCAAGCAATTGCTCTATCTTGCAAGTGCCCTTGCGCTGCTCTTTCCGCTTTGGTTTTTCCGCTATGCCAGAGCGCTATGGATCGCGATGGACGAAAAATTCGACCCCTGGCCCAACGAACACGAAGCTCGTGAGCTGGCCAAGCTAAAACCCAAGGACGAAGCTAAGAGCTAGAAGACGAGGCCGAATCATCTTGTGGCTTGGCGAGTTGCTGCTCACGTGCCCGGCGGATGGAGAGATACGCCGCCCCCCCGAAGGTGCCGATGATAACAAACGGCATCGCCATCATGAACAGAATGCTATAGAAATACCCACGAGCCATCGCTTGCGAGTTAGGGTCTTTTGCTGCCAAGCCGTCTTTGCACGTTGGACAGGCGACAGCCGTGGTCGCACTCGTTACGACTGCGACGAGAACGAGCAGCGTGAGCGCGTATCGGGAAACGGTCAGCAATGTTCGGCGTGGAAGGGGCACGGATAAGTTCTCCTGCAACAATTGTAGACTAATTCGTCACGGGGGGCCAGAGGTGATAGAGCATCACATACACTACCACGCCTGTTACCGAGACGTAGAGCCAAATTGGAAACGTCCAGCGGGCCAGTTTGCGGTGCTTAGCCAAATAGCGGAGCCGGACTTCCAACGGAAGCTTGCTAGCGCCGCGGAAGCCGAGCCCCTTCAGTGCAAAGGCAATGGTCGTTATTGTCAAGAATGGGACCGTGGCAGCCAGCGCTACGTGCGTAGCGAGTATTGCCAGATAAGCATATCGCACTGTTCCAGGGTGAGTGAATTTTACGCTGCCCTCCAGCCAATGGTACGTCAGATAGCTAATCAGAAACAAGCTAGACACGAAAAACGCCCCAAGCATCACACGAGCGTGAGCCTGGGGATGGGGGCGACGACGCTTGATAAGCAGATATCCAACGACAAGCAGCACCGTCGCGAGCGAGTTGAGCACCGCATTCAAATGGACTAACGGATGAGCCACGAACGCAAAGAGAGAAAAATCCAATCCCATATTACGCCTCGGGCTGCCCTTCGGCTAACGTCTTGACCGCTTCATTTTCTGAAGCATTGTTGTCTGAAGCATTGTGAGGTGCCTCTTCTGACAAGCACTCGACAAGCAACTCGCGGAGTTTCTCCGACTGGCTCGTTCGAGTTGCGTCGTACATGCCGCGTAGTTTTCCCGTTTTGTCGATCACCACAGCCATTTCATTATGCCCCTTCCAACTGACGGGCAGCTTCAAGAAGTCGGTGCCAATTCGCTTGATGTAATCTAGATCGGCCCTACAAAAAAGCCACCGCTCGGGGTCGGCCTGATAGCGATCGGCATACTCCCTGAGCACCGGCAGGGTGTCGTTACTCGGGTCTACCGTAATGCTTACCCAGGTGACCTCTTTGAGTTCTTCCAAACTGTTGAGGTGTTTGATGTTGGCGTTAAGCCGTGGACATGCGCCGGGACACGACGCAAAGAAAAACGTCGTCACCCAAACCTTGCCGACCATATCGCGGGAGCGAAACGGTTGGCCACTCCGTTCGGTTAGCTCAAACTCATCAAGTGGAGGCCCCGAAAATTTAATACCGCCCACCGCTTGATCGTTCTTAAACTGTTGCACTTGATACACTTTCCAACCACCATAGCTGGCGGCCAACACCACCATCAACGTCAACCAATAGGGAAGTGCAGTATTATTCATAACAAGTCTCCTGTGGTGCGCGTGGCGGCAATTCGCCATGCCAACACAAACATTATCGCGGCAAACGCAATCGAAACCAACCAGCAAATGCTCAAAGTTGGCATTGCCTCTGATGCAATAGCCGGCGTTTGAAACTGCAAATGATGCCTCAGGCCAGCGACTCCGTAGGTCAAAGGGTTGAAACGAGAGAACCAAGTGAGCCAGCTTCCCGCTTCGTCGGGAAAGAGTGAGCCGGAGAGTAGCCACATGGGAAACAGAAAAACGCTCATGATCGCATGAAATCCCTGAGTCGATTCCATTCGCCACGCAATAATAAATCCCAGCGAAGTCAGCGCGATCGCGACAACTGCCATCAACACGATTGCTAGTAAGATATCGATCGGTGAACTAGTAATTCCTAGCGTGAACCAGCCTAATGCTAGAAAGAGCAATGCCTGCAATAGCGCGATCACCGAGCCGCCAACAATCTTGCCCAACACCATGGCCCACCGCGGTGCGGGTGCTACAAGTACCGACTGCAAAAAACCTTCCCGACGATCTTCGATAATCGAGATCGTCGCAAAGATGGCTGTAAACAAAAGAATCATTGCCAAGGTACCGGGAAAGAAAAACTCGGGCCCCAACCCGCTCCCCCGCAAGCCCATACTGAACAGTCCCCAAAACATAATCGGCTGCAGCAAGGCTCCCACCACGCGATTCCGCTGCCGAAAAAATCGTACAAGCTCGCGCTGCGCAAGGGTCAAGACCACCGGCCCAGCAGCAACGGTCGCAACCCCATCATTGGTCATTCGGTCATTGGTCATTCATATACCGGTGTCCGGTGCAATCAATAAACACATCTTCCAGCGTTGGCTTGCCCAGCGTAATGGTTTGTATCTCTTCCGGAAAAGCTTCGACGAGGCGGCTAATCCACTGATGACCGTCAGGCTGCTCAAGTCGAACGGTTCCGTCTAGCTCTGTCGCCTCGCAGTCAAACCGAGTACGAATTGCTTCGGCTAACTTTCCAGGTTGTGCGGTGCGGATGTTGATCGAGTCACCACCCACCGACGCTTGCAGTGCAGCCGGCGTATCAAGGGCTGCTAGTTTACCTTGGTGCATAATCGCAATCCGATCGGCCCGTTCTGCTTCTTCTAGCAGGTGCGTGGTCAACACAACGGTCACGCCCTGCTCTTCTCTCACTCGTTGTAAATATTGCCAGAGATCGGCCCGGGCACCGGGATCAAGCCCTGTACTCGGCTCGTCCATCAGCAACAACCGTGGACGATGCAACATCCCTTTGGCCAGCTCGACCCGACGCCGCATGCCGCCGGATAGCGTTTCCACAAGCTCCTGGGCTCGTTCGGCAATACCCAACGCGGCAAGCATCTCTTGCGTACGCTCGTTCAGCATAGCACCAGACATCCCGTACAGGCGTCCCTGGTGACGCAGATTCTCTGCGACCGTTAGTTTCTTATCGAGGCTCGGCGCCTGGAACACAACCCCCAGCTTGCTGCGAATTGTGGTGGTTTCGCTGGTCAAGCTATAGCCTAAGATCGAAACTTCGCCGTTCTGAAGCGGAATCAGCGTCGAGAGCACACGGAAGAGTGTTGTTTTTCCACTGCCATTGGGACCAAGAAAAACGAAAATCTCTCCTGCAAGCACGTTTAGCGAGAGATGGTCGACGGCCTTCCGCTCGCCGTAGTGGTGAGAAACTTCAGAGACAATGATCGCAGAGTCGGAAGACATGATTGAAAGTTAGAAACACAGAGGCACGGAGAACACTGAGCTAGTTTCTTTACGACCCCCTCGGTTCTCTCCGTGTTTCTGTGTTTCAAAATAATACCAGTTTATGTCGACGAGTGGTCTGCATCATGGGGTTCCTTGGGATGGTCGCCCGAAACTTCGGGAGACACTTCCGCAGCATGAATCATCCGTGTGTACGAGGCGTGACGCATTCTTAGTCCCACATCTGGCACCAAGACGAGCATCAAGACGATCGCCAACAAGCTAGCCGGCACGGTGAGCACCCACTTCCAGTTGGCTTCCCATTTTAAGTGCATGAAAAACGTGATTACTAACATCGCTTTACAGCAAGAGACGGCCATCATAAAGGCCCGACTTACGCCTACCGGTACACGTTCTCGCCAAAAATCAAAATAGGTCAAGAAAGACATCGAAGTGAGAATGCACAGGGCCACAAAAACCGTAACATAAAGTCCCGTGCTACCGTGACCTTGATGATCGTTATGCGATGTTTCGTTTGTCATAGATAAAATACTCCGGCGATCTGTCCGATCGCAGCTAAATTTGTCTCTTCGGTTTTTTTCTAGAACAAATACAGTAACGGGAACAGGAAGATCCATACGAGATCGACAAAGTGCCAATAGAGTCCAATGTTTTCGATCAGTCCTGCCTTACTCGTACCAAGTGTCATCCTCAACAGTAGCGCAAAGACTATCAAGCCAACCACCACATGCAAGGCGTGGAAACCGGTCAGCAAAAAGTAAGTGCTCACCCACATGTTACCGCCTGGAATCATGATCGGCAGTTTTAGCCAATGATATTGATCATTGAGGCCTTGGAGATGGCCAGCGGCTGCTTCGCTCCCAGTACTAATCAGCTTAAATTTCGAGCTCTGAGCTGCCGCATGTCTTATGCCTGCATGATGCTCATGCACACTCGCCCGCGGATAAATTGCATCGGCCATCTTCAACAGCAAAATTCGTCCCGCTGGCGATTCTGGATCTTCGCGAATCGCCTTCTCTGCCGGGACTACATAATCGAGTGAAATACTATCGATCAACGTCAACTGTTCGTTTTGTGCCTCGGTTCGCTCGGTCGTATTTTCCAGATCAGCCTTGAGTCCATTCAATCGCTTTCGTACTGCTTGGGCGTAATAGACGTCTGCCTTTTCGTAGATTTGACTATGCGGGTAGATTGGAAACAAACTGTGCGAAAACTTGGCGTTGTACTCAAACATCTTGATGCCAAGAAACACGGCCCCCAGCGCAAAAGTCAGCACCATCCAACCTTTTGCGGCAGAGGCAAGATTCTTTTTGGCCGCTTCCAATGCCAAGACGATCGTCACGCTAGAGCAAATCAAAACGAAGGTGTTCGTGGCCCCCCAAATCTCAGCCAAATGCACATCATGGGTGCTGGGCCAATTGACTGCTCCAAATCGCAGCACAATATAAGTGCCTATCAATGCAGCAAAGAACATGATCTCGGTCGACAGAAATAACCACATGAACGTCTTGCCTATTGAAATCGGCAGCGCAGGCTGGTACTCGAACATGGGAGAATGCCCATGTCCACTATCTTGATGATCGCTTTTATGATCGTCGCTCATAATTCTTCAATCTATTGGAAAACTTTTTTGATTTAGCTAAGTCACAACGTGACGATTAGTAACATGACCATCCACGCGGGCAAGTACAACAGCGTGCCCCGCAACAACAAACGAGCCGAGCTTTCATCGCGTAACAGCGCAAAACGCACCGACAATGCGAATTGAGCAACCCCCAAGAAAAAAGTCCAAACTAAATAAACGAGCGGACTCCCCCCGGTTGGTAGCACTGCCGGAATAAGGCTTATGGGAATCAATACCAGTGCGGTCACCACCGCTTGAGCTCCACTTCGAAATCCCGAAGGATCGACTACCGAAAGCATGCGATGCCCCGCAGCGGCATAATCTCGCCGATACAGCCACGCGATCGCCATGAAATGAGGAAACTGCCACAAAAACAGCACCCCGGCCAACGCAAAAGCTGTCAAAGTCAATGGCGTTCCCGTGGCGGTCCAGCCCATCAAAATGGGAATCGCTCCCGAAACCGCGCCGATGGTTGTATTCAACGGAGTCCGTGTCTTCAATGGCGTATAGATCAGGGCGTAAATTATCCAACTCGCCAAGCCCAGCGCGGCGGTCAACATGTTCACTTGCCACACCAGCCAAACCAAACCCAACGCCATAGTTGCTCCTGAAAACAACAGGGCCTCCAAGCTAGTCACCCGACCGGTCGGCAGTGGTCGATCGGCAGTACGTGGCATTAGCGCGTCGCTGGTCCGCTCCCACCAACTGTTTGCGATACTCGCACTTGCAGCCACCATGGCAGTACCGAACAAAGCGTGCAGCACCACGGCCACATTCAGAGCATGAGGCGACGCAACACAAGCCGCAGCACCGGCAACGATCAGCTCAAGCACTACAATTCGAGGCTTGGTCATCTCAAGGTAATCAGCCAACCGCACCGACAAGGCGTCTGTTCGTTGCTCAACCGTCAGGACCGAGGTATTCATAGTAGAACCTCCGTCAACCGTGTTGGTGTAGATATTGAGGAAGACGACAAACGCAGCGAAACACCCGTCTGCCGGCCAAGCCGCAGCGCCATAGCGAGGGCAGTGACCAAGATCAGCGACCCCACAGCCACATGGCTTGTGATGATCGACGCTTGTAGGAAGTCGGCCTCACGATTAACAAATTGCAGTTCACCAAACCACGCCGTTGCCCAACCCGGCATCCCATACTTTACTAGCCAGGTCGTCATGCCCAGGAACACCTGGATTCCGACCAAACCGAGCAGCAGCAATCCACCAGCAATCTGAAGCCGAGTGTGTAAACAGCGTGCAGCCAGCAAAAGGACATACGCTACGATCATCAAGGCGAGAAAAAGATGAAAGTACACCGCAATTTGAAAAAGAGCCGGCGCGATCGTACTCAACATATGCGGACTATGTCGAACAATGGCACCGACGACCAACTGAGCATACGCCAAACATGTGCAAACCATTGCCAAGCGGAAGACTTTCTTTCCTGATCGAGAACTCGCAATCGCCGTTGTGCTTTGCCACCATCGCGAGGTAAACACGACCATCGCCACGCACATTGCAAAAAACAAAGGGCCCGTGCAGCCATGCACGAGAGCCAAGGTACGCCGATCAAGCATCACTCGCATCCCGCCCAATACGCCTTGCAGAATCACCCCCGCCAGTATAGCGAGGCTGAAAAAACGCACCCAGCGACGCGATTCACTACGCCAAATCACGGCAACAATCGCGAGAGACAAGATTCCTGCCGACATACCCAGCAAGCGATGCCCATGTTCGACGAATTTATCCCCTGCAGAGCTGAGCCACGGGAAAAAGGGCATAAGGTATCCGTCGGAAGTGATCCAATCGCGAAATGCCATCCCCGCATCCGTCGTAGTCACCAGCCCGCCAACCCAAATCAACGGAAACGTCGCGCAGGCCAACAACCATGCGCAGCGATGTGCCCACATATTGCGACGCTCTTCGTTGTTTTGGTCACTGCTCATTCGTCATTCAACATTCGTACTTCGTCATTCCGCCACAGGCGGTGGCTGTGTCTGCGGATAATAATCTTCTTCCACTTCCGGCGAGCCATACTCGTAAGGCCCCCGATAAATCACCGGTTGAAAATCAAAATTACCATGCCCAGGGGGACTAGGAGCTTGCCATTCCAGGCCATTCGCATGCCAAGGATTGCGACCAGCGCGAGGACCGAAGAACATGCTACCAAAGAAATTGATCACGAAGATAATTTGAACGGCTACGAGCGTGAACGCGCAGTAACTCATAAACTGATTAAGCGGCAATAAATTACGGAACGTATCGTAGTGATACGGATCAGCCAAGCGCCGAGGAAAACCTTGCATACCCAAGATATGCATCGGATAGAAGACACAATTCAGCAAGATGAAAGTCAGCGTGAAGTGAACCTTGCCCCACGAGTCGTTCATCATTCGACCAAACATCTTGGGATACCAAAAGTAGATCGCTCCGAATACCGCCATCGCCGTGCCCGAGAACAAGACATAGTGGAAGTGGGCCACGATAAAATACGTGTCGTGAATGAAAATATCGACTGGCGTCGCGGCCATGAAAATGCCGCTCAAACCACCAATGATGAACATCGAGACAAACGAAATAGCAAACAACATCGGAGAGGTGTACTGGATCTTCCCTCCCCACATTGTGCCCAGCCAATTGAAGGTTTTGATCGCACTAGGAAGTGCAATCATCATCGTCGATACCATAAAGGTCATGCCGAGCATCGGATTCATTCCCGAGACAAACATGTGATGCCCCCAGACGAGAAATCCAAGTCCGGCGATTCCCGAGATGGAGTACACCATCGGCTTGTAGCCAAATAATGGTTTGCGTGAAAAACAGCTCAGAATATCTGAAACCATTCCCATCGCAGGCAGAATCATGATGTAGACCGCCGGATGGCTGTAAAACCAGAACAAGTGCTGCCACAATAGCGGCTGACCTCCGCCGGAAGCCATCGCCGCATTGCCGGCGGTCGCACCGTCTGCCAGGAAGAATCCCGTTCCCAACAGTCGGTCAGCAACTTGCATAAAGCCTGCCGCGGTAAGTACTGGTAAGGCAAACGCCTGCAGGACCGCAGTAATAAACATCCCCCAGATGGTCATCGGCAGACGAAACATCGTCATCCCCGGCGCGCGCATCTGGATAATCGTCGTCATATAATTGATCGACCCCATCATCGACGAAATACCGACAAAAGTGACGCCTACCAACCATAAGTTTTGCCCGTTGAGACTCCCCGGCGCGGCCGCATTGATTACTGAAAGCGGGGGGTACGACGTCCAGCCGCCCTGGGCAGCACCTCCCTCCACAAAAAAGCTCAACCCGATCAAGCCAAACGCTGGCCACATGAACCAATAGCTAAGCATGTTCAGAACCGGCACCGCCATATCCTCGGCCCCGATCATCAGCGGGATCAAGAAATTACCAAAGGCACCGGCTAGGATCGGGATAATGACAAAAAAGATCATCACCGTGGCATGCATGGTGACGAGCATCGTGTAATTTTCGGGAGCGATCTGTTCCCCCTCAGCTACTCCAACCAGATCGCCCAAAATTGGCATCGGTCGCCAAGGGAATGCAAGTTGCCAGCGAATGCCCATCGCGAGCATGCCGCCGACGAAGAACCAAATCAGTGTGCTAAACAAGAATTGTAGCCCGATTACATTGTGGTCCAACGAAAAAACGTAGGTACTCAGGAATCCACCCGCAGGTGCGTGCTCGGCATGGGCATCAGCAGTAACAGTACTCATCATTCATCACTTTCTTGTGCGACGCGCATCGTATTTTGTTCGAGGCGCAATTCTTCGAGCTTGTCTTTATAATCTTCGGCCGAGAGGAAAAATACGCGGCCCTTCATCTTGTAATGACCCCAGCCGCAAAGTTCGGCACAGACAATGTCGTAGCCGCCCTTCTCCTTGGCCTTGAACCACATATACTGATCCATTCCTGGAACTACATCTTGCTTAAGCCGTAAGTTGGGCAAAAAGAAACTGTGCAGTACGTCAGCGCTTGTGATTTTCAAGAGCACTTCTTGATTGACGGGCAAATAGAGCTTGCCATCAGTCCGCACGAAATCGTCTTTGGTATAAAGCTCGCCATCGGGACCAGCATAGCGGAAGTCCCAATTGAACTGCCGACCGGTGACTTCCACCATCGGTAGCATGTCTGGAGCCTGCATCTTGGCCGAAGCCCATGCTTCCATTTGCACAATCTCGATAAAAAGCAGCGTAATCGCGGGCAAAATAGTCCACACAATTTCCAGCACATGACTGCCATGTGAAAATTTTACCTGCTCATCATTCGAATCTCGGCCAAACTTCCACGAAAAATAAGACAAGACCAATTGTGTGATTACGAAAACAGTGCCTGTCAGATAGAGAATGAACATGAACAGGCTATCGATCGTGTGCCCATGTTCAGAGATATCGCGCGGTAACCAAATGTTGAAATATGGCGCAGCCACGAAGGTTGCTACTC
>Ga0114931_10006833_pt1 | contig 13996 bp, 11 predicted proteins | sample 2SBtaG_FD_89579 | JGI IMG/M metagenome (GOLD analysis project Ga0114931, IMG submission 89579) | Deep subsurface microbial communities from Kolumbo volcano to uncover new lineages of life (NeLLi) - 2SBTROV14_V59a metaG | ecosystem: Environmental > Aquatic > Marine > Volcanic | place: Kolumbo...
CGCGGCGACTCGATCGACCTCGAAGAACTCAAGGAACTTGTCGACTCCAACCCGGTGAAGCAGCTCTTGAACCTCGTCCTCCTCCAGGCCATTCGGGATAAATCCAGTGACATCCACTTCGAGCAGTTCGAGAACGAGTACAAGCTGCGATACCGTATCGACGGCGTGCTCTACGAGATGATGCCCCCACCGCGCTTCTTGGCGATGGCCATTGCCAGCCGCATCAAGGTCATGGCCGACCTCGACATCGCCGAACGCCGGCTCCCGCAAGACGGACGCATCAGCCTCACCGTCGGCGGAAAACCGATCGACCTGCGCGTCGCCGTCCTGCCCACCATGTTCGGCGAATCGGTCGTCTTGCGAATCCTCGATCGCAGCAACGTCAACTTGGACCTCGACCGGCTGGGCATGCGCGAGGACGATCTCAAGACCATGCACGCCCTGATCCGCAGACCCCACGGCATCATCGTCAACACCGGCCCGACCGGCTCCGGAAAGACCACCACCTTGTACGCGGCCCTCAATACACTGAACAACCCCGACATCAAGATTCTCACCGCCGAGGACCCCGTCGAATATGACATCGACGGGATCATCCAATGCCAGGTCGACACTGACATCGGCAAGACCTTCGGCCGCCTCTTGCGCAGCTTCCTGCGGCAGGACCCGGACGTCATCCTGGTCGGCGAAATCCGCGACCTGGAGACCGCTCAAATCTCCATTCAGGCCTCACTCACCGGGCACTTGGTCTTCACTTCGCTGCACACCAACGATGCCCCTTCGGCAATCGCCCGGTTACTGGACCTGGGCGTCGACCCGTTCCTCATCACCGCAACGATGGAGGCCGTCGTCGCCCAACGCCTCACCCGCCGCATCTGCACCCACTGCAAGGAGCCATACACCCCCCCGCCCGAGCAATTGATGGAACTCAAGCTCCGCCCCGAGGACGTCGAGGGCAGGACCTTCCACTTCGGCAAAGGCTGCGACTATTGCAACGGCACCGGCTACAGCGGCCGAGTCGGCATCTTCGAGATCATGCTCCTCAATGACGAGATCCGAGAGCTTATCATGCAGGGCAAGTCCTCCAGCGTCCTCATGGAAGCAGCCGTCAAGCAGGGCATGCGCACCCTCCGCGAGAGCGGGCTTCTGGCCATCTACGACGGCATCACCACCATCGACGAGGTGGTCCAGGCCACGGTCATGGCGGAATAACGCCACGATCACGGTTTCCATTGAGCCGAATCAGTCTCCCCGAGCACCTCGCAAGAGAATGACGCCTCAGTTCCATGATCGTGACAGCCTAACCCGCATTTCTCACGGGTTCTTACTCAAACTGACCGATTCGACTCTCGAAGCACTGCAGCGAGCCGGGCCGTCCTCGGCCCCGGCTGAGTGAGGACAGGGTCGGCTAGACCAATTCACGTTTGCATAGGTCGCCACAACCACGCTCTTCCCCTCTTGAGAAGGGGTCCTTCGTTCAACGGGCCTCGTCGCGAGGGGCTTGCGTTCAATTGCCACATCCTGCCACTACCCACAGCGACGTACCGCCCCCTTGCAACGGTCCCGAAACCCGCTATGATCTCGCGAAGCGGGGCGTAGCTCAGTCTGGTTTAGAGCGCTGCGTTCGGGACGCAGAGGTCGGAAGTTCAAATCTTCTCGCCTCGATTCGGTTAGCCCACGACCCTCCTTTGGGGCGGTCGTGTTGTTTGCACGGAGAGGGATCTCGATCGGATGGCCCACGCTCATCGCAGTTGCATTTCCACAGCGCGTCAGCGGCAGGCTTCGGCCACATCTCGCCTCGCTTCTTCGACGGCCAGACGGTAATGCGGTCGATGTATGTTGCGATCACGTTCCGCGTGCGGCCGTTCCGCGTTCCATTCATGGCCGCCCGAAGTCCGGCCAGTTGGGCCCGGGCCCACTTCCGTAGTGTGTCTACATCCTGGTTTGCGCTGGACTGCTGAGCCGTCTGAAGCTCCTGCTCAAGATACTCCTTGCGGAGCCGCAACTGCGTCAAATGCTCGTTGAGCATTGCCATATTGGCCGGGTCGATGTTCATGGTCAGCGCCGTCACCATACTGTTGATCTACTTGAGTTCACGGGCGATACGCTCGATGTCAGCGGCACCAGAATTGTTGGCAGCCACCGACATCGAGCGTTCCGATGACGAACTACCGGGCGTCCTCACGAACTCCCGCTTCGCGCCCGCAAGCAAGCGCATTGCCGAGCAAGATGCGCGAATCGCTAACCAAGATACGTGCCCTGCGAGATTGGCATCGAAGGCTTGCGGACCAGGGCGTTCTCCTTCCACACCATCGGGCATGGTTCTGGTCTATGCGAAGGGAAACACTTCCAAGCGAGGGAAGAAGCCCGACGCCAAGCGTGGGCATCTCGGGTTTCGGTGGAAGCCACCGCTCAAAATCGATCGGCGTCAGACGCATCGGCTTGAATGTTGCCCCCGTTGTCGCGGTCGGTTCCAACGCTGTGGCCGAACGCGGCGCCGCCACCCAGGCCGTCCTGATGAGCGTCTATCGCACCCTGAAGCTCCGAGGCCTGAACCCCACGCAAACTATCCCAGATGCCCTCAAAACCTACCTGACGACCGACAAACTCCCCCCACTGCCGCAGGATTGCATTGCAAACAACTGTAGACTTACGGGTTAATAACGGCTTTAGGGTGCGGGAACGACGCGGTTCAGGATGACCGGCGCATTTTGCATGCCCAATGGGAAAATCGACGGGCTGAGCGGCGCCGTCTTGAAGTTCTGATCGGCCAACAGGGTGCTCGCCGTGCCGGTGTTGTCCATCAGGGCGGTGATGTCCGCTACGTGGTTCAGGCCCAGCAAATGCCCTGCCTCATGCGAGGCGACGTTGCCGATGGCCACGGCGATCCCGTCGACCGACGGTTGCGTGGCGAAAGGATCATCGAACTTGTCGGTGAAGACGATGCCATCGTCGCAGCGATCCACGTTGCCCTCGTCCACCCCGTCGGATACGCCAAACTTCGTCGAGCTGAATGACCCGAAGGAGATCATGCTGAACGTGCCGGGCGTCAGGCTCGGATTCTGGTCACTGGTGACGATCTGCACGCCCGTTGCCGAAAAGTTCTCTTTGACCACGTCGGTGATGCGACTCTTGATCACGGCGGTCTGTCCTGCATAGACCGGGTCGATGTCGGCGGCGTCGAAAACGTTGAGGTTCAGGGTCCCTTCGCTCTGGATGGTGATGGTACCGCCGGCGAAGTTGAGTAGCAGGACCTGGATCGGCGGCGTGGGGACGACTCCGCCCCGCTCGATACGCACCGTCCCATCGTAGGCCCCGCCCTGAAGGTCGAAGGAGAACTTGGCGATGGCCAGGTAGTAGTTCGGGCCGGGCGAGACGGCGACGTCATTCAGCGCCGATCCGACGAGGCCGGCGCTCAGGTCCACGTCGTCGTTGAGCGCGAAGAGTTCACCATTTTGGTCAAAGACTGCGATGACCGGGTCGAGCATGCTGCCGGCCGCGGGATCGACCGAGACGATGATGCGATCGCCGGGAGATATCGATCCAAGGTCGAACACGGCGGCCTTATCTCCGGTGATGGTGCCACTGACGGTCGCGTTGCCGAGCGGGTCGAGGACCAGGGGGGTGGCATTGGTGAAGCTGTCACCCTTTGCGTTCTGCGGCAGGGCTCCGGGCAGGAGAGGGGTGAACGGGGCACACCCCGCAGCGAAACCCAGGAGAACGGCCGTCGTCATGGCCTTTGCTGGAATCAGAGGACGATTGGGTCTGTGTTTATGGTCCACGCGGCGTGTCTCCTGACGAATGACGCAAGGTACCGAAGCGAGGTCAATGTCCGCCCCCGGGCTAAACAACTGCGAGGGACCGGTCTTCTTGGAAGATATCGTCTCGACAGGCTGCCGAATCGCTTCCCCTCATGCAAGTATTGATTTCGTTTTCGGTCCGGTCAAGTCCGGAGCCGTCCGAAAAAACCAGGGGAGTCCCTATCTCGATTGTGGGTCGCCTCAGAGCCCTGTGGCCCCGGTTTGTAACCGGTGTCCTCTTCCGTGACTCTTCCAGCATGGCCATGAGCGGATGTAAGAACGGTTGATTGTGGGTAGAATCAGGGCTGGGGAATCTCCTCACCCAAGGGAAGTCACCCTATCGTGTCCAAGGCTCTTTGAGCCCGTCGCCATCCAGCACGCCACAACGAACGGTGAATAACCCGGGATAAGATGCTCACAAGCCCCACGGATCGACAGCATGGTTGGGCCGATGGTTTGCCTACAATTGGGCCTTCAGCCTGTCAATGAGTTGAACAATTTGACTTTTCCGAACCGCAGGATCTTCGACTTGTATGAATTCGACAGCACTGAAGTCGTCCCCACGCTTTCGGTTCTGTGGCGGTTCGAGCCCCTCAATGAGGAGTGCCTCCATTGTGGCGATCAAGCTATCTAAGTTGAAGATAGAAGGAGGAAGAGACGATAGCCCTCCATCTTCGGAAACCTCGAAGACGCCAAACCATGAGAATCTGTCCCAACGACCGTTAAGACGGTCTCCCGTGTGTTGTTTTAATCTTAAGCCAAGGGGTTGGTCCGTTGTCCTTCCGACGTACACGACTTTGCTTCCGTCGTGAAGCAAGTACACTCCTTTTTGCTCATGGAAATCCACCGGATCGCTGCTTGATTGTTGCTGACCGAGAATCTTTGGTGTGGATGTGTATATTACGTTGTCACGCCTCCAGTACATCCCGAATGCGTTGATCAGGCCTGCTTCCTCTTCTTTCACCTCATCCGGCTTAGTGGCTTCGACGCCAGATATGGCATCTGTATTCCCTTTTAGTGCATAGTACCCGCGACTAACCTTGATGAACGGCGATGCTTCTCTGTCGTGTTATATGGAGATTGAAATAGTGGTCGCTACAGATGCAGCAGGTGTCGCGCCAAAGCTGGTCTTCAGACCTCGGTCCGCGACAGCTTGAGCAATGTCCGTGTAATGCATAGGCTCATCGGCTGTCTTCAGGACTTCGATAATCGCATCTCGCCATCCTAACTCTGGCATCAGATATACCTCCTTCTAGCGGAGAACAATAATCAGACCGATCCGCGTAACACGCCTCTGCATCGTCTGCCAGAGGGCTCGCTCAGTTCTGTACTTTGTGGTGGGTTTCGCTCTATTTAGCGGCTCTCCACAGCATTGTATGCGGATTGACATCAATATCCCCCTCTCAATAATCTGAAAGCCCGACGAACAGGCTCGATACCGATCGTGTTAGAATTATAGTGGCCATTCCGCACAGGTCAAAATCTCGCCGGCCAAAGGGCTTGGTTATGCGCTGTTAGATCACCTACAACGGATTTGGTGCTCCGACGCGACTGATTTGATGAATCCAAGCAAGCCGGGCCGTTCTCCGCACCGGCTGCAAGCGCGGAGCCGTTTGGAGTAACAAACCCCCTACTCTGGTCCTCAACTCATCACTTGAGCAGTCTCGGAGATCCGGCATGGAGTGCTGTCCGCTGCAACGCCGCCATGCCCGTCCGGCGGATCGTCCATGAATGCTCCGGCATCATGCCAAGTTGACCGGCTGGGCGAGCATTGCGACGTCCTGGATCGAATGGCCGGTCAGTCTGCCGACCGAGACGCCGGCGACCGGTGTTTCGGGGTCGTCGATTCGCCAAGTGAAGAGTTGATCGCGCCGATCATTCACGCCGACAACAAGGTCCTCGGCGGCAAAGCCCCAGCGCAGGTTCTGCCCGCAGCGATACTCTCCGCGGAAGCTGTCACCCAGGACGAGCAGGTCCAGATGCGGGCTGCCGTCGCCGACCAGCAATCTCCCCACCCCGCCGCCGCTGAGCCAGGCGAGGGAACGGACCGCGCTGCCCGTCGCGGAACGGACGGTCTGGGCCCCGTCGGCCTGCGCCCCGAGCCAGCGCAGCACCGTCCCGTCGCGAAGACCCGCCACCACGTCGCTACAGGTCGAAAGCAAAGCGGTGATTTCGCACAACGCCGTGAGGCGGATCGGCGGCCCGGCGTCGTCCGGTCGCCACCCGACGGCCGACTGATCCACGCTAACCACAGCCTCCGTATCTGGTCGAGTTGAACGTCGCGGACGGCCTGGCTGGATTCGGTCAACGCCGCCAGGGCAAGGCTGTGTTCGCTCGGCGCTGCGACGGGCCATCGGATCAATCCGACCTCGGAGTGCGTCGCGTAAAGGTGGTTGCCGAGCAGACAGGCCGCGTTGACGCCGCCGCGGATTGCCGGCCGATCCTCGAACAGATAGGTACGGACCTCGCCGCCATCGCCTTCGATCAGATGAACCCCGTGCCGGCCGCCGACCAGGATCACGTCGCCTCCGTCGCCGTGAGCCAGACGCACAGAGCGCAAAGGCCCAGCAATATCCGGCAACGTCTGCCGCCGGATGGGTTTTTGATTTTGCCGTTGGATATCGGCCGGATCAAACCAGAGGAGTTCTTCGCCGGCGACCACCAGGATCGCCTGAGTGCGCTGCGTCGGTGGGCTGACGGACATCAATCCGTGATAGAGGCGGCCGCGCTGGGCGGGGTCGAAGGTCTTGATGAGATCGGGCACGCTGAGGGCGCCGCCCTGCGAGGCCATCGCCTTGACCTTTTCAAGCATGTCGGCGAGCTCGGCGAGGTGTTTCTCGCGAGCTTTGGCGGCTGCGTCCTGAAGCGCGGCCTCTTCCTCGATGCGCTGCCGGCGCTGCGCTGCTGCTTGGTCTTTTCGCCGCGACTCGACGAACGCCGGCGAGCGAAAGGTCACTCGCGGATCGGGCCCCAAGGCCAACCCCGATTCAAAGCCGACCGGCTTGAACCGGTCTGCGAGCAGGTCGTCCAGCGCCGACCAGCTTTCGGGGGCGATCAATTCCTCGGCGGTCCTGGATTTGGCCAGGGCGGCCGTCGCGCCATGGACGGCCTCGGCGCAGTGTTGCCGGAGCCGATCCTGGCGAATCTGCCGACTGCTGCCGAGGACGTTGCGGCGGAAGGCTTCCAGTTCTGTTCGCTCGGGGACCAGGAGCACCGAGATGGTCACCGAGGCAGCAAACTCGTAGCCGTCCTTCGACGGGAGGCCGTCGAACTCGTAGTCGAGCGGAAACGCGCAGGTCCGCGCGAGAAGCAATTCGTGAACGTCGACCGCCTCGATGGTCCGCCCCGCCCCGACGACGGCCGGCTGATTCGACGAACCGCGGACCAAGGCGACACACCCGGCCGGCACCGTCACCTGTCGGCTGAGGAACGAGAACACCTCGTCGGCCAAAGCGGCGCGGGCGACGAGCGTGGGATCGCGCGTCAGCAGATCAAGGTCAAACCGCGTGGCCATCGTCATTCATCCTAACACTACGATGCTGTTCTGATTGACCACCCACTTGCACGTGCTCACCAGCCCCGGGCGGAAGCCCGGGGTTTCCGCACACGCTGACATATTTCAAACCCCAGGCTTCCGCCCGAGGCTAGGATAGCCCTCTTGCGAATCTTATGCACATGGTGATCACTTCCGCCGCCTCAGAACTGCGAGGCCATCGTCGTTTTTCCTACGTCACTTCGGCATACTGTTCATAACGCACCAAGTCCTTCTTCTTCACCGAGGGCGACAGCTCGTCGATGATCGCCAGCAGGTCCTGGCGGCAGATCGGCCGCGGCTGGCCGCCGTCGATCGCGTCCATGAACGGGATCGTCGCCGCCTTGGTGACGATCGCCTTGACGTCCGCGCCGCTGTAGCCCTCCAGCCGCTCGACCAGTTCGCCGAAGTCCACGTCCTCCGACACCGGACGGCTGCCGAGATAAATCTCCAACAGCTTGTGCCGGGCCGGAGCGTCGGGCAGCGGAACGTAAATCTTCGAGTCGAACCGACCGGGCCGCATCATCGCCGTGTCCATCACCCACGGTTCGTTGGTCGCCCCGACAAACAGGAGCGGCAGGGCCGAACTGCGATCGAAGCCCTCCAGCTCTTGGAGAATCTGCGGCACCACGCGGGTCATCACGCTGCTGCTGCTGGTCCGCCGGGCCGGCACCAGGGCCTCGATCTCGTCTATGAAGATGATAGCCTTGTCCTCGGCCTTGGCCGCCTCGAAAAGTTTGCGGATGTTCTGCTCGGCCTCGCCGACCCACTTGCTGAGCACCTGGGCCGGAGAGATGACGAACATGGTGGCGTCGATCTCGCGGGCGATGGCCCTGGCGATCATCGTCTTGCCCGTGCCCGGCGGGCCGTAGAGCAGCAGGCCGCCGCCGACGCTGATGCGGTATCGCGCCGCGAGCTTCGGGTGGCTGAAGGGGTAGATCATCTTCAGGCGGATTTCCTGCTTGACGTCATCCAGGCCGGCGATGTCGTCGAAGCTGATGTTGGGCTTTTCCTTGACGATCCAGTCGCCGGCATCGGTGGTCTGCTCGTCGCTGTCACGGGCGGCGGTGCGGCGTCGGGTCCGCTTGGTCTCGGCCTGCTTGTCGCAGCTCTTGGCGAACTCGATCAGCTCGGCGGCCATCGCCTTGCGCCGCTTGCGCTGGGCGAGGCTGTCGGTCTCGGCGGCGATCTTGATCATCGCATCGGCCGCCTGCATCAGATAAGGCTTGGCGGCCTTGTAGTCGCCGGCCTTGAAGGCGGCCAGGCCACGGTCTTTGAGACGTTCGAAGGTGTTGTAGGAGACGCTCATAGTCCTGTTTGATAGGCACCGCCCGCTATGTTGTTGACCCCGTCGTTGTCCGATGTCGTGCCGAGGACAACGCTAGCGTACAGGATTCTACGGCCCGAGGCGTCATGGGTGAAGGCGGCTCGGCGTGTCGGGGTCCATGACAGATTGGGCGGATGCCTAAAACAACGTCGAGCGGCAGGGTTCACCACCTAGCCGCCGGCGGAAGCCGGCGGTTTGCCGCCAGCAGCGTCCGCCTTGCATCAGGTTTTGGCTGCGGACGCCGCCTAAATTGTCACGGACCCGGCGTGTCGTGCCGGTGTCGGCGGAGTAGGCGAGGGTGGGGGTGCCGGCCAGGTCATAGTCGTGCACAGGAATGGATTTCCACGAAGACCGGGACCGAGACAGGGATTCTCGGTTCGGCAGGCGTGAAAAGCATGGGCGTATGTGCATATCCGACCTTGGTGAGTTTGACGTGCGTTGGAAGGAGGGGCGACTTGTAGCGATTCGCCGGATCGGGTATGTCTCCACCACCCGTCGCTTGCCGTGCTGGTAAGGGAGGGCTTGGAGGAGGTTTGGCGTTTTGGGAGACGTGGTGGAATCCAAGAACAGGCTGACCCGTGGGCAGATCATCTTTGTGGTGGTCGTGGTGCTGATCAATGTGGTGCTGTGGATCATTCCCAGCGACGTGGTGGAATTGGTGGCCCGTGATCGGCAGACGCTGCTGGGGCGGTATTCGCGTCGGCATTTCACGTGGATCCTGGCGGTTCTGGTGGTCTCGATCATTCTGATCCGGCTGCATCTTTCGCCGAGCAAGGCGGTGAAGAAGAAGCGCATCTTCCACGTGCTGGCGGTGCTCATCGCTCTGGTGCCGACGCTGTTCGTCGCGGACGTGGCGCTGCGTTTGACCAAGCATTGGCGATATGTGCTGGGCGATTTGGCCTATCACCGCCCGCCGGGGTCGGTTTGGCACGACGTCTTCGAGGACAAGCCCAAGGCCATCCGCACGTATCCGAATGCTCCGCCGGGCTACCCGACGGTTCGCTCGACGATGACCATCGACGGGCGGGGGTTTCGCAATCTTGATGCTCCCGACCACGTACGGGTCGTGGTGTTGGGGGACTCCTTTGCCGAGGGTTCGCACGTTTCCGATGGGCAGACCTGGCCGCGGCTGTTCGCGCAAAAGAGCGGTGCGAGCACCTACAACCTGGGCATGTCGGGGTATGCCCCGCAGCACTATCGGGCCGCGTTGAAGCAATACGGCGTGGGGCTGCGGCCGGAGTTCGTGTTTTGCATGATTTACGAGGGCAACGACTTCAAGTCGGCCAAGGTGACGGTGAAGGCGCCGTCGGAATGGATGCGGTTTTTCAAACGATCGCCGATCATTGATGCCCTGGACAACCTGCTGATCCGCACGCTGGGCCCGATCGGTGCGCATCGCCGGGTTGCGGGGATGGACGCCTTGTCTTGGATGCCGGTGGCCTATCCGCCGGGGGCCGATGCGCGTTACTACGCCTTTCCGCCGGTCCACGTGGTGCGGTACTATGTCACGCGGTCGGAGTTCCAGGCGGACAAGCATTGGAAGCGGACGGTGGTGAATTTGGATGCGATCCGCAAGCTGTGCAAGGAGGCGGGCGCGCGGTTGGTGATCCTGTATGCCCCGAGCAAGCCGCACGTGGTGATGCCGCCTTTGCGCGACACGCTGCCCGCAGAAAAGGTTCGTGCGTTTGTGGCGATGAAGGCGGACGAGACGCTGCCGCCTGCGGAGGAGTTTATGCGCAGGCTGATGGAGGGTTTCGAGGTCAAGGAATCGTTGACGCGGCAGTGGTGCGAGCGTAACGGTGCAGCGTTTTTCAGCCTCACGCGGCCGTTGCGGGCGGCGGCGGGGCATGGCCGACAGGTGTACTACACCTATAACGAGCACTGGTCGCCGGTCGGCCACGAAGTGGTCGCCGATGCGATCGCGGCGTATTGGCCGGAACTGACGCGGGCGGCGGCCGGGGACAAGGGTTCGTGACATTTTCCGCGGGCTTTTGTGGCACCGGTTTCCAACTAGTGCACCGGTTGGAAGAAGGTGACACAGTGCGAAGCAGTTGAGCCTTCGGGTAGCGAGTTGAGCCGAGACCTGCACTACAATCAAAGTTGCTTTGCCGCCGAGAGTTATCATCAGATGGGTCGGATGGCCCATCCTACCAAGGACGTGCGCACGAATAAACTGAACAATTGTATTAGGGTGGGTCGAGCGTCCCGCCCGTAGCCGTACAGGCAAGATGCCCGTGCCACCCCTATGAAATGTGTAGGTTGTTTATGCGCTGCTCCCAAGATCGCCGATCGCAGGAGAGGGAAGCGTAAGTTGGAAGAGTCCGCCGTCCATGCGACCCATCCAGCGGCAGGCTAAGGATCACGGGAGGCTAACGGCGCGTGGCGACCAGGAAGGTCAGTAACAGCGGCAGGTAGGCGATGGAGGCCAGCAGCATGATGCGGGCGTTGGTGCGCGTCCGCCTGCGGGCGAAGCGGACCGCCAGCCATAGCAAGGCGACGCCCAAGAGCAAGGCGCCCAGCGGATAGGCCGACCTCACGTCGCACAAGAAACACGGCAAGAACGAACAGGCGATCAGCAAGACCGAAAAGAGGACCGTTTGACGGCCGACCGCCGTGCCGAGGGGGTCCACCAGAGAAAGCATCCTGTATCCGCCGCGGGCATAGTCTTCCCGGTATAGCCAGGCGATGGCGAAGAAATGGGGCAGTTGCCAGAAGAAAAGGATGGCAAAAAGAACCCAGGCCATCGCATCGAGGCGACCACCGGCGGCGGCGTAGCCGATCATCGGAGGGATGGCCCCGGGCACCGCACCAACCAGCGTGTTTAGCGGCGTGCGACGTTTGAGCGGCGTGTAGGCCAGCAGGTAGAGCAACAGCGTCGCAGCGGCCAGCGATGCAGCCAGGAGATTCGTAAAGGCCCAGAGCTGAGCCAATCCGGCGGCGGCCGCAGCCAGTCCGAAGGCCGTCGCCTCGATGACCGACATTCGACCGGACGGGATGGGGCGATTCTCCGTCCGGCGCATGAGGCGATCGTAGTCGCGTTCGATGACCTGGTTCAGGGCGTTGGCACCGAAGGCCACCAGCGCCGTGCCGAACATAACGTGGAACAGCCCCACGACGCTGATCGGGCCCTCACTGCCTAGGCAGAAGCCGGCGGCGGTTGCAAAGATGACCAGCAGGCTCAGCCGGACCTTGGCCAGTTCGCAATAGTCCAGCAGCCGTGACCGTGAAGAAGCCCCCAGGACCAGACCGGTCGTCGCCTCGACGTCGGACGGAACCGACGCCGACGCCAGGCCGCCGTCGCTTTGCTCGATGGGTTTTTTCATGCGGTCGTCGCCCCCCGGAAGGGGACCGATGCGGTCGCATTGGTTCTGGCGACGACGTGCAAAAAGCCATAGGCCCGAAGCGTCATGATCCAGCAGGTCGCCAAAATGAGGGCGCCGACTGCGACATGAGCCGTGGCGACGCCGGGCTGCTTGCCGGACAACACCGTCCAGGCCCCCAGCGATATCTGAACGATCAGCAAACCAACGGCCAAAGCCGCCAACCGGCGCAGCATCGGCAACGATCCAAAGTCGCTCAGCGTCGTCGCCGCCGTCGCCAAGAGGACCAGACTCACCAGGATCGCGCCCAGCCGATGGGCTAGATGGATGGCGATTTGTCGGGCAGTGACCGGGGGCAGAAAATCCTCGAAGGCCCGCTGCTGGTTGTATTCGGCCACGGCGGCCGGGCCCAGATCGGGCAGGAGTTGACCATAGGCCAGCGGAAAGTCGGGCACGGCCAAGCCGGCATCGGTGTGGCGCATCAGGGCCCCGAGTAAAAGCTGAACAAAGACCACCACTACCAAGCTGACGCACATGATCCGCATGACCGGGCTGCCGACCTGCACGACGGACGCGGCGCGGCCCTTCCAGCTACGGCTGGTGAAGACGGCGATGGAGATCACAATGCAGAAAAAGCTCTGCGCCAAGCAGGCATGGAACACCGAAATCCAGGTGGGCAGCAAAAACAGGACGGTCAGGCCCCCGAGCACCCCCTGGCCGATCACGGCAAGAAGGGCGATCCACCCCAGCATCCTCAACCAGCGGCGCGGCTCGGTGAATTGAAGCCAGAGAGCCAGAATGATGGTCATAAAACCGACGGTCGAGGCGACAAGGTGGTGGCCGTGCTCATAAAGAATCCCGCCGACCCACTTGCTGACGGGGAAGGTGAACATGTTCTGGTGATAGGTAGTGGGCCAGTCGGGAACGGACAGGCCGCTGCCGGTGCTGGTCACCATCCCGCCGGCGACGATGAGCAGCAGGGTCATACAGGCCGTGAACACCGCGTAGCGATGCAGCCAGAGGCCGCGGCGGTCGGCCGGCGTCGTCGAATCGCAATCGGGCTGCACGGGCGAGTGGGTCATGGGTCTATACGCCGAAGCCGCCAAACGGCAAGCCGGGGTGGAACGCACTTGTCTGCTGCTTGCCGTTTGGCGGCCGACGCGACAGGTCGGATGCCGAACTTGGATACTCTTAGGGCGAGCGCATGAATATACTGAACGATTGTCTTAGGGTGATACCTCTTGGGATAGCACCCCTTAGGGTGGTACGGGCGTCCCGCCCGTAGCCGTACGGGCAAGATGCCCCTACCACCCATATGAAATGTGCAGTTTGTTTATGCGCCGCTCCTTACTTTACTTTCGTGATTCGCCTCAACGCATCCGCCGCGCTCGGACAATCCAGCAGGCGGCGATTCCAACGAAGCCCATGAGCATGCCATAGGTCACCAGGGCCAAGAGGAGCACGCCCGCCTTGGCCCCCTTGGTCAGTCCCGAGTCCGGGTCTCCCTGACACACGGCACAGGCCCACGCGCGGGCGTTTGACATCAAGAGGATTCCGACGGCAAGGAGCAGGTATGTCAAATATTTCTTCATGATCTGTCCCAGAACGGAGTGCTGTGCGTTAGTTAAATATAGCTGAATCCCTTGAGTTTCTTGAGGAACCAGACGCCGTAGAAGACCAACACGATCGTGACCAGGAAGGAGCCGAGACCCAGGTAGAGCGAGGTACGATCGTCGGTCGCCTGATAGTCGCGGATGGCCCAGATGCCGAAGAACACCGTGAGCAGTATCGCAACGCTGACGAAGATGATATAGAAGGTTTTTAGCGACATGATCAGCGCCCCGAGACTCCGTTGACGAACTTGCTGTAGTCCGGCTCGAAGAAGGTCAACGAGGGAACCAACAACAGCATCAGAAAGAAGAACAGACAAAGGGCCAGGATCACGAAGATCAGGCGCCGTTCGGAAATCAGGTGCATGAAGAAACTGGCCACCAGCGAGCCTTTGACGCAGGCGATC
>Ga0114931_10006834_pt1 | contig 13996 bp, 13 predicted proteins | sample 2SBtaG_FD_89579 | JGI IMG/M metagenome (GOLD analysis project Ga0114931, IMG submission 89579) | Deep subsurface microbial communities from Kolumbo volcano to uncover new lineages of life (NeLLi) - 2SBTROV14_V59a metaG | ecosystem: Environmental > Aquatic > Marine > Volcanic | place: Kolumbo...
CGTGAGAATGGTAAATTGGTTAACGAGATACTAAAGAAATGACTTGACAATTTGATAAAATTTTAGCAATTTTCAGGGCATCTTCTTCGCTTGGAGAGTGGGAGCCGTGTCGCCCGCCGTCATCACCCCACCGTCGCTCGCCGCCTTCGTCGCCGCCCCCGCCGTCGTCCTCGCCGGCGAGCGGCCGCGGCCGAGCGCGGTGGTCGCCAGCCCGCGGATCACGCGCCTCGGCGAGGAGGCTCGGGGCCGCGGGGTGCTGGCCGCCGCCGAGGAAGAGGTCGGGCGGGCGGCGGGCGGCTCGCGGCGGGTGGCACGCCGGGCGGGCGGCGACGAGGTCGCGGTGGCCTTCGGCGACGGCGGCCTGCTCTACCTCGCCCAGCGTCTGGCCCAGGAAGGCACCCCCGAGGGGGCGGCGGACGGGGCGGCGGCGCAGCGTGCCTACACCGCGACGGCGGTGCGCGGGCGGATCGAGTACGGCCTCGAGGACCCGATCGACCTGATGGTTTGAGGCCGGGGCACGACGCCCGGCCGAGCGCTGTTCGCCAGCGAACGCGGCGCGGTCGAGGACGCCGCCGATCGTAGCCACGCTTCCACCGCTCACGCCGCTCGGGTCAGCCGCTCGACCTTGATCTCGTCGGCATGCTTCATGGCCTGAGCGAGGTCATAGGCGGCCTGAAGGCGGAACCAAGTCTCGGCGCCGCCGCCGAACGCCTTGTCGAGGCGGATCGCCATCTGCGGCGAGATCCCCGAGTGGCCATTGACGATGTCCGAGAGCTGCTTGCGGCTGACCCCGAGCTTCCGCGCCGCCGCCGTCACGCTCAAGCCCAACGGTTGCAGGCAGTCGTGGCGCACGGACAAACCAGGATGAGGCGGGTTCTTCATCGGCATGTCATTTCCCTCCTATTGATCGTCGATCAGGTCCCCGTCAGAGGCGTGCCCGCCCGCGAAGGCCCAACCATATCCCCGTCGCCCGACGCCGCGATAGGCTCGCAGGCTGCCGGATCGCCCAAAGGTTGCTCGGCAAGGGACCCGCCACCCAGCAGTGCGCCGACGAGCGTCGGATCGAGGGAGTCGGGGCTCGGTTTCGCCTTGCCTGGGATACCAAGGGCGGCTTAGAGTACCGGCCGACGCGACCGGCACCGGCGACGTCGAGGGGGGCTCGCCGGCAGGCGCGGTGGCGAACCATGGGGCCCGCGGGCGCGGGCGAGATCGACAGCAGGGAGTGAACGGACATGGCCTTCCCAAGGAGAACCGTGGTTTTGAGTGCCGGCGCGGCGGTCGCGCTGGGTTTGATCGGCTTTGCCGCACCCACCACCGCGACCGCGGGCTGGCAGCCCCGCAAGCCGGTGGAGTTCGTCATCATGGCCGGCCAGGGCGTCGGCGCCGACCGGCTGGCGCGCCTGATCCAGAGCATCATCGAGAAGCACAAGCTCTCGCCGCAGCCCTTCATCCCGATCAACAAGCCGGGCGGCTCGGGGGCCGAGGCGCTGCGCTACCTCAAGGACAACGCCGGCAACCCGCACATCGTGATGGCGACGCTGAACAGCTACTACACGACGCCCTTGCGCAACCCCGGGCTGGGGGTCGACATCGCCAACTTCACGCCGATCGCGCGGCTCGCCGAGGACACCTTCCTTCTCTGGGTGAACGCGGACACCGACATCCACTCCGTCGATGACTTCGTCGCCGCGGTCAAGAAGGCGGGACCCGAGAATTGGGTGATGGGCGGCACCGGCAAGGGCCAGGAGGATTCGCTGGTCACCGGCATGCTCGAGAAGGCCTACGACATCAAGATGACGTACGTCCCCTTCAAGGGCGGCGGGACGGTCGCCAAGAACCTGATCGGCAACCACCTCAACTCGACCGTCAACAACCCCTCCGAGCAGATCGGCTTCTACCAGGCCGGCAAGTCGCGCCCGCTCGCCGCCTTCACGCCCGAGCGGCTGGCGGCGTTTCCCGACGTGCCCACCTTCCGTGAGCTCGGTAAGGACCTGGTCTACTTCATGCAGCGCAGCGTCGTGGCGCCGCCGAAGATCCCAGCCGACGCCCGCGACTTCTATGTCAACGTGTTCCGCCAGGTCAACGAGTCGGCCGAGTGGAAGACGTACACCAAGAAGAAGGCGTTGATTCGCTCGTTCCTCACCGGCCAGGCGTTGCAGGACTACTTCCTGGCCGAGCGCGAGAAGCATCGCAAGCTTCTCAAGGCGTTGGGGGAGATCCAATAGGCCTCGTCCCCACCAACCGCGCATCCTGAAAGACCGAGAGGGCCGCCGTCGTGCGTCGCGCCGAGCTCGTCGCCGCCGCCTTGATGGCGGTCTTCTCGGTCTATCTGATGTGGAAGAGCGCCGAGCTGCCGATCGGCTGGGTCTCGGGCGAGGGGCCCGGGGGCGGCGCCTTCCCCTTCTGGCTCGCCGTCGGGATGCTGATCTCGTGCGTCGTGATCTTCGTTCGCGCGCTCAAGGGGCTGACCCCCGAGGGCCGCTCGGAGGCGCCCTTCTTCGACCGCGCGAGCTTTCGCCTGTTCGTGGTCGCGGCCGGCTCGCTCGCCGCGATGGTTGGCTTGATCCACGTCGTCGGGGTCTATGGCGCGGTGCCGTTGTTCTTCATCTTCTACGTCCGCTTCTTCGGCCGCCACTCGTGGCCGGTGACTGGCGCGCTGGCCTTGGCGACCCCGGTGGTGACCTTCTTCTTCTTCGAGGTCGGGCTCAAGATTCTGCTGCCCAAGGGACTGACCGAGCCGCTGTTCTACCCGCTCTACGACATCTTCCTCAAGACCGGCTGACGGGGCCGGGCGGGCCGCGAGACGCGAGGACGGTACGGGTCGCGATGGAGATACTCGGTCATCTCGCCGACGGCTTCGCGGTCTCGTTTCAGCCGCTCAACCTGATGCTGATCGTGGTCGGCTGCGTGGTCGGCCTGTTCGTCGGCGCGATGCCGGGGCTGGGCTCGGTGAACGGGGTCGCGATCCTCTTGCCCGTGACCTTCCTGGTGCCGCCCACCGGCGCCGTCATCTTCCTCGCCGCGATCTATTACGGGGCCATGTACGGCGGCGCCATCAGCTCGATCATGCTGGGCATTCCGGGGGCCTCGACCGCGGTGGCGACCGTCTTCGATGGCCGTCCGATGGCCCAGAAGGGCGAGGCCGACAAGGCCCTGGTGGCGGCGGCGGTCGCCTCGTTCGGCGGCGGCACCATCTCGATCGTGCTCTTCACCCTGTTCGCCCCGCCGCTCGCCGACGTCGCACTGAGCTTCGGCCCGGCCGAGGAGTTCGCCCTGATGGTGGTGGCCTTCGCGACCTTCATCGGGCTCTCCGGCGACGACATCCCCAAGACCTTGTTCTCGATCTTCATCGGCCTGGTGTTCTCGGCCGTCGGCCTCGACGTGGTCAGCGGCATGCCGCGGCTGATCTTCTTCGGCCTCCCGGGCTTCTATCACGGGGTCAACTTCCTGGTCCTCGCCATCGGCATCTATGGCATCGGCGAGATTCTGTGGACCATCGAGACCAGCCGCGGCAAGGTGACACTGGCCCAGGCCCATGTCACGGTGGGCCGGGTGCTGGCGGCGCTGGTGGCCCTCAGGCGCTCGGTCGGGACCCTGATCATGGGCTCGTTCCTGGGCTACTTCGTCGGCATCCTGCCGGCCGCGGGCGCCACCCCGGGCTCGCTGATGGCCTATGGCTTCGCCAAGAGCATGGCCAAGAACCCCGACGCCTATGGCAAGGGCGAGATCAACGGCGTGGTGGCGCCCGAATCGGCCAACAACGCGGCCTCGACCGGCTCGATGCTGCCGATGCTCACCCTCGGCATCCCGGGCTCGCCGACCACCGCCATCCTGCTCGGCGGGATGATCATCTGGGGGCTGGAGCCCGGGCCGCTTCTGTTCGTCGACCAGCCCGACTTCGTCTGGGGCCTGATCTCGAGCCTCTACACCGCGAACGCCTTCACGCTGGTGGTCAACCTCGCCTTCATCCCGGTGTTCATCTGGGTCCTGCGCCTGCCCTTCACCATCCTCGCCCCGATCATCTTCGTGCTCTGCGTGGTCGGCGGCTATGCCCCCACCAACTCGATGCACGACGTCTGGCTGATGCTGATCTTCGGCGTCGGCGGCTATCTCCTGCGCAAGCTCAACTACCCGATGGCGCCCGCGGTGCTGGCGATCGTGCTCGGCCCCTTGGCCGAGAAGTCGATGCGCCAGTCGCTGATCATCAGTCACGGCTCGCCGGCGATCTTCGTCGAGCGCCCGCTCTCGGCGGTGTTCATGGCGCTGGCGCTGGTCCTGTTCCTCTTGCCGCTGTTGCGCCGGCGCCACCGCGCCGCCGCCGAGGGTTGACCGGTGTCGCGCCCGGTTGCGCCCACGGCTTCGCCTTGTCGTGGGCGGGTGGTTGGTATATTGTATACCATCAGTCGGTCCGTGGCTTTGAGCCGGCCCGGGCGCCGGCGCCATTCCGAGGAGTGACGGCCATGACCGCGATGCAGGCGATCGTTCGCCCGATCGACGTCACCTTCAGCCTCAAGGACAAGACCTACGAGGCCCTGAAGGAGGCGATCGGCTCGCTCAACATCTATGCCCGGAACGACGAGATCCGGCTCGACGAGCGCCAGCTTTCCGAGCAGCTCGGGGTCAGCCGCACCCCCATCCGCGAGGCCATCGCCCGGCTCGAGCAAGAGGGCTTCGTCCGCATCGCGCCGCGCCGCGGGGTCTTCGTCGTGCGCAAGACCAAGCGCGAGATCCTCGAGATGATCACCGTCTGGGCGGCGCTCGAGAGCATGGCGGCGCGCCTGATCACGCGCAATGCCGCCGACGACGAGATCGCGACCTTGCGGCGGATGTTCGTTCGCTTCGACGGCGACCGGGCGAGCGCCCATATCGACGAGTACTCCGAGACCAACGTGCGCTTCCACCAGGCGCTGCTGAGGATGAGCCGGTGCGCGCTTCTCAACGCGATGACCGAGAACCTGTTCCTCCACATGCGCTCGATCCGGATGCGCACGATCGGCGAGGACGACCGGGCCCGGCGCTCGATCATCGACCACATGGCCATCATCGAGGCGCTCGAGCGCCGCGATACCGAGCTCGCCGAGCGCCTGGTCCGCCAGCACACGCTCGACCTCGCGGCCCACGTCGAGCGCAACGTCCACTACCTGGATTGACCATCGAGCGACGGGCCCCGAGCCCGATCGAGGAGAGAGCACATGGCAGAAGCGGCAGCCAAACGAGAAGCCCAGCGTGCACCGGCGGGTGAGATTTCCGGCGGTCACCTGGTCGCCAAGGCGCTCAAGGCCGAGGGCGTCGATGTCATCTTCACCCTTTGCGGCGGCCACATCATCGACATCTACGACGGCTGTCTCGACGAGGGCATCGAGATCATCGACGTCCGCCACGAGCAGGTGGCCGCCCACGCCGCCGACGGCTATGCCCGGATGAGCGGCAAACCCGGCTGCGCCGTGGTCACCGCGGGGCCCGGCACCACCGACGCCGCCACCGGCATCGCCAACGCCTTTCGCGCCGAGAGCCCGATGCTGATGATCGGCGGCCAGGGGGCGCTCTCCCAGCACAAGATGGGTTCGCTCCAGGACCTCCCCCACGTCGACATCCTCAAACCAATCACCAAGTTCGCCGCCACCGTGCCGAGCACCGAGCGGATCGCCGATATGGTCTCGATGGCCTTTCGCGAGTGCTATGCCGGCGCCCCGGGCCCGTCGTTCCTGGAAATCCCGCGCGACGTGCTCGACGCCAGGATCGACCTCGCCCGGGCGCGCATCCCGGCCGCCGGGCACTATCGGGCCTCGCCCCGGCTCTCGGCCGACCCCGCCGACATCGAGCGCTTCGCCGACATCCTGGTCGCCGCCGAGCGCCCCTGCGTGCTGTTCGGCACCCAGGTGTGGACCTGCCGGGCGCACGAGGCGGCGCGGCGCTTCGCCCGCACCCTCAACATTCCCGCCTACATGAACGGCTCGGGCCGCGGCACCTTGCCACCGGGGGATGCGCACCACTTCCACCGGACCCGGCGGATGGCCTTCGACAAGGCCGATGTGATCGTCATCGTCGGCACCCCCTTCGACTTCCGCATGGGCTATGGCAAGCGCCTCAGGGCCGACGCCACCGTGATCCAGATCGACCTCGATTACCGCACCGTGGGCAAGAACCGCGACATCTCGCTCGGCCTCGTCGGCGATGTCGGGGTGATCCTCGATGCGGCACTCGATGCCTGCACCGGGCGCGGCGACACCGGCGCCGGGCGCCGCCGCGAGTGGCTGGCCGGGCTCCGCGCCGCCGAAGAGACCGCGCTCGCCAAGCTCGCCGCCGACTTCCACTCGGATTCGGTGCCCATCAACCCCTACCGCGTCGCCTGGGAGATCAACGAGTTCCTCACCGAGGACACCATCTATATCGGGGACGGCGGCGACGTGGTGACGATCTCGGCGCAGGCGGTGCAGCCGCGCCAGCCCGGCCATTGGATGGACCCGGGGCCACTGGGGACGCTCGGCGTCGGGGTCCCCTTCGCGATGGCCGCCAAGCACGTCCATCCCGAGAAGGAGGTGCTCGCCTACTTCGGCGACGGCGCCTTCGCCATGACCGGCTGGGACTTCGAGACCTGCGTCCGCTTCCGCCTGCCCTTCCTCGGGATCGTCGGCAACAACGCGGCGATGAACCAGATTCGCTGCGGCCAGATCATGAAGTACGGGCGCGAGCGCGGCGATGTCGGCAACCGCCTCGGCAACGTGCCCTTCGACCGCTTCGCCGAGATGCTCGGCGGCCACGGCGAGGACGTCCGCGAGCCGGCCCAGATTCGCCCGGCGCTCGAGCGCGCCCGCGAGGCGGTGGCCGGGGGTGTGCCGGCGCTGGTCAACATCTGGGTCGATCGCGACGTCTGGGCGCCCGGCACCCGCAACCAGACCATGTACAAGTAGCGTTTCCCCGCCCGATAACGAAAGAGACGACGAGGCTGAAAGCAATGGTTAAGGCTCTTGAGGGACTCCGCGTCCTCGACATGGCCCACGTCCAGTCGGGCCCTTCGGCGACCCAGATTCTGGCCTGGTTCGGTGCCGAGGTCATCAAGGTCGAGCTGCCCGGGCGCGGTGACATCACCCGCCAGCAGCTGCGCGACCTGCCGGGCGTCGACAGCCTCTACTTCACCATGCTCAACTGCAACAAGCGCTCGATCACCATCAACACCAAGACCGAGAAAGGCCGCGCCATCTTCATCGCGCTGTTGAAGAAGTGCGACGTGATGGTCGAGAACTTCGGCCCCGGGGCGCTCGATCGCCAGGGCTTCGGCTGGGAGGCCGTGCACGAGATCAACCCGCGCCTCGTCTACGCCTCGATCAAGGGCTTCGGCCCCGGCCCCTTCGCCGACTGCAAGGCCTATGAGAACGTCGCCCAGTGCATGGGCGGGGCGGCCTCGACCACCGGTTTCGACGACGGTCCGCCGCTGGTGACCGGGGCCCAGATCGGCGATACCGGAACCGGCATCCACTGCGTCGCCGGCGTCCTCGCCGCCCTGCTCCAGCGCGAGAAGACCGGGCTCGGTCAGCACGTCCAGGTCGCCATGCAGGACACCGTCCTCAACCTCTGCCGGGTCAAGCTCCGCGACCAGCAGCGCCTCGCCCACGGCCCGCTCAAGGAGTACCCGCAGTACCCCGACGGCGAGTTTGGCGACGCCGTGCCCCGGGCCGGCAACGCCTCGGGCGGCGGCCAGCCCGGCTGGGCGGTCAAGACCAAGGGCGGCGGCCCCAACGATTACCTCTACGTCATCATCCAGCCGCCGGGGTGGGCGCCCTTGATGAAGCTGATCGGCCACGAGGAATTGATCGAGGACCCCGAGTGGGCGACGCCCGAGGCCCGGCTCCCCAAGCTCGACCGATGCTTCGCCATGATCGAGCAATGGACCGTGACCCAGGACAAGTTCGAGGCCATGCGGGTCCTCAACGCCCACAACATCCCCTGCGGCCCGATCCTCAGCATGAAGGATCTGGCCGAGGACGAATCGCTCCGGGCGCGCCAGACCGTGGTCGCGGTCGAGCACCCCGAGCGCGGTACCTTCCTCACCATCGGCAACCCGATCAAGCTCTCGGCCTCGCCGACCGAGGTCCGGACCTCGCCGCTCTTGGGCGAGCACACCGAGGAAATCCTCAAGGAGCTGGTGGGCTTCACCGACACCGACATCGCCATCGCCCGCCAGGAAGGCGCGATATAGAGGGACCGGGGGAACGCCCATGCGGATCGTGGTCAACGGCCAGCAGGCCTTCGGCAAGGCGGTGCTGGAGGCGCTGCTCGCCCGCGGCGAGGACGTCATCGCGGTCTACTGCGCGCCCGACAAGGGAAGCCGCCTCGATCCCTTGAAGGAGGCGGCGCTGGCCCAGGGAATCCCGGTCCACCAGCCGGCCTCGTTCAAGGACCGCGAGGTCATCGAGGCCTTCGAGGCGCTGAAGCCCGACCTCTGCATCATGGCCTATTTGGTACTCTTGGTGCCGATGCCGATCCTCGAGGCGCCCCGCTTGGGCACCATCCAGTACCACCCCTCGCTGTTGCCCCGCCACCGCGGGCCGAGCTCGATCAACTGGCTGATCATCCAGGGCGAGCGCGAGACCGGGCTCACCATCTTCTGGCCCGACGAGGGGCTCGATACCGGCCCTATCCTGTTGCAGAAGCGGGTCGCCATCGGCCCCGACGACACCCTCGGCAGCCTCTACTTTCAGCACCTGTTCCCGATGGGGGTCGCGGCGATGATCGAGGCGCTGGCGATGGTCGCGGCCGGCACCGCGCCGCGCCTCTCCCAGGACGAATCGCAGGCGACCTATGAGGGCTGGTGCCGCAAGGAGGACGTGGCCATCGACTGGTCGCGCCCGGTCTCCGAGGTCTACGACCTGATCCGCGGCGCCGACCCTCAGCCCGGGGCGTGGACGAGGGCTCGCGGGCGCACGGTTCAGCTCTACGACGCCGCCCGCGCCGGCGAGGCAGCCGCGGCGCCGGGCACGGTGATCGCCGCCGGCGCGGAAGGCCTCACCGTGGCCGCCCAGGGTGGCGCCGTCACCATCCGTCGGGTCCGCCCGGAGGGCGGCGGCAAGGTCGCGGCCGCCGACTTGGTCGCCGAGGGCAGGGTCACGGCCGGCGACGTCCTCGGCTGAGGGCGCCACTTTCGTTGACCCAGGTCAACCCGGGGCGAGGTCGGGCGTGCGAGAAGGCCGCGGGAGGCAACGGGAGGCGAGCCGCGTCATGAGCATCAAATCGATCCTGGTCAGCGTCGACGAGCGCGAGGTCTCGGTCACGGCGCTGGCCGTGGCGATGGCGACGGCGCGCAGCTTCGGCGCCCATATCGAGGCCCTGCACGTCCGACCCGATCCCCGGGATTCGATCCCCTACATGACCGGGGTGACCTCGGCCGACGCCATCGCCATGGTGGTCGAGGGCGCCGAGCGGGCGGCCGACGAGCGGGCGGCCGCGGCCCGCGCCCTCTACGATCTCGTCCGCGGCCGCGACGAGATCCCCGTGGTCGAGACCCCGGCGGCGGCGACCGCGCCCTCGATCGCCTGGCGTGAGGAGACCGGACGCGCCACCGAGGTGGTGGCCCGGCGCGGCCGCGCCAACGACCTGGTGGTCGCGGTGCGGCCCGACGAGCACGCACCCGCGATGGTCGAGAGCGTGCTGTTCGACAGCGGCACCCCGGTCCTGCTGGTGCCGCCGGGGTCCAACCCGGCGCTCGAGGGTGTCGCCGCAGTGGGCTGGAACGGCAGCCCCGAGGCGGCGCGGGCGCTGGCCCGTGGGCTGCCCTTCCTCGCCGTGGCCTCACACGCGGTGGTGCTGAGCGCGAGGGAAGGCGCCGAGCCCTACACCGACCCGGCGGACGCGGTGGCCCGGCTCGCCTGGCACGGCATCGCCGCCGAGGCCCGGCTCTTCGAGCCCGGCCGCAGGAGCGTCGCCGAGGCGCTCCTGGCCGAGGCCGAGGCGGCCGGTGCCGGCCTTCTCATCCTCGGCGGCTATGGCCACAGCCGGGTCCGTGAGCTCGTCCTCGGCGGGGTCACCCGAGACATCCTAGCCGAGGCCCGCCTCCCGGTCCTGCTGGCCCACTGAGGGGCCGCTCAGAATCCCAGGGCGCAGCCGTCCTTGCGGGGCTCCGAGCCGCCTTCGAGGACGCCGCGCGCCCAGTCGATGCGAATCACCTGGCCGCCGCCCAGCGGCAGCGCGGCATCGACGACCGCGTGTCCGCGCTCGGCGAGGCCGCGGCGGGCGGCGGCGCCGATCCCGTGCTCGACCTCGCAAGCATCGCCATAGCGGAACACCCGCGGGGCGTCGAGCGCCTCCTGCAGGTCCATGCCCCAATCGACCAGATTGGTCACGAGGTGGACGTGGCCGAAGGGCTGGTAGTGCCCACCCATGACGCCGAAGGGCATCGTCACCCGGCCGCCTTCGAGCGCCATCCCCGGGATGATGGTGTGGAGCGGCCGCTTGCCCGGGGCGATCTCGTTGGGGTGACCCTCGGCGAGGACGAAGCCGGCGCCGCGGTTCTGCAACACCACCCCGGTCTTCTCGGCGACCAGCCCCGAGCCGAAGCCGTGGAACAGCGAGTTGATGAAGCTGACCGCGTTGCGCTCGCCATCGACGACGCAGAGATAGACGGTGTCGTAGTGGGTGGGGAAGTCGGGCGGCGGCAGATCGGCGGCGCGGTCGGGGCAAATCTTCGCCCGGTGGGCGGCGGCGCGTTCGGCCGACAGCATCTCGGCCACCGGCACCTCGGCCATCGCCGGGTCGGCGAGCATGGCGTCGCGGTCGCGGAAGGCGAAGCGCCCGGCCTCGATCTCGAGGTGCAGGCGCTCGGCCCCCAGCGGGTCGAGCCCTGCGAGGTCGAAGCCTGAGAGGATGTTGAGCATGATCAGCGCCGTGATCCCCTGGCCGTTCGGCGGGCACTCGTAAACCTCGAGCCCGCGGTAGTCGGTGTGGATCGGGGTGACGTACTCGCCCTTGGCGGCGGCGAAGTCGTCGAGGCTGTGCAAACCGCCGGCGGCCCTCAGCGTCGCCACCATGTCGTCGGCGACGCGGCCGCGATAGAAGCCGTCGCGGCCCTCGCGGGCGATGGTGCGGAGCGTCGCGGCGAGCGCCGGCTGGCGGTGCACGTCGCCGGGCCTGGGCGCCCGGCCATGGCTGAGGAAGATGCGCCGCGCGGCCTCGTTCGCGGCCAGGCGCTCGGCCGCCGCCGCCCAGGCGACGGCGCAGCGGGGATGAACCGCATAGCCCTTCTCGGCGTAGCCGATCGCCGGGGCGAGCACCCGATCGAGCCCCAATCGGCCGTGGTCGGCGAGCAGCCGGGTCCAGGCGTCGATCGCCCCGGGCACGGTCACCGCGTGGGCGCTATAGGTCGGGATGGCATCCATGCCGCGCTCGCGGAACCAGGCCGCGTCCGCCGCCGCCGGGGCCCGGCCCGAGCCGTTGTAGGCGATCACCTCGCCGCCGCCCGCCGGCGCATAGAGGACGAAGCAGTCGCCGCCGATCCCGGTCGACATCGGCTCGACCACCCCGAGCACGGCGCACGCGCCCACGGCCGCGTCCATGGCGTTGCCCCCGGCCCTGAGGATGTCGATCGCGGCGAGTGTCGCGGCGGGCTGCGAGGTCGCGACCATCGCGGTCTCGGCGTAGACGGGCGAGCGCCCGGGAAGCTGGAAGTCACGCATCGTCGGCTCGCACTCCTGATCGAGGGACGGGGCACCAGCGCACGATTGACAGCGCGCCCGCGAGCCCGACAATAGCCGCCGCAACGGACCGCGAGAAGGGTCATTCCATGCCGGTGCCGATCGAGGTCGTCGAGGGCGACATCACCAGGCTCGAGGTCGATGCCATCGTGAATGCCGCCAACCGCACGCTTCTCGGCGGCGGCGGGGTCGATGGCGCGATCCACCGCGCCGCCGGGCCCGAGCTCCTGGCAGAGTGCCGAACGCTCGGCGGCTGCGAGGTCGGCGAGGCCAAGATCACCAAGGGCTATCGCTTGGCCGCCAAGTACGTCATTCACACCGTCGGCCCGCTGTGGCACGGCGGCCGCGACGGCGAGGACCTCGCGCTCGCCAAGTGCTATCGCAACAGCCTCGCGCTCGCCGAGGCGTATGACCTGCACAGCATCGCCTTCCCGGCGATCAGCACCGGGGCCTACCGCTTTCCGCTCGAGCGCGCGGCCCATATCGCGGTCGCCGAGACCCTTGGCTTCCTGGCCGCGCACGCGCTGCCCGAAAGGGTGATCTTCTGCTGCTTCGGCCATGACGCCTACGAGGTCTATCAGGCCGTCGTCGGCGACTTCGTCGCCTGATGGCGGCCGGCCCGGCCGACGCCCGCTTCGAGGTGCTGGGGCGCGAGACCTGCTACCGCGGCTACTTCCGGCTCGACCGGGTGCGGGTGCGCTTTCGCCTCTTCGCCGGCGGCTGGAGCGAGGCCATCGTCCGCGAGGTCTTCGAGCGCGGCGATGCGGCCGCGGTCCTCCTCTACGATCCCGACCGCGACGCGGTGGTGCTGGTCGAGCAGTTCCGCACCGCCGCCATCGGCCACCCCGCCGGCCCCTGGCTGATCGAGACCGTGGCGGGCATCATCGAGCCCGGCGAGACGCCGGAAGGCGTGGCCCGCCGCGAGGCGGTCGAGGAGGCCGGGGTCGCACTCGAGGCGGTCACGCCGATCGGCGAGCTTCTGGTCAGCCCGGGCGGCAGCAGCGAGCGCCTGTGGCTGTTCTGCGCCCGGGTCGATTCGACCGCCGCCGACGGCATCCACGGGGTCGATGACGGCGAGGACATCCGGGTCGTGGTGATGGCCGCCGACGAGGCCTTCGCCGCCGTCGCCGAGGGCCGCATCCTGGCGACCAACGCCGTCGTCCCGCTCCAATGGCTGGCCCTCAACCGCGACCGCTTGCGCGCCCGTTGGGGCGGCTGAGCGCGGCGCTCGGCTGGGCGCTTCTCGCCGTCGTCGCCCTGGCGCCGCTGCCCTTCGGGGCCAACCGGCCGTGGGCGTGGAGCGCGCTCGCCCTCGCCGTCGGGGTCCTGCTGACGCTGTGGGCGGCGGCCGCCCTTCTCGGCCGGGCCCCGGCGGCGCCGCGCGGGCTTTGGCCGTTCGCCCTCGTCTTCGCCGCCGTCGCCGGCTGGATCGCGCTCCAAGCCGTCCCGTGGACTCCGGCATCGTGGCACCACCCCTTGTGGGCGGCCGCGGCCGAGGCGCTGGGCGAGCCGCTCGCCGGCGCCGTCAGCATCGACCCCGGGCGCACGGTGAGCGCGCTGATGCGCCTCCTCGCCTATGCCGGCGTCTTCTTCCTGGCGGCGACGCTCGGCGGCGGGCTCTGGCGGCGCGGGCTCTTCGTGGTCGCGGTGGCGGCCGCGCTCTATGCGGCCTATGGGCTCGCCGTCGTCTTCAGCGGCGCCGACAGCCTCCTCTGGTACCGCCGCTGGGCCTATCACGGCGCGGTCACCGGGACCTTCGTCGGGCGGAGCGCCTTCGCGGCCTACACCGGGCTCGGACTGATCGCGACGGTGGCGCTCTTTGCCGACGAGATCGGGCGTCTCCGGGGCGGCTGGCGGGTCGCGGTGGCGAGCCTCTTGGGCGGCCGGGGCGCCTGGCTCGCGGTGATGGCCGCGGTCATCGCGACGGCCCTGGTGGCGAGCCAGTCGCGCGGCGGGCTGCTGGCGACCGCGGCGGCGCTCGCAGTGCTCGCGCTGGGGCTCGCCCGGCGGGCCCGCGGGCGCGCCATCGTCGCCGGCCTCGCGCTCGCCGGCCTGATCGTTCTGGTCGCGTTCGCGGGCGAGCCCGTCCTCGGTCGCCTCAACCTCACCTTGGTCGCCGCCGAGGAGCGCCCCGCGCTCTATCGCGCGGTGGTCCAGGCGATCGCGGCCGAGCCCTGGCGGGGGATCGGCTATGGCACCTTCGCGCTCGCCTTTCCGATGATCCGCGGGGCGACGCTTCCGGCGGGCGCGGCCTATGCCTATGCCCACAGCGTCTATCTCGAGCTCGCCCTCGAGATCGGGGTGCCGGCGGC
>Ga0114931_10006835_pt1 | contig 13995 bp, 10 predicted proteins | sample 2SBtaG_FD_89579 | JGI IMG/M metagenome (GOLD analysis project Ga0114931, IMG submission 89579) | Deep subsurface microbial communities from Kolumbo volcano to uncover new lineages of life (NeLLi) - 2SBTROV14_V59a metaG | ecosystem: Environmental > Aquatic > Marine > Volcanic | place: Kolumbo...
GAATCGCACCTCGATAAATATTGGCCGCCGGTGGCGCGAATCGACAACGTTTTCGGCGACCGTCACTTGAACTGTACCTGTCCACCACTGTCTGATTTGGTGTAACGGGCATTGACAGTTCAGATGCCGCGTGCGCGGTACTATTTCCATGGTGGCATGAATGTTTTAATGCTAATATTTTTCAAGGGGTATCCATCAGTGCGGTAACCCCTATCGGTTGTGGTCTCCGCCAGGGGGCAGGGAATGAAGTAGCGGCTAAACAGCTTGGGTAATCCAGAATGGGTGTGGCTGTTAAGGCCAGTATTGGGAAGATCTGCCTGGATCGGCGAGCCACGCTAAGTCCAAATCTAAAACCGAAGTGAGGGATTCTCAGTGAAATTTTTTTCCAGGTTGTTTTCGCGAAAAGGTTGCAGCAATAAGGTTAAGTCTTCATGCGAGATGAAAGAGATGCTCAACCACGAATTGGCAAGAACCGACCGAGGCGGACCCAGCTTTACAGTAATCCGATTCCATGTAGACAACAGTGCAGCTGGCGACGATGCGGCGAGTATCCTAATCGATCTTTTACAGGAGCGGTTGCGACAATCGGACGTGCTTGGCTCCTTGGATTCCTGTATTGTCGCTTTTTTGCCTCAAACCTCGGCGCCTTCGGCGCGGCGCTTGGGTGTGGAGATGGTTCGTTATGCGGGCGAAAGGCGCGTTGTCTGCCGTTACGATATTATTTCATATCCGGATGATCACCGTCATCAATTGCACGATATCGCCGAAAAAGACGCGTCAACCATCCAACCAACCACTTCGGTGCGATTCGAAAAGGCAATCACCGGTAAGCACGTGTTGTGGAAGCGTGCAGCCGATCTTGTCGGGGGCTTTACGCTGCTGCTGCTTTCGTTGCCACTCATGGCTGTGGTCACCGTCTTCATAAAATTCGTTTCGCCTGGGCCCGCTCTTTTTAAGCAGGAACGGGTCGGTCATTTCGGAGAGCTTTTCTTGTGCTGGAAATTTCGGACGATGAAGGTAGATGCCGATCCCTCAGTTCACCAGCAGCACTTGGTTCGGTTGGCGGACGAAGACATTCCCATGAAGAAATTGGATGGTGCGGATTCGAGGATCATCCCGTTTGGGAAAATATTGCGAACGACGGGAATCGATGAGTTGCCGCAACTGCTGAACGTGATCCGGGGTGAGATGAGCCTGGTTGGTCCTCGGCCATGTTTGGCCTATGAAGCTCAGCGGTACCGCTCGTGGCAGTGGCACCGATTCACGGCGCGTCCAGGCCTCACCGGCTTGTGGCAGGTCAGCGGTAAGAACCGCACTACGTTCACTGAAATGATGAGGCTGGATGTGCGCTACAGCAGATCCTTGTCCCTGTTTCAGGATATGGCCATTATTTTCAAGACGCTCCCAGCAATCGCAAAGCAAGTACTGAACCAATAAATAAAGACCTATCTTGGACTTATTAAAAAAGGGCTAGGAACATGAATACTGTTGGAGTGGCTGTAATTGGTTGTGGATACTGGGGGCCGAATCTCATTCGGAACTTCAAGGCGCTCCCTAATTGTCACGTGAAATGGGCATGTGATGTCAACGAGCAGCGGCTTGAACACATAAGGCAACTATACTCTGGTACGCAGACCACGAGTAACATCGGTCGAGTTATCGATGATCCTGAAGTGGATGCGGTCGCTATCGCGACGCCTGTGAGCACGCATTACGATTTTGCGAGGAGAAGCCTGCTCGGTGGAAAACACACCTTCATAGAGAAACCAATGACGCGCTCAGTTCGCGAGTGCAAGAATCTCATTGATTTGGCTGAGCGGTCATCGCTTGCTCTGATGATAGGACACACCTTCGTCTACACGCCAGCTGTGCGGAAAATGAAAGAAATAATCGCCAGTGGGGAAATTGGTGAAGTATTATACATAAGTGCTCAGCGGCTGAATCTGGGATTGTTTCAGAAAGATATCAACGTTGCGTGGGATCTCGCACCACATGACATCTCAATAATTTTGTATCTGTTGGAAGAAAAACCCAAGTCGGTAAACTGTCAAGGAAAGGCACACGGGGCTGCCGGGATTGAAGCCGTTACCAATATGTCAATCAAGTTTGATAAGGGCAGTTTCGCGACCATTCAAAGTAGCTGGCTCGATCCAAATAAGATCCGATTAATGACAGTGGTCGGTTCGGAAAAGATGATCGTGTACGACGACACCGAGCCTCTTGAGAAGATTAAGATCTATGACAAGCGCGTCGAGATGCCACGTCACTACGATACGTTTGGCGATTTTTTCTATTCATATCATTATGGCGGTACCTATAGTCCCTTCATCGAACAGGGGGAGCCTCTGAAAGTCGAGTGCGGCCATTTCGTTGAGGCTGTGGCTAATAATGGTAATGGAGCGAAATGCTTTTCGAGCGGGCAAGACGGGCTCGAAGTGGTTAAGATACTCGAAATGTCCTCAGCTTCGTTGGCAAGAGGTGGTGCTACGGTCCACATATCCGATTAGCAACGGAAAAATGACATGAACGACTTAACCAAAAAGAAGATAGCGCCGGACGTCCAGCTCGGTGAAAATGTGAAAATATTTGACTTTGTGAACTTATACGGCTGTGAGATAGGAGACGAAAGTAAGGTAGGTACTTTTGTTGAAATTCAAAAGAACGCAAAGGTAGGAAAGCGGTGCAAGATTTCAAGCCACACATTTATATGCGAAGGGGTAACGATCGAGGACGGGGTGTTTGTGGGTCATAATGTCACATTTATCAATGACAGGTATCCGGCAGCGACTTGTGAGGACGGCCAATTGAAGACAGATGCAGATTGGGATTGCTCTGCCACACTGGTGAAAAAAGGCGCATCTATTGGCTCTAGCGCTACGATTCTTTGCGGTGTAACGATTGGGGAGAAAGCGCTCGTGGGTGCGGGGTCGGTCGTTACCAAAGATGTTCCATCGAATACCGTTGTTGCCGGCAACCCTGCAAAAACAATTGGATAGGAGCAGAGGCCACAATGAATGTACCCTTTTTAGACCTACGTGCTCAGTACGATTTGATTCGTGATGAAATAGCACGGGCGGTGCAGTCCGTCATGGAAAATACGGCATTCGCCGGTGGTCCCTTTGTTGAGAAATTTGAGGAGGAGTTTGCCGCGTATTGTGGTGGCTGCCGGTACGCGGTTGGCGTCGGTAGCGGAACGGAGGCTCTTTGGCTGGCATTGTTGGCGATAGGCGTCGGTCCGGGGGATGAGGTAATAACGGCACCAAATTCGTTTATTGCCACGGCGGAGGCTATCAGTTACTGCGGTGCCAAGCCGGTTTTCGTCGACATCGATGAGAAAACCTACACAATGGATCCGAGGCTGCTGGAGGCAGCAATATCAGAGCGAACTAAGGCGATAGTCCCGGTGCATTTGTTTGGGCAGTCAGCGGATATGGACCCGATTGTCGCACTTGGTCGCAAGTATGGGATACCCATAATTGAAGATGCCGCGCAGGCGCATGGTGCTAAGTACAAGGGTCGGCGCGTGGGTTCGCTCGGTGTTGCCGGGTGCTTTAGCTTTTACCCCGGCAAAAACCTGGGTGCATATGGCGAAGCCGGCGCCGTGACTACGAACGATGGCTCGATTGCCGAAGCCGTCCGATTGTTGCGCGACCATGGTCAGGCCAGCAAGCATAACCATACAATGGTTGGGTGGAATGCGCGGATGGATGGCATTCAGGCCGCGGTGCTGAGCGTGAAGCTCAAAAGAATTGACGAATGGAACAGTGTCCGCAGGCAAAAGGCGGAGAAATATCGGCAGGGGCTTTCTGGGGTAGAGGGAATAATGCTGCCCACTGCAGCGGATTATGCCGAGCACGTATACCACATTTACGCGATCCGTGTCGGTAACCGTGACGATCTGATCAGATACCTCGCGGAACGGGGCATACAGTGCGCGGTGCACTATCCGGTTCCGATCCATCTGCAACCCGCTTATGAGTCCCTCCAGCTTGCGCAGAACGAATTCCCAATCGCAGAGAAATGCGCTGCCGAGTATGTTTCTTTGCCTTTGTACGCCGAGTTAACCGATGATGAGGTCGCCTATGTATGTCGCAACATAAAGGAATGGTGTGGGCAAGCCTCAGCTGTTATGTCTGGAACCTAGGAGGCTGTCCGAGAATAGACTGATCTACTGCGGCCAACCGGTCTCGCCCTCGCGACGATCGCAATTCTCGGACAGCCTCCTAGGTTTGTCGGATCGTTCACGAACCAATTTACGGATTATGAATCGAGCAACTTTGCGATTGCAGAGCGCCGTGCGAGAGCGTTGAAACGAGGGGAAATGCCACCTGCGTTGGGCGATAGTCTCGAGAAGGCTTGCACACAGCTCTGCACTGTCTCAAGAAGCGATGCGGAGACCGGAAAATACTGTATCGCAATGTGTTCCTGTGTTTGTGGTGACCAAGTACCCTTGTGCACTGCATTACGCTGCTTGTCGCTAAAGAAAAGCTATTTTTCCAAAGCAGGGGATCAATGAATGTACACTAATTTAATGTCGACCACGCATTCCGCTTATGGTTTGCGCGATTTTCTTACGATGCTATTTCGGCGCTGGCACGTTCTCGCGTATTGCACCGGTGGTGCCGTGCTGGTTGCAGTGGTTGGGATTATCTTCAGCACGCCGGAATATAAAGTGATCGCGAAGGTTCTCTTGAATGCAGAACGGGCATATCTTCCGCTGGCACCGACAGAATCGCCTGTCAATGTGTACAGCCAGGTCAGGCTAGAAGATGTCAATTCTGAGGTGGCAATCCTCACGAGCCGGTCTCTTGTCGGAGAAGCCCTTAAGGCGTTGGGTGTTGGCAACGAACCTCCGAAAGGGTACAGCAAGCCGCTGTGGGTGCGGGCCTTATCGGTTTTGCGTCGTGCAATGGGGAAAAAGGAACAGGATTACTTCAGTGGGATGATCGAGTGGGCAGCCGATTCGTTACAGGTGGAACCGTTGCCAAAGTCGAATGTCCTCGTGGTGAGTTTCATTTCTGATGACCCTGTGTGGGCTGCTAAATTCCTCGAAGTGTTAATAAAACAGTATCAGGTGCGCCGAAGCAAATTGTATGAGTCTCCAGGTGCCCCAGCCTTTTTCAAAACGCAAAGGGACAAGGCAGCCAGAAAGCTCGAGGCGAAAGAAAATGCTTTGGATGATTTTTTGGCGGAGGCGGGTGTTACCATGATCGACAAACCGGCTGGAGCGGATTTGCTGGAAGCTGAAAAACACGCGGCCCTGACGTCCCACCAGCATTTTGACACACAACTAAAAGAATCGGATGTGCAAGCGGAAAAACTTCGGAGCCAGATTACCAAGGTAAGTGCCCAAATCGTCGATGAATCCATGCGCCTCGAACGCAATCTGCTAAAAAGGGAAAAGGCAAAACATGCCGTGGAGCTTGAAGGTCTAAAGATTGACGAAGCAGGACTGATGAAGGAGCACGATGAACTTCAACTGCAACGCAAGAAAGTAGCAAACAACTTGAAAAAGATCCGAGCACTAGAGGATAAACTTCGGCATCTCCTATTGAATGCCAATCTCGATCCGGATGCCACAAACAAAGAAGAGAATATGAAGGAGATAAGAGCTCTCTACACACAACTCGCCGACTTGGGCCAATTAAAGCGCTATGACCTGGCGACTGGCGGAGACACATCTCTGCATGAAGAGCTGGAAAGCCGGATTGTGGACAGCGAAGTGAAATTGAGCGGGGTAAGAGAGCGAATAAAGCGTTTGGAGAAAGATCTGGCGGCTTACGACTCAGATGGACGACCCGATGAGCCCTTGCCGGGTCTCGCAGCATCAACTCGGAAAATCGATAATATTTGGCAAACCATTGAGCACATCCGAAGGGAGCTGGGTGAAGCGGCCGCTCGATTGAATCTCAATGACCAAGAACAAATAGCCCCCGTGTTTCAGACACTCGTTGCACAACTTGTGCAATACGAGGCAGAGCTTGCCGGCGCGGTCGCGAAGCGGGAAGCCTTGGAGAGGCAAGTGAAGACCACCAGCGAGTTATTGGCTGATCTAAATCGAAAGGGGAGCAGGCTAAAGAAACTCGATCGGGAACTGAAACTGGCGCAAGCCGCCTACCTTAAATTCAACGAGAAATACAAAATGGCGGTAATCTCAGGAGCGATGACTGATCAACGGCTTGGAAATGCGAGTATCGCGCAGCCCCCAACAATACCTTCGAGCCCCGCTGGTATGGGGAAATCCATGAAATTAATTTCCTCCGTCGTTATCGGTCTTATGGGAGGATTCGGGCTTATGTTGGTCTTCCAATCGATGGATCATACGATTTCGACAAGGGAAGAACTGGAACGTCGCCTCGGCCTTGTTCATCTGGCATCGATTGGCGAGGGCGATACAGAAGGTGCAATGGCCACTGGCGTTTTCGAGGCTCTTGCACTCCAGGCGCTTAGTTCGGCCGACTCCGATAACGAAATGCTTGACGCAACAGAAGTGAGACTCGCGTTTGAAAAAGATGAGATGGCGTAAAAACGTTATGTGGCATTTGCAAAAGAATGCACGATCGAAAAACCGTGGGAGTGACCGTCCATCGGGCGTTTCACCTGTCGGGTACGACTGACGTGATTTAACCGGTTTGGCAGGTTCATAATGTCATCATATGAAATGGGTGCTTGGGAACAATCCAACCGACGGTTTATGCGTTTGGCTCCTCTATCGCTCCTCAACTTTTTTTCCCTGGTCTTCGGTGTTCTGCTGGGCTTTATTGCTTTGGCTCTTCCTCCGATGTGGATTGCAGGGCTGCCTCTTGCTATGACATGCCTATGGGTTATCACTCGTTGGCCTGAAATTGGGGTGCTCCTAATCTTGGGCTATACGTCTACCATACTGCATGAGGATGATATGCCGCTAATTTCACTCGGAGTTGGAAGCTTGCACCTTTCAGATCTGGTGGTGCTCTGGTTGTTTGCGGTATTAGCCTTCCGAAAAGCGACAGTGAAGGACTTTAAACTGCGGAGAACCCCGCTGGATTTTCCAATTGTTTTGTTCATGACTGTTAGCCTATTGTCCACTGCCAAGGGCATCTTTTTTTCTACGATCGAATTCCACGATGGTTTTCGAGCATTGCGAAGTATCGCCTACTATTCGATGTTTTTCTTAGTGACGAATCTCATTGACGAAAAACGACAGATACGGATGCTGTGCGGGGGGCTCACCGTATTAGCATCTATCACGGCCGGCGCTATGCTGGTGCAGTTCGCGGCAGGCAGTTCGGTAGCGATCCTGTCAGGGCGTGTCGAATCGCTTGATACCGCGGGGATCAGACATGAGGCGGTGACTCGGATGATCCCGCCCGGGGAATCCCTTGTTTACGTTGGATTCGTGGTGGCGTGTGCCTCGCTCGCGTGGCAAGCAACGAGAGAGCGCGCTTTCATAAAGGTGGTCCGCATCAGCTTGCTTGGTGTTGGACTGCTTCTCACATTCCGAAGGATGCTATGGGGCGCTGCGGCCTTGTCAATTCTTGTTATCGGCTTACTGGCTTCCCCCGATCACCGAGCAAGGCTTGCGCGTCGAGCCGGAGCTATGGTCGCGGCACTCTTTTTAACGGTTTCGATCGCATTATTAATAAAGCCGGAATCGCGTTTTTCCGCAACCATATTAGCGACTGTGGAGCGGTTTGGCACAATTTTCGATACCAAGACTTATCGGCGCGGAGATGTTGATCAAGTTAGCCTTGAGATGAGAGCGAAAGAACTAAGTTATGCGATTCCCCAGGTGTTTCCGCCGCCTTTAATTGGTACCGGACTTCGTGCGCCATACCGCCCGTGCCTACCTATGGATCCCGAGGACTGTGTCGCTCCTACGTACATTCATAACGGGCATATTGCGATTTTGCTCAGGCTCGGCATTATTGGGTATGCGGCCTATATATGGTTTTCTGCTGTTTTTTTGATCAGGGGGTTTAAGCATTGGCGCTCACTTGAAGGCAACGATACAAGACTAAGAGCTATTGCTTACACAGCGGCCTATGCTGGACTGCTGCTTGCTGCCCTGTTAGAGCCTTATTTTATTCTATGGCCTTGGGTTCCAGTATTGGCCATCATGCTTGGCAGCAATGAAGTTTTTATCAGGCTGTCTTCTTCCGACCAAGGGAGTAAGGACTAATGATGAGAGAGCGATATGGAAATGAGCTCAAACGTTTCCGTGAACAACAACGAAGTATGCCTCTCTGGTTAACATAGGTTAGCCCTCTGGGGGGGCGGCTCCGAACGATGGTGGCTTCCAACCCCTTGCCGAAGATCGTCGCCTGGGTGAGAATACCAACCTTGCCTGGACCCGTGCGAAAGCGTACAGGTGCACCCGAATTCGGAGAGATCCAGATGGCCGGATAGGCATGGAAAGAAGGAGCGTTCGCCTTGCGGACCAGGGGGGCTTGTTCACCATGCGAAGACGACGGGGAATTTCTTTAGCGGCAGTACACGTTGATGACTTCAAAAGGAAGTACTGCTAGGAGACTGTCCGAGAATGCGAAGCTGAGTTCTTTCCATACGATATGTCGTGTGTCTAATAATAATATCGCGCAGTATAATGTATCGGGGAATCTAAGAGCCCTATTCTCGGACAGCCCCCTAGGAGTGGCGGTGTGCAGACAAGGAGAGTTCCAAGTGAACAATTATGAAATAGGCAGGATCTTGCAGTTGTGAGCAACTCCACACTTCGTCATTTCCTTTCTGGGATAGTATCGACCGGCATCGGGACGTCGTCTGTCGTTGTTTTGGGGCTGGTGGGATTGGTGTTGACAGCCAGAATCATTCCGTCCGAGGAGTTGGGCGCTTTTTTTATTTTTCAGATGATCGTTGAATTTCTGTCTGAGGGCACCGGCCTTGGCATTAATGTTGCCCTTCAAAAGTTTATTCCGGCTGCTGATAATGAGGATTCCAAGCGCCGAATCATCAATACATCAATTTATTTCCGGGTAGCTACGATGGCGCTGGGCGCCTTGCTGTTGCTGCTGTCCTGGCATCCGGTTTCTGACTTATTTGGTCTAAAAGACTATAATGAATATGCTGCTTTCATTCTAACGTGGTTTATTCTGGAAAGTGTCGGCAAGCTGCTTCTCTCTTACTTTCAAGGTAGTTTTGTTTTTCGGAAGATTGGATTTGTCAACATTATCAGCAGTATCGTAAATCTTGCTTGTATTCTTGCCTTCGTCGTATGGCTGAGAGAGGGCTTGCTGGGATTGTTATATGCGAAACTGATGTCGCGTTCGTTGGCGTTTGGTTATGCGTTCGTTGCGGCCCGCCTCCCAATTCGCCTTGAATTCGATACGGGCCTGCTTAAGAAGATGCTCCGATACGGTTTCCCGCTTTATATAAATTTCTACCTTTCTTTCGCGTTCTCACGGATGGATACGATTCTAATTGGTTTATTTATGGGCGCCAGCAATGTGGCTTTCTATCAAATAGCAGGTCGGATACCAGACAGTCTTGAGCAGTTCTATGAAGCCTTCCGTCAGGTATACTTCCCATTTGTCGCCCGACACTTTGCGCGGGGCGAAAAACAGCAAGTTACCTCGCTTATCAATAATTCGACCCGGTTGCTCACCTTCGCCGCTTCCTTCGGCTGCATGGTTGCTTTTGGCTTTGGGCAAGAGATTATTGTTCTTATTTTCTCTGATACTTACTTACCCAGTGTTGTTCCGTTTATCATATTGATGATAGGGCTGGTGTTTGTTATACTGGACAGTACGTTAGGATACGCGCTGTCTGCTATCGGAGATTCCGAAAAGCCGCCAATCATAAATACCCTGCGAGCGCTCGTGCAATTTGCTTGTTATGCGCTATTTATCCCGGCTTTCGGCATTGCGGGTGCTGCTCTCGCGGGAGTGGTTGCATTGGCTTTTGTGAACCCCATTAATGTTTACTTCCTCCGCCGTCGTGGACTAAACGTTGGTATGGCGGGTTACTTAAAACCTCTTTTACTTTTTATGGGATTTGTCGTCATTTTGCAGCCAATGATGCCCTTGGCAGATTACGAAAAGGCTATTGGAGTCCTATTGTTTGTACCGGCTAGTGTTATTTTTTCGGTTGTCAGAGTACGTGAAATTATGGCTGCTTGGACCGAAGTAAAAAGTATTATGAGTCGTCAATTTTCTTAAAACGCTGCATCATAGAGTGTCCGGAAATGAACGGACGTTTGCGGCATTATTAGGGCGTAATCCAGGAAGTTTTCGTGCGTATTCTAAGCATCGCTATAGAAGTGCCGTATCCGGCGTCATCGGGAGCGCGAGTACATACATACAACATCATACGGCGCTTAGCTAAGCGCCATGATGTTTGGTTTGCAGGCTTCAAAAAAGCAACGGAGGGGGATGCAGGCATCAAGCATTTGGAAATGTTTTGTGAAGGAGTATTGACGGCTAATTTCGAGGAGGGGAGAGCGTTAGAACATCCACTGAAGCTAGTTAGGCGCCTTACAAGGGGTATTCCGCCAGATTTTCGCTTTTATGAATCCGAAGAGTTAAGAGATAAAATACGCCGTTTAGTCTGTAAACAGCGATTCGATATTGTGCATATTGAGAATACGGAAATGGCTTTATATCTAGAATTAATGCCGGAGTATCTGAAAGATAGAACGAGCTGGCACTTACATGATATCGATTGGTTGAAATTTGCACGGATTGCCAAATTGGAGAAGAAGCGGAAACGGAAGCTTCGATTGTGGCTGCATAGTTTTGCAGTCCGTCGCTGGATACCGCACTATGCCGAACGATTTGCTCGTTGCTCTACGGTTTCAGAAGAAGATAGGGCGTTGCTATTAAAAGCCAATCCAGACCTTCACGTTGACGTGATTCCGACTGGAGTTGATGTCGAAAAAAACTCTTTGTTGTCAGTGAAATATGAAGGGCCGTCGCTGATATTTGTGGGTTGTATGGACTACATTCCGAACATCGATGCAGTCCTTTTTTTTTGTAAAGACATTCTGCCGTTGATCAAGCGTAAAATTCCAAATATAAAACTGATGATTGTCGGTCCGAATCCAGTGGAGGAGGTGAAAGATCTGCAATCGGATCACATCTGTGTAACCGGAATGGTAGACGACGTACGCGACTACTATGCGCAGAGCATGGTTTCCATTCTTCCAATCCGGGGAGGAGGAGGGACAAGATTGAAGTTGCTGGAGGCCATGGCACTTGGAAGACCAATAGTCGCGACAACGATTGCTTTAGAAGGCAGAGATGTGGTAGCGGGGGAACATGTTCTTATCGCCGATACAGCTGAAGATTTCGCTTACCAAACAGTGCGTTTGATCGTGGATCACAGACTGAAAGAGCGCCTGATATCAAATGGGCGAACTTTTGTCGAAGAAAAGTACAGTTATGACAGTATTGTTGCAAAGCTGGAAAAGATTTTTGCGGAACTCATGCGCTGAATCTGGTTTTTCCTCGAAACTGCCAAGGTGAGTGTTTGGTTTTGTCTGTTCGCACGGCTTTGTGTGCTTTGGATTTTAAATTGGGAGCAGAGCGCATAAGAGTCGATGGCTTGTCTTCTTAATTTATTAGCAGGTCAAATTGCAGGCGTAAAGGCGAAAGATCATAGCACTTCGTATGACTTTTTGTAGAGGGCTGAAAATTCTTTTTGCTTTCATTATGTGGGGTGTCTTTCTTCTCTCTCGGACAACCTCCTTAGGAGGCTGTCCGATAATTGCGATCGTCACGAGGACTAGACTGGTTGAGTCAGATGATTGATGGAGACCGTCTTTGTTTTCGACGCTTTCGTGCGGCCGTTTACGCGGCCTAAATTGGCTCCCGGCCAATGGGCGTAACCTGCATTCCGCGCTCAGCATGTTGGAATGGTCGTTTTAGGGCGAACCATTGCTTTGTTGAACGTATGAATGGTTGATGACTCCGAACACCGCACTTGCCAAGCCGTTAATTCACGGGCAAGCGCGGAAAGCAGGTGACGCCCCGTGTCGATGGAGTGGAAATAGTTTATTCTGCATGTTACGTATGAAGAATGGTTCTATGAAATCGCAGGAGAAACTGCGTGTTGCTTGGCTGTATACCGGCACTTTAAGCGAAAGTCTGGATGGCGCAACGTGGGTGGAGACAACCAGATATTTGCGCGATATGGGGTGGCCGGTTACCCTCTTTACCGTCGGTAAGCGGGGGCGGCATTTTGTGCGTGGCGTGGAGGTAGTCGGCGTTTCCCCGCCAAATGTATATTTTCTGCGACAATTGGTGTTTCACTTCTGTGTAATTAGATACTTGCTCAAACGGTGGAAAGACGTTGATGTTGTTTTGTTTCATGAAATGTCAGCAATCTGGTTATTGCCCTTGCTTATAATTAGGCTGATACTAAAAAGAAACGGCTCTGGCCCTTTCTTTGTGATGGATACCCGCAGTCTGTTCATGCCTCCGGAAGCCAAGAGCGCCCTCAAAGATCGTGTGAGATCGGTTTACTTGGCGTTGGTGGATAGGGTTGCGAACAGCTTTGTGGACGGGCGTTTAACAATCACTCTAGAAATGGCTAGGGCCTGTAATGTTCGGGTTTCAAAACTGTGGGGAACTTGGCCTTCCGGTGTCGACCCACAACCCTTCATCACTGCTCAGAACAAACGCACATGGCCGATTACAGACGAGCCGATTTGTTTGATCTACATCGGATCGCTTCATTATGAACGCAACTTATTGACATTTAGTCGCGCGGTAATGGATGCGAATGAGGCTGGCACGAATTTTAAGCTTTCTTTGGTCGGTGACGGAACGGAATATCGGGAACTGGAATTGTTCGCTGCCCAGACGAACGGTGTGATCGAAGTCGTTCCTTCCATACCGTACGAAGAAGTACCAGACTTATTGGCTAAAGCTCATGTCGGGATACTTCCTTTTCCTGACGAGGTAAAATTTCGAGTCAGTAGTCCAATTAAACTGTTTGAATATATGGCTGCTGGAATACCTATTCTGGCAACACGTATTCAATGCCACACGAGCGTCATAGCCGATGGTAAATACGTGTTTTGGGCAGAAGGCAGCACTCAGCCATTTCTAAAGAGCGCCTTAGAACAGCTTTGGCAAGATCGCGATCGATTGTCAATTATGGGCAAAGAAGCAACCGCGGCAGTAGAGGGTTGGACATGGTCGGACGCCGCCTGTAAACTTAGCCAAGCTCTGACCAAAGGTATTGATTCGATGCGGAAGTAGCGACCAGGAGGCCATCCGAGAATGCGTGTCTCGGCTCTTTTCTACCAAATGATGTACATAATGGTATCCATTGATACAATATAGCGATCTTGATATTCAAGAATCCTATTCTCGGACAGCCTCCTAGACGCGTACCCTTACTTGCATCGCTGAAGGAACAAAAAAGGATCATGAAGCAGGAACAACAGACTGGCTATTTCGTTTTTTCGCTTGACACTGAGCTCGCCTGGGGATATTTCGACAAAGACGAGGCAAGAGCAGGGCTCTTCTCTGGCGACGGTCAACGCGAACATAGTGCTATCCGCAGGGTGCTGGCTTTGTGTGAAGAATACGATATTGCTGCGACCTGGGCATTGGTTGGACATTTACTTCATCCACGGTGTGAAGCATGCGCGGAATGCCCAGTTCTAGATTGGAAAGGCAAGTATTCCAGCTTCGACTCGATTTACGAAACAAACCACCCTTTATGGTACGCGCCAGAGATCGTGAACCTTCTGATATCGCATAGGGACAAGCATGAGATTGCGTTTCACGGGTATACCCATCGAATTTTTCCCCAGATGAATCGGAAACAGGCTCAGTATGAGATAGACGTCTGGAAGAAATTGGCGAAGGCACATCATTTTGAGTGCAAATCTGTGATTTTCCCGCGAAATAAGGTTGCATACCTGGATCGCTTTAGAGCGTCTGGATTTCAAGCCTTTCGGGGCGAAGATCCATATTATTTGCCACTGCAGGGTTTTTGGGTTGGCAAGTTGGTAAAGGCATTGGACTATCTACTTTCCATCAGCACTCC
>Ga0114931_10006836_pt1 | contig 13993 bp, 11 predicted proteins | sample 2SBtaG_FD_89579 | JGI IMG/M metagenome (GOLD analysis project Ga0114931, IMG submission 89579) | Deep subsurface microbial communities from Kolumbo volcano to uncover new lineages of life (NeLLi) - 2SBTROV14_V59a metaG | ecosystem: Environmental > Aquatic > Marine > Volcanic | place: Kolumbo...
GGTACAACCCCCGGCGGCGGCATTCGTCTCTCGGACGGATATCCCCCGTCAACTATGAACGACGACATGCCGAGGCGGCATGAACCCAATCTTCAACCGTCCACGAAACCGGGTGAACTCCAACCTCGGTCGCAGTCGCGCTCTTGGTAGGTATGCAGGCTATTGGAAAATGAACCCGTGAACGATACGAAACTACAACAATACGCAAATGGTGGCGCGGTTGCAGACGGTAGTTGGCAAGGGCTCTCCAGGCTCGCCTTGCTCGAGCCTTACTTTTCCCTGTCGTATCTGCTCGGCGCCAGTGGCTGAGGCGTCAACGTGAGAAACGACGTGCTGTGCTTCAACCGTTGTTGAATCGCCTCGTAGACGATCCCGTGTTGGACCTGCCTGAGTTCAAGGGCCAGTTCGCTATTGGAGTCCACTCTGATCTCTTCAAGCGTTGGATTCTTGATGACTCCTACGAAGCTGGCGAAGCACGAATATGCTCTGATCTTGTCAATCCTGAGCGGGACGCCATCGACGTTGGCGCCAATGTCGGCTTTTTCACCGTGCTACTAAGCCAGCTAGTCAATACCGAGCACCGTGTGCTGGCTATTGAACCCACGGACCGTGCCTTGCATCGACTCCGCGCGAATATTGTTCGCAATGACGTCCTCAAGAAAGTGCTGCTGTTTGAAGGCGTGGCGTCGAGCGAAAGTGGCACCACTGCTATCAATGTTATCAAAGGGAAAGAAGAGTATTCCAGTGTTGGCAAGATTGTTCATCCTTCAGTCGAGGGAATGGCCCACACCGAAACGGTAGTAGAAAGCTCCACGCTGGACGCGTTGACGGCCCGTTTCCAGCTAGACCCAGGGTTTGTCAAGGTTGACGCCGAAGGGTGGGAGAAAGCGGTGTTCGAAGGAGCTCGCGGGATGTTGCGTGATCAGCGACCGATTGTGTTGTCCGAACTTGACGACCAGTTGCTGCGGCAGAATGGCTCGTCGTTTGGCGATGTGGTCGACTTCTTCAACGATCTTGAATATGCGGTGCTGGACCCCAGCACTCGAACGAAGTGGGGTGCTCGGAGACCAGTCGGCACTGTTCTCGTGGTGCCGAAGGAGAGCATCTAGCGCATGCCTTGGAGGCGACAGACACGGCTTTCCGGATGCGTCGAGCGTCCATGACCGTCTTGTTCATCGAGCCGTCGATGAGTGGACACCATAGCGTCCATTTGAGATGGTGCATTCGTGCTGCGGCCGAACGCGGGCACCATGTGATCCTGGGAACGGTGGAATCTTCTTTGCAGCATGCAGCTTTCAAGCAACTGAAGGCAGAAGCCGTGACCAGTTTTGAAGTGGTCACGTTACCAGACCATCAGGTAGCTCTGGGCAAGAGCGCCGCGGGGAAGTTCTTCGGGCTTTGGCGATTACAGACGAGGCACTATCGTCTGGCGAAGGCTCTGCTAGGGGAAGCTAGGGGTGTCGACTATGTATATGTGCCCTATCTCGACACCTGCACGTATAGGATCGCTCTCTCGGGGTCCCCCTTTGGAGAGACACCGTGGGCAGGGCTCGTCATGAGGCCATCTTTTCACTATGCGAAGATGGGTGTCAAGGCACCGGTACCATCGCTCGCGCGTGCTCGAGAATGGGCCTTTACACGATTGCTGCGAACACGGGGATTGCAGGCGGTGTTCTCGATCGATGAAGCCCTCGTGGACTATGTAACGCGATCCAATCCGGAGGACCCAGGAAGACTGCGGTTTCTGCCGGATCCCGTCGACTCACCACCCATTGTGTCAATGGAAGAGGGCCGTCGTACCCTAAACCTGCCTCCAAAGCGGAAAGTGGTACTCCTCTTCGGGTCGATAGGCGTTCGCAAGGGTGCGGTGGCTCTCATGAATGCCATGGCCATATCGGTATGGCCGAGAGACGTTCACGTGCTCTTAGCGGGGAAACAGCTGCCTGAGATCGAGGCTTATATGCAAGAGGGTGTTGCCAGGCAAATGGTGGCTGAAGGTCGCCTACACGTCTACAACAGGTTCTTGACAGATTATGAGAGCGCTGCCGCGTTCGCAGCGTCTGACATCGTGTGGTGCGGGTACGTGGGGCACTACCAAATGAGCGGTGTGCTCGTTCTCGCTGGGCAGTGGTCCAAACCCGTGCTGGCGTGTCCTGAAGGCTTGATTGGCTGGCTTACCGAACGACACGGTGCTGGCCTTGTTCTGCCGAATCTGACTTCAACCAGCATCGCCGAGGCTGTGTCCACCCTTGCTTCGGATGATGCCGCGTCCCGTCGATTTGGCGAAGCTGGGAAAACAGCCTATGCCACCTATACCGTCGCCAACGCCATAGGCCAGATAGGTAACCTATGGAAATGATGGTCCAACGGTAATTGGCCGCCGATGTTCCGCCACTTACGGATCGATGTGGTCCCGAGAAAACGATTGCCGTGGGGTTCCATACGCACTCTCTTGAAGCACCGCCAACTGGGTGTAGCCGAACTTGGGTCGTGGCTGGGTGCCGTCACTTTGTGGACCACGGGGTTAACGCTTTGCCAGAATCCAGCCTCTTGAGCGTAGGAACAATGAGTGTTGTGGTGGGGATGGCAGCGCGGTGGTTGAGGGCTCCTCATCGGGCGTATCTGACTTCTCGGAGCCAAGAAAATGTGGCAGAGTCGACGACCGACTCGGGGGACCACCGTCGAGTGTCCTCGGACGTGCAAGAATGACACAGGAACTACCGTGCCGGTGGGGCATGCCGTTATTATTTGGACTTGCAATCGCAGGTTATCCCCTTATCTCCTTCCTTCCTGTGGTGCTTGGAATCGATAGCCGCGCGGTTTCAGTGCCCTACCGCGCCTTTGTGGTGATCGCCTCATCCGTACTCTTCTATCGGTGCGGTCTTGCGACAGGACGGTTTTATCGGGGCCTGTTTTGGCTTCCACTCAGTATCTTCTGGGGGCTGTACTTCTTCCGGTTGTTTCTTGATACGGCTCTGGTCCCTACCGGATTGCGGCTGCACCCCAGCGAATACCTTATGTTTGCCGTTGGTGTGTCATTTCTGCCGATGCTCCCCTTCTTCATCCACACGAGTGCCCGTACGAGGCAACGCGCGCTCGCTCTGACGTTGGCAATGGCGGGTACTGCGGTGAGCCTGGGTCTTTCAACGGCACTCCTGTCGCTGTTGTCCGGCGACACGAGTGTTCTCGAACGTGGCCGTCTTGCGATCGCAACCTTGAACCCGATCTCATTTGGGCATCTCGGCGCCTCCATGGTTCTTCTAGCGGCAGCCGCGTTGCTCTCTGCCAGAACGAACACTTTCCGAGGAAGCTTGGCCTTATTGAGCGTCGTCGGACTCGGGTTGGGTGTGACGGTGCTGTCGGGCTCGCGAGGCCCCCTGCTCGCGCTGTTCGTCGGGTTGGCCGTCCTGTTCCTGAGCGCTTTGCGGCGTGACATGCAACTTCGAGTCGTGGTGGTCGGAGTCGTCCTCCTGGTCGGAGGGTTCTACGGAGGGACCATCATCCAGGAGCGGCTAGGTTTCGGAGTTCTCACACGTTTTCAAGAAAGTGGAGCTCAACTGACCGGACAGTCGTCTCTTGAACGGCTGCAACTAATGCGCGATACCTGGCAACAAGTCCTCGAGCATCCGCTTGTGGGAAGCGGGCTTGAAGAGCGAAACAGCCATTCGTATCCGCATAACGTCGTCCTGGAGAGCTTTATGGCGACGGGGGTGCTTGGCGGGAGTATGTTTGTTACGCTTCTTATCATGAGTGTTATCGCAACATGGTCGGTCGTCAGGCGCCAGCGACAGAGTGCGTGGATTGCTGCGCTCTATAGTCAGTATCTCATCGGGGCGCAGGTATCAGGATCTCTATATGGGTCTTCTGCAATGTGGATCGTCATGGCAAGCATAGTAACGATCGCCTCCAGTGGTGGGTCGCCAGGACGGCACCCAGACGCTGCCGATCCGGATCCGCAAGAATCAAAGTGAGTGATACCACGAACAGGGAACGGCGTACACAACACGATCTTGTGGTCGTCCTTCAGCAGCCCGCACTGCCACACTATCGAGTGCCTGTTTTCAGGAAGCTGGCCCAGCGAGATGGGCTGGAACTCGAGGTCATCTATTCTGATGTGGTCGGACTGCTGAACGCCCCAGCAGACGGATTCAAGGCCACTCATTCGGTCACGAGGCACCTTCCCGGGGGCATGTTTTGGGACTCTGGACAGGTCCGAGCTGTGCGAAGGCGAGCTGACGTTGCAATACTGTCTTGGAATATCCGGTACCTGTCCCTCATACCCGCACTACTCCGAGCACGCTGGCGAGGTGTGGGTACTGTTCTCTGGGGTCATGGCTATTCCAAGAACGAAACCAATCTGCGGCTATGGGTACGGCGACGGGTGACGAGGCTTGCTACCGCCGTCTTGTTCTACAACAAGCTGGAGGCGAAGCGCTTTGTCACCGCGGAAGGCGAAGCCGAGAATGTGTTCGTGGCACCTAACAGCCTTGACCAGACGGCGATCCGAGTTGCATCGACATCGTGGGCGTCCGACGCCGAGCGCCTCGCACAGTTTCGGCGGTTGAATGACCTTGACTCCCGGCCGACCGTGCTCTTCGTATCCAGGTTGGAGCGGGAGAACCGTTTAGAGATCCTCCTCCGAGCATCAGCAATGCTGGTCCGGGACTTTCCTCGCCTGCGAGTGGTGGTTGTTGGTGACGGGTGGGGACGTCCTGTGGCAGAAGAGATGGCTCGCGAGTGTGGGTTAGAACAGATGGTGAGGTTCCTTGGGCCGATATACGATGAAGAGGAAATCGCCCCATGGTTTCTTTCCGCAGATGTCTTCTGCTACCCAGCCAATATCGGCTTGTCACTTCTGCATGCCTTTGGGTATGGGGTTCCGGTCGTCACATCCGACCGCCTCGAAAAGCAGAATCCTGAAATTGAGGCGCTTCGTCCAGGAGACAACGGCTTGCTGTATTCTGATGGTGACCCTAAGGCATTGGCTCACGCTCTTGCAGCAGTATTGGGAGACGCACACCTTCGGGAGCGACTCAGCCACGGCGCCCTCGAAACAGCGCGCCACCAATACACCGTCACGACTATGGTGGACGGGATGGAGGCCGCAATAAGGTATGCTGCCGCCGCGAAGTGTCGGACTGCCCAAGAGGACGGTGATGGTCCGTTGGAAAACAAGCCGTGAAGGCACTAGACATGCTTAGGCGTGGTCGACGTTGGTTGCGATCTCTCCTCGGGCTTGATCTATACCTTCGCCCCAGAAAACGTGTTCCTCTCATGCGTTTCGGGAACCCTGGGGCGGAATGGTCGTTCTGTCCTCGCGCCCTCAATGAGGAAAGTGTTGTTTATAGCTTTGGCGTTGGAACCGACATCAGTTTCGATCTGGGTCTTATTCGGCAGTTTGGGACCGTTGTACATGCGTTTGACCCAACCCCGCGCTCGATCGAGTGGGTGTTGTCGCAAGACATCCCGGAGAGATTCGTGTTCCATGAATATGGAATTGCGCATTTTGATGGCGAAGCCATCTTCACACCCCCAGCGGACCCGATGCACGTCTCGTACCGAATGGTACCCGCTGGCGATGCTCAGGATGCGGTGGTGACACCTGTTCTTCGCCTCGAGTCGATCGCGCAACAACTCGGCCACTCGCGTCTCCACTTGGTAAAATTGGATATAGAGGGGGCGGAATTCGACGTGCTCGAGGAATGCTTGCAGACTGGGCCTCTAATCGACCAACTTCTCGTTGAGTTCCACCATAGATGGCGGGATATCGGGCTGGAGCGCACCCGACATGCAATTCGTGTGGTGGAACGCTATGGGTTGCAGTTGATCTACGTGTCGCCGTCCGGAACGGAGTACGCCTTTCTCCGAAATGAAGAGAGAGATGTGGGAGAGAGCAACCCATGACGGAAACTGGGTGTTCGCTCAAGATTGTCATCAATGCAGTCCCGTTAGCGTTCGGAGGAGCGCGCACGGTTGGAGTGAATTTGATCCGGACTTTGCCGACGGCTGGGCCAAAGCACAAGTTTCGCGCACTGATCCCTGCGGGCGTCGGTTACGAGGAGGCATGTCTCCAAAGCGGGATTGAGTTCAAGGTGTATTCACGATCCTTGTTCTATCCGATATGGCGTATCTGGTTCGACCAAGTTGGAGTGCAACGTCAAGTGCGCAAGTGGGGCGCAGATGTCCTGTTCACACTGGGGAACCTCGGACCGATCTGGCCAGAAGTACCTCACGCCATCCTTTTCATGCACCCCTATTACATCTACCCCTTGAGCCTCTTCCACGGGATCCTTCCTGTTAGCCAACAGCTAAAGATGGTTGTTCATCGGAGGCTGTTCCGTCGGTCGCTTACCCGGGCATCGGCGATCATGCCTCAGACAGATGTTGCAGCTATTCGCTTGCAGCAGCAATACAGTGTGCCCGCTGCCAAGCTACATGTTATCCCGCCGGCGATCACGCTAGAGCACGCTGAACGTGGAGGCGAGGAAGGGCCAGTTGGCGGGAGGATCCGGCAGTACGCCAACGGCAGAATGGTCCTCTTGTGTCTTACCAGGTACTACCCTCACAAGAACATCGAATGTCTCGTCCAAACGGCTGGGCGCCTGCGTGAACAGGGAATTGACAGTTTTGCCTTTGTCATCACGATTGCCGAAGATCAAGGCCCTGGCGCGCGGGCACTGATGAAGGCGATCGAATCGCAGGAACTTACGGATCGCATTCTGAATCTGGGGCCGGTCGATTTCGAGGATCTCGCTGATGTGTATCGTGCCAGCGACGCACTCTTCTTTCCCACCCTTCTCGAGTCCTTCAGTGGAAGTTATCTCGAAGCGATGCATTATGGACTCCCCATTTTTACGACCGACATCGATTTCGCTAGGTATGTGTGCGGGGATGCGGCCCTTTACTTCGATCCAGAGGACTTGGACGGGATCGTGAATCTTCTTGAGACGTTCATCGAAGCGCATGACGTAGCTGACACATTACGGGCGAACGGTCATCGGCAAGTGGCTTGCTTCGGAGGGGATTGGTTTGAGAAGGCATCGCGCTATCTTCGGGTTCTAGAGACCATTTCGGAATGTCGGACGCCGTGAACATGTTCGTGCGTAGGTCTACGACACCACCGGCCACAGTGGCTCAGGTTGCATCTGGAGTCCGTAGGGGTACCGTCCTTGATGTCTTGCATAGGCATGCTCTCGTTCGGACACAGAAGTTGAATGGACGGAGGAGGAGGGAACCGATCCCTTTGCTCCGGCGGAATGGAGGAGTTGTGAATGCCCTCAGTTAGAGATATCGACGTGCAAATACTGTTAGTGGATCTGGCCAGCATTGCCCTGGAACGTAGGAGATTCATCGTCCTAGTCCCGACCATGCTTTTTCTCGCCGTCGTCGGGATGGGTTTGATATCAGAGCGTACCTACTCCGTCCGCACGCGATTCGCCCCGCAGGGAGCGGAAGTCGCGCCGGGGGGACAGCTTGCAGGTCTAGCTGCACAGTTTGGCGTAACGGTGCCAAGTGGTAACGTGAGCGAATCACTTGATTTCTACGCCTCTTTGGTCGAGTCAGAACCACTCATGCGTGGCTTGATCCAGCCGGCGTTCATGTTCACGTTTCATGGTGACACAATACGGGGAAGCTTGATCGATATCTATGAGATCGAGGAGGCGACGACTGCCCGGGCCGTGGAAGTGGCAGTGAGACGCCTTCGATCCGACCTCAACGTCTCCACCGATCCCAAAGCAGGGCTGATCACCCTACGCATCACGAGCCGATATCCGGAACTGAGCGCACAGATTGCAGAACGAGCGCTTGAGCTCGTGAACCGATTCAATCTTCAGACCCGGCAGACACAGGCCCGACAGGAGCGGGCGTTTGTCGAAGGACGCCTTGAGGAAGTAGAGAGTGAGCTACAACTGGCGGAGGACAGCCTCAAGGCGTTTCTCGAAAAGAACCGGCAGTTCCGAGGATCCCCGGATCTCCTGTTCGACCATGACCGTCTTGAGCGTCGAGTCGTAATGCGACAGCAGGTCTTTACGAGCTTGATGCAAGCGTATGAGCAGGCACGGATTGATGAGGTGCGAAATACACCGGTCATCACGATGTTCGAGGAGCCTCAGGTTCCAGCATTACCGGATTCGAGGCACCTGCTTGCTCGCGGACTTATTGCTATTTTCCTAGGCAGCGTGATAGCCATTTTTCTGGCCATAGGACTGGAAGTGTTTCACCGCAGTCGTCTCGACGCTCCGGAGCAGGCAGAAAGGTTACGGCATCTTCAGGAGGAAGTGCTACAGGATATCAGCCTTCCATGGCGGATGTTCCGTTCCAGATGGCCTACAGGCGGACCTCGGGTCTGATGGCGGCCGTGTTGCTTTAGGGCCGAGCCAGGTTCTGGACGACGCATGGCCGGGCTCGTGTGTACGCCCCGATATAACGTGGGGGTGCCCTGGTCCCAATCTTGAGTCATGGCCGAGGTCGGTGGATCTGTGTATACTGCTTTCATATTACGGTGCCACGACGCAAGGGGTACCTGCTTCCGTGACACTTCTGCCCAGTAACTCTAGCGCTTGGAGACCGATACGATGCGGGAAGACCTCGTTGTTGTTACCGGTGGTGGTGGATTCATCGGTGGACACTTAGTCGGACGCTTGCTCGAGGAGGGTGTCGGGAAGGTGCGGTCGGTAGATATCAAACCACTGACCGAGTGGTACCAAGTCCATGAGAAAGTGGAGAATGTCGTCGCGGATCTTAAGGACAAATCCAACTGTGAAATGGTGTGCGACGGCGCAGTTGACGTCTATCAACTGGCGGCAGACATGGGAGGGATGGGGTTCATCGAGAACAACAAGGCGCTCTGCATGCTGAGCGTGCTGACGAATACTCACATGCTCCAGGCCGCACAGGCCCAGGGAGTGCAGCGGTTTTTCTATTCGTCGTCAGCCTGTGTGTACGCCGAAGACAAGCAGACAGAGGAGAACGTCACGGCACTGAAGGAAACCGATGCCTACCCGGCCATGCCCGAGGACGGCTACGGTTGGGAGAAACTCTTTTCGGAGCGTATGTGCCGCCATTTCCGGGAGGACTACGGCCTGAGCACCCGAGTCGCTCGATTCCACAATGTCTATGGTCCCGAGGGCACCTGGGACGGTGGCCGTGAGAAGGCCCCGGCAGCCGTCTGCCGAAAAGTTATCCACGCCAAGGCCACTGGCGACCATCGTATTGAAATCTGGGGCGACGGGAACCAGACGCGGTCGTTCATGTATATCGACGATTGCCTCAAGGGTGTTCGCATGATCATGGATGGTGACTACATCGACCCGATCAATCTCGGCTCCAACGAGTTGGTCACCATCAATCAGCTGGTCGACATCGTCGAGGAGATCGCCGGAATCCAACTCGAGCGCAGCTACAATCTGAATGCCCCTAAAGGGGTGAATGGACGCAACAGCGACAACACGCTTATCCAGCAGCGGTTTGGTTGGGAGCCTGGGATTCGACTGCGATATGGTATGGAGCGGACGTATAACTGGATCGTGAGGCAGTACAATAAGACGAATGGGACGGACATACCACAAACGGACGCAGGGGTGTCATCCGTTACCTCTTGATCTACTTGTATGCCGCTGGTTCCGCATCCCCGCCCGCCGTGATATGGAGCGAGGCGGATTCCTCCCTTGGTCAGAATCGAGGAGTGTGACTTGGGTGCTACCAAAGCCAAGCCGACCTTGCTCCTGATCAGCCAGGTGTATGTCCCGGATCCGGCCAGTGTCGGTCAACACATGCACGACGCCGCTGTCGAGATGGTGCGCCGGGGCTACCGCGTGTTGGTGTTCACATCCGCGCGTGGATATGATGATCCAGCGCAGCGGTACGGCCGGCGGGAAATTCTGGATGAGATAGAAATTCGTCGGTTCCCACTATCCTCGTTTGGCAAACGCTCGATCAAAGTACGGCTCTTCGCCCAGGCGTTGTTCCTGCTTCAGGTGCTCGTCCACGGGGTTCTCGTTCGGCGGCTCTCGGTGGTGTTGGTAAGTACCTCGCCGCCGATGGCTTCAGCCAGTGCAGTGTTGATCGCAGCCCTCCGCGGGGTCCCGTTGAAATACTGGGTCATGGACCTCAATCCGGATCAGATGATTTCCTTGGGGATCCTCTCTGAGCGTAGCCTGGCGGTTCGTGTCTTCGATTGGCTCAATCACAAGACTCTCGTTCACGCGACGGACGTGATCGCGCTGGATCGATTTATGGAGCAGCGGCTGAAGTTGAAAGGGGAGTGCGCCCGGAAGATCGTGGTGATTCCACCATGGCCACACGTAGACTACGCTGAACCCGTGGCCCACGAGCGCAATCCGTTTAGGAGTGAGCACCAGCTTGGGGAAGAGGATGATGCCAAATTCGTCATCATGTACTCCGGGAACCACGGACCCTCGAACCCTATCGATACGGTGCTCGCTGCAGCCGAACGGCTAACGGATCGTAAAGAGATCGTCTTCATGTTTGTGGGGGGTGGACTGCAAAAGGAACGTGTTGAGGCCGCCATCGCGGCAGGACACGACAACATCCGGTCGCTCCCGTACCAGCCGATGGACACGCTGCGCTATTCACTATCGGCAGCCGACGTCCACATAGTCACGGTCGGTGACGAGATCGTAGGAATCTGCCACCCATGCAAGATCTACGGGGCGATGGCAGTAGCGCGACCAATCTTTCTAATCGGACCGGAGTCGTGCCATGTGTCGGAGATCATGAACGAAAACGAAATCGGGTGGCATGTCCGACATGGGGATGTAGACGGCGCCGTGGACGCCATTGTGGCCATGTCATCGTCCGGTCGAGCCAAACTCCGGAAGATGGGAGCAACGTCGCGTCGGATAGTCCAAGCGCAATTCGCCAAGGACTCCCTGGTGCAGCAGTTATGTGACGTCCTGGAACGCGGTGTGGCGCCTGCCGGATCAATGAGCGGGAGGGTCATGGCGGGCGCGCCATGACGTTTCTCGTTAGCGGCGCGTCGGGTTTCCTCGGCGCCCATCTGTGTGAAGCTCTGGTGCGGCAGGGCAGCCCCGTCCGTGGCATGGTCCGTTCGCCCAACGTGGAACTCTCCGCGGGCGTGGAACCTGTGTTCGTGAGCGGACTGACCGATCGGGATGGCGTACGCCTTGCGTTGCAAGGGGCCGACAGAGTGATACACCTGGCGGCCCGTGTTCACATCACGCGCAACACTGCATCGGATCCTGCGGCTGAGTTTCAGCGTGTCAATGTCGAAGGGACTCGCCTACTCCTGGAAGAGTCGATTCGTGCAGGTGTGCGAACTTTTGTCTTTTTTAGCTCAGTCAAGGCCATGACGGAGGGCAGTGACGAGATCCTGACAGAGACGACCCCTCCTCAGCCCACCGACCCATACGGATGTAGTAAACTTGAGGCGGAAAGGGTGGTGTCCGAGTTGGCGGAGGCTGCAGGGATCTCCGCCCCGATTCTCCGTCTGCCATTGGTCTACGGTCCCCGTATGCGGGCCAATGTGCTGGAACTGTTTCGGATGATCGATCGCGGCATCCCCCTGCCGTTAGGCTCAGTACGTAATTACCGCAGCCTAGTCTACACCGGGAATGTCGTGGCTGCAGTCAAGGGCATACTCTCCGCCGCACCGCGCGGCGCCGAGGTCTTTCTGGTGAGTGATAGTGAACGTGTTTCCACGCCGGAGCTGGTTCGGCACATCGGAGCCGCGCTCGGTCGCCGGGTCAGGATTCTACCTGTTCCTGTTGCCCTCCTGCGTGCCGCCGGCCGGATTGGTGATCTTGGAGCAGCCTTAGCACATATGCCGATGATCTCGCCACGGCTGGACCGGCTTCTCGAGTCTTTGGCGGTGGATTCCAGCAAACTGGTCCGCGCCGTTCCCCAATGGCCACCCTATACGCTCAACGAAGGGTTGCAGAGTACCGCACGTTGGTTCCGAGCGAGTGCCAGTGAAAGGGTGATCCGTGCCTGAGGCAATCTGGTTGGGCATCATCGGGGCGGTGTTGACGATGTGGCTGACTGGGTCCGTCCGCCGGTACGCCCTGACCCGGAATATCCTCGACATTCCCAACCAGCGCAGCTCACATACTGTGCCTACACCTCTGGGCGGAGGGCTGGCGATCGCCGCGGTGGTCATAGGTGGAATCATGATCTGGGGCGTGTTCGGAAGAATCGGTTTGCCGGTCGCGATCGCCCTCGGGGGTGGTAGTGTCTTTGTGGCGATAGTGGGGTGGATCGATGACAGGGATCAAATCGCCCCTCTGCCCAGGGTAGCATTGCATTTCGTGGCCGCGACTTGGACCGTCGTATGGCTCGGTGGATTCTCGACATTGCGAGTCGGATCCGCTGAAGTCTCGCTCGGTTGGGGTGGGTCCGTGATTGCGATCGTGGCCATTGTCTGGGCCATCAACCTGTACAACTTCATGGATGGGATCGATGGCTTGGCCTCGACCGAGGCGATTTCAGTGGGCGTTGTGGGCGGCGTCGTCCTGTTCTTGGGTGGCTCAGCCGGCCTGGCTGGTGTAGCATTTCTCGTAGCCGGAGCTGCGCTGGGGTTTCTGCGCTGGAACTACCCTCCCGCTAGGATCTTTATGGGCGATGTCGGAAGCGGGATGATTGGGTTCCTTGTCGCCGGTCTGGCACTCAGCGGGGAAGCGCTTGGCGGGGTACCCGCCTGGCTTTGGGTAATCTTACTGGGTGTATTCGTGTTTGATGCCACGGCTACGTTGCTTCGGCGCATGCTCCGAGGAGAGCGTTGGTACACTGCACATCGATCTCACGCCTACCAGCGGTTGGTGCAGGCGGGATGGGGACATGGCGCCGTGTCGTGGAGTGTCCTAACGCTCAATCTGGTTCTGGGCGCGTTCGCGATCCTGGCGCTATTCTACCCTAGCCAATGGCTTCTGGTTGCAGCTCTGGTCGTTGTAATTCTGACCGCTTGTTACCTTGCCGTTGAACGCATTCGCCCCTGGGATTCGCCCACAGCAGGCTCACGGGGGCGCTAGACCGACTCTTCACCGATTAATGATTAATAGCTGGCAGGGTCGCATATTTGGTGCCAAGGTTACATCTCTTTACCCCGCTGCCGGACTCAGCAGAGGTGCATTACGATCGGGGCGGGCCCAGGATGCGGAGGACGGGCGCGGACTGGAGACATTGCGCCGGGACGGGTACATGTAGGATGGGTAGTCCGTAGTGGGCCGGAGAGGTAGAAGCCGGGAACCATGCCTGAAACGGCATCCCGTGGCAGGACACGTCCGGGTGTCACTCCCCCCGGTTAACCTATACTCGGGGACGTCGTCCCCCCCATGCCCGGACGTCCAGGGGCCGGCACCCGGCCGGCGAGCATAACCTCTACTGTCGCAACGGCTTGACAGATGCCTTCAGCTGCGCTTCATTACTCTGACGCCCGGTCACAATCCCCACCGGGAAGCCCATGACCTATCTGCGGCGAAACGGAATCCGTAATCGATACCTCCTCGCCTCCGACGCCCTCTTCCTCGTCGGGAGTGTAGTTCTAGCCTTCGCCATCAGGTTCGAAGGCTTCGAGTGGCCCGAGGCCCAGCGCCAGGGCGCCCTCCTGTTCGCCGCCGTCGTCGTCCCCCTGAAGATCCTGGTGTTCCACTCCCAGGGCCTGTACCGCAGGCTGTGGCGCCACGCCGGCGTGGCAGAGCTGGAGGACATCCTCCAGGCCAGCATCCTGGTGGGCCTGATGAGCCTGGCCCTGGGCGGGTACGTGTTACCCCGCCTGGGCTTCATTCCCAGCCGGATTCCGCTGTCGGTTCTGTTCATCGACGCGTTCCTGACCATGTCGGTGGCGGCCACGCCTCGGCTCCTGGTGCGGGTCCTCAGCCGGCGGCCCCCACGACGCCGGGCCGAGGACTCGCGCCGGGTGCTGGTGGCCGGCGCCGGCGCCGCCGGCGAGTTGATCACCAAGGAACTCATGGGACACCCCGAGCTTCGGCTCGCCCCCATCGGCTTCGTGGACGAC
>Ga0114931_10006837_pt1 | contig 13993 bp, 10 predicted proteins | sample 2SBtaG_FD_89579 | JGI IMG/M metagenome (GOLD analysis project Ga0114931, IMG submission 89579) | Deep subsurface microbial communities from Kolumbo volcano to uncover new lineages of life (NeLLi) - 2SBTROV14_V59a metaG | ecosystem: Environmental > Aquatic > Marine > Volcanic | place: Kolumbo...
CTAACGCTGGCAGTTGGGGCAGTAGAAGCTCGAGCGCTGTCCGATGCGTCGTTGTTTGATGGGGGTCATGCAGCGAGGACAGGGTGCGTCGCTTCGCCCGTAGACCTGCAATTGTTGTTTGAAGTAACCGGGTTTGCCTTCACCACCGACAAAATCCCGCAGGGTGGTGCCGACTTGCTGAATAGCCTCCGTAAGTACCGCCTTGATAGCGTCGACCAGCCGTGCGTAACGCTGCCGGCTGATCCGTCCGGCGGCCCGTGTGGGGTGAATACCGGCGCGGAACAAGGCTTCGTTGGCGTAGATGTTACCCACGCCGACGACGATGTGACTGTTCATAATAAAATTCTTTACCGCCAGTTTGCGGCCGCGTGAGCGCGGGTACAGGTAGCCGCTGTTGAATGCTTCGCTCAGCGGTTCCGGACCGAGTGACGCCAGCAACGGGTGCTGTTCGACGGGTTTATCCGTCCACAGCCAGGCGCCAAAACGCCGCGGGTCGGTAAAACGCAGGCATCCGCCGGTATCGAGTAGCAGGTCGACATGGTCGTGTGGCCCGGGCGTGGTTGTGTTGGGCAGCAGGCGCAAGCTGCCGGACATGCCCAGATGGATAATCAAGGTACCGTTGCCGATCGATAGCAGCAGGTATTTTCCGCGCCGTGTGACCTGTTTAATGTGTTGGCCGGCGAGCTTCTGTTCCAGTCCACGAGGGATAGGCCAGCGCAGTCGTCGCTGGCGAACGATCAGCTGTTTAATACGCTGTCCGCGCAGGTGGGGTTCGATACCACGCCGGGTTGTTTCAACTTCGGGTAGCTCCGGCATGAAGAGGGCTAGTCTTTAACGTCCGCCTTGGTGGCATCAAGCGTCAGCATTGCTTCGCCGCGGTTGCCCATGCGGTACTGAATAGCATAGTCAGGCCGGGTTAGCACCAGCTCCGGTGCGCGGCTGATGATTTGAAAGATAACCGGGCGATCCAGGCCTTCAAGCCGCACTTCCACCCGTTCGCCCACCTTGTCGGGATCGGCAGCTTGCACGTTCAGGCTGCTGGCATCCTGCCAGGAATCGATAAAGGCCTGTAGCGTGTCGGTGCCGATGTCTTCCTGCGCCGGATTCAGTTGCCAGCCTTGGTCTGTATGGGTAAGGCTGAACCCCGGCAAACGAAGCGCGGCGATGCGTGCGCCTTTTTCGAGCAACCGGTTACGTACAAATTGGGTGAAATCAGTCTCCATCAGTTGAAGGTAGCTGTCGGGGATCAGGTGGATCTGGTCGCCGACCCGTACGTAGCGCAAATCGTCGATGGGCTCCAGGTTGCCGAATTCTACTGCGGTGTCGTTAAGAATAGCGGTGGCATAGGGTGGGTCGAGCTGCAGCGCGGCCAGGTCCAGGTCGTCGGCCGGGTAACTGCGCACCGGTTTCTGTTCCGCCATGCGGGTGAGCGCCCTAACTTTGAAGTCATCGGCCGATAGCGGTGTGCTGCGTTCCAGCCACCAATGCCCGCTCGTCCGGCGCACCAGCACCAGGTCATCACGGATGGGTCGATTGATATGGATGCGGTGAACATCAGTTTGTGCCAGTGATGTGATTGCGGGTTTTGCAGTGGGTGTCTCGATCCCCGGTTCAAAGCGGGCCACCACGCCGAGAATGACAATGGCCAGTAACAGCAGCAGGTTGACGATCCAGCGGGATTTCATAATCGGATGACGGCGCTAGCGGTTGCGCCGCCGCCACCAGATGCCAACGCCGCTAACGAGCAGAATCAACGGCAGCCCGAACAGAAAACCGAAGGCGATGACCGTTTGAACCAGCCGGCTGAGTTCCAGGCTGACGTCACCCGCCGTGCGAGCGGTGATGGCGATGAACTGGTCGTCGTGGTTCAGCCAGTTGAACAGCTTGAGGCCCAAGTCGACATTGCCGGCATTGCCGAGATAGGTGTTGGACAGAAAATCGCTGTCACCGATGACGACGACCCGCTGTTCGCCGCCGGCCTCGTCCGCATTGGCCGGTTTGCGGTCGCGTGTAAAGACGTAGGCGATATCCAGCGGCCCCATCCGTTCATCGCTGTCTTCATCGAATTTTATAGTGCCGCTGATGGGGCCGATCTCGGTCCAGGAACGGTCCAGGGTGGTCAACAGCGCTTCGGCTTGCCAGTCTTCCGGCGCCTCGACTTCCAGCGCAGCGGCCTGGGGGAACAGTGTCAGGCTGCTCATGTCCCGGGTGATAGGGTGTACGGGATAGCTGGGAATGATGGCGAAGGCTGGATTCTCGATACCGAACAGCTGGGTGGTGGCATCGACGACCACGCCCGGCAGGAATTCGACGCCCAGCGTTTCGGCGAGCGGCTCCAATCCGGCGGTGGCACCGGGTTCGGCCAACCACAGCAGGTTGCCGCCTTGTTTGACAAAGTTGTTCAACAGATGAACTTCGCCGGTCAGTAGGGAAACCCTGGGATCGGCGATCACCAGCAGGTTGGTGTCGCCGGGTATATCCGGATTTTCCGCCAGGTTCAGCGTCGTCAGCTCGATGCCTTTTTGCTTCAGCAATTTGCCGAACTGTCCGAAGTCATGGTTCGCCTGCCCATCGGGGTCGCGTTCACCGTGGCCGGATAAAAATATCACTTTGCGCTGTTTCTGCCGGGCGATACGCAACAGTGCATTCGTCAGGCTTTGTTCAGACAGGGACTGTATTTTTTCGCTGCGCCCCTGGTAGGCGATCAGCAGTTCACCGTCCAAGGTAATACCCAGGTCGCGGGTACGCTCCGGATCGGCGTCCGGATTAACGAACAGCAGACTTACACCGGGTTTGTAACGCTGGTAGCGTCCTATCAGGTCGCGGATGTGTTCCCGCACCACATCGTTTTCGGTGGCGAAGGCCGTGATATGGATCGCGTCCGGCATTTCATCCAGCAGCTGGCGGCTGTCCAGCGACAGGGTATTGCGGCCGCCACGCGTCCAGTCGGCCTCGGTGCTGTAGCGGGTACTCAACCAGGCCAGCAGTCCGGTCACAATCAGCAGGCCGAGGATAAAAACCAGGTTCTGCAGCTGCAGTTGTCGCCTTGATGTGCGGGTCACCTGCATGCGGTTATCCGGTCAGGCGCTGCTGGTCGAGGCGGCGGATGCTGAGAACCAGAAACAGCAGTATCAGCAGCAGGTAATAGGCCACGTCGCTGGTGCTGAAAAGGCCTTTCAGAAACGAGCCCAAGTGACTTTGCAGTGACAGGTAGGCGAACAGACCGGAGACCTGTTGCTGACTGTTACCGCTCCAGTCGATGATCCAGAGTAACAACAGCAGGCCGAAAGTGCTGATAGCGGCGACCACGGGTTGCTCGGTGAGCGATGACATGAACACGCCGATAGCGGCGAAACTCGACAGCAACAGGGCAAGGCCGAGCAAGCCGGCGGCCAGTTTGCCACCGTCGAGCGACGTGCCGGCATACAGTGACAGTGGCATGAGCGCCAACATCAGTAGCAGCAGCAGAAAAAACAGGGTGACACCGAGAAACTTGCCGAGCACGATATTGCTCATAGAAAGCGGCGCCGACAGCAGCAGGCTGAGGGTGCGGTTGCGCTTCTCATCGCTGAACACCCGCATGGTGATCGCCGGCGCGATGAGCATGAACAGGAAGCCGATAGTCTGGAATAGGGGGGCGACCACAATATCTGTCACGCCGGGTGCGCCTTCAACACCGGCTAGGCGCGGTTGCAGCACCATGTAGGTGTCCACCTGGGACAGGAACAGGTAAGCGATGATGAGCTGCAAAACCGCCATAATGGCCCAGGCCAGCGGGGACAGGAACAAATTCCTGAGTTCGCGGCTGGCAATGACGAAGACCATCAGGCGGCTTCCCCGTGCTGCGCTGTTTCCTCGCTGCAAGTCAGTTCGACGAATACCTGCTCCAGCGTTTGCCGGTCCAGCGCCAGTTCCACCAGTCCCCAACCCTGCGCGGCGACGCTGGCCGCCACCTGTTCGGCCGGGTTGTCGGCTTGGAAATGCAGCCGGGCGCGCTGCGTACCGATGATGTCCACCCCATCAACGCCCGGGAGTTGTGCCAGGATGTCGCCCCCCAGTGGCCGGGCGGTCTCCAGGATCAGTGATTTCCCGGTCAGGCGCTGTTCCAGTGTCTGCATGGACTCGGCAAACACCAGGCGGCCGCGATGGATGATCTGTACCCGTGAACAGGTCGCCTGCACTTCGGGCAGGATGTGCGTCGACAGGATGATGCCGTGACTTTCGCCCAGCTCGCGGATCAGGGTGCGGATGTCGCGGATCTGGTTGGGGTCGAGCCCCACGGTAGGCTCGTCGAGAATCACCACGGCCGGGTTGTGCAGAATCGCCTGGGCGATGCCGACGCGCTGCTGGTAGCCTTTAGACAGGTTGCCGATCAGTCGCCGGCCGACGTCGCCCAGCCCGCAGCGCTGTTTGGCACGGTCCAGTGCGCGGCCGCGTTGAACCTTGCTGACCCGGTGCAGGCGCGCGCAATAAGCCAGGTATTCGTCGACCGTTAGGTCGGGATAGAGCGGCGGTTGCTCGGGCAGGTAGCCGATTTCGGCCTTGGCCGCCTTCGGCCGGTCGAGCAGATCGATGCCGTTGAGGGTTATCCGGCCGGCGCTGGGCGCCAGGTTGCCGCTGATCATCTGCATGGTGGTGGACTTGCCGGCGCCGTTGGGGCCGAGAAAGCCCAGTACCTCGCCCTGAGCCAGTTCAAAGCTGATGGCGTCGACGGCCAGGTGGTGGCCGTAGTAGCGGAACAGTTTTTCTACGCCGATCAGGACTTTGGTATCCATGTGCTTTATGATTAAATCCAGTTGACAGGTGTTCACTTATAAACACTGCCCAAGCATAACCGAAAGCTTTACAGATTTGGATAGTGACAATGCCCGCAGGAAAACCGGCCGCTCCGCTGTGTGACCAATTTGGGTTCGACGCCGGCTGGCGTGAGGCACAGCTGAAGTTGATCGGGCTCGCTTCCCTTAAACGCGACCAGGTGCGCCTGTTGCACGACAAGGTGTTGACCCGGGATACCACCGCTGCGATTGTCGACCGTTTCTACCGGCAGCTGCTGCAGCACGTGCAAGCGGCCGATTTGCTGTCGAGTTTTGATATTGGTCACCTCAAGGAGCGCCAGATCCAGTTTTTTACAGATTTCGGCGTGCGCTTCAGGGAGGCCGAGTATTTCGAGAGCCGCGCCCGGGTTGGCGTGGCGCATGCCCGGGTCGGGGTGCCGCTGAGCTTGTATCTGGCCTCTTTTGGCTTGTTGCAGAATCTGATTCTGGAGGTGGTGCTGGAGCGCATGGACGAACGCGAAGAACGTCAACAGCTCACCGAACTGGTGGTGAAGCTGACCAGCCTGGATATCGCCCTGGCCACTGAAGTCTACCACCGTGCCCGGATTCAGGAGCTGGATCGCTCTCTGAAACACCTCGAGCGCGAGCAGCAACACCTGCGCAAACAGCTGGAGCAGGATGCCCTGACCGGCGTTTCCAGCCGCACCAGCCTGTTGCGGGAGCTGGCGGCATCAATTGAGCGCGCCGCCAAGACCGGCCAGCCGCTGGTGGTGATCATGGCCGACCTGGATCATTTCAAGGATACCAACGATACCCACGGTCACCTGGTGGGCGACAAGGTACTGAAAGAGGTCGCCGCACGCATCAAGGCGGCGTTGCGCGAATTCGACCTGGTGGGCCGCTATGGGGGCGAAGAATTTGTGATCCTGCTCGAAAATACGTCGCCACATACCGCGCACCAGATCGCCGAGCGTATCCGCCAGCGCATCGGCGGGCAACCGGTGCAGCTGGGCCCCTTATCCGTGGCGGTGACGATCAGCCAGGGCATGGCGCTGCGTGGAGAGGACGATGATGTGCAGTCGCTGCTCAAGCGCTCCGATGAGGCCATGTACCGCGCCAAGGAAGCCGGCCGCAATTGCGTGGTTGAAGACTGAGCGGCGGTGAGCGGGGATGAGCCCTTACTGCTTGGTGTCGATACCGGTGGCACGTTCACCGATTTCGTCTGCTATGACGGCGGCACGCTTAAAATCCATAAGGAGCTGTCGACGCCGGCGGCGCCCGAACACGCCATTCTACGAGGCATTCGCGAGCTGGGTCTGGAAGACCGGTCGTTTCGCCTGGTGCACGGCTCGACCGTTGCCACCAATGCCGTACTCGAAGGCAAGGGTGTCCGCACCGCTTATGTAAGCAACCGCGGTCTGGCCGACGTACTGACCATCGGCCGCCAGGTGCGCCGTGAATTGTATAACCTGCAACCCCAGGCCGAGGCAGCGCCGGTGCCGGCCGACCTGTGTCTGGAAGTGGAGGGCCGGCTCGGTGCTGACGGCAGCGTGGTCGAACCCATCAGCGATCAGGCTATTCAGCAGCTGGTCGAGCGCCTGCAGTCGCTCGGCATCGAATCGGTTGCCATCAATCTACTGTTTTCCTATCTCGATGACCGCTCCGAGCGCCGCATTGAGCAGGCATTGCCGGACGAGCTGTTTGTGTCGCGATCGTCCTATATCCTGCCCGAGCAAGGGGAGTACGAGCGTGGTATCGCCACCTGGCTGAATGCCTGGGTCGGTCCGCCTGTGCACGGTTACCTGCAACGACTCCAGCAGGCCGTGGATCCGGCGCCGGTACACGTTATGCAGAGTTCGGCGTTAACTATCGATGCCGCCCAGGCGGCGCGGCGCGCTGTCAATCTGCTGCTATCCGGGCCGGCCGGCGGATTGATGGGAGCCCGGCTGGTGGCCGAACAGGTAGGCTGTTCGCGCCTGCTGAGCTTCGACATGGGGGGTACCTCAACCGATGTGGCGCTGATAGACGGCGCCGTCAAGCTGACGTCCGAAGGCGCCATTGGCCGCTATCCGGTGTCGGTACCCATGGTTGATATGCACACCATAGGCGCCGGTGGTGGCTCGATCGCGCGTGTCGACGCGGGTGGTTTGCTGGCGGTGGGCCCGGAATCGGCCGGCGCCGATCCGGGGCCGGCCTGTTACACGCGCGGCGGACGCCAGGCTACCGTGACAGATGCCAACCTGGTGCTGGGCCGCTTGCGGCCGATGACCTTTCTGGGTGGCGGTATGCAGCTGGACGCAGAGGCGGCGCACGCGGTGCTCGCTGAGTTGGGCGGCCACATGGGGTTGTCGGCGGAGCAGGCTGCACTCGGCGTCGTCGAGTTGGCCAACGAGCACATGGCGCAAGCATTGCGGGTCATTTCCGTTCAGCGTGGTATCGATCCCGCCGACTTCACGCTAACCGCTTTCGGGGGTGCCGGCGGCTTGCACGTTTGCGCGCTCTGCGAGGCCCTGAGCGTCCCGCGCGCCCTGGTGCCGATACACGCCGGTGTATTGTCGGCGCTGGGCATGCTGGTGGCGCCACGCGGCCGGCAACTGTCCCGCACCCTGGGTACACCGCTGCTGGAACAGGACGATGCCCTGCTGCACATCCAGCTGCAGCGGTTGGTGGAGCAGGGGCGTGACGAGCTTCTGGCCGAGGGCGTGACAGCCGATGCCATACAAGCGGCTTTCAGTCTGGACCTGCGCTATCTGGGGCAGCGCTTTACCCTGAATGTGGATTATCACGGCGTGACACAGGCAGCCGAGGATTTTCATCAGGCTCACCGGCGGCGTTTCGGTCACGCACTGAATACGCCGGTGGAACTGGTCAATGTGCGCGTGGCGCTATCGGCCGGCAGCCATCCGATCCCGCTGGCGGCATCGTCATCCGGCCCGGCCGGTGGGCCGCTGGAGCAGGCGCTGCTGGTCGGTGAGCCACAGCCGGCACCGGTGTGGCGGCGCGAGGACCTTGAAGTCGGACAATCGTTTTCCGGCCCGCTGCTGGTCATCGACCGTGTGGCCAGCACCTATGTCGCCCGCGGCTGGCGGGGCAGCCGGCACGCCAGCGGTAGTTTATTGCTGGAACGTTGCACGGAATAAGACCGCGGCCGCTATGTTTCTACAACATGGTGTAGGGGAATCTGATAAATTGCTAGGGAAGTTTTGACCAATTCAAAATTTCCGTCATTGCGAGGAGCGGAGCGACGTGGCAATCTCTAAACGGCTGATGTCGCGTTACGAGATTGCCGCGCTACGCTCACAATGACGAATTAATCAAGGCATCCCTAATTAGTACGTCATCAAATTTTCACAGGCATTTTATGGACAGCATCAACCTTTCACAACCGGAACTCTACATCAACCGGGAACTCAGCTTGCTGCAGTTCAACCGGCGGGTACTGGAGCAAGCCAAGGACCCGCACACGCCACTGTTGGAGCGGTTAAAATTTCTGTGTATTTCCACCACCAACCTCGACGAGTTTTTCGAGATCCGGGTGTCCGGCTTGAAGCAGAAAATCGCCTCGGGCTCGGTACAGGCCGGGCCGGATAATTTTTCCCCGACCGAGGTTATGAGCCAGATCAGCGACCTGGCGCACAAACTGGTCGACGAGCAGTACCGGGTACTGAATGAGGAATTGATTCCGGAGTTGGAGCAGAAAAACATCCGCTTCGTACGTCGCACCCATTGGGACGACAAGGCTGAAGCCTGGCTGCAGGATTTTTTCAATCAGGAACTGCTGCCGGTGTTGAGTCCGCTGGGTCTGGATCCGGCGCACCCGTTTCCGCGGATTCTCAACAAGAGTTTGAACTTTGTCGTTTCACTTGAAGGCAAGGATGCCTTCGGACGTTCCAGTGGTACCGCTGTTGTACAGGCGCCGCGCTCACTGCCGCGCCTGATCAGGCTGCCCGAGGAAATTGCCCAGGGACCTTATGATTTTGTTTTCCTGTCCTCGATTATCCATGCGTATGTCAGCGATCTGTTTCCGGGGATGGAGGCTACCGGCTGCTATCAGTTCCGCGTGACGCGTAACAGCGATCTGTTTGTCGACGAGGAGGAAATCGATGACTTGCTGCACGCTGTCGAAGGTGAATTGCTGTCGCGCCGCTATGGCGACTGCGTTCGACTGGAAGTGGCGGACAACTGCTCGCCGCGCATGGAAGACTTTCTGCTCAGTCAGTTCCGCCTCGGACCGGTTGATCTTTACCGGGATAATGGCCCGGTCAACCTCAACCGCCTGCTGGCGATTTATGACCTGGTGGAAATGCCGGAATTGAAATACCCGCCTTTCACGCCGCGGCGCTCCCAGGGCATCGCCAGTGAGCAGAATATATTTGAAGCGATCCGCGCCGGCGATATTCTGTTGCACCATCCGTTCGATTCGTTTCTGCCGGTGATCGATCTGCTCAAGCAGGCGGCGGCCGATTCGCGGGTGCTGGCGGTCAAGCAGACCTTATATCGAACCGGTCCTGATTCGGCAATCGTGAATGCCCTGGTGGAAGCGGCGCGGGCGGGCAAGGAGGTAACCGTCATTATCGAGCTACGTGCACGCTTCGACGAAGAGGCCAATATTCAACTCGCCAACCGCCTGCAGGAAGCCGGTGCGCACGTGGTGTACGGTGTGGTCGGCTATAAGACCCATGCCAAGATGTTGCTGGTGACCCGGCGCGAATCGAAGAAGCTGCGACATTACACACACCTTGGAACCGGGAACTACCATGCACGCACCGCCCGCTTGTATACGGACTACGGCTTGTTGACTTGCGATCCGGCCATGGGGCGCGATGTGCACCGGATATTTCAGCTGCTGACCAGTCTCGGCAAAGTCAAAGCGTTGTCGAAAATTTTGCAGGCGCCTTTTACGTTGCACAAAAAGATGTTGGAAAAAATCGAGCGCGAAGCAGGTAATGCGCGCGCGGGTAAAGCGGCGCGCATTATTATCAAGTGCAATGCTTTGCTGGAGCCTGAATCCATTCGTGCCTTGTATGCGGCTTCCCAGGCCGGCGTAAAAATCGATCTGATAATTCGCGGTATCTGTTGCCTGCGACCGGGTATTCAGGGCGTTTCCGATAACATCCGGGTGGTTTCGATTGTCGGCCGCTTCCTGGAACATACCCGAGTATTTTATTTCCACAACGAGGGCGACTACGACTTGTACTTGTCCAGCGCCGACTGGATGGGGCGCAATTTCTTTCAGCGTGTTGAGACCGCTTTTCCGATCGAAGACAAAAAACTGCGGCAACGCATTCTCAAAGACGGTCTGGAGCTCTACCTTTCGGATAACAGTGATGCCTGGGCGTTGCAGAAAGACGGCGAATACAAACGCCGTAAACCGGCATCGAACCAACGCGCCAGACGTGTCCAGCGCAGCCTGTTAAGCCGGAAAAAGTAGGCCGGTGCCGCGCGGGCTGTCCGGCTCAGTGATAGTCGAGTGCGATATCAAAGGCGGACAGCCGTTTTCTTTCTGATTTTAAATCGGCCCGGGTTAAGGCATGTTCGTCCAACCAGTCTTCGGGGAAGCCCAGGTTGACGTGCTTGTCAGTCACGGTCACCTGGATGTCCGGCGCCGGCTTGTGGGAGCGACTGCGGTGCAGTAGCACAGATAGGCGCAGAATGACACACAGCTTTACCGCATAGTCCCGGACCTCAGCAGGTAGAGCCTCGATGATGGCGGGACGGAACTTACGTCGGTGACAACGTACCAATACCGATAGAAAGCGCTGGTCACTGAGAGAGAAACCGGGCAGGTCGGAGTATGCCAGCAGGTAGGCGCCGTGCTTGTGGTACTGGCTGTGCGCAACCACCAGTCCGATTTCATGCACCAGGGCCGCCCAGTGCAACCACTTGGTTGTATAGGGTTCGGGTAACTGCCAGTTCAACGCCACCTGTTCGGCGATCCCCAGTGCCGTTTCTTCGACGCGCAAGGCCTGTTCGGTGTCAGTGTGGTAACGCTGAATGAGCGATTGTACTGTGGCTTCCCGGATATCCTGATGTTGCAGGCGACCCAGCAGGTCATACAGCAGGCCTTCGCGCAAGGCGCCTGTGGAATGCAGCATACGGTCGATCTTAAGCGCATGAAACACAGCGCTGAGTATCGCCACGCCACCGGCGAAGACCGGCTTACGGTCTTCATTCACGGCGCTGAAACTGATTTTGTCCGCTCGCCCAAACTCAGTCAGGGCGCTGCGCAGTTTCTTCAGCGACTCCGGGGTAATGCCGTTGTCGCTCCAGCCGGCCTCAAGCACGACGTCGCGTACCGTGCGAATGGTGCCGGATGAGCCGGTGGCCATGGTCCAGCCAATACGTTTGAAGCGTTGTTTGCTGGCTTGCAGTTCGAGGCGCGCTGCCAGAATGGCTTCTTTCATGGCGGATTTCTCGATTTTGCCATTGGCAAAAAAACGCTGGCTCATGCTCACGCAACCCATATACAGGCTCTCCAGTTGAATGGGTTGGAAGCCTTCGCCGATGATGACTTCAGTACTGCCACCACCGATGTCGACCACCAGCTGTCGGCCGCCGGGATCGGCCAGGCTATGGGTGACGCCGAGGTGTACCAGGCGGGCTTCTTCAATGCCGGATATGATCTCGATAGTGTGCCCCAGCGCCGCTTCGGCCTGGTCGAGAAAGCCGCTGGCGGCGTGTGCGCGGCGCAAGGTATTGGTGCCGACCGCGCGCACGCTGTCGGCCGGCATGTCGCGAAGGCGTTGCCCGAAACGCTGCAGGCACTCCAGCGCCCGCCGGGCAACATCGGTTTCCAGGGTATGTTGTCGGGTGAGTCCTTCGGCCAGCCGTACCGGTTCACGCAGCCGGTCGATAATCTGCAGTTGGCTGTTCTGCAGCCGACCGACGATCATATGGAAGCTGTTCGAGCCCAGATCGATGGCGGCCAGCGAGCGTGCGTCGTTTGTCTGGCTCAATGGATGCTACGGGTTGAAGGTGTGCACGCATTGTTTCCCAGACACCGGGTGGGTGCAACAAAAAAAATTGCCGCAGCGTTGTGAGACGCCGCGGCAATGACGGGAAGGCAAGACAAAGATAAGAGAGCTTCGATACCGGCAGTCTGAGCAGTTAGACTGCCGGACCCTGGCCCATCACTTGTCCAACCGCATTCCAGGCTACGCTGCCGCCGTTCGGGTTTCCTTGATCTGGATCAAGTAGCGCCGGGGCCGGCGCTGTTCAGGTGTCTATTCTTCGATCAGTTGCTGGCAGACGTTCCCCGCCCATTGCAGCGCATCCAGGTAGCAATCACGAATTTTATGTGTCCCAAGCTGTTGGCAGCCGAGGCTTTCCCATTGACCGCGTTCATAAGCCAACACGCTATCGAGAACCTCCCCGTGCAGGCCGCTTCGGTGCAGCAACGCCTCGGAGATATGTTCGGCAAGCGGTAGCTGGGTGAGTATTTCTTCCATGCTGTTGTCCATCAGGGCATCCAGGGCGGAGAACAGTCCCACGGTAAAGAAGGATTCGGGTTGTTTGGCTTTCATGGCGATAGCCATACCTTCGGCCATTTTCCCGCGCACCATGGAGGTGACCACCAGTTCGGCGGGTTTATTATCGACCTGCGACATCGCCAGTAGCGTGGTCCAGGATTTAATAGATTGCAGCCCCAGGATGACGACGGCCTGGTGAATCGATTCAATTTTGCGTGGCAGCGCCAGCGCCGCCGAATTGACATAACGCAGAATGCGGTAACTGAACGCAACATCCTGGACGATCAGGTCTTCCAGCTGCTCCGGCGTGATGTTCGGGTCCTGCAGGCGGCTGAGCAATTTGAGAATCGCCAGGCGGTTATTCGGCAGGCGTTGGCCGCGAATCACCTTTGGCTGGGCAAAGAAATAGCCCTGAAAATAATCGAAACCCAGTTCCATGCAGAAATCGAAATCCTCCTGGGTCTCGACTTTTTCCGCCAGAAGGTGCAGCGGGTACTGGCGCAGCTTCTGGACGTGTTCGCGTACACCGTCTTTGTCGAGGGCCATGATATCGATTTTTACCAGATCGGCCAGATTCACCAGCGGTTGCAAGGATTCGTGGTAGATAAAATCATCGAGGGCGATGGTGTAGTCCTGCTCCGACAAGCGTTGGACGCCGGCGACGACTTCTTCATCGGCTTCGATGTCTTCCAGGAGTTCCAGGACAACGCGGTTCTTGGGTAAAGAAATTGTGTGCTCGCCGACAAAGAAAGAACGTGTGAGATTGATAAACGCCAAGCGCTTGCCGACGATATTGTCCAGGCCGATTTCCAGGAAGGTATTAACAATGACATCCGTGGTGGCCTGGTCGCCATCGGTAAAATTGGCGCTATTGACATGGGCGGCACGAAACAGCAACTCGTAAGCGTACACATTGAGCTTGCGGTCATAGATGGGTTGGCGGCCAATATATATGTCGTTCATACAAATATGACTTCTGGAAGACTGTTTTTACTCAAGTTTAATAGTTCACGTCGGCGCCGCGCCTGCTCGACATTATACGCCTGACTTGAAAAGAGGTTCACCGACCCAATATGCTAAAATCCAACACGCGTATTGATATATTGAGGTTCATATGCCCGAGTTTTTGTCCGGTTTTTCATGGTATGCAGGCTTCTTCAGCCCACCCTGGTGGGTCTACTTGCTGATCGGTTTTGTCCTGACCCATATTACTATCGTCAGTGTGACGGTTTTCTTGCATCGCCATCAGGCGCACCGGGCGCTGGCGCTGCATCCGCTGGTGAGCCATTTTTTCCGCTTCTGGTTGTGGTTGACGACCGGCATGGTTACGCGGGAATGGGTGGCTATCCACCGCAAGCATCACGCCAAGTGCGAGACACCGGATGACCCCCACAGCCCACAGACACGCGGTATCGCCAAGGTCATGTGGCAGGGCTCTGAGCTTTACCGGGCCGAAGCCGGTAACCGCGAAACGCTGGATCACTACGGGCACAACACCCCGGATGACTGGCTGGAGCGGCACGTGTACAGCCCGCACCCGATACTGGGTGTTGCCAGTATGCTGATTATCGATTATCTGTTATTTGGTTTTGCCGGCGTGGCGCTGTGGGCGGTACAGATGCTGTGGATTCCATTCTGGGCGGCCGGCGTGATCAACGGCATTGGCCACTGGTGGGGTTACCGCAATTTCGAGACCCCCGACGCATCACGCAACATCGCCTGGTGGGGTATTCTTATCGGCGGCGAGGA
>Ga0114931_10006838_pt1 | contig 13991 bp, 7 predicted proteins | sample 2SBtaG_FD_89579 | JGI IMG/M metagenome (GOLD analysis project Ga0114931, IMG submission 89579) | Deep subsurface microbial communities from Kolumbo volcano to uncover new lineages of life (NeLLi) - 2SBTROV14_V59a metaG | ecosystem: Environmental > Aquatic > Marine > Volcanic | place: Kolumbo...
CAAAATTCCTCAAAAAAAACTTGACAATTAGAATTTCATTTCGTATAATTGCCAATGCTTTTTGGAAGCGCTTCCCGATTATGTCTATTTCATTGTTTATTTTGGTGGAAGGCCTTCCAGTTGTTTTGTCTGCTCATGTGATGTGAACCCAGGAGTTGTGTTGGCAGTTACGATTTATGATGTCGCGAAAAAAGCCGGTGTCGGTATCGGAACCGTTTCCAGGGCAATGAATAATAATCCCGGTATTAATCCCGCCACAAAGGCGCGTGTGCTCGGTGTGGTAAAAGAACTCCATTACCAGCCGCATTCGCTCGCCCAAAGCCTTGCGCGCAAAAAAACATTTTCCATTGCTGCTGTTGTTCCCTTTTTTACAAACTATTTTTTTATTGAGCTTTTAAAGAGCATTAACGCTTTTCTCTCCAGGAATAGCTATAATCTGATTTTGTACAATGTCGATCGTCATTACAAGTGGGAGCGAACGCTGGATCGCGTTTTAGCCGACAGGAGCACGGACGGAATTCTTGTCATTTCTATAGGTGTAAGCGACGAATATGCGGACAAGTTGCTGGCCAACAAAATCCCCGCTGTCATTGTGGATAATCTGAATTATAAAATTGACTCGGTTGCTGTTGCCAATCGCCAGGGCGCCAAAGAAGCCACCGAACATCTCATCAACCTTGGCCACAAGAAGGTGGGAATGATTAACGGACACCTGAGCAGTTTTCCGGCCATCTCCCGCCTGCAGGGATATAAACAGGCATTGCTTGAAAATGATTTGCCGTTTGATGACGAACTCCTGGTTATCTGCGATGCAAAGGTGGGTGAGCACGGTTTTAATGAGATAGCCGGTTACAAGGCTATGAAACAGGTTTTGCGGCTTGGATCGAAAATGCCCACGGCGCTGTTTGTTGCCAGCGATGTGCAGGCATTGGGCGTCATGCGCGCTGCAAAGGAAGCGGGATTGCACATCCCGGACGATCTTGCCCTTGTCGGTTTTGACGACATTGAGTTTTCCAGATTCATTGGCTTGACGACGATGCGGCAGCCATTTGGAAAGATGGGCCGTCTGGGCGTTGAAAGACTTTTTGATTTGATGAACGGCAAGGTTGATGCCGGTTTCCATAAGGAGCTTAAAGCCGAGTTGATTGTTCGCGAATCTTGCGGAGGGGAAAAGTCGTTTTCCGTTGGCGCGGAATGAAGAAATACTGAACCACTAAGTTCACTAATTACACGAATATTGCGAGAGCATCTCACATGGCAGAATTGATTTTATGATTACTTTTAGGACTGTGAATTAAATAACTTGGCCATTTGCATTTTATCAAGCTTTGTTTTTAAACGAGTTGTTTCGGTGCGCTCGGTCAAGTTAATTAATTCACGTCCCTTAGCTCAGAATGACATAAAAGTTAAATTTATTTTGTTTGGTAACAGATACTATGATCGGTTGGATAGAGATGCATATTACGAGTCGTGGGTGTCTCATCCCATAAAAAATCAAAAACGGAAAGAATTTACATCTATTCATTGTTGTAATTTTTAAATGAATTCATTTTTTCATAAAAGGATTTTGAGAATGAATAAAAAACGAATCTCTCTCTTGTTGCTGTTTGTTTTATTCGTAACAGCGTCGGCGGCGTTTGCCGGAACGACGGGCAAGATTGTCGGTACGGTAACGGATGCCGACGATGGCACACCGCTGCCTGCTGTGAATGTTGTGCTGGAAGGGACCACCATGGGAGCTGCCACGGATATGAACGGCTACTATTTCGTGATCAATGTGCCCCCGGGAACCTATACTTTGAAAGCAATGATGATCGGCTACCAGGAGCAGGTCGTCAAAAATGTCAAGGTTTCTGTGGATTTAACAACGTCGATCAATTTTAAACTGAGCACCGAGGTTTTGCAGGCGGGGGAGGAAGTGACGATCGTTGCCAAGCGGCCGATAGTGCAAAAGGACATGACCTCTTCCATGGCCGCGGTGGGTTCCGATGAAATTCAGGCTATGCCGGTGCAGGAGGTGGCGGATGTCCTTGAGCTGCAGGCCGGTCTGGTTCGGGACGGCCTTGGCGGCATCCATGTGCGCGGTGGTCGCACGGGTGAGGTTTCTTATATGGTTGACGGCATAGATGCAACGGATAGTTATTCCGGTGATCTGGGGGTGGAAGTTGAGAATTCATCAGTTCAGGAACTTCAGGTCATCAGTGGAACTTTTAACGCCGAGTACGGACAGGCCATGTCCGCTGTTGTCAATATTGTAACCAAAGAAGGCGGCCAGAAATATCATGGCCAAGTCTCAAGTTATGCCGGCGATTATGTGAGCTTTGACGACAATTCATATTGGGTATTGGAGCCGGACAGTAATCAATTGTCAGCCATTCGCCAGCCGCCGGAACGGGCGGGCCCAGGCGGCGTTTTGCCTTATAAAAAAACAAATCCGTTGAGAAAGTTCAATCCCATTTATAATTTTCAGGCCAGCCTGAGCGGACCAATTTATAAGGATAAACTGACATTTTTTGCCAACTCGCGTTATTTCCACAATGAGGGTTATCTCTACGGAAAAAGATGGTTCACGCCCCAGGGTTTAAAAGGTGACGGGAAATTGGTTTCCATGAATCCTTTTACAAAGTTCACCGGACAGTTGAAATTATCTTATAGATTGACGCCGTCGATGAAACTGACCTATGGAATTTTGGGCAACAGGAATAATTTTCGCTGGTATGACCGCTATTACAAATATAATCCTGATGGAAATTATCGGCGTTTTGAGAATGGCCTGAATCATATTCTCACTTTTACACATACTCTGAGTCCGAATACATTTTACGAGGCCAAGTTTACCCACTTTGATACGGAATACAAACATTACGTCTACAAAGACCCACTTAACAGCGTTTCCTATGATAGTGTCATTGTCGGCAGTGGTGACAATGCAGCGGTAAAATATTTCATCAAAGGAGACACCGAAGGTTACGTTCATCCTGATTCTCTCATTGCGCCGTCAAACTGGAGTTTTTCCGATGGCGGCACGCAAATGCAGCACTTTCATCGCCGGACAAAATACGACGTTGGCAAGTTTGACATTACCAGCCAGTTGACGAAGAACCATCAGCTTAAAGGCGGGCTGGAAGCGCGTTTCTATGATCTCTGGCTGGATGAGTTTACCATCATTCCGGCCAAAAAAGGCAACGATGAGATCACGCCGTTTTTGCCTTCCATCCCGGACAGAAATACGCCGGAGCACAATGGCTATTCTCACAAGCCCATTGAACTGGCAGCCTACCTGCAGGACAAGATGGAATTCTCGGACATGATTGTTAATCTGGGAATTCGTTTTGATTACTTTGATCCCAACGCTGAAATCCTGGCCGATCCTGCTGACCCCAATCTATATGATCCTTTTAAAAAGGAGCATCTTTATAAAAATTACAGTTCATCCATCCCGGATTCGGAACTGGTTCCCTATACTGTGGATGAAAGAAGGGCTTTTTGGTACAAAAAAACTTCTGCAAAAATGCAGATCAGCCCCAGGTTTGGAATTGCTTACCCCATCACCAATCAGGGCGTCATCCATTTTTCCTACGGTCATTTTTTCCAAATGCCGTCTTTTCGAATTCTTTATGGAGCGAATGATGGGACAGACACATCCAATCCTGATCTGGAGGTTTCAAAAACTTCAGGAAACTCTACATTTTTGAGCAATGCCGATTTGAAACCTCAGCGAACGGTAATGTACGAGATCGGATTGCAGCAGCAGTTGACAACCGATCTGGGAATCGACGTAACCATGTTTTACCGGGATGTGCGTGACTGGGTCGGCGCCAGTCCGCTTATCAAGACCGCTCTACCCAGTGTGGCCTATACAATGTACGAGAACAAGGATTATTCCAATGTCAAAGGCGTTACGCTGTCCGTGAGCAAGCGATATTCAAACTATTTTGAAGCAAACCTTGATTACAGTTTTATGATTGCAGAAGGCAGTGCCTCGAATCCAAAGGATGCTTACTTTGATCGCCAGAGCAATAAAGCGCCGCGTATTCAGCTTGTTCCATTGGGCTGGGATCAGCGGCACACATTGAACGGAAATATAAGCGTTGGCACACAATCCTGGCGTTTGAGCCTGTTGGCAAAATTCTGGACAGGCTCGCCTTACACGCCGGAATTTGCTGTGGGAGAGGTTGCCGGCAGCAGTGCGTTCAGCGGCCTTCGCGAAAACAGCGCCCGCAAGCCGAGCATCAGCACCGTAGATTTGCGTTTGTACAAAAAGTTTTCTCTCAGCACTATTGATTTTTCAGTTTTTGCTTACATCTACAATCTTTTGGACCAGCGCGATGCACATGATGTGTACGCCGATACCGGAAGTCCTTATTATACTTTGGAAACGCGAAGCGCCAGTGCTGCAGCACAGAGAGTCAGCACGCTTGCAGATAATGTGGCCCACCCTGAATGGTTTGCTGAACCGCGTCAGGTGCAGGTTGGAATATCATTTAGTTTTTAACAAAGGATAAAAAAGATGCGAAAAACATTAACTGTTTTATTTCTTTTTCTTGCCGGGGCCAGTTATGCTCAGCAAAAACTCCATGGCAGTTTTGAAGAAGAACGATCCGGAGTTCATAACGGCAACCGGATTCAAACCACATTTTACAATTCCGGTCTTGTTGGCCGTGTGGGCAGCAAACCGGAAGATATCGGAGGTGAATGGCCAATCAATTCCGGTCATGAATACATCGGCGATATGGAGATGATGGTTGGCGCAGAGATCAAGGATGTTCATGGTGAGATCAAACATTCCGTTGTTACACCTCGCGGTCCGCAAGTGAGCGCCAGAACTGGCGACAAGTCTGCTGATGGCTCAACATGGTATACATGGGAGGCATTGCCCGGCTTTGCCAACCCTGACACAAATCTGGTGGCAATGAGTCAACTCCCCGTATCCTGGCCTGCTTATTGGCCGGACAAGTTGAATGTCCCCGATGATCCCGGCTGGCGTAACGATGCCGTGGATAATGATCCGAACCGTGCGGCATGGAACGGCTATTTCGGTAAGAATGTTTTCAATGCGGATCAGGAAAGTTACTTTGTCATGGATGATTATAATGATGCCCGCTATGATTTCTATCCTGATTCTACCGATAGCACACGGCGGGGATTGGGTTTGCAGGCATCATCGCGTGGATTGCAGTGGTCACAGGTGTTGGCGCAGGATGTTTTGTTTTTCGTCTATGACGTTACAAATATCGGCACAACAGTGCATAACAAAGTTGTCTTTGCTATGATCTGGGGTGGTATGGCCGGGGGGGATGGCGAGGACGACAATGCCAGTTTTGAAAAAAAAGATAATATAACTTATAGTTGGGATTTTGATAATATCGGCGCCGGCGGCTGGAGTCCTGTCGGTTATTCCGGTTGTGCATTTCTTGAAAGTCCGGGCAATGCTTTTGACGGTATCGACAATGATGGCGACGGTGCGAACGGCCCCGGCCCCACGATCTCGAAAGATTTGTTTCAGCCCAAAGTTTTGGCCGAAGGCGACCTGGTTGTTACCATTGATTATAATACGTATGAACGTACGGTTATACAAATGCCGGCTGATTCTTTAGTCGTCAAATTTAATGGGGGTAAGCAACGCGTCTACAAACCGGGAGATACGATTGAGGAAATTCCGCTCAACCTGGTCGACGATGACTTGAACGGACTGATTGATGAAAATAACGGCAGCGAAGTTGAAGTTGCACCAAATATTACCAAAACAACCTATCTTTTCGATGGCTTGAAATACATAGATTATTTTTCCGGCGATGGAAAAGACAATCCGCTCATAGACGAACGCCGCGATGACGGTATTGATAATGACGGCGACTGGAGCGCCGTTAACGACGACCTGGGTTTGGATGGGAAATTTAATACTTTTGATACCGGAGAAGGCGACGGCGTGCCGACTTCCGGCGTGGGTACGGATGCTCCGGGAGAACCGCATATCGACAAAACAGATGTTACGGAATCTGATCAGTTGGGCTTGACCAGTTTTTACTTTTTCTTCCCGTTTAACCTTTTTTCGCTGCGGGAGGATGAGAAAATATGGGGCTTTATGACGCCCGGATTTTTTAACGGCACAGCGTCCAAAGTGGACGGCGATTTTATTTACGGCTCGGGATATTTTCCATTGAAACCCGGACAGACGGAAAGAATTTCCGTAGCTGTTCTTTTCGGCGATAATTTACAAAAAGTCGTTGATACAAAAAGAACCGTGCAGCGAATTTATGATGAAAATTACAACTTTGCCAAAGCACCGACGTTGCCGACAGTATGGGCATCGAGCGGAGATGGCGAAGTGACGATCTATTGGGATGACAAGGCGGAAAAGTCCATTGATGTTTTGAGCGGCTATGATTTTGAAGGCTATAAAATCTATCGCGCCTCCGATCCGGGTTTCACAGACGCTAAGCCGATTACCGACCGATTCGGTACGCGGATCATTGATACGCCGATCGCTCAATATGACAAGATTAACGGCATTACCGGGTTTTACCCGGAAAGTTTTAACGGCGCCGAGTTTTATCTGGGCGATGACACCGGCCTGGTGCACAGCTACCGCGACACAACGGTGAACAATGGATTTACTTATTTTTACGCAGTGACGGCTTACGATCATGGCGATCTGGTGAATGAAATCCAGCCTTCCGAGACGTCCAAGTTTGCTGCTATAGATCGTTCCGGGAAAATTGATCTGGCACGAAACGTCGTTGCTGTTCGCCCCGAAGCTCATGCAGCAGGTTACGTGGAAAGAGCAATGGATCAAGTCCTGGAGCCGCAGCCCGGAACGCTGGGCACAGGACAGGTGGCCATGGAAATCGTTGATGAGAAAAAAGTACCGGATCAGCGAGTCTATGAAGTCCACTTTTCCGATACTGCCTCGGATGGCATTGATAATGATTTTGACTGGGATCCGCTTACAGATGACGTTGGTGCCGACGGAATTGCCAACACCAACGACGAAGGCGAAGGCGATGGTTTGCCCACACCCGGCGAGCCGAATCTGGACAGCAAAGATCCGGATGAAGTTGTACCTCTCACTTCACAATACTCGGTTCTGGATGTGACGGATGAAGCGCATCCCGACACCTTGTTTGTCAAACCTTTTGTCGAAGTGGTTCGCAAAGGAGATGCTCCTCCGGACACTTTGGCTGTTCGTTCCCTGGACCAGGATGGCGGCAGGGACTTTTTTAACGGCATGCGTCTAAATATCAAAAATGATAATGAGATTGAAAAAGTCGCAGCAAAATCGAACTGGAATATTTATCATCCTGACGATCCTGAAAATTATTCCTATGTCTTTGAGAAATTCACAGCAGCGGGGATTTATACAAAGGGCGTCAGCTATCCGGTCGATTACAGTATCGTTTTTATGGATGCGACAAATGGCAAATCTTCACCGCTAACACTTTATCGTGCGAATGCAGACGGAAGCAAAGGAGCAGCGATAAATATTCCGGCAGCCATTACCAATTTCAAAATTATAGATAATGCGACCAAAAGTGAGGTGCCGTATGCATTTCTTGACAGTCCGCTGCGTCCTTCTTTCATTCAGCCCGGCTATCTTTCGAACCTCGACCGCATTATTTTCTTTGAAAATGTGAACAATGAAACATTGGTTACCTGGGGGACATCATTTTTTGGTAATGACACCACAGCGCATAAACCGACGACAGGCGACACACTGCGTCTTGCGACCACACGCCCGTTCGGAAGTCACGATGTTTTTCGTTTCACATCAAAAGCGGCGTCGATTGATAACGCGCTGGCGGCAGCCAATTTGGATCGAATCAGGGTGGTGCCGAATCCGTACGTGGCTGCGGCACAGTGGGAGCCAAGGAATCCGTTTGACACCGGGCGCGGCCCGAGGGAACTGCATTTTACCCATCTTCCTGAAAAGTGTACGATTCGTATTTACACCGTCCAGGGGGAACTGGTGGACACCATTGAACACAACGCAGATTTTAACGACGGCACCGCGGAATGGGATATGTTGACAAAAGATAACCTGGACATTGCCTATGGTGTTTATGTTTATCATATCGAGGCGCCGGGTATAGGACAAAAAATCGGAAAATTTGCGGTTATCAAATAAATGAAACGAATGATTATTCAGAGTTTAAAAACTTGTTGAGGGAAAAAATGAAAAAAATCCTGATGATAATTTTAACTGTTTCTGCTATGGCATCATGGGGATTTGGCCAAAATGTGACCAAAGTAGGAACGACTGCCGCACCATTTTTAAATGTCGGTGTCGGTGCGCGGGCTATTGGCATGGGAGGCGCTTTTGTTTCTCTGGCCAATGATGCTTCGGCGCTGTTCTGGAATCCGGCTGGTATTGCTTTGACTGAAGGCAATGAAGCCATTTTTAATCATTCCGAATGGATTGCAGATATTAACTTCGATTTCGCCGGGCTGGTGGTAAATTTGGGAAATATGGGGCACGTCGGTCTGCTGGCTGATTTTATGACAATGGGAGAAATGGAACGTACTACAGAACTTTATCCCGATGGCACCGGGCAGAAATTTAACGCTGGCAGCTATGCGCTTGGGCTTGCTTATGGCCGCTCCCTGACCGATCGTTTCAGCATCGGCTTTAATTTTAAATATATTAATGAATACATTCTCAATTCCTCCGCCAGCGGTTTTGCTATTGATATCGGCACTGTTTTTATTACTCATTTTCGCGGCTTGCGTCTTGGCGCGGCCATTACAAATTTCGGCACTAAAATGCGTATGGGGGGGCGCGATGTTTTGGTTCAGCACGATATCGATCCACAGCGTAACGGCAGCAATGAACACATTAACGCTAACCTGGACACTGATGCTTATGATTTGCCGCTCAATCTCCGCGTTGGTTTTTCTTATGATGTTCTTCAGGATGTCGCAAAAAATCAGCTCTGGCTTTCCGTGGATGCCATTCACCCCAGCGATAATGTGGAGAGCGTCAACACCGGCCTCGAATATGTGGCCATGGATATTTTTGCTCTCCGCGCCGGATATGCATCGTTGTTTTCCCAGGATAGCGAGCAGGGCCTTACCCTCGGTGCCGGACTGAAATATAGTTTTTCAAACGTTCTTGCGCTGAAAATGGATTATGCTTACGAGTCCTTTGGCCGGCTTGATAATGTGCAAAAGTTTACTTTGGGTCTTACTTTCTAGGTAAGAATGTGTCAATTTGTTTTATAAAAATAAGGAGGCAACGCCTTTATGCGTTGCAACCCTTAACAAGGGAAAGAAGGTGAAGATAATTCAACGCCGAGTGCGCAGAGAAAAAAAGTTTTAAAAAACTAAAAAATCCTTGCAAACTCGTCGCATCTGCGTTTAGTTTTTAGTTTTATTTCCATTTTAATGCTGAATATTTTTTGGCATCATTATTCTGCACAAGCCGGACTAGTAAAATGTCTAAAAAAATTATCTTGTTCTTTTTTGCTTTTATCTACTTCACAAACTGTTCTCATCCGAAACTTGATGAAAATACGGTTGCCATTGTTAATGGCGAACCCATCCCTAAAAGCGATTTGATCTACAACCTCAACTTTTTCCCGCAGTATGCACCCAGCAAAAAGGGTGAAGCGCTGGTTCAAGCTCATTTCGATCTTTTGGTCGATAAAAAACTTTTGGCGCAGGAAGGGAAAAAACGCGGGTTTGATAAAACGCCGCACGTTAAGCAAGTCGTCGAATGGGTAAAACGCGATGAAATGCTGCGCGTCCTTTATGCAGATCAAGTGCGCGATAAGGTGCATGTTTCCGATGCTGAAATTAAGGACGCCTTTTTGCGCGGGTTGACCAGCATCCATGTCCGCCACATTTTTGTCAGGACAAAAGAAAAAGCTGAACAGGTAAAGCAGGCACTGGATTCCGGCGTTTCTTTTAAAAAAATTGCAGCGCAAACATTTCATGATTCCACTCTACGCGCCAATGGCGGCGATCTCGGCTACCTGACTTACAGCGACATGGATGCTGATTTCGCTAAAGCTGCTTTCGCTTTAAAGGACGGACAGGTTTCGCGGCCGGTGCACACAAAATGGGGCTATCACATCATCCGCGTAGATGACCGCCGGCAAATGGTTTTTGCCGGGCAGCAGGAACTCCAACAGAAACGATCCAAAATTGTTCGGGAATTAAGAGAGAAAAAAGAAAGACAACTCGCCGGACAGTTTGTAAAAAATTATATGGATCAGTTCGATGTTAAAATGGTCAACGCCGGTTTTAATGTTCTGGCATCGCGGATCAAACAAATTGTCGTTAGTGCCAACCAGATGATTCCTGATTATCGTCCCATGCTCGGCGGCAAAGAGATCGAACTCATGTCGGATGGCCTCAACGCGCATCTGGATGACGTGCTGATCACGTTTAAAAACGGGCATTGGACCATTCGTGAATTCATTGATAAACTGAATCAGCTTCCGCTGACCAAACGACCGCGACTGGATAATCCGAACAAACTGCGGCACGATATCGGCGTTATGCTGCGCGATGAATTTCTCGCAAAAGAAGCCGAGCGTCGCGGCCTGGACAAAGATGCGCGCGTTCAGACTGAAGTGAAAAAATGGAAGGATGAATTTACTTTTTCAGAATACTGGAATGCGGTGCGCGATACGATAAAAGTCACGGATGCTGAAAAACAAAACTATTTTTCACAGCACCAGGGACGCTACCTGTCGCCCGAAAAAGTACATGTTGCCGAAATTTTGTTAGCCACAAAAAAAGAGGCCGACAAATTATTGAAAAAAATTCGTGCAGGTCTGGACTTTGATGAATTGGCTTCCAAATATTCTTTGCGAAAATGGGCGGCAAAGAATGGCGGCGATCTCGGATGGATCACGCGCGGCCAGTATGGCAATATTTCCTTTGAGGGCTTCAAGTTAAAAGATGGCGAAATTGGCGGGCCGGTTCAGGTGAGGGAAGGGTATGCTCTTATCAAGCGCCTCGGCTATCATGCTATTCGTCCAATGAATTATGATGAAGCCCAAGCTCGCGTTGCAGCCGATGTACTTAATGCAAAACAGGATAGTCTTTACAATGTCGTGCGTGATGAATTGCGGGCAAAAGCAAGAATTCAAATCAATGAAGCTCTAATCCATCAACTTGGCAAGGATTTTAAAAACGGCCGGATTCAAATGCCGGGAGTGAGAGAAATTCGCTAAAGATGTTTTACCTGTTCGAATAAAAATCTTGTTGTTGGGGGGAGATTTTGTTAATTTGGGAAAAAGTATTCAAAATATGGATTATCTTTCGGAGGTATAATGTCAAGCAAGCTTGGTGTCTTAAAGGAACTGTGGCTTTTCATGCGTGTTAGAAAAAAGTGGTGGTTGGGACCGATTATTATTTTTCTCGTTCTTCTGGGCCTCTTGATTGTTCTGACTGAGGGATCTGCCATTGCGCCGTTTATTTATACATTATTTTAAACTATCCTCTCTTTGCTTATGAGTTCTCTCACCGAAAAACAAAAAAACTACATCGAGGCGCACTACAGGACAAAATCCTCAAAAGAGATTGCGAAAAACCTTAATGTGCAATCCGCTTTGGTGAGGGATTACATCGGCAACACACTTTTTAAAAAACAGGGGAGAGGGCGACATTTTCTTTTTGCAGTCGTCCTTGTCATCTTACCGCTTTTCATTTTACTTGTGTTAGAACTTTTTCTGCGAATTGCAAATTATGGCGGCGACCTGTCCCTTGTGCTTACGCGAAAAATTGACGGGCACAAATTCTATCAAATTAACAAGCATGTTGCCAGACGATATTTCCCCGGGGATGAACTGACCGTACCGGATGCACGGGATGCGGTATTTGAATATAAAAAATCAGCAAAAACTTTTCGGATATTTTGTCTTGGCGGCTCGACGACAGCGGGGTTTCCCTATCAGTATAATGCAACTTTTCCCAGCCTTCTTTACGACCGGCTGCACCTTCTTTTTCCGCAAAAGAATTTCGAGGTCATCAATGTCGGCATTTCGGCGATTAACAGCTTTTCAGTCCTTGATTTTACTCACGAACTTGTTCATTACCAGCCCGATCTTTTTTTAATCTATATGGGACATAATGAATTTTATGGCGCGCTCGGCGTCGCTTCCACACGCAGTCTCGGAGAGAACCGGACTTTTATCAAACTTTATCTCAAGCTGGAAAAGTCTCGTCTTTTTCTCCTTTTTCGCGATATTATTTTCAAATTGAAAAAACTGTTTGCTACGAAAAGTAGCGGAGCAAGCACGCTGATGGAGGCTGTTGCAGCGGACAAGTCTATTCCGCTTGGTGGGAAAAAATACAACATTGCCAAAAGAAATTTTTCCGCAAATTTGGCCGAGATTCTTGACATCATCCAAAAGCACAGAACGCCGGTGCTGGTGAGCACGCTGGTCAGCAACTTGAAGGATCAACCGCCGTTTAAATCCATTTTTTCTGCCGGTTTGCAGAAAAAGGATGACTGGGAGCGGCTTTTCAAAAACGGCGTTCAGTTTGAGGACAATAAAAAGTATGAAGAAGCATTGGCAGATTTTTTCAATGCTCGTGCTCTCGATGCACAGCCGGCAAAATTGCATTTCCGTTTGGGGCAGTGTTATGAAAAGCTGTCGCAATTTGATCTTGCTCTGAAGGAATATCGCCTTGCGCGCGATTTGGATGCCATCCGCTTTCGGGCACCGGGCGAATTCAATGAGGTTATTCGCAAAGTTTGCGCGCAGAAAAATGCCCCTGTTGTGGAGATGGGAAAAGTTTTTCAGCAAAACTCTCCGCACGGTATTCCCGGCGATAATTTGTTTTTGGAACATCTGCATCCCAGGTTTGAGGGTAATTATCTCATTGCCGATGCTTTTTGTCGTATGATGTCGGAGAAGAATATTATTCTTCCTGCGGATAAATGGCCGTGGGACCGCGATGCGGGTAAACAGCAGAATATGGATCGTGCTTATGTTACCGATCTGGACATTGAGGTCGCGAACTATCGTGTTAATAATTTAACCGCTCACTGGCCTTTCAAAACACAAAGAATAATCCGGCCCCGTGGCAACACGGCTTATGATGCTTTGCTGGAAAAAACAGTTGAGGCAATGGTGCGGCGCCGGATTCCCTGGAATGAAGGACATTATCGCGTGGCCCGGTTCCTGGCAAAAAACGGCAAGTATGAAAAGGCAGAACGGGAATATCGAGCGGTCATCAAAGTCATGCCCTACGATTTTTATCCGTATCTTTTTCTGGGCAATTTGTTAATGGAGCAGAAAAAGTTCCTTGCGGCTGAGCAGGCATATAAAAAGAGCCTGGCGCGCAGTCCGGCTTTTCCTTTTGCTTATGCAAAATTGGGGTTATTATTTCTCAAACAGAATTTACCGCAGCAGGCAAAGCCCTATCTTCAGAAAGCCGTGCGGGCAGGGGAGAGGAGCAAACAGTTCACGGATACGGACCTGGCGCGGGCAAAATATCTTTTGGCTTTGGCATATTCTCAGTTGAATGAGTTACAGGCGGCAAAAAAAGAAGCCCAACAAGCGTTGCATTTATCGTCGGATGATCAGCGGGTTAAAATGCTGTTGAAAAAAATTAATCGGGCTATGGCCCTAAAAAGGTGAATCAGATAAATCACTTGCAACTTGAATCTAACCAGGGAATGAATCGTGACAATACTTGACTATGCAATCACAATCACCTATTTAATCGGCGTTGTGCTCGTTGGCGTGCTGGTTCAGCGCCGCGCCCGGGCAGGCATCGATGCCTATTTTCTCGGCAACCGCTCACTGCCGTGGTGGGCGCTGGGAGCATCGGGGATGGCTTCAAATCTGGACGTGAGCGGCACCATGATAAACACTGCCTTCGTTTTTGCCCTGGGTGCAAGTGGTTTTTTTATCGAACTTCGCGGCGGCGTCACGCTCATCATGGCTTTTCTTATGATTTTTATGGGAAAATGGAATCGCCGCGCGCAGGTAATGACCATGGCAGAATGGATGCATTTCCGATTTGGCAAAGGC
>Ga0114931_10006839_pt1 | contig 13991 bp, 18 predicted proteins | sample 2SBtaG_FD_89579 | JGI IMG/M metagenome (GOLD analysis project Ga0114931, IMG submission 89579) | Deep subsurface microbial communities from Kolumbo volcano to uncover new lineages of life (NeLLi) - 2SBTROV14_V59a metaG | ecosystem: Environmental > Aquatic > Marine > Volcanic | place: Kolumbo...
GATTCTGCCAGTTCTGGTTCTGTTGATTCTGCCAGTTCTGGTTCTGTTGATTCTGCCAGTTCTGGTTCTGTTGATTCTGCCAGTTCTGGTTCTGTTGATTCTGCCAGTTCTGGTTCTGTTGATGATTAGATTTCAACTGATCAACTGAATTTCCAAAATTATCTTCATGCTCTAGCTTAGAACCACAACTCGGGCAGAATGCTGAATCTTTATTGACTTCTAAACCACATATTTTACAGTGCATAATTTATTCTAGATTGTAGGATAAAAAGTATTCGGGTACTTAGATGGATTATAATAGGGCATTATTGAACTGCATTTTCGTTTCCTCATGATATCCAAGAACATAAATTTCATAGACTGCAATTAGACCAAATAGATTACCTGAAAACACAGATAAGGCTGATAATACAGCTAAGACTAGTGCTATTGTTTTGGCCTGTCCGCTATATCTTCTCAACATCTTGGTAGTCCAGTATTGGAGATAAGTTAGAGGTGCTGTAATAATTAAGACAGGAAAGAATACGATTAGCAAGAATAAGTTCAAAGCGATCAGTATCCAAAATTGGATCCAATTAATGATAATAACTATATTTAGCTGTGAATTTGGAACAGGATAAAAATTAGCGGGGTCCGACAATTTCGGAATCCTAGGTAGCTGTCCTGTGTTCCACTGTTGTTGGATTGGTTGTTGATAGTAGTCTGTATTCCCTTGGTTTCCCCATTGGTTTTGGTTCATAGGTGGTTGTTCATTCTGGTTGTTCCAGTTTCCCTGAGCATTCTGATTGTTCCAGTTTCCCTGAGTATTCTGATTGTTCCAGTTTCCCTGAGTATTCTGGTTGTTCCAGTTTCCCTGAGTATTCTGATTGTTCCAGTTTCCCTGAGCATTCTGATTTCCTGAGAACCATTGACTATTTTTGTTGTTCAAATTCCCTTGAGTGTTTTGATTATTCCATCCCTGTGTTTGAGATTGCTTCCCTCCACTTCCTTGATCCTGATTGTTTTCATTTGATGGATATTGCTGAGGAGGATCTTTCTTCGGATTCCACTCCTGTGTTTGAGGTTGATTCCCCCAATTTCCTTGATCCTGATTGTTTTCATTTGATGGATATTGCTGAGGAGGATCTTTCTTCGGATTCCATCTCTGCTGAGAGGTTGGCTCTGGTTGATATTGCTGCTGATCCAAGGCCTTACTCTGTTTTCCCATCGGCATATTCTGGGAGTTAGGGGTCACCGAAGATGTGCTATTGACCGGATCCTGTTCTACCTTCGTTCCACACGCCGGACAGAATTTATCCGCATCTGTAAGCTGTGATCGACAGATACTGCATTCCATACCTGATAGAGGAAGCTAGTACTGAAAAAGGTATGTGTTTATTGTTGAATCAAATCTTGCTACACTCAATTATTTCTGAGGATTATATTTCCAGAGGGAAAATAATGCGATACCCATCAAGAGCAAATTCAGGAAGATGTTATACGAATAACTCCAGATCAATGAGACGAATGAGTCTGTGACAAACCATACTGCTATTACTACCACTGCAAGTATTCTTTGTACACTCTGCTCTTGTCCAATGAGAGTATCAGAACGGCAATGTGATAGATGAGAGACCCCACGGTTACCATAAAGTAAAGAATTAGCTCGAGTCCTGCACTAGTGTAACTATCTCGTGTACAAGTATTCAAAAGGAGCAGAACTCCATCTATCACCTGATCGGGAATATCAGTGATCCAAAGTAGAAGATATATCTTCTACTTTGGCAACTCAGGCTTTGGTCAATTTGCTACTTTTATCTCGCAATTAGGACATCTACCCTTCCTGAATACGCGCGAACTGATGAATAGGTTTTAATTACTTCTTTCCTCAGACAGTTCGTATAGAAGGTTATTACCATGGGAGATAGACCAGCAAGATGTTACACTAAAGTAGGTGGTCCAGCATACACCCGGACACAGGGGAGAAGAAACAAGGGTTATATCAGGGGTATTCCTGGTTCCAAGGTTGTCATGTTTGATATGGGTGCAAGCGAGAAGAAATTTGAGATTGCCGTAGATATGCTTGCAAAAGAGAGTTGTCATATTAGGCACATGGCTCTTGAAGCAGGTAGACAGGCAATTAATAGGAAATTGCAGAAACTTCTCACTAGGGATGAATATCACTTTACACTAAGGACTCATCCTCATCACGTTCTCCGTGAGAACAAAATGATGGCCTTCGCAGGTGCTGATCGTATGCAGGATGGAATGCGCCGCAGTTTTGGAAAGCCAACTGACAGGGCTTCCCGAATCAAAATTGGTGATGCAATCTTCACAGTACGTGTCCAAGCAAAGAACTACGAGCATGCAGTAGCGGCACTAAAATCTGCTCGTGCCAAAATGCCAACTCCAGTATATTTTGAAGTTTCAAAGGGCAAAGAGCTCCTTGGTCTCAACGATTAATTCTGAATCTTCTTACTTTATCTATTCCATTGAAATTTTGGAAGGGCTATTCTTGTATAGACTGATCTTATAGTATTAATTCTTGCAATTCTTTTGAATTATAATAAATTAGTGAGCGTTTTTCTAACCAAAGAGGGATCCAAGTCCCATGTCAGCCTCGTCAACTTCTTCTTCTTCTTCCTCTTCTTCCTCAGCTGCTGCCTCTTCTGCATCTCCAGCTGCTGCGGAGGCACCTGTTGAGGGGGCTGCTGCCATCATGGCGGCGTTGGAAAGGGCGTCTTCAATGTTGACACCTGAGAGTGCTGCGACGAGTGACTTGACTCGATTTCCGTCTACACTAACACCTGCTGCTTCGAGGACAGCGGTGAGTGCGTCTTCTGTGATGTCTTTACCTGCTTTGTAAAGGACAAGTGAGGCGTATAGATATTCCATTTTTTATTTTCACCTTTTGTTTATTGGTTTGTTTTGAGTGTGTGTCCTCACACTTAGGATTTTCTCAATCCTCCTTACCCAAAGAGGGAACCGAGTCCCATGTCTTCTTCTGACACGTCTTCCTCCTCGGGTTCCTCTTCGGTTGATTGTTCTTCTTTCTTATCCTTTACCTCTGTGGGTTCAGGAGCGGCTATAGCAAGATCTGCGAGATCGCTGGGCAGTGCATTTGGATCGGCATTATTGATAACGGCAATAAGTGCTATAACCTTCGCTTGAGCTGCACCAAGTACATAATCTGCATTGTCTTCTGTGACGTAACCAGACTCGACAGCGAGGCTAAGTGCCTGCTGGTGAGCTGTTGCAATGTATCCAGCCCAGTCAGTAAGCAAGGTCTCTTTGTCAAGTAATTGACCATCCTGCACAACGACTTCAAGTGTGAGTCCCACCTCAAAAGGTGTGATTCCAAGTCGTTGGAGGATTGAAGTCAAACCTCTACTGACAACCTCACCTGCATTGAGAACAGTTGTAGTTTCAGATATTGCAATTGTTCCTCGCTCGATCCTTGTTGGGAGTCCAACGCTGTTGAGCTCATTGATGAAACTACCCGGTCCAACGCCTGTGTTCATCTTCTCGATGACGACGCTGACTGGTGCTACCTGTCCAGGTCTGGCAGGTGCAGGGAACTTATTCTCTTGGAGGAATGTTGCAACTGCAAATGCACTTCCATTTGAGAAAAGAAAAGCACAGCTTCCTTTGATATAAGGAAGGAGCTGTTCAGTTCCACTAATATTTGCTTTTTTGATGGCAAGTCTCATCAAGGTATTCTTGGCTATGACAAGAGTGTTTCCATCATTTCTGAGGCTAGCTCTCATGTCTTGTACCACGCTACCTTTTATGGGCTCGAGCTTGATGATCCCTACTGCTTGGCTATTTTGTATGAGATCAACAAGCTTATTGAGTGTCTCCACATTTCTGCTGCTGTATGTAGTTCTCTGGTAGCTCATGAGCTGCCTCCTCCTACTTTCACTGGCTTACCCATTGTCGTCTTGAGGAAGAAATTCTTTACATTCTTCTCTCCCTGCTCGAGTTTATTTTCGAGCTCACGAATGACGAGTTCCACATTGTCTACTATGGCATCAACTGCCATGTCTCTTGAAGCAACTCGTGCGTGAACGACTGGGTTCTGCCTCAGCCTTAACTTACAGGTGCGCTGATAGCGCTCTGCTAAGCTTGCGACGTCTGCATTCGGTGGAAGAACCGAGGGGGTCTTACCAACAGGTCCAAGATATCGACCAAGATTCTTACCAACAACACCCATAAGTGGTGGAATAGCAAGAACATAATCGACTAACTTAGCGAATTTTCGTGCCTCTTTCGGATCTTTTCCGAGTTGCTCGACATCGTTCTGGTTGAGTACAATAGGAATACCTGCTTCTTTCGCCTTGGAGACCATTGCTTCATCACCTACAACTGCGATCTTAATGATCTTAGTTGGTGGATGAGGAAGGACAATCTCTACTCGGAAACGCTTGCTGGGGTCTTTGAGATTGACATCTTTCAGTCCCACTGCAATATCGATGCTCTCGACAAATTTGCGTTCCTTCGAACTAGCAAGTACTTCTTCTACTGCTTTTTTGATGTTTTGATGGTCCATATTTGTACCTCCTGTGTGCATTTCTGCTTACACAGTCAACGGTTCAATTCACGATCAAACCCTAGGACTGCAAGTCCTGACAGTTACCTGTCAAGCTTCCGTAGAAGAAGCTTTTTCTTAAAGCTAATGGTGAATCACGCGTTCCTTACCATATCTCTTTTTAATAGAGTAAATGTTGATAGATCGCGATAGGATGCTCTGAAGGGAGTATCCATCTTGGATCGTCGTTTCCCTCATCTTTCTGGTGATAAACGTCGGTATTACACAATTCTTTTACGTTTACGACGAACCAAGAGCAGAAAACAAAGTGGAAGTATTCACAATGAGCGACAATGAAAAAAATAGGTTGCTTAGGCTCAGGGCCAAGATGAACAAGAAGAGACCTGAGTTTTTGAGATCTGAATATCATAGGCTAAAGAGAATACAGACAACTTGGAGAAGGCCACGTGGGATTGACAATAAAATGCGTCACCAGTTAAAGGGTAAGCGTAAGCAGCCTGGTACTGGATACAGAAACCCCAAGGCAGTCAGAGGACTACATCCCTCTGGATTCGAAGTTGTTCAGGTATTCAACGTCCCTGATCTTGATAAGGTTGACAATGATCTGCAAATTGCAGAGATCGGTCGCACAGTCGGATCAAGGAAGAGAGTTGCCATCATCGAACAGGCCGAAGAGATGGGCATCCACATCATTAACCCACGTATCAGAAGTGTTGAAGGATTTGACGATGAAATCGAGGAAGACTTTGACGAGGATTATGAACTTCTTGATGACGAGGAGGATGAGGTTGATCTTGCAGAAGCTCTGGATGATGATGAAGATGACAAGGAGGATGCTGACGAATGACCAATTTGAGTTCACAGAGAAAACTCGCCTCCAAGATCTTAAAGTGTGGAGTCAATCGTGTTTATATCTCGGATGATGTCAATGTTGCAAAGTCTGTTTCTCTTGCATTAACGAGGGCAGACATCTCCAAACTCATCAAATCCGGAAACATCAAGAAAAGGAAGATCCGAGGTACCAGTCGTAAGGCAGCCAGGGATCGTCATGACAAGGTTAAGAGAGGGCAGAGAAGAGGACCAGGTTCAAGAAGAGGTTCTGCAAATGCCCGAAATAATCAAAAGACTGATTGGATTCTAAAGATCAGAGCACAGAGGAGATACCTCCAGAAGATCAGAAATACAGAATTCATTACCCCTGCCACTTACAGAATGCTTTACAGGCAAGCTAAGGGTGGGATGTTCAGATCAGTGAGATACCTCTCCAGTTATATCTCGGAGAGAGATTTGGCAGAGAAGAAGCTGCCACCATACTCGAGGAAGTGATATAGATGGCAACAGGACCAATTTACAGAGTACCACTAAAACGCAGAAGATCTGGTAGAACCAACTACTATAGGAGACGAGGTCTCCTGAAGAGTGGGGAACTCAGACTTGTTATCAGGCGTTCGAATAACAACATAACCATCCAGTTTGTTGAGTCTAAGATTGATGGAGATATCACCAAGGCAGCAGTCATCTCAAGAAATCTGAAGAAATATGGTTGGAATATCACTGGTGGAAATATTCCTGCATCATACCTCACTGGGTATCTCGCAGGCAAGATCGCAGGATCAAAAGGAATCAACTATGCAATCCTTGACCTCGGTCTGCAGGTCTCTCAGGCTGGATCAAAAATCTATGCAGCTCTAAAAGGAGTAACCGATGCAGGTGTTGAAATTCCTGCATCCGAAGAGATCTTTCCGTCTGAGGATATTATCAAAGGTGCACATATTGCAAAGTACAGTGAAAACCTCAAGAAGGAGGACAAGAAGAAGTACGAGCATATGTATGCCGGCTATCTTGCCGCTAAGCAAAATCCTGAGGATCTCGAAAAGCATTTTGAGAAGACGATCAAAGCGATCGATAAGGAGTTCTAAGGAGGATTTCTAAATGAGTCACAACGCACCAAATTTATTAGATAGCTGGGAACCAAAAACCAGATTGGGCCGTGAAGTCCTTGAAGGTAGGGTCACCAGCCTAGAAGAAATCTTCCAAAGGGGTCTCGTCATTAGAGAATGGCAGATCGTAGACTTCCTTCTCCCCGATTTGGAAGATCAACTCCTCAAGCTTGATGTCGTCCAAAAGATGAGCCGAGCTGGGAGAAAGAGAAGTTTCAAGGCAACCGTTGCTGTAGGTAACAAAGCAGGTTACGTCGGTATTGGTGAGGCCAAACTCCGTGAGGTAGGACCTGCTATACGAAAGGCAATTCTCCTCGCAAAACTCAACATCACTCCTATCAGAAGAGGTTGCGGCTCTTGGGAGTGCAACTGTGGTGGAGCACATTCCATCCCCTTCAAGGTCAGAGGAAGCACTGGTTCTACAAAGATCGAGCTCCTTCCCGCACCACGAGGTCTTGGAATAGCTGCAGGTAAGATTGCGAAGACAGTACTTGAACTTGCTGGCATCGAAGATGTCTGGAGTAGATCTTCTGGATCAACTTCTACAACAAGCAACTATGCCTATGCTACTTACGAAGCGCTGAAGAACTCGTTTGAGGTACTGCCTCCAAGCGAGTGGCATTAGAGGTGATTAATATGGAGAAAGTATACTTTATAGTTAGACTAAGAGGTAAGGCAGATACTCACCACTCAGTCAAGAAGACACTTGAGCTTCTCAAGCTTCACAAAGTCAACCACGGAGTAGTTTACAAGGCTAACCCAACTATTGATGGCATGCTCTTCAAAGCAAAGGACAAGGTAACTTGGGGAGAGATCACTAAGGAGGATCTTGTTCACTTGCTCAAGAAGAGAGGCGAACTCTATGGTAAAGGTAGAAAAGTCACTGAAGACTACGTAAAGAACAATACCGTTTACGGATCAATCGAAGCTTTTGTCGATGCCGTATTCAAGGGAGAAGCGAAGATTTCAGATATTCCTGAGATCCAACCTGTCTTCAGACTGTCTCCTCCAAGGAGAGGTTTCAAGTCTCTGAAGAACCCTTGGGGTAGAAAAGGATCACTGGGATACAGGGCTGAAGCCATGTCTGAACTCCTGGTGAGGATGGCATAGAAGTTGATACTATGGTAGTCAGAAAAAGAAGAAAGGTTAGAAGACAACGAGGTGGCAGGAGTCATGGTTGGGGTGTCCAAAAGGATCACAAGAGCAGTGGAATGCGGGGTGGAAAAGGCAATGCCGGTCTTTTCTCCCATCGCTGGATTCAAGTCATTAAGGAAGCAAAGAAGAATCGAACCAAACCAACTGGTCGTTTTGGTTTCCTTCGTCCACAGCAGTACTTGAAGAAGTATTCTACAATCAATGTCTCTCAGCTGAACCAGTCTGTCGATACATTCGTGGAAAACGGTCGTGCGACCCTGAAAAGTGGTGTTTACACAGTCGATCTTGGAGCTCTTGGGGTCAAGAAGTTGCTTGCCCAAGGAGAGGTCACAAGAAAGATGAACATCATTGTTGAAGTCGCAACCGAACGAGCAGTCTCAAAGATTGAAGCTGCTGGTGGTTCAGTCGAACTAATCGAGAACTAATATTCATCCATCTCTCAAAATATTCATACAATTGATTTAATTTCTAATAAATTAGTAAACTATATTACTAAGATTAAATATATGAAACAGGTAAATAATTCATGGATTTTACACAGATCTGGAATATACTATCTGTTGAAGGCGAGGTGTATCTGAGAAACCTTGCAGTACCTCTAACTGTTACTCTCATTGCATCGATATCAATTACTAAGGGACTTAGAAATTACGAACTTGGAAGACTTCGAAGTAAGCACAGGGATAAAGTCATAGAGGAAATTCTTAAGCTCTCATACACATATAATGAATTCCTTGACATGTTTCATATTCGCTCAAAATATAACCCCCAACTCATAGAGACAATAAGTGAAAAAATGGCACTTGAGATTGCAAATCTATCTGGACTCTCTGCGGTCTATTTCGCGAAGAAAAACAATATAGAGAAACTAAAGATAGAGTTGAAAGAGATTCGAGCTCTTTACACCCTTTTGGTTGGTCGAAAGGAACCTTTCCAACCTGTCAGCCCTACTGATTATGTTAAGTACCAAGAAGAATTCTCTATGATAATTACAGAAATGATGAAAATTGTGAGACATTCAAAGCTTATTTGAGGACTCTACATTAGTTTAATAGAATCTGATGCAACATTAGTAACTGGTTTGGCTTTCCCCTCGTCGAGTACTTTGAAGAATGAGAGAATAATAGCAAAGAAGAAAATAAGTGTGTTCAATGCAGTGAAGAATGTATAAATCTTAGCAGGAGCTTGCATGAAGTAGAGTGGGAGGATGGTAATAACCGTGATAATAAGATAAATTGCTGCGGAATATCCAACAACCCTTAGTGCAGGATTGAAAGCTCTCTTCCATCCGTCAAAATCGAGGAGCAAGGTACTTGACTGACTCACAAATCTCAGGTAAAGAGGAGATATTTAGCGGTTTTGGAGAATTCAACTTACTAAGTTGAGAAAGGTTAATTACCCGGATAAGTTCTTGTCGAAATAATGACAACTGATTCAGACCCCATCACAGAGATCATTTCCCAGTTGACCAAGTTAGCCCGTGCGGACGGGAAGATCACGCAAGAGGAAGAAGAATTACTGGCAGAGGCCCAGATTAATTTGATGACATATGATAATAAACTTGAGGAAGCCCTGGAAGATGGTGTGATCGATGACACCGAGATAGAGATTCTTCATGGTCTCAAAGAGAATATTATTCAAGGTGCTTGGGAACTTGCTTCAGTATCTGATGGGATAAGTGAAGATGAGCTGAATATGCTGGAATTACTTATTAAGACCGTCAGGGTTGGAAGCTCAGATTAGCTTCTCTTTTTCGCATCCAGATAAACGACTGAGATGTAAATTAAGAAGAAAACAGTGCTTATAGCTGCATATGTGAAATTTCCAAGGGGGATCAATTGTTCAGTGAATGTATTCATGTCCTTGTACCATGGGAGATAATTATTCATTCCGCTAGTAAAGAAGATATAAACCTGTAACATTGACATGATGAAATTCATTGGTATAATGAATACTATACTGAGTAAAATTTTATTCAAGTCGGATCTCTCTCTGGGAGGTATGTTATTTCTTGAGACAGACATGACATCTTCTTCTAAGGTTTCTTCCTCTGGTGCCAACTCATCAATCTGAGTTACAGAGGCTTCCTTCACCTCTGTAGTTGAGGTTTCATTTTCCTCTATTTCTTCTTCTTGGTCCTCTTCCATCCTACTTGGAGCTTCTTCTTCAATTTTAGGTATTTCTTCTGCTGTACTTTGATTTGAAGGGACTTCAATTGATTCCTTTGGCTCTCCCATTTTGACACTTTTTCCTTCAGATTCAGCCAGCTCCTCCTTGGATTCAACCACTTCCTCCTCTGTTTTAGGCACCTCCTCGTTGGATTCAGTCTCTCCTGAATTTTCAGTGTCTGTGGAAATGTCCTTCTGTTCTTCGTCTAATGGAATCTCTTTAACATATTCTTCCTTCACATCCGATGGTTGCTGCTCCTTTCCCTCCCTCTCTATCTTTCGCTCGTCTTCCTTCGTATCTATAATATCGTTCTCATCTTCGGGTGGTACACTCATTCCTGAGCTCCATTACAATTGCAAAAGAAAAATCTTGCCTGTAGTACTCGCATTTTTTAAGTTCAATCTCAAAATATCTTACTCGTCTATATTGATTGTTGATATGTCTTCGAGTAATTTTTCAGCAGTCGTCCAATTGAGACGATAATCACCAGCTATGCGCTGTAGTGCAGATTCACATTCACTTCTTACATTAATATGCGCATCATTCTTCAATGCATCTACAAGAGCTTTAATCCCAGATTTTGTAGCTAACCATCCAAGGTTTTGAGCTGCTTGTAGTTTTAACTCCCAGTTATCTCCTTTTTGTAATAGTTCGATCATAAGAGGAACAATTTTCTTGTCCTTAAACTTCAGAAGGGCTTTTGCCATATCTCTCTTAATATAGAATTCATTCTCAGATCTTAATGCAACCATTATATCGTGAATCACTCTTCTGTCTCCGATATCCGCGAGTGCTAGTGCAGCACTTGCTCTTCCAAAATCCCAATCTTCCTCCTGCATAAATCTTAGCAGATGTGGGATAGTTTCTGGATCTGCAATTTTACCAAGGGATTCAGCAGCTTCATTTCTTGCGTATCTAAATGGATCGTTGAACATACATTCCACAAGAGCATCAACTGCTTCAGTTGCTTCCAAAATCCCAAGAGCTTCAGCACAATCCCTTCTGACGAAATTCTCATCAGAGTTTTTTAGGTGATACAAGAGAGGATCAAGTCCTCGCATATCTCCTATTTCTCCCAATTCCAAGGCTGCAGATGCCCGTATTTCTGCCTTCTCCTCACTGTTTAGCACATCAATAAGCTCGATAACTTTATCCATGAGGGTGGAGGGGATTCGGTCTTCTAATACTTTTGGCTTATTTCTCTGTGCTGAGGACAGAGAGGTGAAATCAAGGTTTTTATGCACTTGTGTCAAACTCAAAATGTGGTTAATGATCTGACGGCATTTATCATTATTCTACTTGTAGCATGGCTGATTATTCTCGGTCTTTACACAAGATTCAAGATTCCAAATGTAATTGTCTATCCGCTCCTTATCATAGTCAGATCAAATCTCTTCCAACGGGTTATTGAGAAGGTTGGTCAGAGGGGACGAAAGTTTTTTATCATCCTCTCAGATGTATTCTTAGTAATCAGCAGTACAATGATGATCATTTTTCCACTGTTGCTAATTGTGAATGAGCTCTTTGGCTCCTCAGAATTTATCTCACTCAATGCTCTCAAGGTCTATAATATTGACACTTTGCTGATTATCCTCTTCTCTCTTTTTCTAAGTCTTGTGATTCATGAATTTTTCCACGCAATTCTTCTTGTAGCAAATGATGGGAAGATAATTTCTGCTGGAGCAATTCTACTTGCTTTTCTTTTGCTGTTCTTCGTGGAAACAGAGGAGTCAAAATTTCAGAAACTTCCGAAAATTAAAAAATTGAGAGTAATCTCTGCGGGATCTGCTGCAAATTTTCTTTCTGTAGGTCTTTTCCTACCTCTTCTAATATTTCTCCCTACCCTAATCTCTCCGCTTTACACCCCAAGTGATGGAGCTATTGTCCTTAATGTCCAATCTGGAACTCCTGCATCGGAAGCTGGTATACAAAAGGGAGACCTCATTTCACATATATATCTTCTTGACTCTTATAATGTTATTCAGGAAGGATTCAGGATTGTTAAAGCACGAGACCTCAGTAATCTTATTCGTTCTTTAAATCCCGGAACGAATCTGCTTCTCAATGTGTCAGGACAACTTTTGAGTCTCCAGACCAAGGAGATCGGAGGCGTGACACAAATTGGGGTAACTCTTGGAGATTACTATCAGAGATCCTTACAATTTGCTCCTATTCTACTCCCTTACTATGTACAGAGTTTACTCTCGTGGATAATCAACTTCAGTATTACACTTGGATTCATCAATCTCCTCACGTTTCCTCACTCAGATGGAGACCAACTCCTGAAAGAATTATTGAATGGTACAAAGTACACTGGAGTTCTAAAATTATTTAGATTCATTGTTACTCCCCTTTCAGTTCTTCTCCTCCTGAAAAGTATCTTTGTGTAATCTTAGAGAATTTCTCCACTGTCATTCTCCAGCATGAATTTTCTCAAGATTGGGATAGGTGGTGCTCCGAAGCTCAAAAGGTTATCGTGGAATTCTAGCTCGCTGTAATTGCTTCCCTTCTCCTTTTTGTAATCCTCTTTCAACTTCTCAATCATTAATTTTCCGAGTGCATAATTCAGGTATCCCCAGTCATATGTACCTCTTTTTGCTTCGGACTCAGATGGCTTCTTTCCCATGAAACATTTATCCATAAAGAGCTGTGTCGCTTCTTCCACATTAAAATTCTCTTCTGTGTGGAATCTGATGGAACAGACCAATCTCACATTTCGGATAAGCGTCTCGATGAGTTGCATCATTCTATACTTTGGATCATCTTTGTGGAACCCATCCTGGTACATTGCCTCTTCCACGTAGAGTGCATACCCCTCCCAGAAGTGGTAAGCCCCAAAGAGCTTTGCCATTACTGATGAGGATCTCTGGTTATGTAGATGATGGAGGTAGTGCCCGGGAAAGACTTCATGAACTGAGATATCTATAAGTTCATTGTAGTTAAACATCTGCAACCATTCTTCCTGTTCCTCTTTAGTCCACTTCTCATTGGGTGGTGTGACATAGTAATAACTCTCAGTGGCTCGTTTTTCAAGAGCTCCTGGACTATCCATTGCTGCAAAAGCCCACTCTCTAAATGGTTTAGGTGTGTAGATTACAGTGGGCATGACCTCACTTGGAACACTTACAAACTTGCTCTTTTTGAGAAATAATTTAATGTCTTCGAGCATCGCTTGAGTCTCCTTGACCAGATTTTCTGCTGTAGGATGATCCTTTTTGATCTTGTCAAGTATATCCATCGGGTCTCTGTTCTGATCGATTTGTGTAGCAGCTTTGATGAATTCAGAATAGTTATGTTCCAGATTCTTCTTCCCCGCTTCTAGGATCTTCTCGATGGGTATATCCACCCTCTCAATACGTCTGAGCATATCAGAGTATCTTTGTTTTCCAAGTCTGAAACTAGCCTTGAAGTTATCGAGATTGTCTTCAATGAATTTGAGGTATTTGTTAAAGGCAGCAAGTGCTAATCCTTTTGACTCTGTAAGTTTCTCCAAAGTCTCCTTAGTAATTTTCTCCTCTTCAGTTTCGAAGAATTTACACTCGTCCTCAAGATTCTCAAAGAACTGGATCATCCCTTTCATCATGGAGATAGCCATTGATGCATTCTCTTTGTCGATCTTCTCAACATCAAGATTACTTATTGCTACATCATAGTAATCAGAAAGTTGATTCAAATATACAACGAGTTCTCGCATCCTTTGATCAAGGGGAGCATATGCCTTCATAAGATAGTCAAAGATAAAGGCAGCATCAGTATATGTTAGTGGATTTTCACTATCGCTTTTCATTTCATTTATTATAAAGAGATCAGCATCAATCTTATTTTCCAGAAGGTAGTAATCCATCTTTTCATCAGAATTTAGATTCTTTGGATTTACGAGTTTCAATTCCTCCAATTTTATTTTGAGGAATTCCTTATATGCTTCTCCTACCGCTTTCCTTTTGTCTGGGACTAGTCCTGCGTATTCACGTCTTCCTGCTGAAAAGGCAGATGTGGGATTATAACTCGCCCATCCTCTCAAGAATTCTTCTTTGATATCACTAAACTCAGTCATCGCTTCCTGATTCTAAGCCATCAGATAATAGTTGCGTTCATCCCCAATAAATTATGCTCAGAATAGTTGAGTAATAATTGATAGATTTAAGTCAATCATCTACTACTATTAGTGTGAACGATCGAATGGATGCAACAAAGATTGA